>Ga0207828_100154_pt1 | contig 67246 bp, 82 predicted proteins | sample TtaePargueraPR_11_FD_187276 | JGI IMG/M metagenome (GOLD analysis project Ga0207828, IMG submission 187276) | Aerobic enrichment media microbial communities from Bioluminiscent Bay, La Parguera, Puerto Rico - Tt and P2 (3) (SPAdes) | ecosystem: Environmental > Aquatic > Marine > Unclassified ...
TCGTTACCTTCCAGCAGCTCGGCGAGCCACTGTTTGAACTCCATCTGTTTGTACAGCTCGACCAGCGCTTCGCGGTCCGGGTGGGCAATGTCCAAATCATCCAATCCCACGGGCAAGTCGCAGTCGGTTTTGATGGTGGCCAGCTGATAAGAGAGAAAGGCCTGCTCCCGATGCTCTTCCAGTTTTTTGGGTAACGTTTTCGCGCCACGGAAACCGAGGGTGGTCACGCGTTCTAAATCGCCATAAATCGTGTCCAAACCGCCGCCCATACCTTGCAGCAGACCGATGGCGGTTTTTTCGCCCACCCCAGGTACGCCGGGGATGTTATCCACCTTGTCGCCCATCAGCGCGAGGAAGTCGATGATCAGTGCGGGAGGAAGGCCAAACTTCTCCTCCACGCCCGCTTCATCGAGGGTTTCCTCTTTCATGGTGTTGACCAGCGTGATGTGACCGTTCACCAGTTGGGCCATGTCCTTATCGCCGGTGGAGATCACCGCGTCGCGGCCAGCCTGAGTGGCGTGGTGCGCCAACGTGCCGATCACGTCATCCGCCTCGACCCCTTCGATGCACAGCAGCGGCAGGCCGAGTGCTTTGACACAGGCGTGCAGCGGTTCGATTTGGCTGCGCAGGTCGTCCGGCATGGGCGGACGATGGGCCTTGTAATCGCTGTACAGCTCATCGCGGAAGGTTTTACCCGGCGCGTCGAACACCACCGCCATGGGGCTATCGGGGTAGTCTTTCATCAGCCGTTTGAGCATGTTCAGTACGCCCTTCACGGCCCCGGTCGGCTGACCGTTAGAGGTCGTTAGCGGCGGCAGCGCATGAAACGCGCGGTAGAGGTACGAAGAGCCATCGACGAGCACGATTGGGGCACGGGCCATAACCAAATTCCATAGTCAGCAAAACGGTAAGGATGTCTGCTCTCTATGATACGCGTTCAACGCCGGGCCTGCAGAAAAGAGCCGTAAAACACGAGGCGCATCGCCACACAACGCTGCCAACTCGTGCGGCAAGCCGCTACAATAATGGGCTTAGCAACCTGGGCGAGATCCTCATGGCAGTATTCACCCCGCTTAGCGACGCACAGGTCGCCGCGTTTTTGGAAAAATTCGATGTTGGCAGCTTTGTCGCACTTCAGGGTGTGGCCGGCGGCACGGAGAATTCGACGTTTTTCGTGACCACCGACCGCCGCGAGCTGGTGCTCACCCTGTTCGAACAGGGCGAGCACGAAGAGCTGCCGTTTTTCGTGGAACTGCTCGACTACCTCGACGAGCACCGCCTGCCGGTACCGGGCACCATTCACGACCGTGAGGGCGTTGCCCTACATAGCTTGGCGGGCAAGCCCGCGCTACTGTTCCCGCGCCTACCGGGCAAACACCCCAGCGCCCCCAACTTGGCGCAGTGTCATGCGCTGGGCACTGCTCTTGGTCAACTGCATAAAGTGTCGCAACGGTTTCCTGGGCACCGCCCCAACCCCCGCGACCTGCACTGGCTGCGAGCGGTCCACCATAAGGTGCTCACCTACATTAGCCCCGACGATCAGACGCTGATGAAAAACGAAGTCGACGATGTCGAGAGCGAGTTCCATCAGCACGGCGCGCTGCCCCAGGGGGCGCTGCACGGCGACCTGTTCCGCGACAATACGCTGTACGAAGGCGACAGCCTCGGCGGCATCATCGATTTCTACAACGGCTGCACTGGCGACCTGCTGTTCGATCTCGCCATCGTAATCAACGACTGGGCCTCCAATGAGGATGGCTCGCTGAATGCCGAGCGCTACCATGCGATTTTGAGCGCCTACCAAGCACGTCGTCCGCTTACCGAGACCGAGCGCACCCTGTGGCCAACCATGCTGCGGATGACGGCTCTGCGCTACTGGCTGTCGCGGCTTCTGGTGGTGTATGTCGACCCGCCGGCCCACGACTTGACTCCCCATGACCCCGAACGCTTCCGCGTGATTCTCAAGGCACGCATCGCGTGGGGCGCACTTCCCATTCCAGAGGCATCTTCATGAGTGACATGGCAACGAGCAGTAGCCCCGCCGTGCGTGCCCGCCGCACGTGGAACATGGACCAGTGGGGCAGCGGTTACTTCGACGTCGACGACCACGGCCAGGCCCTGGTGCGCCCACTCGGCAGCGATGCGGAAGGCCCTGCGCTGCCCATCAGCGCGCTGGTCCGCCAGCTGCAAAGCGCCGGGCTGCGCCTGCCGGTACTGGTGCGCTTTAGCGACATTCTCCACGACCGCGTCGAGCAGCTCTGCGGTGCCTTCGATGCCGCCATGCGGGACGTAGACTACCAAGGCGGCTATACCGCCGTTTATCCCATCAAAGTGAACCAGCAGCGCCGCGTCGTGGAGGAGATTTTGGCGACCTCCGAGCGGGGTAACGGCCGCGTCGGCCTGGAAGCCGGAAGCAAGCCGGAGCTGCTGGCAGTGTTGGCGCTGTCGGATGGCGGCTCGTCACTGATCGTGTGCAATGGTTATAAAGACCGCGAGTACGTGCGCCTGGCGCTGCTGGGCGAGAAGCTCGGCCACAAAGTGTACCTAGTGGTCGAGAAACTCTCCGAGCTGGCGCTGATTCTCGAGGAGGCCCGCGAGCTGGACGTGACGCCGCGCATTGGCCTGCGAGCACGCCTGTCCTCGGTGGGTAAAGGGAAGTGGCAGAACACGGGCGGCGAGAAATCGAAGTTCGGTCTCACCGCCAGCCAGATTTTGGAAGTGGTCGACACCCTGCGCGCCGAAGATGCCTTGGCGAGCCTGCAGCTCGTGCACTTCCATCTAGGCTCGCAGATCGCCAACATTCGCGACATTCAGCGCGGCCTGCGCGAATGCGCCCGCTTTTATCAGAATCTAATGAGTCTGGGCGCGCCCATCGACACCGTCGACGTCGGTGGCGGCTTGGGCATCGACTACGAAGGCACCCGCTCGCGCAGCTACTGCTCGGCGAACTACTCCATGCAGGAGTACGCCCGCAACGTGGTCAGCGCGTTCTCCCAGCTCTGCCAGGAGGCTGACCTGCCCCAGCCGCACTTGATCAGCGAATCGGGCCGCTCACTCACCGCCCACCACGCAGTGCTGATCACCAACGTGATCGGCGAAGAGCGTGTCAACGACACGCCGCCAGAGCGGGCAACGCAAGAGCAGGACCCGCAGGTCGAAGAGCTGTGGCGGGTGTTCGACCAGTTGGCCGAGACCCAAGAACCGCGGGTGCTGGTCGAGGCGTGGCACGACCTGTTGCAGGCAGTCAGCGAGCTACACGACCGTTTCGTTCTGGGTCTGAGCAGCATCAACGCCCGCGCCGAGGGCGAACGCCTTTACATGGCCGCCTGCACGCGCCTGCGCGGTAAGCTGGATACGCGCAATCGCGCTCACCGCGAGATCATGGACGAGCTGGCCGAAAAGCTCGCCGACAAGCTGTTCGTCAACTTCTCGCTGTTCCAGTCGGTGCCGGACGTATGGGGCATCGAGCAGATCTTCCCCGTGCTGCCTCTCACCGGTTTGGACAAAGCGCCGACTCGCCGTGCGGTGATTCAGGACATCACCTGCGATTCCGATGGGCGTATCGATAGTTACGTGGATGGACAAGGGGTAGAAAGCACTCTGCCGCTACCCGAGTGGGCCAACGATGACGAGCGCTGGCTGGGCTTCTTCCTAGTAGGAGCGTACCAAGAGATTCTCGGAGACCTACATAACTTGTTCGGCGACACCGACTCCGTCGATGCGGCGCTCAGCGCTGACGGCGAGTGGGTGCTCTCTAACCCCCAGGCGGGCGACACAGTGGCCAACGTACTGGCTTACGTCAATTTCGATGCCCGCGTACTGAAACAGAAGCTCACCGAGCAGCTGGTCACGAGCGGTTTCTCTCAGGAGGAGCAGGCGCACTTTGCCGCTAGCCTGACCGAAGGCCTCGAGGGCTACACCTACCTGGAGTAGCCCCTCTGGTTCAATGTGTATAAGAAAGGCCACCGAGATACTCGGTGGCCTTTGCGTTACAAGCGAGCAGGTAGACGACGTTATTCGACGACGCTGGTGGTGATCTCCAAACCGCCAGTGAGCGTCAGACGTAGCGATGCGCCACGCGGCAGCTCGCCCACGCCCGCAGGCGTGCCGGTCAAAATCACATCGCCCGGTTCAAGGGTGAAATGGCGGCTCATTTCTGCCACCAGCGTGGGAATGGCAAAAATCATATCGGCCCCTTCGCCGTGCTGGCGCTCTTCCCCGTCGATTTCCAGGGTAAAGGCCAGCGCGTTCCAGTTAGGCACGCGGCTCAGTGGCAAAAAGGGCGATAGCGGGCAGGCACCATCGAACGCCTTGGCGATCTCCCAAGGGTGGCCTTTCTCTTTCAGCTTGGTTTGCACATCGCGCAGCGTCAGATCCATCGCCAAACCAATGCCCGCAATGGCACGCTCGGCTTCATCCTGAGTGGCGTGGGTCAGACGTTCGCCTACTAGTAGCGCCAGCTCGACTTCGTAGTGTACGTCACCACGTGAAAATGGCGGATCGAGCGGTTTGGTTAAATCTACCACGCTGGTGGCGGGCTTGATGAACAGAAGCGGCTCGCTAGGAACCGGGTTATCCAACTCTTTGGCATGGTCGGCATAGTTGCGGCCGACACAGATGACCTTGCCCAGCGCGTGGGGAAACTCCTGACCATCGGTAAACTGTGGAACAAAACGCATGGCGGGTCTTCTCCTTCTCGTTATGCGTGCCGTATTCGCAACGACAGGCGCATTAGTCTACCCCAGCCATGCCCATGTTCCACAGTATCGACCGCGTATTTCCGAATTGCAGGAGTATCTGGATCGCTTATGCCTCAGGATACCCGCTCTCCTCAGGCCCATGCGCCAAGAACGAAGGACGCTGTTTAGGCGCGGCAAACGGGGCAACGCAGCGGTTATCGGGCCGATTGAACACGAAGAACACGTTGCTGCGCGGATCCGGCGAGAGGTTGGCGTTGGACGCATGCAGCGTGTTGCAATCGAACAACAGCAGCCCGCCAGCTTTCCCTTTGGGGGCATCGATGCCGTATTTATCGACCAAGTGTGTCAACGCCTCTGGGCTCGGCACGCCCACTTCCTGCGCTTTCAACGAGCGCTTGTGGTTGTCTTCCGGCGTTTCTCCCAGGCAAGGCACGAATTCCATATGCGAGCCCGGAATCAACATCAGCGGGCCATTGAACTCGTGGTTGTCGGTCAAAATCAGCGAGGCGCTGACCGCGTGCATGTTGGGCATACCATCTTCAGCGTGCCAGGTCTCGAAGTCCGAGTGCCAATTGAAGCCTTTACCGGCAAAGCCCGGCTTGTAGTTGATACGCGACTGATGCACGTAGGGGTCGTCACCGATGATCTGACGAGCCGCACCAGCCACGCGCTCGTCGCTGGCAAGCGCCCCTAATCGCTCAGAAAGGCGATGCACGGCAAACAGTGAGCGAATCTCATGGCTTTCTGGCTCGGTGATGCTGAACGCCTTATCGCGATAGGCGTCGTTGCTCAGCAGGGCGTTCATCTCTTGGCGCAGCGCCTCCAGCTCTTCGCCATCGATCAAATTGGGAATGAACAAATATCCCTTGCGTTCGAACTCATCGAGCTGAGCCTCACTCAGCGGTCCCGGTAGCGCACGCCCTTTTACGACGCCATCCTGGCGGGGTTGCGTGAGTGATGCAGGCGCTTGGGCCAAGCGTGTGGGATAAGCGTCTACCACCCTAGCATTGCCCGCCGTGGGCACGTCGGCCATCTCGCTATACTGTTTGTGGGCGGTCACATGGTTAAGCGGTGTATTGCTGACTGTCATCTAATCCACTCCTTGTATGATTAAACTTCAGTTAAAACGTGTCTCATTTAGAAACACAGCGCAGTAGATAGGGTAGCTAACCTTTCTGCGCTTGCAACCTAGGATGGCTCCTTTCATAACGTGGGTTATGACATTCACCCCCTCATCTCTGACTATCGCAAAAAACGCCTTAAGAAAAATCCTTATTATTTATCGATATAACTTATAACTTTAACGTCCGATAATAGTGACCTCTTGTTTCGCCCTGATCGATAGACCTAAAAAACCAGAGAAGCCTTTACAAGCGCCGCTCTGGTTATTCTAGCTCTCGGAAACGCTAACCAAGGCATAAATGGCCATAAATAAAATCGCGATCAAACCCGGTATTTCGCGCCATTTCCTCGGGCTTCAACAGTTTGATACTGCTACGTGTTTTACGGATTAGTTTTTTCTGCTCTAGTGCTGTCATACACCGGCTCACATGCACGCTCGTCATTCCCAGCAGTTCACCCACGACATCTTGAGTGACCGGGAACGAGAACACATTGCCTGTTAGCAATCCTTTAAAATTAAAGCGAGCATACACTTCTAAAAGAAAGTGTGCCACGCGCTCTTCCGAGCGATGATGCGTACAGCTTCTTAATCGCTCGATCGTAATATTGTCATTGACCATGACATAAGAAGTGATGGCCTTTCTTATTTCCTCATTGGTTTTAAGCAACTCGTGCAAGTCATCGACCGATACTTTTTCGAGTTTGCAATTAGTTAAAGAAAGAATCACGATATCATGGCTTTCAAAAAAACTTTCACGCATGCCAATGATATCGCCCGGCATAAAGACATTACATATGTCCTGCCCTCGTGTGCTGGTCGCGTGCGAAAGGCTCGCCCACCCCTCCTTGACCACAAAAATGTCGGCGCGACCCTCGCATAGCGAAAACACTTTTTGGTTACGCCGTAGCTCGACGGGTTTTTGTCGAATGTTCGCCAACGCCTCTCGGGCATCGCCCCCCAGCTCACCGTAAAGGCCAAGCACTTCACCCAACCCTATACAAGAACTGTCACCACTCAAGCTGCCATGTACACTTTTACGATTTTTATCTTCCACTTGCTGATACTCTTCTTCAGTAACCTTATCCATCTCTACACTCCCTTGTAGTTAGACAAAAGCTATACTCGCCAGGAATTATTTATAATGCCGATATACAGAAAGGAAGATAACGCGACAAAAATATAGACAAATATAAATGAGTAAACAAGGCGGCTTTATAATCCATGTTAGGAAACGACAAAAAAAATATTGATCATTAACATTTGTTAAATTTTTTGACACTGCCCATATTCGACGATAGTCAATTAACCCTATCGCACCCTGCAGCATAACAGAATCAAAAACAAACACCCCGACTAAAACATTCACCCCGTACATAACCCACTAAAAGTGCCACATATATTAATTTTTAAGCTTTAATACTTACGTACCCTGGAAAATAAAAAAAGTCTTTCATACGCTCAGTGCGGGGTAATAGGGAGCGTTCGCCCACTTGCCGACTAATGGAGTAGCGCATGAAACGTCACGTTTTCGTCATTGCTTTAGAAGACAAGCAAAAAAAAGCCATGCAAACACTAAGAGAGAAAAAGAACTTAGATATACATGGAGTATTAGATGTAAAGAGCGCCGTGGAAGCAGAGAAAATCTCTTTTAATTATCTACTTTCATTAGCCAAAGAGCACCTAGATGCGTATCCCGGCACTGTCGATGCGATTATTGCACAATGGGACTTTCCCACGAGTGTGATCGTGCCTATTTTATGCCAACAGTACCAAATTCCCTCACCCTCAATTACGAGCGTTTTAAAGTGTGAGCATAAGTATTGGAGCCGCATAGAGCAGCAAAAAGTCGTGCCCGAGGTGGTACCTAAATTTTGCGGGATCGATCCTTTCGCCGATGATCCGCTCTCCCAAGTGACGCTCGACTACCCGTTTTGGTTGAAGCCAGTGAAAGCGTTTTCTTCCCATCTAGGCTTCAAGATCGAAACGTCGGCTCAATTCGAAGAGGCTATCAAAGAGATTCGCGCGGGCATCCGCCAACTCGGTGACGCTTTTAATGAAGCACTTTCTTATATAAACGTACCCGATGAGATAGCGCATTTAGACGGCAATGCCTGTATCGCTGAAGAGATCATCAGCGGTGTTCAAGGTGCCCCTGAGGGTTCTGTCTTCAACGGGGAGTTCAATGTTCACGGCATCATCTCTCAACCTAAAGCCAAGAACTCCATTTCACTGTTCGATCGCTTGGAGTACCCCAGCAATCTTCCTGAGCACGTTCACCATAAAATGGTGGAAACCGCCAAAACCTTTCTTACCCATATCGGCTATAACAACGGTTGTTTCAACGTCGAGTTCATGTGGGACGAGGCACGAGAAAAACTATGGTTAATCGAAGTGAATACGCGCATCTCGCAATCTCATAGCGAGATTTTCGTCATGGTCGATGGCATGTCGAATCATGAAATCGCCCTGGATATCGCCCTCGGCCAACGCCCATCGCTGCTGAACCGTCAGGGCGTTGCCCCGATTGCCGCCAAATGCTTCATTCCCTTTGCCCACCAAGATGGCGTGGTCAAGCGCATCCCCAGTGACGCAGAGATCGCCGCGCTGAGAAAACGGCTGCCGCATACAGAGGTCGTGATCGATGTCGCCCAAGGCCAACAGCTTAGCCATCTGATGCATCAGGACAGTTTCTGTTACCGCCTGGGCACGCTTTACGTGACTGGCAACACTCATGAGGAGATCGAGCAGAATTATCAGTTCTGCCTGGATGTTCTCAATTTCGATATCGAGCCCATCGATACGTAAGGAGGCCCCTATGGAAATCGTTCGCGATTTTCCCTACCCCATCCGCGAGATTGAAAACCTCTTCATCCCCATGCGCGATGGACAACAGCTCGCCGCCAAGGTATGGCTCCCCGACACGCCCGACGCCACACCGTTTCCTGCCATCATGGAGTATATTCCCTACCGCAAACGCGACGTGACGCGAGGCCGCGATGCCAGCAACCACCCTTACCTGGCGGGCCACGGCTACGTTTGTGTGCGAGTGGATATGCGCGGAAGCGGCGACTCCGACGGCGTACTTACTGACGAGTACACTCAGCAAGAGCAGCAAGACGCGGTCGATGCTATCGCCTGGTTGGCCGAACAGCCGTGGTGCGATGGCAACGTCGGTATGATGGGTATCTCCTGGGGTGGTTTCAATAGTCTGCAAGTGGCGGCCAAACAGCCGCCCGCCCTCAAGGCGATCATCAGCCTGTGTTCTAGCGACGACCTTTATGCCGACAACATGCACTACATGGGTGGCTGTCTGTTGGGCGATAACCTTTCCGAGGCGACGGTGATGTTTGCCTTCAATGCACTGCCTCCCGATCCAGAGATCGTCGGCGACCGCTGGCGAACCATGTGGTTCGATCGCATGGAGCACAGCGGGCTATGGCTCGATCAGTGGCTGCGCCATCAGCGTCGAGACGCCTACTGGTCGACCAGCTCGGTGGGCGAACATTACGAGGCGATACAGTGCCCCGTTTACGCCGTGGGCGGCTGGGCCGATGGATTTACCAATACCGTCTTGCGGTTGATGGAGCATTTGGAAGTACCCCGGAAAGGGCTCATTGGTCCCTGGGGGCATAAATACCCTCACCAAGGCATTCCCGGCCCGGCCATTGGGTTCCTCCAGGAAGCGCTGCGCTGGTGGGACTACTGGTTGAAAGGTAAACAGAACGGCATCATGGAAGAACCCATGTTGCGTGTCTGGCAACAAGACAGCGTACCGCCGGATAATAGCTACGCCGAGCGGCCTGGGCGCTGGCTAAGCGAAGCGCAATGGCCCTCCCCCAACCTCCACATGCAGCGCTACTACCTACAGCCCAACCGCCTGACGACCGAGCCGATGCCAGCACACCTCGTGCCGTCCACACTGGGTTTACAGTCGCCTGTTAGCGTAGGGATGTCAGCGGGAAAATGGTGCTCCTATGCCGCCACGCCAGACCTTCCCGGTGACCAGCGTGAAGAGGACGGAGGATCGTTGGTGTTCAGCAGCGAGCCGCTAGAGGAAGCGCTGGATATGTTCGGCGTCGCCACATTGTCACTGACGGTTTCCTGCGATCAACCCCAGGCCATGCTGGCCGCGCGCCTATCCGACGTGGCTCCCGATGGCAAGGCGACCCGCGTGACCTACGGACTGCTCAATCTGACCCACCGGGAGAGCGATGAGCACCCGAGCGAGCTGGTGCCCGGCAGAGAGTACCGAGTACAGTTGGCCATGAACGGTATTGCTCAGCGCTTCCCTAAAGGACACCAGCTTCGCCTGTCGATCTCGACCACTTACTGGCCGTTGGCGTGGCTATCTCCTGCGCCTGCTCAGGTCGACATCACACTAAAAGAGTGCCAATTGCATCTCCCCGTACGCACGGTGTCTCACGCAGAGACGCCCTTTGCCTTTGCCGCTCCCGAAGCAGCGCCACCGCTGGCCACCACTACGCTTGATCCCAGTCAACATAACTGGCTATTACACCGAGACCTGGCCACCAAACGATCGACGCTGGAAGTCATCAACGACCAAGGACGTTTTCGCATCGACGATACGGGCACCGAGATTCACCGGAGCGCGCGGGAGTACTACAGTACCGTGACCGATGACTTCACATCTGCCCAAGGCGAAACCCTCACCGAAAGCCACTTCAAACGCGGCGACTGGGATACAGAGGTGTATACCCGCACGGTACTTACCTGCACCGACACACACTTTTTGGTTCACGCCCAGCTAGATGCCTATGAAAACGCCTATCGTGTCTTTTCCAAGAATTGGTCGTCCAAGATTCCTCGAGACCACCTGTAACCTGTCAGGCTCTCAGTGATCGTCAGACCGCCCTTCGTTATTAGCAGGGGCGGTCGTGGCTCAATGTGCATGGATACATGCATAAAAAACCCCGGTCAGGGCTACCGGGGAAAAGGGCGTTGCCAAGTAAGCTACTGGACGTGCAAGTAAGCTACTGGGCTTGACAGCGTTGCTTCGCGCTATTTTTTAGCCTGCACGTCGTTGTCATCCGCGCGCGCCAGGAACGTGCGCGTGGTATCGTCCAGATGCTGGTCCAACCAATCGGCCATGGCCTGTTCTTCTTCAAGGATCTCACGGCATACACGCACTACCTCCGGCTGATTGGCCTGCTCTGCAGCGGCAATCAATGCCTTATAGTTGGCAATTTCGAAACACTCGAAGGCGTAGCTCGCAATCCCGCCTTTGACCACTTCGTCCCCGGCCATCATACCGCCTAGCGATTGGCCGAAAGCGGTTAGCTTCCCGCCCATATCTTTGACGGCGGACGTATCGATACCCAGCTCGTTCATTACCCGCTCTAGCTTTTCTGCCTGATGCTCGGTTTCGTGCAAATGCTGATCGATGCGGGCGCTCAGCGCCGGGTAGTGCTCTATCCGCTTGGCCTGCGCTTTCAACATCTCTTCCGCTTGCTTTTCCATAGCATGCGCATCGCGTAACCAATCTTCCAAATACTTGGCTTCCATCGTGTGCTCTCCTTGTTCATTCGCGGCGTAGGATACTTTCCCTTATTTGTTGGGGTCGATTTGCTCCTTCTGTGCCCCGGACTTTTCCTTGGCACTCCCCAGGCTAGGCTCTTGGCCTTCGGGGGCAGGCTGATTACGTACGCTGTACTGGCTCCGGCCATCCAACGAGGGGCCTTCGGACCAACGACCCTTCGGCGCCTCCTTGTCCATCAAGGTGTTGAGGTAGTAATAAGAGTGCTGCATCGCCTCATGATCTTCCGGCGTGGCATTGGGGATTGGCAGCTGTTTTTCGAAGCCGCCCAACTCTTCGATGACTGCGAGCCATTGCTGCTGATGGTAGGTGTCACGAGCAATCAAAAAGGATAGAAAATCCTTCATGCCGTGATCATCGGTCCAATTGTAGAGACGCGATGCCAAGACACGACCGCCAGCTTCGGCCGTAGCGTTGGCCAGCATATCAGCAGCGATATTGCCCGTGGCGTAAACGTGGCTCATATCAAAAGGGACGCCATTGGCATTCACTGGCATCGCCGACAAGCCCGATGAAAGCAGATGACGTGGATTGGCACCGCCCAAAATGGCGTTCATAACCGGGTCTTTAGCTGTCGCCTCTTGATAGGAAACCGGCGCCCCTTCCAAATTGAGCGCCACTGCATGACCCAACATCTCGATATGGGACAACTCCTCGGTGGCCGTGGACATCAACATATCGCGGATACGGTCATCACCACGAGCCCCCATTGCTTGAAAGAAGTACTGCATGGCCACTCGGATTTCACCCTCAATACCGCCAATAGCCTGCTGCAGCAGCATGGCAAATTCTGGGTTCGGAGTGTCGACTTTAACGGGATACTGCAACTTTCCAGAGTGGTGGAACATAGCGCTACTCTCCTTCGTGAATTGCCAGGGAGCGCACTCCCTAGCAACGTATTTAAAGCGTTTGCTTTAATAGCTTCCGTGCTTCGTCTGCAATGTCCTCATAATGCTGCGTGACGCGATCAAAAAACGCTTGCGCCTCTTGATCCGACTTTTCTTTGGCATCTTGAGAAAACTGCTGGCTTAGCTGAACGCCTTGAGAGGCATGATATAGCGTGCTCACCATATCGAAGTTCTTATCGTTCACAGGATGATTCATCCTTGACTCCTTGTGCCTTTTACCTAAAGGCAAAAGGCACTCTTGAACGTGTAAAGAGAACGCGGCAGCTACCTAGTTAGCGGTTGTTACCACCACCACTGTGGCTATTCTCACCGCCTTTCTTACCGGCTTCTGAAGCGCGCTTGGGATCATTGGCAAAGTTGCCTCCGCTGTTTTCACCGCCTTTTTGGCCAATATCTTCGTAAAACTCTTTGCCATGGCTATCAGCGGTGGCTTCGCCACCCTTTTGGCCGATATCCTGATAAAACTCTTTATCGTGGGTTTTGGAGGTAGTTTCACCCCCCTTTTGTCCTGCCTCTTCGCGACTCATTCCATTATCGTTGCGGTTATTCGCCATGATAAATCTCCTTTTCATGAATTCGGCAAAACCAACTCATTGACTCGCACTCGGTGTGTCACTCGAGTAATTTGAGACTAGCCAACCTCACTCTCTTATCAAGCGAATGGCGGCTTAAACGACAACGTTTAACCTTTATGATCACAGCCAACCATTTCCATCAAATAACGTTTTAACCATCTCCCCGTAACCAAAGATAAAAAGATTGACTAAATTCCTAAACTGACAACACACTTTCTGGGCATACCGACATCAAGGAACCGGCCATCCCATGCGCTCACGATTCGCCCTCGCCACCACGCTCGGCCTTTGGCTGACCGGATGCCAAAACCATGCGGCTTTGCAAGCCTCCATGGCAGCCGATGAATCGCTCATCAATACCTACTGGAAGCTACTGACCGTAAACGACGACCCCGTGGTGGCCGCAGACAATGTTCGCGAAGCACATATAGTGCTGCACATCGACAACAGCGCTCGCTTGGCAGGCGCCACCGGCTGCAACACGCTCAGCGGACGCTACCAGCACACCCGCCAGCATCTCACGTTCCACCCCATCGTCACTACGAAAATGACCTGCCCTGCTGCATTAATGCACATCGAGAAAGCCATGTTGAGCGCGCTCTATCAAACCACGCATTGGAAGATCCACGGTGAACGCTTAGTGCTCTTCAATGATAAAGGGGAGCCACTGGCAGGGCTCAGGGCAGTACACCTTTATTAAAAAATACAAAAGCTTAGCGATAGTATGGACGCGGAAGAGCTACGCCGCGCTGCTACACACTAGTGAAATATAAAAAACAATCATTTAAAAAGGTGTTCATGTAGGTGCCCACCTGCCCTCTCAACTCACCCAAGCTATTACTACCTCTATAATAAGCAACGGGGTGTTTTCTCGTTTTTGAAGGTACATCTCTCTACTCATTACTGGTAACATTATGTTACCTATATTCGATTAGGATTCACGGATGAGGAAGAGTTTCGCGTTGACTGCGCTATTGGTATGGATACCTTTCTCTACTCAAGCAGAAGTACATAAGTGTATCGATGGCAATGGGCACACCACCTACCAGGATGCCCCCTGCGCAGATGGCACCTCAGAGACAGTCAATATCAACAACCTCACTATTATTCCGCCACCCAGCGTCACCGCTCGCGCCGAGCCATCCGTCAGGGCTAGCCCTGTTCCACGCCTTGCTGCGCCCTACAGAAACCAACACCAAACGGCTCTCGAACTGCGTAACAGCCGAGTGAAAACACGCGCTCGCTATCCATTGAGACGCGGCTGGTAAAGCGAGCATGACGCCACGTCTTTCGGAAAGTTCTTTTATCGCTTCAGGAAAACGCTGATAAACAGGCCGCTCGATTGAGTGGCTTTTCTTCATAGCTATTAGATTGCTACCGGCATTAGAAGTCGATTGAGCGCCTAGTCGATACAACTCTCAACTATTCAATAAATTTTAATGAACTTAAAATCGACTTCTTGCAGCGATTCGACACATAGTAACCAGAGAGGGGGGGAGAGTGAGATAACGTCAGAACAGCCTGAAACGCTTTCTAGAGCGGCTCGAAGGGTATAGAGAGGGCATGAGGCGTCATGCCAAAATAAGCGATATTAGTCGGCTATTCGTTTATCTCACACATACGAAAAAGGCCATCCGACTGGATGGCCTTTTATATTCTCTAATGCTTTGGTGCCGACACCAGGAGTCGAACCCGGGACCTACTGATTACAAGATAACGCAATTTTATATAGAAAACATAAATTTATGCAAAAAAGAACTATGCAAAGCTGTCCATTCCTTCCAAAGTAAAACAATGGCTTATAGAAAGGAACTACGCAACATCTGAGGCGTTGATCATGGCTCCTGGTCCGAATTTCAAGATAAAGCGGTTTCGTTACTCAATGCGGCAAACGCCCAGTGGCGAACCTGTCATGGTCTTTGAGATCCGACACCAATTCCATGGCGCCAAGATCGGCCTTACTCCCTCCGACACTATCGAGCTCTGGCTCACCTATGCCGAAATGCCGCATGCCATTATCGACCTTATGGATGACCGCACCTGGGAAGCACACCGCCCAGCCATCTTGAATTTGCTCGCTTCGCACTTCACCCCACCACTTCGCTGATCGCTGCCAAAAAGTGCATAAACGCGCATGAAAACGCATAAAAAAATAGCCCCTTAGAACCGCCCTTCCGCCCAGCAGTGGCGCGGCTTGAAACACTGCTGCAAAGGTGCATAAAAACCACCACATTTAGCGCGCGGGCGGGGCGGGGTGACGATGGCGCGGCGTGGGTCGCCGCCGTGGGTGGGCAGGCGGGCCGTACAGCCACCACAAGGCGCGTTCTCGCTTCGCGCACGGTCGGAACAGGCTTAGAATTGCGTCGCTTGTAGCGAATAATAGAGCTAATTATAAGACTAATACGACTCATTCAAAAATCGACTTCACGCATGCGCCCACAAAAAAGCCGCCCAGGTGGGCGGCTCAATTAGTGGCTTGGTTTACTCTGCGTTCGGGTCATCCAGTCGATAAGGCTCGAACCTCACCACCTCTTCCCCAACATGCTCGTTGATCTCTCTCATCGTCGCCTGCAGCGGTTCCAGTTCATTGGCCACGAATACCCGCGCCGCTTTCTCGATGTCACCGAAGCCCCCAGTGTTTTGCGGAATGATGCCCATCAACTGCGGCGGTATGCGGTGGCCAGCCAGTTGGTCATCGCGGGTAATGTTCTTAATGGAAGCAAACTCATCCTTGGCGGCCACTTCACTGACCGGGATGATCTGAACGCCGTCCTTCTTCCCCCTGGGTGAATACAGAAACAAATTCCTAAAATTTCCGGGTCCTTTAGATTCCTTCAGAGCCTTACGCATCGCGTCGATGTCTTTCTGATCGTGGGCCGGGTCATTCACATACATGATAAATCCAGCGTGTGAACCGTTCAGGTAGTAGCGGCGGCGGAACAGTGTCGCGCTCTCATTCAACCAGGCGCTTTGCAGGCTGCCGATATAGTCCGGCACACCATAGATCGTCTGGTCTATATCGGGCTCCAACAGGTGGATGGTCCGCCCTTTGGGCAGCTCCACGCGCTCCATATAGTTGGGGTTCCACCAGTACCGATCATTGTCACCTCGCCGCATGTACTTTGACGAACGGTGCTGTAAACCCAGTAAGCGCCCTAGCCGCCCTCTCACCTCCTCCAAGTAACCGTTGCCAAACACCAGGTAATCAAGAGCCACCGCGCTAAAGTCGCGTCGGGGTAGCAGCGGGTGAGGTACAAACGTTTTCAGCAGAATATTCCGCTTCACCTGCATGGCGCTGCCGTGGTGTGGGGTCGCGCGATAGCTCTTGGCCAGAATGCTCAACGGGATCGGCGGCTCGTACCACTCATCCGGCGTCAGCCAAACGCCCTCATACCAAACATCACGCATGCTGGTGACCGGCTCGGGGTCGCCAAACGTGAAGGCCTCCATATGCCCGCTGTCGGTGGCCACCGCTGGGACGGCCTTGTCAGTCTCATAGGCATACACGCGGTGACGCGGCTTAGCCGCAGCGGTCGTTGTCATTCGTAGATCTCCATTAGTGATTTACCGGTGCCCTCTTCGGTAGGGCCGTCAACTGGTTCAAACTTGAGCGCGTGCATAGTGGCCCACGCCAAATCACCGTGCCCGGTGGCTTTGCTACGGCCACTGGTATACGTGAATTGGCGCCCGCCTTTGGTAAGTTCTTTTTTGATCGACATGAACGCGGCGGCCAAATCCGACCAGCCCGCATCGAATTCAAGACGCCCTTTATTGATAATCTGCTGAGCCTGCAAAACCATTTGAGTTTTAAGCTCAACGCTATAGCTATAACGGGTAACGGTTGGAAACCACTTCTCGACATACTCAGCCACCGCCCCACCAATGCTGGTGGTATCAATCCCGATATGCCCAATGGTGTATTTATCGCGGAACGATTCGATAAACGCCGCTTGGTCTTCATAGTCCTGGCCCTTAAGCCGGTGGCGTTCAAGTACGCGGTGTTTTTCATCGCGGGAGCGGGCGGGCAAAACCACCACCAACCCGGCACCGTCTCCATCTTCACCCCGGCCAGTTGGGTCGTAACCAATCCACACCTCACGATCACCAACGGGGCGCGGAGCAAATGGCCGGTAGTCGTCCCACACTTCCCAGCTATCGACCATGCAGCTCTTCATCACGGTCAGCGGGAACGCGCTCTGGCTATCATCGACAAACCCGCACATCAGCAGGTTGTCGAACTCCTCCGATGAATACTCCATTCGCAGCTGATCGAGGTCGAACAGATCACAGCCGCCCTCGATAGCATCCAGCACGGTCACGATCTGCCGCCAGTGCCCATCCGGGCACAGCTTGCCGTTTTTCAGCGCTTCGTGACTGACATCAAACTCTTCACGTTCGGATTTTTTGCGCCGCTTGTTAAACAGCTCACCGTTCCAGAACGGGTACCCCTCGTGTCCAACACTCGACGGCGTCGAAAAATACGTCTGCCGCCACTTCTTGTGCATCGCCATGCCAGAGGTGACTTTGCGGAACTCGGCAAATCGATGAATCCAAAAGTACTCATCCAGATAAACGTCACCGTGGTACCCCTGGGCGGTTTTAGAGTTGGTACCCAGAAAGTGCAGCTCGGCACCGTTATCCAGAACGATGGGATCGCCTTTCAGCTCGACATCGCACACCTCTTTGACGAACTGGACGATGTAATTACGGAAGATATGCGCCTGGGCACGGCTGGCAGAAAGGAAAATCTTATTCCGCCCATGCTTGAACGCATCGACGATAGCCTCGCGGGCGAAGTACCAAGTAGCGCCAATCTGGCGGCTCTTGAGAATGTTGCGAATGCGGTGCTTTTGGCCTGCTTCATGCCACACCGCCTGATATTCGAAAAGCGAATCCAGAAACGCCGCTTCAAGCGCTTCCACCTGCTCATCATCCAGCGCGTTGCGCCGTGGCTTCTTCTTCGGCCCAGCGTTGCGCGCCTCGATGTTGGGGTTTAAGTCTCCCTCGCGCCCGGTTTCGTCATACTTCCGAATCCTAGCCAGGCGCTCCAGTTGGCGACCAAGCAAATCAATCTCTTTAAAGTCGCCCGGCTCTTTTTTCGGCTTGGCCACCAATTGAACTATTCGCGCCTCAAGCGAGTGCTCTACTCGCTCGGTGGGCGTGGCATCTTCCCAGCGGTCGCGCGCCTTCCAGCTATGCACCGTTGCGGATTTTTCGTTAATCACCTCAGCAATGCGCGCGACTCGCCACCCCTGCCAGTAGAGGTGGCGGGCGGTCATACGCGGCGATTCGTCGGCGCTCAATATCGGGGTGGGGGCTGTTGTCGTCATGCCGCCAGCGTACCCGCCGCGCGCGAAGCCCACGCCTGCCGTGGCTTGTCTTACCAACCCCGCACAACGCCAAAGCGTTGAGCCAAACGCGCTACACGCGGAACCTGAGCCCACACGAACAGCCACCCGCTCAGGAAGCCCAACATGCCCAAGTCATTCCGCGTCGCCACCGAAGGCGCAACCACCGACGGCCGCGAGATCCAGCGCGAATGGATCGAACAAATGGCCGCCAACTACGACCCGAAAAAGTACGGTGCCCGCGTCTGGATGGAGCATATTCGCGGCCTGACCGCCGACAGCGTCTTCAACGCCCTCGGCGATGTGCTCTCGGTAGAAGCCCGCGAAGTGGAAGACGGCAAGCTGGCCCTGTTCGCCGAGATCGACCCCACCGACGAACTCAAGGCGATGAACAAAAAGCGCCAAAAGGTTTACAGCTCCATCGAGGTCAACCCCAAGTTTGGCGACACCGGCGAAGCGTACCTGGAAGGCCTGGCCGTCACCGACTCCCCCGCTTCACTCGGCACCGAGATGATCAAGTTCAGCCGCGAAGCGGGCAAAGGCTCACCGCTGGCCAGCCGCAAGCAGCACGAAGGCAACCTGTTCAGCGAAGCGGTCGAAGTCGCGCTGGATTTCAGCGAAGAGAAGCCACCGGCCGCCGAAGGCCTGAAAGCCAAAATCGCCAGCCTGTTCAAACGCCATGACACCAAAACCACTCAAGGCTTTGAAGCCTTCCGCGCCGAGCTAGAAGGCACGCTGGAAGTAGTCGCCGAGCACTACAACGCGCTGGCCGATGAACTGGAAAACCGCCCCACTGCCGAGCAGTTCAGCCAGTTGCAAACAGCTCATAACGATCTGAACAAGCGCTTCGAAGACCTATATGCCCAGATCGACAGCACCCCGGACACTCCGCCGCGCACCCCAGCCACAGGCGGTGGCCAACAACTCACCGATTGCTAAGCGCCGCCACCAGCCGCCGCCAAATCACTCATTCAAGGGAAACCACATGCGCACCGATACACGTAAAGCCCTCAACGCCTTTAAGGCACAGCTCGCCACACTGAACGGCGTAGAAACTGCCAGCGAGCAATTCAACGTCGTGCCCAGCGTTCAGCAAACGCTCGAAACCCGCATGCAGGAATCAAGCGCATTCCTGTCCAGCATCAACATGGTCGGCGTCGATGAGATTAAAGGTCAGAAAGTGGGCCTCGGCGTCACCGGCCCCATCGCCGGGCGCACGAACACCGAAGAGAAAGACCGCGCCACCCGCGACGTCAGCGAACTGACCGACAACAGCTACGAGGCGGTCAGCACCGAGTTTGATACTCACATTCGCTGGGCACAGCTAGATGCCTGGTCACGCTTCCCAGACTTTCAGGCACGTATCCGCAACGCCATCCTGCAGCGGCAAGCGCTCGACCGCATCATGGTCGGCTTCAACGGCACGTCGGCTGCAGCGGAAACCGACCGTACCGCTAACCCAATGCTGCAGGATGTGAACATCGGTTGGCTGCAGAAGTACCGCACGCACGCACCCGCCCGCGTACTGTCAGGCGTCACCATCGGAAAAGGGGGCACTTACGAAAACCTCGACGCCCTGGTGTTCGATGCCGTCAACGAAATGATTGATCCCTGGTACCGAGAAGACACCGCGCTGGTGGCCATCATGGGCCGGAAAATGTTGGCGGATAAGTATTTCCCGCTGATTCAAGGCAACGCAGAAACCCCAACTGAAGCCCGGGCGCTTGATCTGATCATCAGCCAAAAGCGCGTCGGTGGCCTGCAAGCCGTACGCGCGCCGTTCGTGCCTGACGGTGCGGTGATGATCACCTCACTGGCCAACCTATCGCTTTACTGGCAGCTCGGCAGCCGCCGCCGCTACGTGCTGGATAACCCCAAGCGCAACCGTCTGGAAAACTACGAATCCAGCAATGATGCCTATGTCATCGAAGACTACGGCTTCGGCTGCTTAGTCGAGGGCATCACTGAGTACGTACCTGAGCCGGAAGTTTAAGGGGAAGTCATGAAAAGCCCAGCCCGTAAACACTTTGAGCAAGTGACCGCCGCGAAAGCGGCGGGCGCTGCCACCCCAGGCGAGCAGCAACAAGGCGAGCAATACGAGCTCCACGCGCACGCCCTGTATGAGGCCCGCCGCACCCTCAAAACCATCAAGTCGATCCAGGCCAAGATCGAGAAAAAGCGCGAGCTATTGCCCGACTTCATGCCCTACATCAACGGCGTCTTATCGGAAGGCAAAGGCGCAAAAGACGACGTGCTTATGACCATGATGGTCTGGTGTATCGACGTGGGCGACTTCGAAAAAGCGCTGGAAATTGGAGCCTACGCCGTGAAGCACAGCATCGACACGCCCGACCAGTATGAGCGCGACACCGTCAGCATCCTGGCCGAAGAGATCGCCGAGGGCGTCAAGCTTCAACTGGCAAAAGAAAATCCCGACGCCGACGCACTGGCCAACGTTATGGCACGCGCTGTGGCCATCGTCGGTGATGCGGATATGCACGATGAGATCAAAGCCAAGGTGCATAAGTACTACGGCTACGCCCTACGCGCCGCCGAAGATCCCGAAGGCGCACTCGAGCAGCTCAAGCAAGCGCTATCGCTCAATGAGCGAATTGGCGTCAAGCAAGACATGCAGCAGCTAGAACGGCAGCTCAAGAACGCAGGCGAAAAGGCCAACGCCTAACGCCCAACCGAGTCGCACCCCGACGGCAAGGGGGCATCGCTAAGCAAGGGCTTTCAGCCTCGCGCGAAGTGATCCACCCCCTTCTTTCTTAACAGGTGGCCACCATGTTCCCCAACAGCCCCACCCCGCCAAACGCGCCGCCAGAAACACCGTTGGAGATCATCGCCAACAACGGCTTTTGGCCGGATATCGACCCCAACGCCTTTCAGGAAGAAGAGCGCATCTTCAAGGTCACGCCGCCGCGCATCAAGCAATCACTCCGCGCCGCGATGGCCGATGTGAACCGCCAGTTGGCCAACTACCAGCACGCACAGCAGCAAGCCGGGCGCATGGCCTGCGATGCCATCCCGCCCGAAATCTGGCAAACGCCAGGTGATATTCAACTGCTGTATACCCGCGCCGTTTACGCCCAAGCCCAAGCGGATCTGTTGGAGCGCTACCGCGACGCCTCCGCCACCGGCAAAGGCGACGAACGCGGCGAAGCCAAGGATCTGGCCGCCGACGACTACCGCGCCGATGCCCGTTGGGCCATCGCTGAACTCGTCGGCCGCACGCACACAACGGTCGAGCTGATATGAACCGCGTCGTGCGCGCCCACCAGGGCGAAACGTTAGACGCCCTGCTCTACCGCGTGTACGGCAGAACCGCCGCCATTACCGAGCAAACGCTCACGCTCAACCCGCACCTGGCAGAACAAGGCCCGGTGCTCAAAGAGGGAACGCCGGTCACGCTGCCACCGCCACCGGACACCCGCGAAACCAAACAGCCACGCATCCAGCTTTGGAGCTGAGGGAGCCCATGAGCCACCCGTATGAAATCACCACCGAGAGCGTCAAAGCCGCGCCCCCGGCCGTCGTCTCGCTGCTCCACGTCGGCGGCATGACCCCCGCCGATTGGGTCACGGTCCTCACGCTGCTTTACCTCGCACTACAAATCGGGCTGCTGGTACCGCGCTACCTCACCCGCCTGCGCACCTACTGGGAGAACCGCCGTGGGTCTTAAAACCAAACTCGGCGTTAGCCTCGCCGCCGGTGCCATCAGTATCGCCACCGCCGTGGTGTCGTTCTACGAAGGGTACGAGCCCACCGCCTACCGCGACCCCGTGGGCATCCCCACCATTTGCTATGGCCACACCGCCACGGTGCGCATGGGGCAAACGCTCAGCCCAACCGAATGCACCGCCCTGCTGCAGCAAGATCTCGGTCACGCCTTCGCGGTGGTGGATCGCCGCGCACAGGTCGAGCTTCCAGAGCCCACCCGTGCCGCGCTCGCCTCGTTCGTTTACAACGTGGGGGAAGGCAACTTCGCCCGCTCCACCCTGCTACGCAAACTCAACCGCGGCGACCTACGCGGTGCCTGCCACGAGCTAAGCCGCTGGGTCTACGCCGGTGGCCGCAAGCTCAACGGCCTGGTGAACCGCCGCACCACTGAAAAAGAGATCTGCTTGGCTGGCGTAGAACAGGAGGCCACCCCATGACCCGCCTACTCGCCGCCCTAGCCATCCTGGTGCTCGTGCTGCTAGTCACCTGGGCGCTGTGGCAGCGCACCCACGCCGCCGAAGCTCGTGCGGATCTCGCCGAACAGCAGCTCGCCGACTCACGGCAGCGGGAAGAAGAAAGCAAGGTAGTCATTGATGCGCTATGGGAAAACGCCATGCGCCTAGAAAGCCAACGCCGCGCGCTGGCCGATCAGCAAGCCGCCCTCACCCGCACCGCCTCTCACCGCTTGGCCACTATCGAGGAACTGCAACATGAAAACGCCACGCTACGCGCTTGGGCTAACACTCCTTTGCCTAGTGCTGTTATCGGGCTGCGCCGCCGCCCCGCCGTCACCGGCGCCGCTGCTTACCATCAATCAGTGCGCAACCCCGAGCCCCTGCACCCTGCCAGCGAGCCACCCGCGCAATAACGGCGAACTGCACCTGCAGCTAGAACGCACCGAAGCCGCCTGGGCACAGTGCGCCGCCGAAGTCGACGCCATCATTCTTTGCCACCAGGAAGGCACTCAATGATCAAACTTCAATCCCTACGCCAACACCTGCTAGCCTCGGTCGAAGAGCTACGCCGAAACCCCGAGCAGCTCCACACCTTCGTGAACGATGGAAAAGTGAAGTTCGCGCGGGGCACCAACCTGAGCCACCAGTACACCGTCGATGCTCAAATCATCATCACCGATTACAGCGGCTCACTCGATACCGTCATGGTGCCACTACTGCAGTGGCTCAACACCTACCAGCCGGATCTCATCGAAGATGAGGCGGTGCAGATCGAGGCCGAAATTCTCAGCAACACCCATTGGGATCTCGCGCTTACCGTTCAGCTCACCGAGCGCGTCGTCGCAAAAGTGGATTGCAGTACCGGCCGCATCAACGCCGAGCACCGCATGCCCGAGTACCCCGCCGATGCCTGCCCCGCCAAACACTGGCAGCTCTACATCAAGCACCCCGAAAACGCAGAACATGACCTGGTGGCGGAATGGGATAGCCCCGCATGAGTGACGATCTCGAACAAGAGCTAAAGCAGCTGGATAACTGGCTGACACCGCTCATCGAAAAGCTGAGCCCCAAAGAGCGTCGTGTCTTAGCGCGAGAAGTCGCGCAGGATCTCCGCATCGCCAACCGCGAGCGCATCAAAGCGCAAACCAACCCCGACGGCACACCCTACGAACCACGCAAACAGCTGCGTGGCCGAAGCGGTGCCATACGCCGCAAAGCCATGTTCAAAAAGCTGGGTACCGCCAAGTATCTCAAGGTGAGGACCAGCGCCGACGAAGCCGCCGTGGAATTTAGAGGGCAAGTCGCACGTATCGCCCGAGTGCACCACTACGGCCTTCGTGATCGCGTCGAGAAAGGCGGCCCACAGCACCAGTACGCCCGCCGCGAGCTCATCGACATCACCACCAAAGACGCCGACCAGGTGGCTAACAGCGTGCTGAACCACCTCGCCCCACCTCACTAACCCGCCGCTTGTGTAGCAAAGTTCGCACAACGCCCACCGCTACCACATCGCGCGTAAGCCGCGCAGCATGGGCAGCATGAACAACGTCGCCGAACTCCTCCGCCTGATTGAAAACCTGATCCGCCTCGGGGCCATTGCCGAGGTCGATCATGGAGACCCCACTGCCAACCCGCCGCAGCCACCCCGCGTGCGCGTCAAAAGTGGCGCACTGCAGAGCGGCTGGGTGCCGTGGATGAATGGCCGCGCCGGTACTACCCGGGATTGGAACCCGCCCACGGTGGGCGAGCAGTGCGTGTTGTTTTCACCCGGCGGCGACACCGCCAACGGCTTCGCCATGCCGGGGCTATTCCAAAACGCCCACCCCGCGCCCTCGAATGACCCGGCATTGATTGGCCGCTGGTACCCAGACGGCACCCGCGTCGAGTACGACCACGACAACCACCGGCTGCTCATTCACTGCGTGGGCGATATCTATCTGGAAGTAGAAGGCAACCTCACCGCCAAGGTTACCGGCAAGGCCACGGTCGATGCCGACAGCATCCACCACAACGGCGGCAGCCCCGTGGTCACCACTGCCCACATCTGCCACTTCACCGGCAACCCCCACGGCGATGGCAGCAGCACCGTCACGGCAGGCAAATAACCATGGCACTCAGCAAAGCGCAGCTTAAAAGCCGCATCGTTCAGGAAATGAAACAACAGGGAGCCACCGACACCGGTGAACACAGTTGGCTCAACCGCATGGCCGAAGCCATCGCCAATGCCGTAGTGGATGAAATTCAACAGAACGCCGAAGCACAGGTGGCCTACGGCTCATCATCGGGTAATCACAGGGTGCAATGACCATGGGCATGAACGCCACCACCGGCCGCCAGTTAGAGGGCCTCGACCATATCCGCCAAAGCGTGGCCGATGTCATCACCACGCCCATCGGCTCCCGCGTCATGCGCCGCGACTACGGCAGCCTGGTGCCGGAGCTGCTCGACATGCCCATGAATGACGCCCTGTTGATGCAGGTTTATGCCGCCACCGTGATTGCCGTCTCACGCTGGGAACCGCGCCTGCGCATTACCGGCACCCGCCGCACGGTCAGCACCCAACAGCCCGGCGCTGTGGTGATCGAGCTACAAGGCAAAACCACCGAAGGCACCCCCATCAACGTAGGAGTGCCCATCGCATGATTAGCCCCATTGACCTTTCGCAGCTACCCGCGCCTAACGTCGTCGAGCCGCTGGACTATGAAACGATCCTAGCCGAGCGCAAGGCACGGCTGATCGCGCTTCACCCCGAAGAGGAACGGGAAGCCGTGACCGAGCTGCTTGCGCTGGAATCCGAACCCACGGTCAAGCTACTGCAGGAGAACGCCTACCGCGAGCTGCTGCTACGCCAGCGCATCAATGAAGCCGCCCGCGCGGTGATGATCGCCTTTGCCAACGATGAAGACCTCGACCAGCTTGGAGCCAACCTCAACGTGAAGCGCCTGGTGCTGGACGCAGGCGACCCCACCGCCATTCCGCCGGTACCGCCCACCCTGGAAAAAAACCGCGACTACCGCGCCCGCATCCAGTTGGCGTTTGAAGGGTTATCGGTGGCGGGGCCAAGCGGGGCCTACGAGTATCAGGCCATCAGCGCCCACCCCAGCGTGTTAGATGTCTCGGTCGCCAGCCCAGAGCCGGTAGAGGTCGTGCTTACCATTCTCTCCCGCGAAGCCGGTGGCCAGCCCAGCCAAGCGGTGCTAGAGGCCGTGCGAAAACGCGTGGATGAGCGCCGCCCATTGACGGATCGCGTCACCGTGCAGGCCGCCACCCTGCTTCCGTTTAGCATCACAGCGGTGTTGGCCCTGCGCACCGGCCCCGACCCCGCCGTGATTCGTGAGCAGGCCCGGCAACAGCTCGCGGCATACGTGGAAGCCCGCCACCGGCTGGGGGCGTGGATCACCCGTTCAGGCGTTCACGCCGCCCTCACCGTGGAAGGCGTCGAGCGCATCACGTTGGACGGCTTTAGCGAGATCATCGCCGCACAGCACCAAGCGCCGCACTGCACCGGAATAATGCTGCAGACGGAGGGCGTATGACCGACCTACTGCCTCCTAACCGCACCGCGCTGGAAGCGCGCCTGGCCGCCTCGCATCCGCTCGCACTACCGGTACCGCTGCGCACGTTGTGGAACCCGGCCACCTGCCCGGCGCACTGCCTGCCGTTTTTAGCCTGGGCGTTCTCAGTCGACCAGTGGCACGAGTCCTGGCCGGAAAGCATCAAACGCCGTGTGATTGCCAACAGCGCCGAGCTTCACCGCATCAAAGGCACCCGCCCAGCGGTGGAGCTCGCCATGGAATCCCTTGGGGTAGAAGTCGAGCTCACCGAGTGGTTCGAGGCCACCCCCTATCTGCCACGGGGCACCTTCAGCACGTTGTTATGGGTGAATGAGAACCTCACGCCCGAGGCCCCGGCACTGCTCAGCGACACGCTCTACACCCAGCTACGCCAAGCTATCGACAACGCCAAGAACACCCGCAGCCACTACACCTTCAAGGTGGGTGCTAAATACACCGCAGGCATCGGGGCGGCCAGCGCCGTAAAAAGCGCCGCCGTTCGACGCGACACCGCCCACGCCATCACACCGCCGCTTCGCGCCCAAAGCCACCTCGGCGCGGCGGCCGTACAGCGCTCGGCAGCGGTATCACGCTGGGCGGCCGCCGCCACCCAAACCCCCGCGTTATCCACCCCGCTTGCCGTGGCATGCACCTTTCGCGCTACGGCGGTGGCCCGTTACCCCATGGAGGCCCCCGCATGACGGCCCTTGTTCCCACCCTCACCCTCGCCGGGCTAAACGCCGTGTTCAATGCCCAAGGCGATGGCCTGCAAGCCCGCATCACCCATATTGTGCTGGGCGACCAAGGCCGCACGCCCAGCCCTTCCCACACACGCCTGGGCAACCAGCGCCGCCGCATTGCCATTGCCGACGGCGAAAAAACCGCCGACCGACAGCTACACGTCACCGGCGTGGTGGATGGCGATGGCCCAGAGTTCTGGGTGCGGGAAGTCGGCTTTGAACTGGAAGACGGCACGCTGCTGGCCATCTGGTCGAGCACCCAGCCGCTGGCCTACGTCTCCAACAACGTGCCGCTGCTGTTGGCGTTCGATTTACGCCTGGATGCCCTACCGGCCAATGCCGTCACCCTCGTGACCACCGGGGCCAACCTGTCACTGGCAGCCTGGGGGGAACAGTACACCGCCAATGCCGCCGCCACCGTCGACAACATGGCCCGTCACGTGGGCTTGCTGTTTCGTGTCATGGAACTTGAGAAGCAAGCATGAGCACCCAGGCCCCCACGCTCACCATGATCGCGGGCACCACTTACCGCTTTAGCGCGGTCTGGGCCAGCGACGACACCCAGGCGACGCCGATCAACCTCACCGGCTGCGAAGCGCGTTTTGTGGTGGCCAGCCACCAGGGGGAAGCGCTGCTCACCTGCGAGACAGGTAATGGCATCGAACTGGAGCCAGAAGAAGGCGGCATCCTCCTGCACCTTCGCCCCGAGCAAACCGCTGGCCCCATCGCCCCCCACTGGGCAGGCGCCCGGTACGAGCTGCGCATCACCTTCCCCAACGGCGATGTGTTCAGCCTGCTGCAAGGACGCTTTCAGCTGCAGCCGGGGGTGATCCATGACTAACGCCACACGCCTCACCATCACCATGCCCGCTCGCAGCGTCACCGTGCGCCTGCCCGCACCTCAGCGCTTTCAGGTGATTAGCCACGGCTTACAAGGGCCACCCGGCACTTTATCGCCCGAGGTACTGCAGCAGGTCGCCAGCGCCCACCAAGCCGCCCAACAGCTAGGCATCTTGATGAACGCCTTAACCGATGCCATCCGCCACCACGGCGGTGTGATGGCGGCCCAAGAGGACACCACTCCATGAGTTTTGACGAGAATCTGATCGCGCTACGCCAAGCCGTCACCCACACGCTAGGGGTGATCGACGGAAAGCTGCGCAACAAAGCCAACAAAACCGATGTGATGACACCCGCGCAGGTCGACCAGCGCATTCAAACGCTGATCGGTGCCGCCCCGGAAACCCTCGACACCCTGGCCGAGATCGCCGAGGCGCTGGGCAACAACCCCAACTTTGCCGCCACCATCACCGAACAGCTCGGCACCAAGGCCACCAAAACCCAGCACGCCGCGCTGGAAGCCCAACTCAGCGAAGCCCTCACCGCGCTCACCGACGCCTTCACCCAAGGCGCGGCCACCATCCAAAACGCCACCCAGGAGTAACCGATGAGCCTTGAAAGCCAAATCGCCGCGCTCGTCAGCGCCGCCAACAGCCTCACCAGCCAAGTCGCTGGGAAGATGAACCAGATTGATCAGAAAGTGGATCAGGCAACAGCTGCGGTCCCCGACGCGGTCAAGAAACTGTCGCGACAGACCTTTTATGTCGATGCTGAATACGGCGATGACAACCACTCGGGTACCAAAGAAACCGAAGCATTAAAGACTATCAAAGGGATTGGTAGGCACGCAGCAAGCGGTGCAGAAATAGTGATCTATCTAAAGGCAGGACAAACCCATGAAGTTAAAGGGTTTGGTTTCTACCTCTCCACCGGGATGATTGGTTTTTACGCATGGGGAGACTATGCAACTCTTGGCAAACCGGAAATTAAATTTTCTCCTGAGTATGACCAAGCCAATAACTACTACCGTGGTTACGTAGTTGGTTTATCCACTGGCAACATCCTGACTCGCTTCTGTGACCTAACGGTAGATTTTGACGCTTCAAAAGGGGTGTTAAATACGCAAACCTCTTTTTGGGCCTACTCCAATAGCGCCATTTCAATAGTCATGCACCAGGCGGCGATCAAGCTTAGAAACGCACCTTTGATCGCGGCCTACAGCGGTTACTCAGGGCGTGACATCTATTTATCACTGTGCAGTATCGAAGTCATTGAGAACGTGTCGGGGCATGCGCAACTTGTCAAAAACCGCAATGGCACACACCACACGCTCAAACTGGACGTTTACGCCACTAACTTAATAGGCAGTATCACTTGGCGGGATTTAATCAACATCTATCCAGACAACCGAAACATATTAACGAACCTTGACCTAACAGCTATTTAAGGAGCCTATAGCATGATAATTAGCTTTGTATCTCATAACGGCAACTCGTACTGGAATGTGGACTCAGCAGCAACCACACTGCCAACCGATGTCATCCTGTACGCAGGCCAGCAAAAGCTAAACCAGCACATCGACACCGCCGCCGGAGCCGCCCGCGCCGCCTTCGTCAGCCCAGGGAGCTACATCGACCAAGAGTACCTGCTGGCCAAGCAAGAAGCCGCGGCGTGGCTAGAAGGCGGCAAAGACGAAAGCGCCATTCCATCGAGCGTGCAAGACCACATCGATATGTTCGGTGTGAGTGCCGACGCCGCCGCTACCGATATCGTCGCCACGGCAGAAGCGTGGGAAACGGCGTTGCGCGAGATTCGCCAGCTACGGCTAGGCGGAAAAGCAGCGGTCAGCCGTGCCGAAACGATTGAGGAGGCCGAGGCAGTGGCCGAACAGGCGATTGAGCAGTTGAATCGGTATCGGCCGCCTGAAGCATAATCAATACGCCGGAACGAACCAAGCCCGCTAAATAGCGGGCTTTGGCATATCAATTCAAACACTGCTCTTCTTACTTTAATCTTTGGTGCTTGCTGGCAACCAGCTCACCAATTTTTTGCCATTCCCGAAGAATACCATCCGTTTGACTGTAGTCGCTTTTAAGCTTCAATAAATCAGAACCTTTCAAAGCAAAGCTATCACCTTTACCCAACAAAAAAGCTTGATAACAATGAAAATAAAAACTTCCCCCATGCCCTCTTATTTCCACAGCCATCATTTCCACCTCAAAATAAACACTTAACTCATCAGAAGCCTCAATTTGATCACAAGCAAATTTATACACAATTTCTATAGGTCTAAAAAATCTTTCAACAAAGCTCTCAATTTCATCAACAGGACAAGACTCAAAAATGCAAATAAGAACATTCGGGTTTTTTATTATATTTAAAACACCTCTACCATCGTAGTCAAAAGCACCTGAGAAATTCTCATAAATTGTCGACTCTGTCGATTGGTATGGATGTATCTTACTAGTCGGCCACCCCTTGAAAGATTTTATCAAGGCAGGTGATATTTCCTTAACACTACTATAAGCGAGGTTAATTTTTTGACTATTTTCAAAAGCCCTATTTTGCTTTTCAACTTGGTCTATCTGGCGTCGCTGTTCTGTCAGCATTTCATCCTGACTATCAATCAGCGCTTGCTGCTGCCCTAGCGTTCTTACAAGCACAATCAGCGTAGCGACTACTGCAGTCACACCCACTGTCCCAGAAAGATACGTTGCGAAATGTGCCCAGTCTTCTGTTTTGGGTGAAAACCAACGGCCATGAAAATTCACAGCATAGACAATTATAAAAGCGCCTGAGATTAATAGAACCTCTCCAAATATCCAGTCATCCGTGATCTTGCTAAATAGCCACTGCTTTTTGGTTTCTTTTTTTTGACGCTTAGTTTTTGATAAGCCCACCACTCTACCCCCTCAGTCTTGTTAACCTTTATTCTGCCTTGTCCCCCGCTCCCCGCACAACGCCCGCCGCTACCCCTTCGCGCGATGCCCGCCCACCATGGCAACTCTCAGCACACTCTGAACCTGCGCAGGAGCCAAGCCATGGCAGACCAATTCCACCGGGGCGTTCGTGTCATTGAAGTGAACGAAGGCAGCCGACCTATTCGCACCCTCAGCACCGCCGTGATCGGCATGGTGGCCACCGCCCCCGAAGCTGACCCCATCGCCTTTCCACTGAATACCCCGGTGCTGGTCACCGACCCTTACGCCGCCATGGGTAACGCCGGGGCAGGCGGCACGCTACGCCGCTCGCTGGCGGCCATCGTTAGCGAAACCCGCGCCCTTTGCGTCGTCGTGCGCGTAGCAGAAGGCGACACTGAAAGCGAAACCACCACCAACCTCATTGGCGGCGTCGACCCAGCCACTGGCCAAAAGCTCGGCATGCAGGCACTCACCGCCGCCGAAACCCGGCTCGGCGTGAAGCCGCGCATCCTCGGCGTACCGGAGCTTGATAACGAAAGCGTGGCCAGCGAACTGGCAGGCATTGCACAGCAGCTACGCGCTTTCGCCTACGTCTCTGCGTTTGAGTGCAACACCAAAGAAGAAGCCCGCATGTACCGGGAAAATTTCGGCCAGCGCGAAGTGATGGTGCTGTGGCCCAACTGGCAAGCCTTCGATACCGAGGCAGGCGACACCCGCCCCCTCTCAGCGGTGGCCAAAGCGCTCGGCCTGCGTGCCCGGTTAGATAGCGAAGTGGGCTGGCATAAAACCCTCTCCAACATCGCCGTGAATGGCGTTACCGGCATTACCCACGACCTCTCCTGGGACCTGCAAAACCCCGCGACCGATGCGGGCTACCTGAACGAAGCCGATGTCACCACGCTGATCAACAAAAGCGGCTTCCGCTTCTGGGGCTCCCGTACCTGTGCTGAAGATCCGCAGTTTGCCTTTGAGTCCTACACCCGCACCGCCCAAGTGCTCGCCGACACCGTGGCCGAAGCCCATTTATGGGCCATTGATAAGCCCATGAACCCCAGCCTGGTGCGCGACATCATCGAAGGCCTGAACGCCAAGTTCCGCGAGCTCACCCGCCGCGGCTACATCCTCGGCGGCTCCGCCTGGTTCGATGACACCCTGAACAGCCAAGACGTGCTCAAGGGCGGAAAGCTCTACATCGATTACGACTACACCCCCGTGCCGCCGCTGGAAAACCTCACCCTGCAGCAGCGCATCACCGACCGTTATCTGTTGGATTTTGCCGACCGCGTCGCCGCCTAACCGCCGCCCAACATCACGCAAGCCATAGGAGTCACGAATGCTACCCAACATCCTCAAAGATTTTAATTTGTTCGGCGACGGCAACAACTGGCAGGGCATGGTCCCCGAGCTAACGCTGCCCGAACTCGCCCGCCGCATGGTCGAGTACGAAGGCGGCGGCATGGAAGGCCCGGTCGAAGTCGACCATGGCAACGAACTGCAGGTATTTGAATGGACGCTCGGCGGCATGACCGTCGATGGCCTCTTCGACACTTACGGCAGCCCCGTACACGACGCCGCCATGCTGCGCTTCACCGGCTCTTACGAATCCGACGAAGACGGCGGCACCATTCCCGTCGAGATCGTCATGCGCGGCCGCCATAAAACCATCGACCTAGGCGAGGCAAGCAAAGGCGACAACAACCAAATCAGCATCACCACCACGCTGACGTACTTCAAGCTCACCGTCGACGGCGAAGAGATCATCGAACGCGACGTGCCCGGTTACGTGTTCATCGTGCGCGGCGTAGACCGACTCGCCGAGCGCCGCCGCAATCTAGGCCTGTAAGCCCACCAACTACCAACGGCCGCCGCCGGCGGCCAAACACCTCACCCATAGGAACGCACCACCATGACCGACAAGACCGAAAGCCAAAGTACCGACACCCAAGCCAACGAAATGACCGTGGTGGGTAGCACAGCCCCCGGCGTACCTACCGAAACCGTCGAGCTGGAAACCCCGCTGCAGCGTGGCAAAACCCTGGTGAAAGAGATCACCGTGCGCAAGCCGATGTCCGGCGGTATGCGCGGCGTCAGCTTGGTGGACATCATGAACCTGGACGTGGCCGCCCTCACCAAAGTCATGCCCCGCATTACCACGCCCGCGCTCACCGAAGCCGAGCTGAAAACCATGGACATCGTGGATCTCGTGCAACTCGGCACGGCGCTGAACGGTTTTTTAACCCCAAAGAAATTCAAGGAAATCGAAGCCTAGCGCTGCCCGAGTTCGTCGAAGACGCCATGGCGGATCTCGCCATGGTGTTCCACTGGGAACCGCAAGCCATGGACGGCATGGAACTCGAAGAACTCATGGAATGGCGCGAACGCGCCCGCAAACGCCACGAAGGCAGCAAGCCAAAGGGTGGCAAGCAAGGCAAAAAGTAAGGCAGCAAATAGGGAAAGCCGATGGCACGACATCTACGACTGCAAGTGATGCTCAACGCCGTGGACCGTGTCACCGGCCCACTCAAACGCATGCGCCAAGGGGCCGGGCAAACCGGCCAAGCGATGCGCGAAACCCGCGACCAGCTCAAAGAGCTGCAGCGCACCCAAAGCGACCTCACCAGCTACCGCAAAGCCAACGCCGCCCAACGGCAGAACACCCGCGCGATGCGCGACGCCCGCACACGCAACCACCAGTACACCCAGGCGTTGGAGCAACAGCGCGAAGCCCACGCCAACGTGAAATCAGGGCTCACGGTGGCCCGCCGGGAATACGACCGCCTCGCCAAAGAGCTACTACGCACCAAACAGCCCAGCGACCAGCTCACCACCTCATTAGAGCGCGCCCGCGTGCGCCTGCACGGCCAGCAAACCGAGTTCGATCGCTCCGCCCGTGCCCTACGGGAATATCGCAACCGAACCCGCCACGCAGGCGAAGAGGTTAAGCGGCTAACGCAAAACCACGCCACGCAAACCGAGCGCATCCGTGGGCTAAAAACCCGCCTGGATGAAGCGGGCATCAGCACCGACAACCTCGGCCGAAGCGCCCGCGAACTGCGCACAAACGAGGAACGGCTTAACACCACGCTGCAGGAACAGAAACGCCACTTATCGGAAGTCGCCCAACGTCAACGCCGATTAACAGAAGCCCGCGACCGCTACCAAAACGGCATGGCCAACGTTGCCCGCGCTCAAGGCGTGGGTATGGGCATGTTCGGTACCGGCATCGCCCAAGGCTACGCCGCCAGCCGTTTGCTAACGCCCGGCGTGGCTTGGGGCGAACAGATGAGCGCGCTTCAGGCGGTGGGCGGTTATCAGTCCGATGACGAAAACTATCTCGCCCTTCGCCAGCAGTCGCGAGACCTGGGTGCATCGACTGCTTTCAGTGCGAACGAAGTAGGCGCTGGGCAGGAGTTCTTGATGCGTGCAGGCATGAGTAGCAACGCTATCAAAGCATCTATGGATGACGTGCTTGCTCTCGCCTTGGCCAACAACACCGAGCTGGCCCGTGCTGCCGATATTGCCTCTAACATCGGCAGTAGCTTTAAAGTCGATCTGGAGGGTGAAGGCGAGTTCGCTAGGGTCGCCGACATCCTCTCCGGCACCGCGCGGCGCACCAACGTGAACCTGGAAATGCTCGGTGAGACATTCAAGTACCTGGGCAACTTGGAAGGATTGGATATCAGCCTAGAACAGGCTGCCGCCATGACGGGGTTAATGGGGAATATCGGCATTCAAGGTAGCCAAGCCGGTACCGCTGTACGTGCGCTGGCTAACCGACTCACTAAGCCTACAACTGCCGCTGCCGCCTTGATGGAGCAATACAGCATAGAGGTGGCAAATGCCGAAGGCGGAATGCGCAACATCGAAGATATATTGCAAGATGCTTATCAATCCACCAAAGCGCTTGGCAATGTGGAGCGGGCGGGAGCCTTTCAGGAGATATTCGGTGTAGAAGCGGGCGCAGCTATATCAGAGGTAATCAATCAGCAAGGTGGCGGCAGCCTAACCGAACTACTCGAAGAGCTGAGAAGCAACGCCGGTGAAAACGCCCAAATGGCCCGCGTCATGGCTGACAACTTAGGCGGCGACCTCAAAAGCCTACGTAGCGCCTGGGAAGAAGTCGGCATTAGCATCACCGACACCAACGATGGCCCCCTGCGCGACCTGGTGCAAAACATCACCACCATCACCCGCGGCGTAGGCGAATGGATCAAAGCCAACCCCGAACTCGCGGGCACCATCGCCAAAGTCGCGGCGGGCATGATCGCGCTGGCCACCGTCGGCGGTGCCGTCACCATGACGTTCGCCAGCATCCTCTCCCCGCTACTGTTCGCCAAGTTCGCCATGACCACGCTGGGTATCAAGGTCGGTGGCTTGGGTACCGCATTAGGCTGGATCGCCAAAACCGCCATCCCCTGGGTGGCCGGTGCGCTGAAAGGCCTGCTGGTGGCCATGGGGCCAATCGGCTGGGGAGTTATGGCCATCGCCGCCACGGCACTGGTCATTTACAAGTATTGGGAACCCATCAAGGGGTTTTTCGTGGGCTTATGGCAGCAAGTCAAAGCTGCGTTTGCTGAAGGTGTGGGCGGCGTAGCGCGCCTGCTGCTCAACTGGTCGCCTTATGGCCTGCTGTATAACGCCTTCACCAGCACCATTGAACGGCTCGGCATCACCATCCCCGACGGCTTCCGCGACTTCGGAAGCATGATCGTAGACGGCATCATCAACGGCATTACCGCCAAGCTCGGCGAGCTACGCGACTCCATTACTGGCATGGCCAGCAACGCCATGGGCTGGTTCCGCGATGTGCTGGATATCAACTCCCCCAGCCGCGTGTTTACCGAATACGGCGGTTTCATCACCGAAGGCCTAGCCAACGGTATCGAAGACGACGCCGACAGCCCCGTGAAGCAAGTACGCAGCCTCGCCAATCGCATGCGCGACGCTGCAACGGGATTGATGCTAAGTGCAGGGATTTCATCACCAGCGGTGGCAATAGAAGCACAGCCGCCAGTGTTGCCCTCGATGCCGGAGCTAACAACTAGCATCCAGCGCCCCGAGCTGCCTGCTCTGGAAGCGCTAGAAATACGCGTGCCAGACATGCCGCGCCTAATGAGTGAGGTGGCCACACCAGAGACGCCCACGCTAGACGCACTGCAGGTAGAGCGGCCAACGCTGCCCACGTTAGGTGCGCTTGAGATCCACGTGCCCGACATGCCGCACCTAATGAGCGAGGTGGCCATACCAGAAGCCCCCACGCTAGACGCACTGCAGGTAGAGCGGCCAACACTGCCCAAGCTCGGCGCGCTTGAGATCCACGTGCCTGATATGCCGCGCCTAATGAGCGAGGTGGCCACACCGGAAACACCCACGCTGGACGCGCTGCAGGTAGAGCGGCCAACGCTGCCCCAGCTCGGCGCGTTAGAGATCCATGCGCCCGATATGCCGCGCCTAATGAGCGAGGTGGCCACACCGGAAACACCCACGCTGGACGCGCTGCAGGTAGAACGGCCAACGCTGCCCACGTTAGGCGCGTTAGAGATACACGCGCCCGACATGCCGCGCCTAATGAGCGAGGTGGCCACACCAGAGACGCCCACGCTAGACGCGCTGCAAATAGAGCGGCCAACGCTGCCCACGTTAGGCGCGCTTGAGATCCACGTGCCCGACATGCCGCGCCTAATGAGCGAGGTGGCCACACCGGAAACGCCCACGCTAGAAGCGCTGCAGGTAGAGAGGCCAACGCTGCCCACGTTAGGTGCGCTTGAGATCCACGTGCCCGACATGCCGCACCTAATGAGCGAGGTGGCCACACCAGAAGCCCCCACGCTAGACGCGCTGCAGGTAGAGCAGCCAACGCTGCCCAAGCTCGGCGCGTTAGAGATCCACGCGCCCGACATGCCGCGCCTAATGAGAGAGGTAGCCACACCAGAGACGCCCACGCTGGATGCGCTGCAGGTAGAGCGGCCAACACTGCCCACTCTGGAAGCGCTAGCGTTCCAGTGGCCAGAACTCCCGCAATTCGACCCGCTGCGCATCGACACCAGCGGCATACAGATTGACGCCCGCCCACCGCTGCAAAGCCACGCCAGCGCAGCCCCCAGCGGCGGGCTAGTGATTCACGGCGGCATCAACATCGAGGTGCACGCCGCCCCCGGCATGGATGAGCAAGCCCTGGCACGCCTGGTGAATGAGCAAGTACAGCGCGCCCTCCAAGACGCCGAACGCCGCGCCGCCGCTGCCAGCCGCCGTAACTTCCACGATAACGATTGAGGGTAATCACATGATGATGACCTACGGCCTGTTTGTGTTCGGCCTCAGCACCGCCGCCTACCAAGAGCTACAGCGGCAAACCAACTGGCGGCATGCCAGCACCTCACGCATCAACGCCCGCCCGGTGCATCAGTTCCTCGGCCCCGGTGACGACACCATCAACCTCACCGGCACCCTGCTGCCCATGTTCACCGGCGGCCAGCAGAACCTAGACATGCTCCGTGCACTAGCCGATGAAGGCCGCGCGTGGCCGCTGATCGAAGGCACTGGCACTTATTACGGCATGTACACCATCGAAAGCCTCACCGAGCGCAAAAAAGAGTTTTTCCGCGATGGTGCCGCAAAAGAAATCGAGTTCGATATCAAGCTGACTCGCATCGATGAAGGCCGAACCGAACTGCTCGGCATACTGGAAAGCAGCGCTCTACGCGCCATTACCGGGGCACTGGCATGAGCATGCAACCCGACTACCGCATTAGCCTGCAAGGCCAAGTCATCAGCCCCGAGTTCCGCGCGCGCCTGGCGTCGCTCACGCTTCATGATCGGCGCGGCATGCAAGCCGACCAGCTCGATATCACGCTCACCGACGATGACGGCATGCTGGATATACCGCCCACCGGCGCAGAGCTAATCCTGGCCATCGGCTGGAAAGGCCAAGCGCTCACCGAGCGAGGCACGTTTATCGTCGATGAAGTCGAGCACACCGGCGCGCCGGATACCCTCAACATCCGCGCATCCAGTGCCAACATGCGCCAAGGGCTACCGGGAAAGCGGACACAAAGCTGGGATAGCGTGACGGTGCGCGACATCATCGAAACAATCGCCGCCCGCCATGAGCTGGTGGCCAGCGTGGGCGCAACACTAGCAGGCGTACGCATCACCCACATCGACCAAACCAACGAATCAGACCTCCACTTCCTCACGCGCCTGGCAGAACGCTTCGACGCGGTGGCCACCGTCAAAACAGGCCACCTGATTTTTGTACCCGCTGGCCAGGCGACAACAGCCACCGGGCTAGAGATCCCGCCCATTCAGCTACGGCGCCAAAACGGCGACCAGCACCGCTACCTCAAGGCCGAGCGCGACGCCTACACCGGCGTAACCGCGCTATGGAATAACACCGCCCACGCCACCCGCGAAGCCGTCACCGTCGGCGATGCCTCCAACGCCCAACAACTACGCCACACCTACGCCACCGAGGAAGAAGCACTCGAGGCCGCCCAAGCCGAATGGCAGCGCATCCAACGCGGAACCGCCTACTTCAGCATCACCCAGGCCATCGGCGACCCCGAGCTATTCCCCGAGACACCTGCCTGGTGCATCGGCTGGAAACCACAGATCGACGCCACGCCATGGATCATCACCGAAGTGACGCACAGCCTCACAGAGAGCAGCTATACCACGGCGCTGCAACTGGAAAGAAGAAGCTAATCATTAGGAAAATTAGAAAGTTACGCTACGGTATACACTGAAGGATGGGTAGCTAACACGTCCGCCTAAGCTACGCGCATCGGGAACTAAACGATGAAAAGGTGGTACAATGTATAGCTTATCTACGTATTGAGCAGCTAACCAAGCGATAAGGTACGCAAAACACTAAGTTACGCAGTGAAGCTAGTAACAGCTCGGTACGTTTACGACTAAACGACCTTGTCTATACAGCCGTACACTGCAATGATGTAAGTACCAAAGGATAACACCTAGCGTCAGACGCCAGGTACATGACCGCCAAGCTGACGCTGTGGCGGTTTTTGTTCGCTACCAAGCGAGCAACTGCTAGGAGAGTCATCATGGCAAGCGCAAATGTAACCAAGAAAGTACGTCAAGTACTGGACCTCACCTGGGACGACGAACTCCCAGTGGAGCCGGTTGCCATCGCTCGCTACCTGCTGATCACGAAGGGTGATGAGAAGCGCAACATCTCCATGGTTGGGCGCGACGACATCACTTTCAGTGGTCAGGCGCGGTACGACCAAGAGAAGCAACGGTATTACTGCGAATACAACGTCAATGAGCCCAGCTATCGCCAACGTTTTACCCAAGCCCACGAGCTGGGGCACGTTGTGTTGGGGCACGTCCGTAACGGGGTTAGCCCAAAACGCGATACGAGCTTTGCGGTGCGCTCGGATGACCAGGATGAAATTGACGCGAACCAGTTTGCGGCGGAGCTTCTGATGCCAGAGGAGTACGTGCGCACAGCCGTTAAGCGCGAATTTAACGTCAACAAGCTGGCCAGCCTGTTCGACGTATCTACGGCGGCGATGCACTACAGGCTCAAGAACCTAGGTCTGCTATAAGTTTTCTATGTCTTTCCTTGAACGTTATCATCGATATCTAGGCAAACACACACCTAAAACCAGTGACTCGGATGAAGGAGATACCGAGTCACTAGGCCTAGGTAAACGTTCCAATCCTGATGAACATAACGAAGAAGACTGGACGGGGACAAAAACCCCTGAACAGACAGAGGAAGATAGCGAGAAGCTTCGCAAGCGGCATAATGAAGACCTGGATCGCGATAGGGTTGCTCGTCATACTCAAGGTACCCAGCAAGTAGAGCAAATCATCACGCGCACCAAAGCAGCATCTAGGAATTTCCTTAGACTATCCGTTGCTGGGGCTTCCACAATTTTCGTGATCGGCATTTTCTCATTGCCACAAACGCGTGAATTGTTGAATTACTGCCCATGGATAGAGCTAGATGCTGACATAGCCACCTCGGGGCACTGGACGATATATCTACTTCTGTTTCTGCCTACTACATTGATGGCCGTCTTAGGCATCACCCTTTGGATCACTGGCCTGAAGTTCTCCTCACAAATTTATGGCGGTATTCAAGGGTCAGAAGAAAAAGGGTCCAACGAAACCTTGTCAGAGTGCCTCAAAACTTGCCAAGAGATATTAAAGCAAAGTAGCGGATCGCCGTGATCTAACCCTCCGACCAATGAGCCGAGGGTGGTGGTTTAGCACCCTATCGATGACCGCCCTTCACTCTGGCGGCGCCTCAAAAAGCCCCATCACCATCGCCCGCAGCTCCTCCGCTTCCCAAAATCCGGTCAGAATAGAAACGATCAAAGCCGCCGCTGCCAGCCATAGCGCTTTGCGGTTACTCCACTCCTGCTCCGCCTGCGAGCGTTTCCCCTCTTCCACCTGCGCCGTCAGGATACGTAGCTGCTCATCGCTGTTGTCAGTTTGTTTTCTAAGGCGCTCATCCCGTGCGGCCTGCTCCGCCTTCGCTTTATCCGCTTGCTTGGAAATCATCTCTAAAGCGAAATCTGGGTGGGTGGGAAGTCGACTTTTTACAGGTAGCTCAAGATTCAGAAGCTGGGGTGAGAGTGATCCACCTGAGCTTCCTTGAATATCAGCCACCGCAGGCTTAAGTGGTGCATGGCGCAGTTCATTACCTAGAGGCAAGCCTCGATCCTCAGCCATGAGCATACGCCATTTGCTTGTAGGAGCTAAAAGCCCGGCGTTTGCTGGCCCAAATAATAGCGCCTTTTCATACTCGATAGCGGCTTCACACAAAATCATATCCAGGTAGTGCAGCTCTTCATAAGCCCGAGTAAACACACCGGCCGGAAAGTCCATGGCCAAGTAGGGAGTAGAAACAGGCGTCAAGTGAACGGCCTCGTCAGCGCTCACCAATGAGGCCACCCGTTCAGCAGGCGGAAACGAAGGTAATCGCTCCAACTTTCCATTTTTTATCACCAGTGGTTTCGAAGTCCCCATGCTCCCCCCTACCTAAATTGTGATCCCAAGCAAAAGCCCCCAACCAATCCATGGCCGGGGGCGTGGGTGCCGCATCCTTCTGGCGAAGCGGTTACGCCACGCATGCTTTTAGGCGACACCCTCACTATGACAAATCCGCTCAGACAATGATGTAAGTGATTTTCCATACCGGTGTAAGAGATCTCTGATATTTTTTGCTCATAGGCACAGCTACCAACTACTTACTTTCTTCTCTTGCATCGAAGGTTGCTTTGCTGGTAATAATGAAAGGGTCTTGGCGATAGGCTGTTCCCTACGAGCATCCTATCCTCCTCGTGTCACGATGTGACTTGCTGGGCTTCCCTGTGACACTGCTACGGTGTCTCATGATGATCGCCAGTTGGTTATTGGGCCATGCGCTATGCGCTCGAAAAGCCAAGACATGCTGAGGAGTCCGAGAAAATGAAGAAAAAACTTTCTCGGCTAGCTCAGGAGCTTTGGTTCGCTGTCACAGCCATTCAAAATGCAGAGTGGTTTGCTGATAAGACTGAACTGATTTTACAGCTTCTGGGCGTGGCCTTTAACTACGTTCCTACTTATGACGCTACCATGGAAAGATCGCTTCGAAGTCAAACCTGGCCGATGGGTCTACATCCCCACCCAAGAGACGCTTGAAAAAGGGCGGCAAATCAAAGCGCTTGTTGCTAGTAAATTCCAGGCCCCATCGTTCTATTATCACCTGCATGAAGGCGGCCATGTGGCTGCTATTCAATCGCATATTGATGATCGATATTTCCTAAATGTAGACATTAAGAATTTCTTCGGGGTGATCAATCGAAGTAGGATCACTCGCTCACTGAAAAAACGTTTTCCCTATGCTCAGGCCAGAGAGATCACCGTTCAATCTACCGTGCGAGTGGTCGGTGAAAGCCGGTATGAATATCACCTTCCCTATGGCTACCCGCAGTCCACGATTCTGGCGTCGATATGCTTAGTCGATAGCGCTTTAGGCAGGTATCTAAACTCCCTTTCAAACCAATGCAACGTCAGTGTGTACGTTGACGACATCATAATCTCTGGTAACGACCCAGATGAGCTGCAACAAATCAGTGATACGCTCGCAGAGAAGTCCGAAGTGTCGCGGCTTTTTTTTGGTCGACAGAAAGCCCATCAAGTATCCGAGACAATTACAGCGTTCAACATTGAGCTTTCCCAACATAAAACAAAAATTACGCATCAGCGTTACAGCCAACTCCTGCAGCAAGCATTACTAGCTGACAATGAAAGTGTCATAAATGGAGTACTAGGCTATGTGCGCTCAGTTAATCGAGAGCAGCATATAGAAATGCACAAAGAGTTATTTACATTAGGCCATATAAAAGCGCCCGCGTAGGATGTCTATGCGGGCGCTTTTGCTATCGAAGATAAGAAACTATTATGCCGCGCAATACCGTACTTGTTGCACTACCACACCACGAACCATCCTCGCCGTGGCCATCAGTCCATTACCCCCATTAGGCGGCAACAGCCGATACCGGGATCCTACACGAAACGTTTTATACAGGTGAAGAGCATCATCCATCTCCACAACCACGAGATCGTCATGGCCTAGGCTTTGCGATTCATCCACCACCAGCACATCGCCCTCGATCACGGTGCCATGAACACCAGCCTCTGGCCCGACCTCAACGGCAAAGCAGTTAGGGGAATAGCCATCACAGTCGATCCCCAACAACGCTGGATGATCAATGCCAATGGCCAGGGGGCCAAGGTAAGATAAACGCATTGCTCACCTCAGCTCCGCACGGCTTCACTTTCGATGACATAATTTATGAAAGCACTGCAAACAATTAGCATATAGCGAGCATCAGAATACTTAAGCTTACTCTCATTCATATCGAGCATAGCATGCCGAATTCCATCCTCGTGGCTGGTATAACCATAAAGTGCGTCGTAAGCCCTGGTAATGCTGGGCGGAAGATCTTTATCACGGCCAAGGGTTTTGATGAGTTTTCCAAGCGTTCCTTTTTCATCTCCAGTGACAGTTTTCACTAGAGACTCGACAGCACAAATCGACTCTTTGATGGAGTTTCTGAAATCCCGAGAATTGCGGTCAGACATGAGCTGAAGTGCTATTTTCAAATGGTACCGGACGCTTGAAAATTGGTCAGGAACCGTAAGAGAAGATTCAATTTCTTCAATTTCAGCATCAGATACTACGGGGGAAATAACTCCCGCCACAAACCGATAGCCTGAGTTCTCTCTTGCCAAAACCTCATTCACCGACTTATAGAAATTATTTTGCAGGTCAGTGCCATGGCCGCACCACTCCCCAATGAACTCGACAAGATCATACACCTTCATCCAGCCTTCGCTCAGAAACCAATACTTAATAAAGTCAGGAGTTACCCCTCCAGCTTCATCAACAGGCCTCTTAGCAAAATAAAACATGAAGTCAGTAAAAAACTCCTCAGCTTTTTTATTATTACTCAAAATAACAAAAGGGTTTAAATTTTTAAATATTAAGAGATAAGACACACTCCACAGAGATGACCTGAGCTCTTGGTTCATATCATCGATCTGCAGAACCTTAGTTTCTCCCCCGTCCATCATTCTCTCTGAAAAACGACTCATACCGTTCCCTTTTAGCTATTGATCACAAGTATTGTTCAGCAGTATCAATCAGTTTTTCAGCCGCCTCACAGCTTGAGAGCGCATCCGGTACACATGACAGGCAACGGCGCAGGTCAATGGCCGCCATATCCAGGTTGGACTTAGAAACGCTATAGGGCAGGGCCGCAATACGCGTGCGTAGAGCCTCGGATTGTGGCTGATGCTCATCCATCATGGCCATGCACTGCGCAACATCTTCAGAACGGCTAGATGCACTCAGCTCGGCCATCTCAAAGCCGGTCAACACCAAGCTGTTTGCCTCATCTATCAGCACCTCTGGAGAGTCAGCAAACGCTGGCAAAGAAAAAAAGCTAGTCACTGCTAATGAAACCAACAACTTATACATTCCCTTACTCCCTGTCGTTTTTTAATACCCCTAAAGCACCTGCCCCAGGTTCACCAAGCACCGGCCCAAAATCTCCACAAACTGCTTTTGCTCCGGTGCTATCAGCTCTTTGTCGTAACGCGGGTTATCGCTGATCAACAACCAGCCCCCGCCCGCCACGCGCTGCATTCTTTTTATCCGGCGCTCGCCATCCATCAAAATCAGGTAGACGCCTTCACGGCTCGGGTCACGCTGTGTGAAGTCCACGAACACGTAATCGCCGTCGTCGATCGTGCCCACCATCGAATCACCGCGCGCCCGTACCCATGCCCCGGAATCAGCGGGCAATTTCAGCTCTGCCAAAACGGCACGATCCATATGGAAGTAGCCCAGTACCTTTTCATCGGCGAAATCCCGCCCGCTACCCGCGGCACACTCCACGTCATACATCGGGATTGAGGCGACGGTAGGATCATTTAAACGCTGATCAAGGTAGCTCAACGGGTCTTCTAGGCTTGAAGCCAGGTTATTTTCACTTGAATTAAATTGCTCAGAACTTCCATCTGAAAACGAATCACTCGAATGAAAGCCATCCGAGCGTGAACCTGAAAAAAGGTAATTAACGTCTACACCAAGCGCTCTCAATTTTTGAAGATAGTAGGCGTCAGGCGCTCTCTTATCGGTTTCATAGTTGTATTGAGCCACTTTTTTGACGCCGCCAGCCTCCCCGAATGCCTCCTGAGACATCCCAAGCCTAACCCTTTCTTCTTTCAGTCGACTGCCGAAGCTATTCACGTAAAGATCCTTTTAGGAGTTGACGAATTCACGTTTGTGAATCATCATTCTCGTATGTATACAGACCGATAAGACCTATAGAGGAAGCCTAACCCATGACGCTAGTGAACGCCACGAAGGCCACTCATGCGAGTCCATCGCCTTCCAATAACAAAACCACGCAGGTGCTTGTACGTGTCACCCCGAAAGTTCGCGCCGAGCTAGAAAGCATCGCTGAAATTGAGCAGCGCTCTTTGTCTGCGGCAACTCGAATCATGATCGAGCGCGGTATTGACCAGTACAAATCCGACTCACTCATCGCCGATTAACCCCACTCATTGCATAAGGAAAGCCCCTATGTATCAGGACACTAAGCGCCTACGCACCAAGAAAAGCGTTTACCTGGATGAGTACGAAGACGCTGTTATTACCGCGCTGGCCAATCTCTACGGCATCAGCAAAGCAGCGCTCATGCGGGAAATGATGATGACCCAAGCCCGCGAGCTGGTCGGCGTCGGCAATATCAACAGTGTGGGTCAGCGTGCGGGGTAAATCTGCCCCCTGCTTCACCCCTTCTTCCACCCCTGCAAAAGGTGAGTGATGCGACGTGACCGTAAGACCGACATCGATATAGACCCCGATTTCGCAAAAGTGCTGGAGCTTGTGTGCGAGCAGGAAGGCTTCAGCTCGCATGAGGCGGCAATGGAATATCTGGTTACCCGTGGGATTCGTGAAGGTGGTCAGAAAATAACTGGTAGAGGCCGCGCTTTGTACGACGTAAAGAGAGGGCCAAGTGACTGAGACAAACGAAGAGGAAGTGCTTGAGTTCAGTCGGCTCCGGCTCGACTGCCCTCACTGCGGTAGCTACATGAAAGTGCGAACTTCGAAGACGCACATTCCTGAGCTCCGCGAGCTGTACCTGTACTGCACCAACGAATTCAAGTGTGGGTACCGCTGCAAAGGGCGCGTCAGCATCGATGAGACGCTCGTACCGAGCCACTGCCCAAATCCAGACGTCAACATCCGCCCTTCTAACTGGCTGCTCGGAAAAATGGCCTTAGAAGCGCAGGGACAAATACGCCTGGCTGGGTTTAAGCCAACAGAGAAGGAACCGAAGCCATGAACGTACTACCGATCAATTCAGCAAAATCTCCGTTCGATCTCGCCACCGAAATTCTATGGCGTCACCGCTGGAGAAGCCGCACCGAGGCGCTGCGCAACACCATTGGATGGATGGTAAGCGACTACGGAATCAGCGAAGCCACCGCCGAAGTAGCGGCCATTCAAGCCTATGCCGACCTCGACAGCACCAATGAATCAGCACGCATTGACGTAGACGCTACCACCTCACACGTAGTCGTTTTCCGCGACGACAGCGGCCGTCCGGTGATGCTCACCGCCCGCGACCTCAGCCGCATGATTCAGCAAGCCCGCGACGCTGGCCTCGCCCGCGTAGTGGATGCCGACACCCGCCGCCCCATCGTTCTGGAACACTGAGGTTCGCCCATGGCCACCGTGACCCCGTTACCCGCTCGCCAGACCCCGCCGCGCGTTCATCCCGACCGCGCAGGCTTCGGCGCACTGCGCGCCGAGCTACACCAGCGCGCCGCCGATCAAGACCTTGTCAGCGTGTGGGCAGATCTCCCCTTTGCTGAGCGTCGCCTAGTGCTGAAAAGTGCCGGCCTTTCTGTCGATGCCACTCAGCAAATCAGCCAGCTCACCAAAGCCGAACGCGCTGCCGTGCGCGCGGCTATCCACCGTATGAGCGAATACGCCAGCGGCCTGAAAGACCAGCTACGCAACCGTAAGCACCCCAGCGCAGAGCTGGCCAGCCACGCCCGCCAAGCCATCGCGGAAGGCAACACCAAAGCGGCGCTTCACTGGCTCAGCCTGATCGAAAAGGGGGTCGCATGAACGTGAATAAAGTCATGCTTGGGCTCTATGAAGCGCACGCGCAACTGAAAAGCCTCGCCGCTGAACTGCAAGTACAACCGACGCAGAACAGCCAAATGGCGGGTGAAGAGCTAACGCGTGAGGTAGAAAAACTTGGCTGCCAGCTAAGCCAAATCGAAGGCGTTTTAGGCGATAACGATCTTGCTATCGCCGCTACGCTGGCGGCCGCGCTCTGCGAAACGCCGCCGCGCGTCATCGGTGTGGTTCACGAGGTAAAAGCGTGAGCGCGTTAGCCCTAGCCTTTCAACACAGCTCTGGCACCAAGGATTGCTACATCTTCCTGCAGGCGCACTTCGAGCGCTTGCCGTCGTTGGCGCAGAAGCTGGCCGAGGGATACGTTCATGTATCCAAGCGACATGGCCACGCGGCGGCTAACCGGTGGCTACGCCGCCACGCGCAGGATCTGATAGATCCAGCCAGCCTCTATCACCGCTTTTCGGCCATCGCCGAGGATTTAGAGCGTGGCTTCAACGCTCTGGTGAAGCGTGCCTCCACCACCATTGAAGGCCTGAAAACCGCCTGCGCTTGGCTGACCAGCGTTCAGGATCGCTTAGTGGTACACGGCCTGAACGTGACGCACGACGATGAAGCGGTAATCAACCACGCCCAAGCACAAGCCACGGCGCTGGAACGCGAGCGCAGCAAGCTGATCGGGGGCATCGCCGAGCATAACCGCCGCCTGCGCCTGGGCTTGCTGCCGCCCCCGCTCAACCTGAAAACGCCTAAGGCGCGCACCCTCTCGGGCCAGTCGCGTGAGATAGCGCTGCAAATCGCCAATTCACGCAACCCGTTAAGCCCGCCCCTGGGCATCATTCCATTGATGGCAGTGTTCCGGTGGCACCGCGCCCCGGTCATGAGCTTAGCCGTCGTCAATGAAATGGCGCTCGAAAAGGCCCGCCACCGCGCGCGCCTGCATGGCCTGAACCCGCCTAGCCTCAAGCTGAAAAGCGGCGTGCAGCTCGCCAAACTCACCGACCCCATTTGGTGGCGTCGGCAGTTGCGCCGCTTGGGCGGCCGTCGGTTGGAGCAAGTGCAGCGCGAGGCACATCGTGTGCACAAACGCGCGGGCATTTACTGCAGCAACGTCACCCTCGACCGCCGCCGCGCTCAGAAGAACCGCAACCGCGCGTTGCTGGAAGCGCTGGAAGCCATCAACCAGGAAGGCCAGGTCTACACACTGGCCGAACTGGCCGAGCTGGGCTTATCCAACCCCGACCACCGCCGCGCGGAATTGATGCTGCGCATCAGTGACACCGAGGCGGAATCACGCCGTATGGGTCACGTCGGCATGTTCTACACCATCACCGCGCCCAGCCGTTTCCATCCGGTGATATCTGAGAACAGCGTGAGCAACCCGAAGTACGACGGCAGCACGCCCCGCGAAGCGCAGGCTTATTTGCAGCAGGTGTGGGCACGCATTCGTGCAGCGTTGGCCCGGGAGAACCTGGGCATTTACGGCATTCGCGTAGTGGAGCCGCACCACGACGGCACCCCGCATTGGCACCTGTTGATCTGGATGAAGCGCGAAGACACCCAGCGAATCAACCAGATCATGCAAAGCCACGCCGAAGCCGACACGCCCGAAGAGCTTTACGACCGCCGTGGCCGCAAAACCACCGCCCGGTTCAAGGTGGAGCGCATCAACTACGCGAAAGGCACTGCCGCTGGCTACGTGGCCAAGTACATCTCGAAAAACATCAACGGCGAGCAGTTCACCCGCGAAGGCGTGGCCAACGACGACAAAGACCGTTATGGCCACGAACTCACCAGCGTGGCGCCGCGCATTGAATCCTGGGCAGCGGTGTGGGGCATTCGCCAGTTTCAGTTCGTGGGGCTGCCCAGCGTTACCGTGTGGCGTGAAGTGCGCCGCCTGAACGAAAAGCACATCGATGAGCTGGCCGCCTGGGAAGCCGCTACCCGCCCAGAGCGCCGCGTGGCGGATCGCCTGCACCAGATCCGCAAAGCCGCCAACGCAGGCCAGTGGGACCAATTCTTACGTTTGATGGGTGGCCCCAACCTGCCCCGCAAACAGCGCCCGATTAAACCCTGGACGATGCCCCGCGTGGATCTCCAGCAAGCCGAGTTCAGCCACGCCACCGGCGAAGTGCGCCAAGGCGTCGAAGCCAAAGGCCGCCACGGCGAAAACAAGCTGGGCACCTTCGGCATCGTCGTCTCCGACGGCCGAGGCAACGAACACGAATACCTGACCCGCTTTTATAAGTGGCAAGTGCGCAGTAAAGCGCAGCGCCACCAGGGGGTTTCGGGAGGAGGCGAAGCCGAGTCCCCTTGGACTCGTGTCACTAACTGTACGCAGGGGCCAGATATCCAGCCCCGCGAGCCTTCCCCAGCGGAGCGAGAAGCCCAGCTCGAACGCCTTAAAGCGTGGCAGAGCTCAGAAATTTACCGAGTAGAGCGCGATGCCGAGTACGAAGACGCCATCGCCGCCCGAGAAGCCGCGCGAAACCTCTTCGCGCCGCCCACCCCTACCCCGCAGGAAGAGTACTTCCCGCCTGAATTGTGCTGAAAGGAGCATTAGCCGTGCATAAAGCTAGCCCAACTGAGATGCGAAAAGCCTTTTTGGTGGCCAGAGCCTATACCGACATGGGAATCCAGTTCGTGCCTATGCCGGTGTTTAGCGAAGAGGAGAAAAACGCGCGCATTAAAGAGGCTGATGAGCGCCTGGAGAAAGAAGCTACGCGCCTGGAAGAAGAGGAGTCCGCAAACGATGGCCGATAACGCCGACCGCGCCGCGGTCACCATTCAACAAAGCCTGGAGGCTACTCTGGCCAACCGCGCCCGGCTCGCCATCCAAGCCGCCAACGATGAGTGCATCGATTGTGGCGACGAGATCCCAAGCGCCCGCCGTGAAGCTGCGCCTTGGGCCACTACCTGCATCGGGTGCCAAGGCATTCGTGAAATGAAACACAAGCAAGGACGATAACCATGGCTATTGATATCAAGTGGGTGCAGGAAAACCCGTTAGAAGCTGCGCAACAACTGGAGCTGCTCAGCGTATTACGAGATGCCTACCGTGCCGGAGAGGAAAAAGAAGCCAGTATCAAAGAAGAGATACAGGCACATGCGGCAGACCTAGAGAATTACGCTGAATCGGTCACTCAGGCAGCTAGCGAAGCCTTGGACGCATACCGCAGGGTATTTGGTGAGAGCAGTTATAACCAAGTGGATAGGCAGGCGTTTACAAAGCTTGGGACCGTGCTGGCCAGCGTGCCTCGCACGGATCAGGCGCGCCAGTATTTGATCGAGCAAGCGGAGTCACTGGAATTAAGCGCCAATTCGCTGGAGAAAGGCGACCACGGAACAGCCGCGCTTGAAGCCCGCCTTCGCGCCAAGTGGCTTCGACAAAAGGCCAAAGGGGTGGATTGATGGTGCAACATGCAAAGGGCGGCACCTACGCCCGCCAAGCCGCAATGCTATGCAAAGACAAAGCGTTTCAGCTCTACCTGGATCGCCGCCGCCGGTACAAGCACCAACTAAACGAAAACCAGTTACCTGACGGCACCCACACCGCCGAAGATGCGCGCGACTGGCTGTGTGCTGCCTGTAAAATTAACAGCCGCGCCGAGCTGGATAGCAAGCCAACCGCATGCCAAACGTTCCGCATGATTCGCAACCGCTTCAACCGCTGGCGGGCAAGGAATAAGTCATGAGCCTACAAAACGTACTAGACTGCGAGGAAATCAAGAAGATAACCGGCTACCAGCGCCCAGCCGATGCCGCACGCTGTTTGAGAGAGCAAGGCGTCGTCGTGTTTAACGGCCGCCGTGGCCCCTGGACCACAATCGACTTGATTAACAAAGCGGGCGGTATCGAAGCCGCCCAGCCGACTGAGCTGAGCCCGACCGACATACTATGAAGACACGCCCGCGCAAACACAGCCCCGACATACCTGCCCACATCAATCAGTCAAAGCTCCCCAACGGAGTCTATTTTGACAAGCGCGGCCGGGGCCGCTGGTATGTTCAATACCGTGATGAAGCGGGCAAGCTTAAAACCGAGCGTATCGCCGGTGCCGATGCCACGCTGTCAGAGCTTCACCGAATCATGGAGCAACGCAGCGGCATAGATCGCCGCACCCTGCGCTACCTGGCGAAACAGTTTCACCAATCGGCACAGCTCAAAGAGCTGGCTATGAAGACCCAACAGGACTATGAATACTGCCGGGCCACGCTGCTGGAAATGCCCACCAAGCTGGGCAAGCCGCTGGGGGATCTGCCCACGTCGCAATTCTCCCCGGCACTGGTTCAGCGCCTGGTCGATAAGATTGCGGCCGAGGGCACACCATCAAAAGCGAATCACCTTTTACGTTATCTACGGCGCCTGTTCCGCTGGGGGATCAACCGTGGCTATTGCGATAGCAATCCTGCTCAGGGGGTGGAGTCTGCTAAAGAGCGAAAGCAACGCCGTTTGCCGGATCTGGCCACCATCGCTCGTCTAACCGAGTTTGCCCAGCAACGTGGCCAGCGCACGCGCGGCGAAAAAGGCGCGTGCGCGCCTTACCTCTGGGTCGTGATGGAGCTGGCCTACATTTGCCGCTTACGCGGGATAGAAGTCGTAACACTCACCGATGCCAACAGCACCGCCGACGGCGTGATGACCAACCGCCGCAAAGGCTCCCGGGATAACATCGTTCGCTGGTACCCACGACTAACCACCGCATGGACAGCCGCCACCGAGCGCCGCGCAGGAATCTGGAAAGCCAAAGGCAGGCCGGTACCCATGCACCCCGAAAATCGCCCACTCATCGTGGCGGCCGACGGCAGCGAGCTACGCAAATCAAGCCTAGACACTGCCTGGCAGCGGTTAATCAAGCTGGCCATCGAAGAGGAAATCATCACAGAGGAAGAGCGCTTCGGCCTGCACGACCTAAAACGGCGCGGCATCACCGACACCAAAGGCACCCGACACGAAAAGCAGGAGGCCAGCGGCCATCGATCTGCTAGCATGATGGATACTTATGACCTAAGCGTGCCTGTAGTTAATCACCCTGGCAATGAATAAATAAGGAACATCAATGCTTGAAATAGTCTCAGCATTTGGAGCAGTAAAAAGTGCTTTAGAAATTGCTAAAACTGCTAAAGATACAACCGATGAGTTCAAGATCAGCACAGCAATGTCCGAAATAATGGACAAGCTAACCTCAGCACAATCAGCATTATTAGAAATGCAACTTGAACATCAAAATTTAATAGATGAAAATCAAGAGCTTAGAAAAAAGCTAAGCCAAGAAGCACAGTTTGATAAATACAGCTTGAAGCGAACAAGCTCAGGCGGTGTAGTTTGGCAAATTAAAAATGATATAGCTGAGTACGAGGGGATTATAGAACATGCTATTTGCCCTAAATGTCGTGTTGAGAGTCGCTTAATGCCACTTGATTATTATGTAACTCATTATCAATGCCGCTACTGCAATGTCTTAATTCCTGACCAGGATGGGAATCAAAACCAACCTTCCAGCTCTGACTGGAATCCTTATTAATAACAGCAGTCTGAAGCGATGACGTACCTACTGGCCAGCGGTTGCTAAGGGACAAAAAAGAGTATGAATCTATGTAAAAATCTACGTAAACAAAAAAGGCCACCCACTTGGGTGGCCTTTCGTATTCTCTAATGCTTTGCTTTTCAACCACTTAAGTGGTGCCGACACCAGGAGTCGAACCCGGGACCTACTGATTACAAGTCAGTTGCTCTACCAACTGAGCTATGTCGGCGCTTCGCATTTTCTTGAGAACTTGACTGGGCTGCCCTTAGACAAACCAATCAACAAGAAATCTTGTTGGCAATGGCTGGGGTACCAGGATTCGAACCTGGGAATGCCGATACCAAAAACCGGTGCCTTACCACTTGGCGATACCCCAACGTTGTGGTGGCCAGAGACGGAATCGAACCGCCGACACGGGGATTTTCAATCCCCTGCTCTACCAACTGAGCTATCTGGCCCTTGCCAACGGTGCATATTAAACCAAAAGCTCCTCTTTTCGTCAACACCTTTGTGAAACTTTCTTTCTAGTCACATGCTTAGGGCACATCAGGTGCTTGCCGAAAAGCATTAAAGGCCACGTCATCCGTAGCTTAGCGCAGCGTTGCTGTTTTTATGCTTGGCTGGGCGGCACGTACCCTTCCGCTTGGTCGGTGGTTTCGTTATCCAAGAAACGTTGCATCTGCTCCATAAGGTAAGCGCGTGCTTCCGGCTCCAGCATGTTGAGGTGCTTCTCATTGATCAGACGGGTTTGCAACGCCTGCCACTCTTCCCAGGCTTGTTTCGATACGGTGGCCTGAATCTCTTGGCCCTGCTTACCCGGCAGCGGCGGGAAAGGCAGTGCGGGTAGCTCTTGCTGGTACTTGCGGCAAAAAACCGTGTTGCTCATGGTGTGCTCCTATAGAGTGTGTCTGTGTCGGCCAATCGCCCGTATCGTTTAAGGCCCGGGGGCAGGGTCTAGGGTAAACGGCGTTAGCTGGCTCAGTAGTGATTTGACCGGTGCCGCCAAGCCTAGCGCAGGCGGGTGGTGAACGTCATACCATACGCCGTTTTCACGCACGCCGCTGATACGCTGGCAGCTCACCGGCTGCGGCGTAATCGACAGCTTAAAGTGGCTGAAAGCGTGCGTGAAGCTAGGCAGCGCGGCTTGACGCTCGGGGGCTTCGGTGTTGTCTTCCAGCCAGTCGTTGAGTTCGCTGTGGCGCTCAAACTGCGGCAGGCTCCATAACCCGCCCCACAGGCCGCTGGGTGGGCGCTGCTCTAGCCAAACGCGGCCTTGGGGATCGCGCAGCAACAGCATGATGGTATCGCGGGTAGGCGTGGTTTTCTTAGGTTTAGATTCCGGATAGCGCTGCGGCTCCCCTTGGGCATAGGCGCGGCATACGTCATTGAATGGACATATCACGCAGTCAGGCTTGCTGCGCTTACAGAGCGTCGCGCCGAAATCCATGACTGCTTGGGTGTAATCCGCCAGTCGCGTGGTGGGCGTAAAGTAGTCGGCCAGCACCCACAGCGAGCGTTCTACCGCGGGCTTGCCGGGCCAGCCTGTGACGGCGTGTAGCCGCGTGAGCGAGCGTTTGACGTTGCCATCCAGTATGGCCGCCTGCTGCCCGGTGCTTTGAGCGATGATGGCGCCAGCAGTGGAGCGGCCTATGCCGGGCAGCGCCATCAACGCATCTACGCTAGCGGTGGGCAGCTCACCCCCGTTCGTTTCCATGGCAACCTGAGCCGCTTTGTGCAGGTTGCGGGCCCGAGCGTAATAGCCCAGGCCCGTCCAGTGGTGCAATACGTCATCTTGCGGCGCGGTGGCCAGGGCTTCCAGCGTGGGAAAGCGAGCCATGAAACGCTCGAAGTAAGGAATGACCGTTGCGACCTGTGTTTGCTGCAGCATGATTTCGGAGACCCACACGCGATAAGCGCTGCGGGGTGACTGCCAGGGCAGATCGTGACGGCCATGCTTGTCGAACCAGGTGAGCAGCCGTTGTTGAAACTCTTCCGCCGGTAGGCAAGGCGTGGGCATCTCGGCCATTGGGCTTCCTTTGAACACTCGCTTTGAACGACAGCGCCGGCCCAAGGCCGGCGCATACGGTGCATCGTGCGTCAACGCAGGCTTCGGTTAATTGAAGAGGCGACGAATGCCTTCGCGCAGCTCTTGACCTGCGCCTTCGCCCAGGCGCTCATCGATGCGGTCGAGGGATTCGCCAAGCCGCTCTTCCAACTCTTCTTCTACCCGGCTGCCGGCTTCGCCACGCAGCAGATCGACCACCGAGGCCTGAAAGGCGGTCCGGTCGAAGCGGCACCACTGGGTTTTATCGTCGCCAACGTGGCCTTCACAGCGCACCGGTAACGGTAACTGTTGAAGCCGTGGGTTTACTTGGCAAGCAGCATCGCCGGTATCTACTAAGCGTGCATTGGCTTGCGTATTGAAATCAAGGCTGTTGAGGTTGAAGCTCCCCTCCCCTTGCACATCGATTCCCGGTAGGCGAACCAGCAGATCGTCACTCTCTACGACTCCATTACGCACTTGGAAAGTGGCGTCGAAACGCTCGAAGCGGGTATCGGGGTGCCATTCGCGGTCTACCTCCCGCCCTTCTAGCTCCGCCACCAGCTCACACATCTCACTGGAGACGTTAGAGCGCAAAATGGCACCGTCGTTCAGCCGGGCGTCAAGCTCGCCGTTGAGGTTGCTCACCAGCACATCGCGGCGGTTGCCTTGGGTGGTCAGCGCGCCTTCCAAGTTGAAGCGGCCACGCAGCGGAGCCTCTTCCTCGCTGAAGGTTTCGATCAGCGGGGCGACCTGCACGTTACGGACGTTCGGCGAGAGCTGCCACTCCAATACGTTACCAGTGGCGTCCAGCTGGCCGGTGGCGTTGAGCTCCCCTTCGTAGAAGCCGGACTCGAACGATGTCAGGCGATGGCTACCGTTCTCACCGCGTAGTGCCAATTGGGTATTGCTGAAGGTCAATCCGGCCAACACTAGTTGCTCGACACTCAAATCGCCCTGCAGCGTGAGGGTTCTGAGCCACTCTTGGGGCAACAGTGCTTCTTCACTTTGAGCAAATGCTTTACGCAGTAACCCACGACTGGCCTGCTGCGCGGTGGCCGCCCCAGGCAGGTAGTGATCGAGGTTAAGTGCATCGCCTTCAAGAGTAAAAGAGAGCTGATTACCATCCAGCGCCGCGCTGACGTCACCGGTAAAGGTGCTGTCATCGACGACTAACGAAAGGCGCGGTAGCGCTACTCGCTCCAGGCTCCCTTCGATGGGGCTGGTCAGCGCAACATCGCTCAGTGCGGCTTCGCTGGCGGTATCGAGCGATGCGCCGGTACGCGCAATCCAGGGACGCAGGTTGAATGGGGCGGCGGTGAGCTGGCCGCTATATTGAGGTGCATCGAGCAGTTGCTCGAGATTGAGATGACCACTGACTCGCAGTCCATCAGGTCCGGTCAATTGCAGATCCTTTAATTGGGCCGTTTGCGCAGCGAAGTCGCCATCGAAACCAAACGCCAACGAAAGCGCCAAGCTCCCTTGCCAATTGTCGGCATGCCGAAGGCCAGTTTCCAACACTCCCTGGCGAATGCTGAGCTGTCGCTCGCCCATACGCGCAACGATCTCAGCCGCTTTCAGGGCTAGCTGCTGCGGCTCGCTATCGGCACCGCGCCGAGTTTGGGTGGTGAGCTGGGTATTTTCGAAAACGATTTGCTCCTCTTCAAGGCCCAGCCGAAGGCGTGTTTCCAGGTTGACGTCGCTGGACAGGTCCGGGCCTCGCTCTAGCACTTCGGCATCCAGACGGTTGTGCTTGGTCAACGTAAACATCGCTTTCAACGGAAACGAGCGCACCGGGTTGACGTTGGTGCCCGACATATTCAGCGGCTGTATCCGCCAAAGCGCTTGGCTCTGCTCGTCGCGGTAGCGAATATCGGCCTCTTTGATGTCGACGCTGGCGATATTCAACACCACTGAAAGGTTGCCTGCATCGACATTGGGGCCAGCGCTGGCAGGCGCCAGCACGGTTTCGGCGGTTTCGTTGTTGTGCTCGGAAAGACGCTCCAAAAGCGGCTGCCAGTTGGCCTCACCCTCGGCGTTTTTCTCTAAATTCAGGCGCATGCCATCCAACGTCAGGCCATCCACAGCGATCTCGCCACGAAGCAGTGGCGCAAAGGCAACGCTCACTTCTGCACGGTTGATGGCGGCAAAGGCGGTATCGTCTTGAGACTGCTCGGGCAGCCAAGCGCGGGCCTGCTCGACGCTCACCCCAATACGCGGGTAGAACGACCAAGTGATGGGGCCTTCCAGAGCAAGATTGAGGCCGGTTTGCTCTTCGACCACGGCCGTCAGGCGTGGCTTGAAGTCTTCGGGGTCTAAAAAGGTGGTGACATAGACCACGGCGGCCACGGCCACCATGGCGAGAATGCCCACTGCCGCCAGCAAAATGCGTAATAGCTGTTTCATTTACCCTTTCCCTTGTGGGTCTAGCTCGACAAAATCACTGGTCGCCGTTAGGCCCGGCTCGGACGACTCATCGGCCATTGGCCGATAGCCAAGCTTCGATAGCAGGACGCGGTCCGCCAGCGGCAGCGTCGTCGTGGCAATACGCAGCACGCGGCCGTCTTGCTTGGCCTGCTCGCCCAGCAGCGCCATGAGTCGAGAGCCGACGCCGCGGCGGCGCGTGGTTTTACGCACGCACAGTTCAGAGAGCCACCATGCCCGGTCATCGGCTTCCTGTATGGCCACCGCACCTAATAAACGGTCGTTGAAATGCGCACAGGCAAAAAAGTGCTGGCCGCTCAAATGCTGTTCGATGAAGGGCAAAACCGTGGGGGTGGGCATGCGCTCTTGAGGCGCATCTTCATAAATGCGCACCAGATCGATGCGTACCTGCTCGTCTGCTTCCCAACGGGCCTGGTCGACATATTGCAGTGTCACCGGCATGGTGAAATCCTCGTTGCCAACGCAGCTAGGCTGCTATGTTTGCGCCGCAAACGGCGGCGACATTCCCCGCATTGTAGCGGATGGGGGCGCCGATTCTCTATAATGGTTGTTTTGGCCACAGTTGCCGCCCGCCGATTATTCCTCAGAGTGCGCCACGGCGCAGGAGATGCAACATGTCAGCGCGTATTGCCACGGTAAGCCGTGACACCAACGAAACGCAGATTACGGTCAGCGTCAACCTCGATGGCGAAGGCCGCTTGAAGTGCAACACTGGCGTTCCGTTCTTGGACCACATGCTGGACCAAGTGGCTCGGCATGGCATGGTGGACCTCGATATCGATGCCAAAGGCGACCTGCATATCGATGACCACCATACCGTCGAAGACTTGGGCATCACCCTCGGCCAAGCATTCAACGAGGCCATCGGCGACAAGCGCGGCATCTACCGTTACGGCCACGCATATGTGCCGCTGGATGAAGCGCTGTCTCGCGTGGTGATCGACTTTTCTGGCCGCCCTGGTTTATTCATGAACGTCGAGTTCACCCGCGATACCATCGGCCGACTGGACACGCAGCTGTTTTGGGAGTTTTTCCAGGGTTTCGTCAATCACGCCCGGGTCACGCTGCATATCGACAACCTGAAAGGCTTCAATGCTCACCACCAGGTCGAGACCATTTTTAAAGCCTTTGGCCGCGCGCTACGCATGGCCGTTGCAGAAGATCCGCGCATGGCGGGCCAGATGCCGTCTACCAAAGGAAGCTTATAATGTTGGGCGTTGCGATTAGCAGCGTGGCGGCACGCATCTCCCCCGCGACTCCCAAGACCATGACCTTCTCGCCTACGACCTCAAGGAGCGCTTCATGACCATTGCGGTAATCGATTATGGAATGGGCAACCTACACTCGGTGGCCAAGGCGCTCGAGCACGTCACCCATGAAAACGTGATCATCACCCGCGATCCGCGCCGCATTCTGGGCGCGACCCGTCTAGTGCTGCCCGGCCAAGGGGCGATTCGTGACTGCGTTGGCGAACTCGAACGCACCGAACTGCGCGGCCTAGTGGATGACGTGTTGACCCGCCAAGCCAAACCGCTGCTGGGCATTTGCGTGGGCCAGCAGATGTTGATGGAGCGCAGCGAAGAGAATGGCGGCGTGGACTGCTTGGGCTTTTTTCAGGGCAGCGTGGACCGCTTTCCGGCCAACATGCGCGACGCGCAAGAGCAGCGCCTAAAAGTACCGCACATGGGCTGGAACTTGGTGGATCAGCACCACGAGCATCCGCTCTGGGCAGGCATCGATAATCATGAGCACTTCTATTTCGTGCACAGCTATTACGTCAATGCCGCCGACGATGCCCAAGTATTCGGCACTACCCAGTACGGCAGTGTGAGTGCTCACGTCGCGATTGGTCGCGACGCTACTTTCGCCGTACAGTTCCACCCGGAAAAAAGCTCCCGTGCGGGCCTGCGCCTGCTGGAAAATTTTGTCACCTGGACGCCCTGAGAGGTTTCACTATGTTGGTAATTCCCGCGATCGATCTCAAAGACGGCCAGTGTGTGCGCTTGAAGCAGGGCCGCATGGATGATGCGACCTCCTACGGCGACGACCCGGTCGCGATGGCGGCGCGTTGGGTAGAAGCGGGCGCGCGCCGTTTGCACTTGGTGGACTTGAACGGTGCCTTCGAGGGTAAGCCCGTCAACGGTGAAGCGGTAACGGCCATCGCCCGCGCCTACCCGAACCTGCCAATCCAAATTGGCGGCGGCATTCGTTCGGCGGAGACCATCGAGCACTACCTCAGCGCCGGTGTGTCTTACGTGATCATTGGTACCAAAGCCGTCAAAGAGCCCGAGTTCGTGACTGACATGTGCCGCGCCTTCCCCGGTCATATCATCGTGGGGCTGGATGCCAAAGATGGCTATGTGGCCACCGACGGCTGGGCGGAGGTCTCCACCGTCAAAGCCACCGAGCTTGCCAAGCGCTTTGCCAACGACGGCGTTTCCAGCATCGTTTACACCGATATTGCACGCGATGGCATGATGCAGGGGGTCAACGTCGAGGCCACCGCGGCGCTGGCCCGTGACGGCGGCCTGCCAGTCATCGCCTCCGGCGGCGTGACCAACTTGGAGGACATTCGCGCGCTGTGCGACGTGGCCGACAGCGGCATCCTCGGCGCGATTACAGGCCGGGCCATTTACGAAGGCAGCCTGGATGTGGCGGAGGCCCAGCGCCTGAGCGACCAACTCAGCGGAGGCCAAGAATGAGCTTAGCCAAACGAATTATTCCCTGCCTAGACGTGGACGCCGGGCGGGTGGTGAAAGGCGTGAACTTCGTCGGTATTCGTGACGCGGGCGACCCGGTCGAGATCGCCCAGCGCTACAACCAGCAGGGTGCCGATGAAATCACTTTTCTCGACATCACCGCCAGCCATGAAGACCGCGCCACCACGGTCGAGATGGTCGAGCGCATCGCAGGCGAGGTGTTCATTCCCTTGACCGTGGGCGGCGGCATCCGCACCTGCGACGACATTCGTACCATGCTGAACGCAGGTGCAGACAAAGTCTCGATCAACACGGCTGCCGTCACCAACCCCGAGTTCGTACGCGAAGCCGCCGAGCGTTTCGGTAGCCAGTGTATCGTGGTGGCGATCGATGCAAAAAAAGTGTCTGAGGAGGGTGAGCCCGATCGCTGGGAGATTTTCACCCACGGCGGCCGCCGCCCTACCGGCCTAGACGCGGTGGAGTGGGCCAAAAAAATGGTCGAATTTGGCGCAGGCGAGCTGCTGCTCACTAGCATGGACCGTGACGGCACCAAGATTGGCTTCGACCTGGGCGTCACCCGCGCCATTTCTGAGGCGGTCAGCGTGCCGGTGATTGCTTCCGGTGGTGTCGGCAACCTAGATCACTTGGTCGATGGCGTGCTCAAAGGCGGTGCTGATGCAGTCCTAGCGGCCAGCATTTTCCACTTTGGCGAATACACCATTCCGGAAGCCAAGCGCTACATGGCCGAGCGCGGCATCGAAATGCGTTTGTGATGACTCTTATCCCTTTACTGAGGGGCTGTTAATGCGCCGCAATATTCCATGGATTGGAGGAGTGGCAGGAGTTTGGCTGAGTGCATCTGCCTCAGCCTTCTCTTTGTCGGACTGGCCTCCCACTCTTACGCTCGATCACACGCTTGTGCAAACCAGCCTGCTGACACGACACTTCGAGCCCGACCCAGAACACACCAACCAGCAAAATCTGGTGAGTATCGAGCTTCACAATCCAGAGCGCTGGCTAGCCGGTGCGGCTTGGTTCAAAAACTCGTTCGATCAACCCACTTGGTACTTTTACGCTGGCCGTGAGTTTCCACTATGGCAGCTCACCGATGAGATTAGCGTGCGCGCCAAGCTAACGGGCGGTTTACTACGCGGCTATAAAGACGAATACCGCGATAAAATTCCTCTCAACCATTTAGGGATTGCCCCCGCGCTTCTGCCCAGCATTGGCGTTCAGTGGGGGCGAGTGGAGTCTGATCTCATCGTCTTCGGAACGGCGGGCGTGATGATAACGGCAGGCATACGCTTTTGATGCTCTAGCCGTCGGCGTCTTCCAGGCTCAAACCCAAATTACTAATACCGCCATTGCGACCCAGCGTGCGAATCTCTTTGAGCGTGGTTTTATTGATCGGCCCGCTGACCGCTTCAAGCACTGCGTCTTGGAAGCCGTTTTCGTCCTCCATCAACGGATGGTCGCGAATGATCAGTGCCAGCGCTTGCGCGTCCACTTCCCCCTCGGTGAGTTCGATGAACGCTCGCACGCCAGCCCGCGACGTGCGGCTGACGTCCAGCACGGCTTCGGGGGATTCACCTTGCAGCGTATCGAGTAGCGCAGAGATCGACACCACCGCGTCCAGCGCCCGACGTGCACCAAAACTCTCGTCCCCCTCCGGCGGCTCGCACTCGGCCAACTTGTCTGCTTGGCGGGCAAAATCGATGCTGGCTTGGGGGACGCTCAAGCGCTCCCACACCAAATTCAGTACGGTGCGAAGGGTGTGTCCATCGCCCTGGCCACTGGTTTGCTCGTACAGGGCGTAATTCGGCAGTAGGCGCTCACACAGCGCTGCCATGAAGGCTTGTTGGGCGGGCAGCGGCAGCAGTTGCAGCCGCTGATAGAATCCTTGGGGTTTAGCCACCATGCTGATGTCCTGAGTCACTCTGTTGGTGAAAGTATGTGGGTGAAACTGAGTTGGCGAAACTGAGTTGGTGAATCGAACACGATACGTTATCGTCGCACCCACGCGGCGGGTACACCGCTGCACTCGATGTGCTCGGCCGGCGAGGAGATTACCATGCATATTCATCTGCTACAGCACGGCCCTGACCATGGCCCCGCCCGTCTGACCGACTGGCTTGAGAGTATGGGCCATAGTTACACCGTTTTTCATCTTTACGCGGGAGAACTCACGCCCCGCCCTGGAGAGTCCGATGCGCTCATCGTGCTGGATGGCACCGACGCTCTATTTAACGAGCCTCCCGCGTGGCACAAAGCGGAGCGTAAACTGATCCATCGTTATCTAGATGGACAAAAGCCAATGCTGGGCATTGGCTTGGGAGCGCTTTGGGTAGCAGAAGCACTCGAGGCCGTCATCGCCCCCGGCCCCTACCCCGAAACCGGTTGGCACACCGTTACCCTAGCGCCGGAAAGTGGCTTCGATTTACCCGAGCAGTTCGAGGCATTCATGTGGCACCGTTTGGTATTCAGCCTACCCGATGGTGCGATTCCGCTGGGCGGCAGCGCGGCGGCGCCGCTACAGGGGTTTAGCTGGGATGTCGGTCGGGTAGTAGGCTTGCTATGCCACGTCGAGACCACCCAAGCGAGCCTCGCTCCGCTGCTTCGCGATCCCGACCGCCCCAAGGCGAAAAGCACCTCCACCGGGCGTTTTTTGCAAACCGATGAGGAGATACTGGAAGACCCCGCGCGCTTTCAGCGCTTGGCACCGCTGCTGGATCGCGTCATGACCCAGTGGCTTAAGAGCGCTTGATGCCCCACCGCTCGGGACGTCACCGTTAAGTACTCCACTGCCGCGCAGCAGCAAGACAGCTCTCCCAATCGCCCACGAAGAGCTCTGCGGGCCGACTGTTCTGCTGCTTTTCCAGGTGGTAACGGTAAAGCGGGTCGTAATACTCGGTGAGTAGCGGGGCGAGCCACGCCTCATGGGCCTGGATATCGCCAGCGGCATGAGCTCTGAACGCCATGGCCTGCAGACGCTGCAGGCGCTGTAGACGCGCATTGCCCAGGCGCTTGGCCAGCCGTTCCAGGGCGCTCGATAGTTGGCGCTGCATACGTCGTCGTCCCTCTTCCGGGCCAAAGCGCGCTGCATAGCCCTGCTCTAGCGCTTCGATATAGTCGCGACGCAACTGATCTAGTCGCCAATCGAGCGGCATCTCGATGCGAATACGCGGCGCGCGCTGCAGGGCGTACCAAACCTCTAGCGGAATGTTGGCGTTGCCGATTTGCCGCGACTCATCCTCCAAGACGAGCTTGCCCGTCTGCCCTATCAAACGCTGGGCCAAGGCATGCTCGAAATCGATTTGCGTCGTGGGTTCCTCGGACTGTCGGCCAAACGCGGAGCCTTTGTGATTGGCACAGGCTTCCAAATCGATCCCATTGGTCAGTCGATGGATCAGCGCGGTCTTCGCGCAACCGGTCAGCCCGGCAATCACCAGCATGGGTTGGCGAGCGGCTTCATCGATCCGCTGGCAAAGCCGTTGGCGAAGCGCCTTCCAACCTCCCTCGATACGCGGACGATGAACTCCAGTATCGGCCAGCCACTGCTGAGCAATTTTCGAGCGTAGCCCGCCGCGAAAGCAGTAAACGATCGCCTCTGGGTGCTGGGCCAAGTACTGCTGCCAAGCAGCGATCCTGGCTTGTTTCACCTCACCACTGACCATCCGCTCACCTAACGCAATGGCGGCCTGTTGGCCCTGCTGCTTGTAAGCAATGCCGACCTGATGGCGCTCTTCGTCCATCATCAGCGGCAGATTGACCGCCCCCGGAAGGCTGCCTTGGGCAAACTCAACCGGGGCGCGCACATCGATCAGCGGTGTGTTCGCTACAATCAGTTCAAGAGAGGCTGGCGTGGTCGACAGCGTCATCCAACGACCTCGATGCTTATTTTGCCCAGGGCTGCTTTGAGGGTACCGAACGGCGCTAGCGTGAGCCCATGCTCGCGCCCAATGCGCTCTACATCATCTTCCCAGGCGGGATCCACACTGATCAGCAGGCCACCCGAGGTCTGCGGGTCGCATAGCCACTGCCAGTGGGCTTCATCCATCGCCGGTAGCGCGCTCCCCAGTGCGTCACGATTACGCACGGCACCACCGGGCACGGCGCCTTGGCGACGGTAACCTTCCGCCTCGGCGAGCCTAGGCAGGCGGCGAAAATCGATCTCGGCCATCACGCCGCTGGCACTACACATTTCGTTTAGATGCCCCGCCAAGCCAAAGCCGGTCACGTCCGTCATGGCATTGACGCCCTTCACTTGAGCGAGCGCGACCCCAATGGCGTTGGGTTTGAGCATGGTTTCCCGCGCAAGACCATGGTGCCCTGCTTCCAGCAGGCCGCGCTTTTCGGCCGTGGTGAGCATGCCGACACCGAGCGGTTTGGTCAGAAACAGCAGGTCGCCGGGCTTGGCTTGGCTGTTGAGTTTCAAATGGTCGAGATCGACCAGGCCGTTTACCGCTAAACCAAACATTGGCTCTGGGGCATCGATGGAGTGTCCACCGGCCAGGGCAATGCCCAGCTCACGGCAGACCGCTTGGGCACCTGCGACCACATCGCCGGCAATGTCTGGGCCCAGCTTATCCAGCGGCCAACCCAAAATGCCCAGCGCCATGACGGGAGTACCTCCCATGGCGTATACATCGCTAATGGCGTTGGTCGCGGCGATACGACCAAAATCGAACGGGTCATCGACGATGGGCATGAAAAAGTCGGTGGTCGCAATCATGCCGCGACCATCGCCCAGATCGTAGACGGCGGCATCTTCACGACCTTGATTGCCTACGATCAGCCGCTGGTGCCCCGCCGCAGGCCCGGCTTTGGCGAGAATGCCATCGAGTACGTCCGGAGCGATCTTGCAGCCGCAGCCCGCTCCGTGGCTATATTGGGTCAAGCGAATCGAACTCATCATCCCTCTCCTTTTTGGTTAAGCATAGCCGAAGTTACAGCGCTTCCAGGGCATCGCTCAATTTATCCACGGGAATCACTTCCATGCCTTTGGGGGCCTGCTTGGGTGCATTGGCGCGCGGGACGATGGCGCGAAGAAAACCGTGCTTGGCCGCTTCTGCAATACGCTCCTGGCCGCTGGGGACCGGGCGTATCTCACCGGAAAGTCCTACCTCACCAAACACCACCAGCTCCTTGGGAAGCGCGCGGTTCTGCAGGCTGGACACCACGGCCAGCAGTACGGCAAGATCCGCACTGGTTTCCAGCACCTTGACACCACCTACCACATTCAGGAAAACGTCCTGATCCCCGGTAAACAGCCCACCATGGCGATTCAATACCGCCAGCAGCATGGCCAGGCGATTCTGATCGACCCCGACGGCCACACGACGCGGGTTGCCCAGAGCAGACTCATCGACGAGGGCTTGCACTTCGACCAGGATCGGCCGGGTTCCTTCCCACACCACCATGACGAGGCTGCCCGGCGCCTGCTGTTCCTGACGCGAGAGGAAGATGGCACTGGGGTTCTTGACCTCCTTGAGGCCTTGTTCAAGCATGGCGAAAACGCCCAGCTCGTTGACGGCACCAAAACGGTTCTTCTGGCCACGTAGGGTGCGAAAGCGGGAGTCGGCGCCGCCTTCCAGCAGTAGCGAAGCGTCGATCATATGTTCGAGCACTTTGGGACCCGCCAGCGTGCCATCCTTGGTGACGTGCCCCACCAGCAGCAGCACGGTATGGGTCTGCTTGGCAAAGCGAGTCAGTGCAGCGGCGGACTCGCGCACCTGGGCAACGCCGCCAGGGGCCGAGCTAATATCCTCCAAATGCATGGTTTGAATGGAGTCGATGACCAATATTTCCGGCTTCTCCCGCTCTGCCACCGCTAGAATGGTCTCGACGCTGGTCTCTGCCAACATCTTCAAGCCATTGGTGGGTAACTGCAGGCGGTGGGCGCGCATGGCCACCTGGGACAGCGACTCTTCTCCCGTGACATAGAGAATACGCCGCTGCTGGGCAAGCTTGCAGGCGGTTTGTAGCAGCAGCGTCGATTTACCGGCTCCCGGGTTACCGCCCAGCAGCACGGCAGACCCTGGCACCAAACCACCGCCGAGTACGCGGTCGAACTCGGCGAAGGTCGAGGTCAGCCTGGGAACTTCGCTTAAATCGACATTGCTGAGATCCACCACGTCGCGCGACAGATCGCCTGCGTAACCAGCTCGCCCGCTGGATGCGGTGCCGCTACCGGGACGAGCGCTTGCCAGTTTGACCTCTGTGAGCGTGTTCCACTCTTGGCAGCTGGTACATTGACCTTGCCATTTACGATACTCTGCACCGCATTCAGTGCAGACAAAGGCACTTTTCGCTTTTGCCACCGCCTGTTCGCTCCTTTTCTTGTGTCACGTAAAGGGCTAAAAGAGTGCTCAGAAATGCAAAAGGCGGCCAGTGGCCGCCTTCGAGCGTCGTATAGGGCTTATTGACGCTGTAACTGCAACATCTCGCCATTTTCGAAACGGCGGCGCTCAGGGTCGATCAGCTCCAGAGTACGCTCATCGATGCGCTGGAAGTAGTAGATCTGACCGTCGCCGTTCGGCGTAAGCTCGTAGACCGTTGCGTCGGGGTCAGAGGGCGTACCGGTCAACACTTCCCAGTTACCGGCGTAGTTCTCGTCTGGCGGTGTCTGGGGATGGTTACGGTAGGTAGCATCCAGAGTGAACGTACGCTCTTCCGGAGCACTCATCTCTTCACCAACCAGCGTAACATCCAGGTCAATGCCGTCACAGTTACGGCAAGGCAGGGTGCCTTGATAGTTAGCCTGTGATGCGGTCATCCCTGCATCGTCGCGCTGATCCGTTGGGCCAGCTGCACAGCCCGCCAACAGTGCCAACATAGCCGAACCGGCTAGCAAACTCCTGAATTGCATTGGGTGTCTCCTTATGGTGTTGGACATACATTTCTTTCGCGCGCTTATGACAGCATAACCGCTACAAGGTGCGACGCCCACCCCCACGCAGACAGTTATCGCATGCCACAGGGAAGGCTTGCGCTCTTGCGGCCATCAGGCGACCATGGTGCGATTACCGCTAGGATAATCAGGTTACGCTCATGAGCCAATATTGGAGCCCTGCCATTAGGGATCTGACGCCTTACGTGCCGGGTGAACAGCCCCGCGAACGTGTCATCAAACTCAATACCAACGAAAATCCTTACCCGCCCGCGCCTGGCGTGAGCGAGGCGCTGCGCCTGTATGCGATCGATCATTTGCGTCTTTACCCTGATCCAACCTCGCTGTCGTTACGGGAAACCTTGGCAAAGACCTATGGCGTTAGCGTAGCAGAAACCTTCGTAGGGAACGGCTCCGACGAGGTGTTGGCCTTCGCTTTTCAGGCGTTTTTTTGCCAAAGCGCTCCGTTGGATGTTCCCTCGATCACCTACAGCTTCTATCCCGTCTATGCCAATTTGTATGGCGTCGAGTTACGTAAGCACTCACTCAACGACCAGTGGGAAGTCGACTTGGACGCTTTGGCGAGCGCCTCTGAGCGTGCTGGGGTAATTTTTGCCAACCCTAATGCGCCAACCGGACATGCCCACCCGCTCGCCAGTATCGAAGCCCTGCTGAAGCGCGTGACGGATCGGGTGGTGTTGGTCGACGAAGCTTACATCGATTTTGGCGCTGAGAGCGCGGTGGCTCTTATCGAGCGTTATCCCAACCTGCTAGTCACCGGTACGTTTTCGAAGTCGCGCAGCTTGGCCGGGCTTCGCCTCGGCTACGCGATTGGTTCTCCCGAGCTGATCGAAGGCTTACAACGAGTGAAGGACTCGTTCAACTCCTATCCGGTCGACAGCCTAGCCAGCGTCGTAGGGATCGAAGCATTGAAAGACACCCAACACTTCGACGCCTGCCGAAACAACGTCATAGCTACTAGGGAGCGCACACGTCAGCGTTTGGAAGCCCTTGGTTTCGAAGTGCTTCCCTCTAAAGCCAACTTCCTGCTGGCCCAGCACCCGGACGTTGCCGGAGCGCAGCTGTTTGCAGGGCTTCGTGAGCGAGGTATTTTGGTACGCCACTTCAATACCGATCTGCTCAACAACTTCCTGCGCATCTCCATCGGCACCGATGACGAGATGGATAGCTTTATCGAAGCGCTAGAGTCCCTATGCGGTCAATAGCTCTACTTAGCTTCCCGCAATGCTGAAGCACCTGATGCTTGAACACCAAAACCCAGCCACTTGGCTGGGTTTTTAGTAAGCAGTGTACATTCTCTGTTGGGTACTGCGTCCACACGGCAGAAAGCCCCGCACACGGTGTGTACGGGGCTTATCGAGCGCGCAACAAAAAACCCAGCCGGTTGGCTGGGTTCTTTGCGGTATAAGTGCCTGACGATGACCTACTCTCGCATGGGGAGACCCCACACTACCATCGGCGCTAAGCGGTTTCACTTCTGAGTTCGGCATGGGATCAGGTGGTT
>Ga0207828_100155_pt1 | contig 66995 bp, 61 predicted proteins | sample TtaePargueraPR_11_FD_187276 | JGI IMG/M metagenome (GOLD analysis project Ga0207828, IMG submission 187276) | Aerobic enrichment media microbial communities from Bioluminiscent Bay, La Parguera, Puerto Rico - Tt and P2 (3) (SPAdes) | ecosystem: Environmental > Aquatic > Marine > Unclassified ...
CCTGCCGCCTTACCCGCCGCAATATCATGGCGAGAATCACCTACCATCACGCTGGCTGACGGAACAATGTCTAACGCTTGCGCCACATGAATCAATGGCACCGGGCTTGGCTTTTTCTCGCTGAGCGAATCGCCCCCCACGGTAAGCGTAAACAGTGCTAGCAAACCGAAGTGATCTAAAATAGGCGCAATGAACCGCTCGGGTTTGTTGGTGATCAGGGCCAGGGCAAAACCTGCTTCACGCAGTGCGTGAAGCGCTTCCGATACGTCAGGGTAGAGCGTCGTCAACGCGTTGGGTGCAGCTCCGTAGTGGCGCATGAACGCTTCATAGCCGTTCTGCTGCAGCGCCGCCTCGGGTCGCTCACCTAGCGCCCAGGTCAGCGCTCGCTCCACCAGCACCTGAGCGCCGTTGCCCACCCAGTCGCGAACCTGCGCTTCACTCGGCCGGGCCAGCCCAACGTCGTGCAGCGCACGCTGCACGCCAACGGCCAAATCCGGCACCGAGTCGATCAACGTACCGTCTAGATCAAAGGCAATTAACCGTTTTTCTTGCAAAATGGTATGCACGCGCCGGCCTCACTGATGCGTCTAAGCGACTGGTTCACGATAATGTCGATTAATTCCATCATCTTACCCGTTTAGACCTTCGTCATACAGCGTAGAAAGTTCTATGCTGTGGCTATATTTGCCAAGGAGAGAGTAATGGCCATTCCCCGAATTGTGATTGTGGGCGGCGGTGCAGGCGGGCTAGCCCTTGCCACACGCCTTGGGCATACGCTGGGCAAGAAAAAGCGCGCTGAGATCGTCCTACTCGACCGCAATGCCACCCACGTATGGAAACCGCTGTTGCACGAGCTAGCTACCGGGGTACTCAACTCCAGCATGGATGAAGTGGATTATCGCGGTCACTCCTCGGCCCACTACTACCGCTACCAGCGCGGCTCGCTGAATGGCTTGGATCGTGACAAGAAGGTCATTCACCTAGCGCCCATCGAAGACGAAGATGGCATGGAAGTGCTTCCCGCCCGCCAGCTCACCTACGATTACTTGGTACTTGCGCTAGGCAGTGTATCCAACGATTTTGGCACCCAAGGCGTTGCAGAGCACTGCCACTTCATCGACTCTCCCCAGCAGGCCAAAGCCTTCCAGCGGGACATGATCAACACGTTTCTGCGCTATACCGACCCCAGTCTGCGCCAACACACTCAGCTCACCATTGGCATCGTCGGGGGCGGAGCGACGGGCGTTGAACTGTCCGCCGAACTCCTCGACGCATCTCGGCTGCTCAATGCCTACGGCGTCACAGCGGTGGATCACCAAACGATCAGCGTGCATTTGATCGAGGCAGCACCGCGTCTGCTGCCCGGCTTATCCGAACGTATCAGCCAGACCGTTCAGCAGGAACTCGAGAGCCTGGGTGTCACCGTGCATGTCGGCACGGCAATTCAAGAAGCTCAGGAGTATCAGTTGGTCACAGGGGACGGGGAAATAATAGAAACCGACCTGAATGTGTGGGCGGCAGGCATCAAGGCTCCCTCGTTTTTGGCCGAGCTGGGTTTGAGCACGAATAAGCGCCATCAGATCAACGTCAAACAGACACTACAAAGCGTGGACGACTCGCATATTTTTGCGATGGGCGACTGTGCTTGCTGCCCCCAAGGCGACGAAGCCACGGTACCGCCTCGCGCTCAGGCGGCGCATCAGCAGGCAAAGCTACTAGCGAAGAATTTAGAACACTGTCTAGCTAAAAAGCCGCTGCAAGACTTTACCTATCACGACCATGGCTCATTGGTATCGCTGGCCCGCTACGATGCCGTCGGGAACTTGATGCGCAGCTCGGCCTCGCGAGGTCTATTTTTGGAGGGATGGCTCGCGCGCCAAGCCTACGCGTCGCTCTATCGCATGCATCAGCTCTCGATTCACGGCGCGCCGAAAACCGGGCTTGCTTGGCTAGTGGATAAATTGAACCGCTACCTCAAACCACGTATGAAACTTCACTAAGGACATGTAAAGGGCGGAAGATCAGCCGCCCTTTTGTGTTTTAGCGCGCTTTCCGTCTCAGCGCACCTTAGCGAGCTGCGTTCGCATCTGCTGAATCACGCTGTCGTAGCCATGCGGGTCGCTTGCCTGATGGGCGTTAAAAATCGCCGAACCAGCAACAAAGGTATCGGCACCAGCGGCGGCGATGTCTGCAATATTGTCGACTTTCACGCCGCCATCGATTTCAAGGCGAATCGGCAAGTCCGCCGCATCGATACGCGCCCGTGCCTCGCGCAGTTTGTCCAACGTACCGGGAATGAATGACTGGCCGCCAAACCCAGGATTGACGCTCATCAGCAGCACCATATCCACTTTATCCATCACATAATCGAGGTATGACAACGGTGTGGCCGGGTTGAACACCAACCCTGCTTTGCAGCCGCCATCACGAATGAGCTGCAAAGAGCGATCGATATGTTCGGAGGCTTCGGGGTGAAAAGTGATGTAGCTAGCCCCAGCCTCGATGAAATCGCTGATCATACGATCCACTGGCTTCACCATCAGATGAACATCGATGGGTGCGGTCACACCATGGTCGCGAAGGGCCTTGCATACCATCGGCCCAATGGTCAGGTTTGGCACGTAATGGTTATCCATCACATCAAAATGCACCACATCGGCGCCAGCCGCCAGAACGTTATCGACCTCCTCGCCCAACCGCGCAAAATTGGCGGAGAGTATCGACGGGGCAATCAAAAATTCCTGGGCAGCGCTCATGGCGGGGTCCTCGGATAAACAGTACGTGATGATGAGATAAGAAAGACATTCAAGCGCATATCTTACCAGAGCTGCTCACGAAGCCCTATGCCCAGAACGCACGACCAACCAGCCTGAAAGACGGGCCATGCTCGCTCGATACGTCAACACATATTTCCAAATAGAATATAAAACACGATTGTAATTCCACAATCCAAGGTTTAACCTTAACAGCATTGCGAGCATCATCGCCCATCGTTTCTAGGAGTTTGCAATGACGTCATCCACTGCATTCCGTACTACCCTTCGCCGCAGCCTGCTGGCCGTCGCCCTAGGTACTGCCGTTTCTGGCATGACCTTCTCCAGCGCTGCCGTTGCTCAGGAACGCGAGCTACTGAACTCTTCCTACGACATCGCCCGTGAGCTGTTTGCCGCCATCAACCCAGAGTTCCAGGCATGGTGGGAAGAGGCGCATGACGAAGAAGTCGCCATCAGTCAGTCGCACGGCGGCTCCTCTGCTCAGGCGCGTGCCATCATGCAGGGGCTACGTGCCGACGTCGTGACGTTCAACCAAGTGACCGATGTTCAGGTACTGGCCGATGCGGGTCTGGTAGCAGAAGATTGGCAGGATGCGTTCCCGAACAACGCCTCGCCCTACTACTCCACCACGGCGTTTTTGGTGCGTAAAGGCAACCCTAAGGGCATCGAAAGCTGGGATGACTTAGCCCAGGAAGACGTTCAGATCGTTTTCCCTAACCCGAAAACCTCGGGTAACGGCCGCTACACCTACTTAGCCGCTTGGGGCTTCGCCGAAAACGAATTCGACGGTGACGAAGAGCAGATACAGGACTTCATGCGCACTTTCCTGCGTAACGTTGCCGTCTTCGACACCGGCGGCCGTGGTGCCACGACCAGCTTCATCGAGCGCGGCATTGGTGATGTATTGATCAGCTTCGAGTCAGAAGTGAACAATATCCGCAGCGAGTACGGCAGCGATGACTACGAAGTGGTCGTTCCGCCAGTCAGCATTCTGGCCGAATTCCCGGTGGCAGTCGTGGGTGAGAACGCCGAGCGTAACGGGAACAGCGACCTCGCCCAGGGCTACCTGGAGTACCTCTACACCGAAGAAGCGCAGCGCCAGCTAGCAGGTTTCAACTACCGCGTTCATAACGAGACGGTGGTCGACGAGTTTGCCGACCAGTTCCCCGACACCGAGCTATTCGAAGTCGAGAACGTGTTCGGCAGCTGGGAAGAAGCGATGGAGACCCACTTCGAAGGCGGTGCTCTTCTCGATCAACTGCAGCGTCGTTAACGGTATCTCATGAGCCAGTTAGCATTTTGGCGATCCGGCAGCACGCGCGTGCTGCCGGGTTTTGGTCTATCCATGGGCATCAGCGTGCTGTTCATCTCGCTGGTACTGCTTCTGCCGATGACGGGGCTGTTCGGTCAGCTTTCCGAACTGAGCTTGGCCGAGTATGTTGCGATCATCACCGAAGGCCGCGTGGTGGCCAGCTACATGGTCACCATCGGCGCGGCAGCGGTCGCCGCGCTGGTGAATGCGGTATTTGGCCTGCTTTTGGCTTGGGTACTGGTACGCTATGAGTTCCCCGGCAAACGCCTGCTCGATGCGCTGATGGATCTCCCTTTTGCCCTGCCCACCGCAGTGGCAGGCATTACCCTCGCCACGCTTTATGCGGGCAACGGTTGGGTGGGCAGTATCATCGAGCCGATGGGGTTTCAGGTCGCTTATACTTGGGTGGGAATTGCCCTAGCGATGGCCTTCACCAGTATCCCTTTCGTGGTGCGCACGGTTCAGCCGGTGCTGGAAGATTTACCCGCCGAAGTGGACGAAGCCGCGATGTCCCTGGGTGCCACCGATGGCGTGGCATTTCGCCGCGTCATCATGCCGCATCTATGGCCCGCGCTCGTCACCGGCACCGGGCTTGCCTTCGTGCGCTCACTGGGCGAGTTCGGCGCGATCATCTTCATTGCGGGTAACATGCCCTACGAAACCGAAATTACCGCGCTGATGATCTTCGTCAAGCTGCAAGAGTATGACTATGCGGGGGCATCCGCCATTGCCTCGGTGGTGCTGTTCGTCTCGCTAGCACTGCTGCTCGCCATCAACATCTGGCAGGGACGTTTCGTGCGCCGCCTGCATGGAGGAAAAGGATAATGCGCCGGATTGGTGACGCGCCCACCGTGCGGCGCTTGTTGATTGGCGCAGCCTTGCTGCTGTCCGCGCTATTTCTGCTGCTGCCGCTGGTGGCTATTTTTGCTCAAGCGTTCTCTCAAGGTGTGGCAGTGTTTTGGGGGAACGTGAGCAATACGTTCACTCTGCACGCCATTGGTCTCACGCTGATCATCGCGCTGATGACCATCCCCATCTGCTTGGTCTTCGGTGTCGCCTTGGCGTGGCTGGTGACGCGCTTTAGCTTTCCGGGACGGCGCATTCTGCAAACGCTGATCGACATTCCGTTTGCCGTCTCTCCCGTCGTCGCTGGCTTGATCTATCTCCTACTGTACGGCCGCAACGGCTGGATCGGAGGCTGGCTCGATAGCCACGACATTCAGCTGATGTTCGCCTGGCCGGGCATTTTGATGGTGACCGTCTTCGTCACCTGCCCATTCGTGGCGCGGGAATTGATTCCGCTCATGCAGGCGCAAGGGTCACGCGAGGAAGAAGCCGCCGTGACGTTAGGTGCTTCTGGTTGGACGACGTTTTGGCGGGTCACACTGCCCAACATCCGCTGGGCACTACTGTACGGCATCATCCTGACCAATGCCCGTGCGGTGGGTGAATTTGGCGCGGTGTCGGTTGTCTCAGGAGCCATTCGCGGGCAAACCAATACGCTACCGCTACACCTAGAGCAGCTTTATCAGGACTACAACGCCGTCGGGGCGTTTGCCAGCGCTGCGCTGTTGGCGCTGATTGCCCTGTTCACGCTTGCGGCCAAGGCAGGCCTTGAATGGCGCGCATCGCGCCGGGAGGCATTCTCATGAGTATTCGCTTACAGAATATCGCCAAACACTTTGCCAACACCCAGGCGCTCGAACCGATCAATTTGGATATTCACGAAGGTGAACTGGTGGGCTTGCTAGGCCCCTCCGGCTCGGGCAAAACCACTCTGCTACGCATCATAGCCGGCCTGGAAAGCGCCGACCGCTCGCCGCAGCCGGGTAAAATACTGTTCGGCGACCGTGACGTTACCCACGTGCACGTTCGCGATCGTCGTATCGGCTTCGTCTTCCAGCACTACGCCCTGTTTCGCCATATGAGCGTCTATGACAACGTGGCGTTTGGTCTCACGGTGATGCCGAAAAAGCGTCGTCCTTCCAGCGGCGACATTCGTGCACGGGTGTTTAGACTCCTGGAAATGGTTCAGCTTCAGCACTTGGCAAATCGGCTCCCTGCACAGCTTTCCGGTGGCCAGCAGCAGCGCGTATCGTTGGCGCGCGCACTCGCCGTAGAGCCAGACGTACTGTTGCTCGATGAGCCGTTTGGGGCATTGGATGCTAAAGTGCGTCAAGATCTGCGCCGCTGGCTGCGTCGCCTGCACGACGAGCTGAACTTCACCAGCGTGTTCGTCACCCACGATCAGGAAGAAGCACTGGAGCTCTCAGACCGTGTGGTCGTCATGAGCAACGGCCGCATCGAGCAGATCGACACGCCGGATACGCTCTACCGCGCGCCGAAGAACCGCTTCGTGTTCGAGTTCTTGGGGGATGTGAACCACCTAGAAGGGCGCGTTCGCAATGGCGTACTGACCTGCGGCGATGCCCACCTGAACGTGGACTTGTCCGACGGCGATGAAGAGCTGTTGCTCCGCCCCCATGAGGTGCGCCTTGCAGAGGAGCCCAGTGCGGAGTGCCACCTACCGGTGACCGTTACCGCCATCTCCCCGGTCGGTGCCGAAGTGCGCGTAGAGCTAGAGGCCGACTGGCTAGCCACTCCGTGGCAAGCCACCGTTCGCCATGCCGATTTCGAGCGCCTGCATATGCGCCGCGGCCAGCGGTTGTTTGCCCATCCGCGCCAGTGGCACCGTTTCAAAGAAGAGGCCAAAACACCCGAGCAACAGACCCGCGTGGCCTAGCCATGGCTGGCGTCTCGCGTAAACTCAGGTCTATACTGCGGCCTTTGTCTCGTTCAACCAGGATGATTGCGGAGAGTAATATGCGTCGGCGTCACTTTTTACGCGCGTCGGGTGCGCTGCTGGCCACCTTACTGGTAGCAGGCTGCGCAAGCCCTCAGTATCTACAGCTCAACCCCACCCGTAGCGCCAACGTGCCACAAACCGGCTCGGGTCAACAAGTTACCGTCGTGGCCGTCGACGCCCGGCCGAGTGAAGTCATTGGTACGCGGACGGGCGGCAACATGTCCACCGCGCAGATTACCGTCAGCAGTCACGAATTGATCCCGCGCCTGCAGGCCGAAGCCGAACGCGCCGCCAGCGATATGGGGTTCACTCCCACCCGCGAAACCGCGCAGGGTCGTCCCAGTTTGACGCTAGAGCTTGCCAGCTTGGATTACGGACGTGGCGACAGTGGCCAGCCGCTGATCGATGAAGCGCGCATCGAAGGGGTGTTCCGTGCGATCGCACACAACCAGGGCACGACTTATACCGGCACGTATACGTCACGCCGTACCCAAGGCTACGCCATCAAGCCCGGCGAGGATGCCAATACACGTATGCTCAACGATCTGCTTAGCGATGGACTGAATCGGGCGTTCAGTGACCCAGAGCTGGGCAGGCTGCTCGCCCGATAAGCGCTCGTTTATACCCGTGGCCCGCGACGTTCTAACGCCCATAGGCTCTCGCTGCGGCCACGAGCATCAGCCTCTAGACGAGCCAGCCGCTCGACATGGAAGTTGGGCGTCATCAAGCGCTCGATTTCGTCATCCGGCACGCTAAAAGGCGGCCCCGCTTCGCCATCGCCATGGGTAAGCCCCACCAACAGCCCTTTTGCTCCCGGCGGGGTCAATTGCGCCAAATGAAAGGCATAACGCTCTCGCGTTGCCGGTGGCAATGCAATCAAAGAGGCCCGGTCGTAGAACGCGCCCACTTCTGCCGCTTGCTGAATATGCAGATGAAAAAAGTCACCGCACCACAGCTCGATACTGCCCTGCCGAGACACCTCGAACCCCGCTTGGGTATAGCGCGAAACACCGCTGCGTCGCTGAGCCAAAAACTGCTCGATGGCCTCCGGTGCAAGCTCGATGCCGAGCACTGGGTGCCCGCGATCCGCCAGCCAGCGCATGTCTAGGCTCTTCCCACATAGTGGCACCAGCACTTTGGTCCCATCGGCCACGCCTAATTCCGGCCAGTGCTTGACCAGCGCAGGATGAGTCTCCTCGAGATGAAAGCCGATGCGCCCCTCTTGCCAGCGCTGCCGCCAGGGATTCTCCATGAGCTACCTCGTTATTGCTTGGAAAGCACGTTTAGAACCAGCGATCGCGCTTTTTACGACGGCGCGGTAAATGCGGCACGATCAAGCCTACCAACAGACCGGCCCCTGCCACACCGCCACCGTACATGAAGTAGCGCATCAGCAAGTCCTCCTCCTGGGTATCCAAGCGGGCCTGCAGGGCGCGCACCTGCTGGCGAGACTGCTCCGCTTGATTGTCCAACTCGGCGTTTCGGGCTTCCAGGTCGGCGATACGCTGCTCGCGAATATCCAGAGTTTCCGTCATGGAGGAAACCCGCTGCTCCCAGGTATCGTTGATTCCGTCTAGCTCTTGCGTCAGCTCTTCAACTTGGGCTTGCAGCTCGGGAAGCTGCTGACGCGCGCTGGGCGTTTGCTGCAGCTCATTGCTGAGCACCCAAACGGTGTCGCCGCTGTTACTGCGTACCCGTGTGTAATCGCCGCTGGTTTCCAGCACCTCGACCTGCTCGCCGGCGTTCAGCGTTCCCACAATGCGATAACCATCTGTCGGCCCGCTACGCACATAGGTGCTCAGTTCATCGCTCACCCAAGCTTGGCTATCGGATTGAGCTAGCGCTGCTTGGCTGCTCACGGTTAACAGCACGCCCACAGCGGCGGCATAACAGTTACTGCGAATTTTTTCTACTTGCATGACGTCATGTCCTGGTCAAAAAAACGCGCGTGGCCGACGAAGCCGCCGCGCGTGTCGCTCAAAGCGTTGCGCATGTCTTAGGCGCTTACCCTTCCCCGCGGGGCGGTAACGGGAAGGGACGAGGAAACTCTGCGACGCGAGCATCACTTTTCACGGCTTTCAACGGGCCTTCACGCTCTACCTCATCGATCCGCACAATGGCATTCAACGGCAGGTAGCTACGCTTCACTCCCTCGAAGGTTCGCTGCAGTTTTTCCGCTCCTGGATCCACCACCACCCGCGACGCATCGTCAAAGACAAACTCCTCGACTTCAATAAAGCCCCAGAGTTCGCTTTGAAAGATCTCTCTGACGTATAAATCCCAAATTTCACCCTGCTGGTGAACCACTACACGGTAGATCGGCTTGGCCGCCATCTTGGCCTAATCCTCTTGCCACTTGAACGTATCGTTACTGGGCAAGCCTACCATATTCGCGCTGGGCTCTTTAGCAGACATCGCTAACGTGGGCGAATTCCCGCTATTTTCGCTTCAGAAGCTGCTAATTAGCCCAGAATGGTTCGGGTCGTGTATGGTGAAGAGAGCAGTTGGCAAGACCATTCATCACCCCAGAGGAGTCAACACCATGCAAAAGGATCCCAATAAGGGCTATATCGCCCTCTTAGGCTGGAGCCTCAATGCGATCGAAGCGGCGGAAAACTTTGACCGCCGATATATCGTGGTGGCACCCGACTGGGCGGAGGAGTACTGCCAAAAGCACGACATTCCCTACGTCCCTTGGAACTTCGAGCGCCTCAATGACCGCTCCATGGAGATCGCCGAAACGCTCAAGGAAAAAGGCGTCGACGTGGCGATACCCCTATTCGAAGAGACCGTGGAGTGGGCGGGGGCCATCAACTCGGTGCTGCTCGACAATCCGCGTCTTTACGGCCAGTCGCTGCTACTGCGTGATAAGGCACTCATGAAACGCCGCGCACAGCTTGGTGGCATTCGGGTGGGCATTTTCGAAGAAGCCCACGACAAAGAGGATGTCATCCGCTTTCTCAAGCGCGTCAACCAGACGCTGTTGAAGCTCGATGGCGACCCCAACGACCCCATCCACCTCAAGGCCTTCGACAAAGCGGGTTGTTTGGGCCACCGGGTCATTCGTACCCCTGACGAAGTCGATACGATCCCCGAGGAGGAGTTTCCAGTCCTGATGGAGTCACACCTGGATGGCTGGGAGTTCGCGGTAGAAGCGTGGATTCACGATGGCAAAATCGCCTTTTTGAACATTTCCGAGTACGTCACGCTGGGCTACTCGGTCTTCGTGCCTGCTTCCCCAGAATTGGAGAAGTATCGCGCGCAAATCACCGCGCAGATCGAAAAACTGATCAAAGCCTTCGATATCGAATTCGGTCTGATTCACCCCGAATACTTCGTCACCAGCGACGGTGAGATGTACTTTGGTGAGGTCGCCTACCGTCCGCCGGGCTTCAAAGTCTTCGAACTGTTGGAGCGGGTTTACGGCTTTAACGCCTATCAGGCGTCCATGCTGGTCTTCGACCCGAAAAGCACCAAAGAAGAAGTGGCTGAGTTCTTCCCGAAAGAGATCGTCGATGCCGACGGCTTTGCAGGCTGCTTCGGCGTCTATCCACGCCGCCGCGTCGTGAGCCGCCTAGAGATTCCAGAAGAGACGGAAGATCACCCCTACTTCGAGTCTCACGAGCTGACCCCACCGCTGGAAGAGACCGTCACGAAACGCACCGCCTTTGGCACTCACTGGGGGTTGATCTACTTTAAGGGTGACGATGCACATACGATTCGCGATCTCCTTAAACGCCAAGAAGATCTCGACTTCTATGTATAATCCCCGCTTACGCTGGGATAAGGAGTCACCGTGACGACCAAGCACGAGGCTACTGCCACACAAGATGGCAAGCTTGCTGGACTACTGAGCAAATTCGATGATGCATTGCGCCTGCTTTCGCAGGCGCCAACCTTTTCTAAACCGTCAAAGCTCCCCCGCGTGCTCGACACTGCACGCCGCGTGCTCCTTCAAGCAGGCGGATGTGCCGCTCTGGAGCATCGCTCGATGGATATCGAGTCTGCCGGGGTCTTTGAAGGTTCCGATTGGGCAACTCCTCAGTTTTTGGTACCTACTTTGACGACCTTCTCGCTGAAAAGCGCCGATGCCAACGTGGTCGTCATCGAAGCGCTCAGCGAATTACGGCTTCTCGCCGTCGCCAAGGGCGATTATGCCCACCCGCTCGTTTCTCAAGAGCATGCCCATCACTACCTTACCCAGGTCATGGCGATCAATCTGTGGCTGCTCTTCAACGCACCCAGCGAAGCCGAGCGAGAGACCCAAGGGCGCTTAGCCAACATTTCTCGTCAGCTGTTTCACCATCTGGCCGAGCGTATCGGCTATGAGTACGTCATCGATCAGTTGATCGATGAGATCTGGCGCATTCTCAAGCAGCGCCCGATTCAGGTCGATGCCATTAAACAGATGATCACCCAGATTGCACTCTGCCAAGCCAATCCAGACATCGATCTAGGGGCCAGCGGCCATGGCGCGGATCGACTCGTCAGCTCGCTATATGGCCCGACACAAGCCTGCCGGGAAGATCCCGGCATCGATATCTACCGAGGGCGTCTGGAGCGAATGGATAACGCCACGCTTCAGGCAGAATCCATTGGTTTTGCCCGCGCCATGCACGATACCGGCCTGGTATCTCCTTACCATGCGGTGCTATTGCGCTACCTGCTAGAAGAGGGCGACCACCTGCTCTCCGAAGCTCTTGGGCTCTCCTCCACTGGCCGCGACTGTTTGCTTTGCTACCGAGAGCTGGTGCATGCACTGATTCGCAGCGGTGTGTACCCAGCCACCGCGCAGGCGGTTTACGGTCTGGCACTTTTACTAGAACGCGGCATCCTCTATCAACCGCCTGTCGCACCCGCCATGTGGCGTCAGCTCAACCTTCAACTCTCCGAGTGGGCCGAGGCGCGTTTGACCCTGGCATATGGCGAGGTAGCCTCACCCCGTGCACGGCTCATCGAGGGTGTATTGTGCATGCTAGGGCTACCGCTGGGTGTCGGTCAGGGTAACAACCCTACCTGCCAATCGGCGCGGGCACTCTCCATGTGGGCCTATAACGACCCGGACTATCTGCTGCAGATGGTGACTTGGGCGGCGCGGGACGATGAAATCATCATGCACTTCGAAGGCCAGCCGATTTCCTCCAACGAGAGTATCTCTGGCGTGGCTACCGAGCTGCCGATGGATCTCGATCCGGTGTCACTGATCGTAGTGCCCCATCTGGACCGAATTTATGCCGAGATGGGACGTCGCTGCTTAGGTCGCGAGGGCGATCCACACCGTTGGGTCAACCCTGAATTTCATGGCTGGTGGTCTGGCCGTGGCTTCAGCATCAATGTCGATGTCGCGACCGGCCAGTTGGCCGAAGTCGATAGTTTCGTTCGCCATTTTTATGCCAGCTATCATCCGTACTACAACGGCAACCAGCCGTTGATTCATCCCCAGCCTGCGGGTATTGCCGTGACCGACAGCGCCGCACGGTTTATTGGCTGGCACGCCATTACGATTTTGCGCGCCTCGCTAGACCCCAACGACATCATGCGGGTCTACTTCTACAATCCCAACAACGACAGTGGCCAAGATTGGGGCGACGGGGTCAAGGTCAGCACGTCCGGCAACGGCGAGCGCTTTGGCGAGGCATCCCTGCCCTTCGAGCAGTTCACCTCGCGACTCTATATTTACCACTACGACCCCTTAGAGCGCGGCGAACTGGCGACGGTATCCACCGAGGAGCTCGACCGCGTGAAGGGATATCTGCATCGTAGTTGGGGAGCGACTCGTCTCCCTTCCGCCGAGCTACAGGCTGACCAGGGGCCCCAATAACCCGGGCGCTTTACCATCACAGACATGACCACCATGATACGACTCGACCAACTGCTGGTCAGCCAAGGGCTGGCCAGTTCTCGTACCCGTGCCCAACGACTGATCAAAAACGGGCGCGTTTTTTTGAGCAACGGAAAGCCGCTGAGTAAACCATCGGAGAAATGGCCCTCCGATACGCCGCTACGCATCGACGCAGACCCAGAGGAGCGCTACGCCTCTCGGGCGGGGCTCAAGCTGGAGAGCGTGCTACTGACGTTAAATATGCGCCTCGACGAGCGAGGCGTGCTGGATATTGGTCAATCGACGGGGGGCTTTACCGACTGCGCCCTGCAGTTCGGCGCGCGCCACGTCATTGGTGTGGAAGTGGGCCACGACCAACTCGCCAGCCACCTGCGCAGCGACCCTCGTGTGACGTGCCTAGAAGGACTCAACGCCCGCCATATGAGCGGTGCAGCGGCGCTATTGAACACCCTCGCCGAACGGCCCATTGATCTTGCGGTCATGGATGTTTCGTTTATTTCCCAGACCCTGATCTTGCCTGAGGTTGCCGTACTGCTGCCACCCAGCGGACAGCTCCTCTCCCTGGTCAAGCCGCAGTTCGAGCTCGACCCAGGCGCGCTGGATAAGCGCGGCATCGTGCGCGACCCGCAGCGCTATCAAGAGGTAGAACACCACATACGCGCCGCCTGCGAGCGGTGCGGCCTCGTCATCAGTCACTGGCAAGAGAGCCCGATTACCGGCAGCGACGGCAATCGGGAGTTTCTACTATTTGCCAGCAAGCGGTAGCGATCAGCTCAAGGTAGCGGGCGGGAGAGTCGAATCCGACTGCACGTTCACCGGCTCTCCCTGCTCACGATGTAGCCATACGTCCAACTGCTCGAAGGCGATTTTCACTCCAGCCTCCTTGAACAGCTCGTCCACTCGGCAGTTCACCTCATCGGCAGCAAACAAGCGGTCCAGTAGGTCATTGACAAAAATACGCAGTTCGAAATTCAGGCTGTGTGGCCCATAGCTCAAGCAGAACACCTGCGGCTCCGGGTCATCCAATACGCGTGCGTTCTCATCGGCAGCCTGACGTAACAGTCTATGCACGAGTGGTAAATCCGAACCGTGGGAGACGCCGTAGGTGAGCACCACGCGGGTCACGTTGTCGGAGAGCGACCAGTTGATCAGTTGGTCGGTCACAAACGTTTTGTTGGGAATGATGATCTCTTTGCGGTCGAAGTCGGTCACCGTGGTCGCCCGAATGCGAATCCGGCTGACCGTGCCGTGAAGGTTCCCTAGCGTAATGGTGTCGCCGATACGAATGGGGCGCTCGAACAGAATGATCAATCCCGAAATGAAGTTGGCAAAGATCTCTTGCAAGCCAAACCCCAAACCCACACTCAGCGCCGCCACCAGCCACTGCAGCTTGTCCCAAGAGACCCCCAAGGTCGCCAGCGACATGACGATCCCGGTGCCTACGATGGTGTAAGAGAGCAGTGAGCTAATCGCATAAGCGCTGCCCTGCTTGAGCGCCAAGCGAGAGAGCACCATGACTTCGAGCAGTCCTGGCAGGTTACTCGCCATGATGAACGTGACAGCCACCACCAGCAGCGCCGTAAAAAAATCCGAAATGGAGAGAGCATCATCGACTAGATCGCCTTCGCCCGCGTCCCAAAGCGATACCTGGTCCAAGTAACCCAACACCGAGAGCAGGTCCGACCACACCAAATAGAGCAGCGCACTGAAACCAATCAGCAGAATCAGCTTGGAGAGCCGCAGCGACTGAGCGTTGATCTTTTCCATATCCAGCGGCGGCTCTTCGACTACCTCGAGCCCGCCTTCGGCACCCTCTTGCACCTGGGCGCGCCGTCTGGCCAGCGCTCGGCGGTAGGCCAAGCGGCGGGCGGCAACGGCCAAACTACGCACCACCGTCGCCTCCACTACCACCCAAAGCCCTAATAGGTAGAGCGTAATGGCAAAACGCGCTACCAGCCTGAGCGCCGTGTACTCGTAGCCCCAGGCAACCAGGCCCATCAGCACCAGTGGAACGGCGGCCATGGCGAGCCCCAAGATCAGCCTGAAAAGCCGCACACCAAAGATTGGGACATGGGCCAGGATGAGCTGCGTCAGCGACCACGCCATGGCAAGCAGCCCCCCCATGAACAGTGCCATGGCGACAGGGCGCTGGGCCAAGGGGGTCTCCATCTGTTCAGACATGGCCGCAATGGCCACGACCGGTACCAGCGCCATGCCCAGCCCAATCAACAAGCGACGCAGCCGCGCGTTGTACGCCGGTGACCAGGTAAAGTGACGCTCGGCGACGCCGTCGGGCACCAGCAGTCGCCGCCCAAGGGCTACCACAAACCAGCTCAAACCAAGCTGCAGCAGCGCCGGTGCCAGTCCAAGGGCCAGACCGCCTTCCGCCGTACGTAGGGCTACGCCCGTGCCAGCCAACGCCAGCGGGCCTGGTACCGCCAGCAGTGCATTGAGCAAAACGGCCTTGGGGGTATGCAGCTGGGTATCGCTCTTCAAACGGCCAATTTGTGAATGAATCAGCGCCAAACGCGCTTTGATATGCCCGCGCAAAGCGATTAAAACCACGCTCAACAGCAGCAGTGGCGCGCCCACCAACATGTCCCATGAGAGCCCTTTCCAACGAGTAGGCAACACCGCGCGCCACTCCCCTTCCCGCCACTCCTGCTGAAGATGCTGGGGCAGTTGGCGCAGCCAGTTCACATCTAGAGGACGACTGTTGGCCACCCAAAACAGCTGCTCATCGATGGTAGTGCGTAAATCTTGTGTCGTGCTGAGCAGCTGCTGCTGATTGAGCTGTAGCTCGATAGCCGAGCTCAATAGGTTGCCGTATGCTTGTTCGAGCTGCTCGACCAGCTCGCGTCGGGATTGATACAAGCGGGTCAGAGAATCCACCAGCCCTGGCGTGACATCGACGCCAGCCTCTTCCAGGCGCTGAGCTGCCAGTCGCTCGCCCTGCCGGAGTTGATCGCGCTGGCGGATGAGATCGAACTGCTTCAAACGCAGATCGGCGATCTCATCTTGCAAATCCCGGCGCGGCACCACAACGGGTAGCGATTGACGCTGTTCGCGAAGAATACGCGACAACAGTTGGCTGCCGCGAATCGCCTCCATCTGCTCGTTGAGGCTGCGCTGGAGCTGGCGAACATGCTCCAACTGGCGCTGCGCCTCGATGTTTTCGCGCACGATGCCATTGGCACGGTCCGTCGCCCGCAATAGCTCCAGGCTAAGCGTTTGGTTGATCTGCTGTGCATTCAGCACGACAGGGTGCCCCTCGGCGATCAATGGATCGTTCTTGGCGGCGTCGGCAATGGCCTGTTCAGACTGAAGACGTCGCTGGCGGTCGATCACGCCCTGGAGCAGGTTGAGCTGCTGCTCTTGCTGGTCGATTTGCAAGGCAATCAGGTCACGACGCTGCTGAGCCAGCTCGCGCAGGCGACTGTTAGCGCTCAACTCCCGCTGGTTCAGGGTGACCTCTTGCTCGGCCACCGCTCGCTCTAAGCGCCACTGAATGAGCTGCGCATCCTCACGGGCCGAAAGCTGGCGGTCGGCGAGCAGCGCGGCTCGGGTATCGTGCTCACGACGCAGTGTTTCAGCCCGCTGCAGCGCCTCGGAAATGGCCTGTTGCGCCCGCTCGGGCAGCGTTTGCGCCGCAAGGAGTTGGGAATTCACCTCGGCCATTTGGCTCTGGAGCTGCTGCAGTTCGATCACGGCATCCGCTTGTTCGGCTTCCAAAGCCTCTAAAGGCATATCGCTAAGGTTATCGACCGACAGCTGCAGACTCTCCTCTTGCGCAGCGTTGAGCTCACGCTCCAGGCGTAGCAACTGCTCAGGCGCCTGACTGACCCGCTGCTCGAGTGCCTGCTGACGCTCTTCGATCGCTTGGAGCCGCTCATATGCCTGCAATGCAGCGGTCAACGCCGCTTGGTCACGCTGCTGCTCAGCGGTAGGCTCAGTTTCAAGAGATTCAATGACTGCCAATCGTTCGGAGAGCTCAGCTTGAGGAGGAACGCCCTCGATCGAGGTGCTTTGAGCGATGGCGGTTTCCGCCAACAGCACTACCACAAACAGGCAGCCGATGGCGGCTTTCAGGGCATTTCTAACCACGTGACGGATGCCTCATAGACATATCGGCCCGCGATGTCGGGCGAGATAGCCATTGTCATGGGTAAGACAGCTCGACGCAATATTGTCAGCACGTCGCCATACGGAGTTGACTTACACAAGCGGCATGTATAGAAACAATGCTGGCATCTCTCTACTCTTAATTTGCGAGCCACGTTGATGGTTACCCGAAAACTGCTGTTCACCGGTTTGGCGACATTTGTGAGCGCGACCGTGCTCAGTCAAAGCGCCATAGCCGATTCCCGAGAAGACATTGAAGCGCGCATTCAAGCGCTCAATACCGAACTCTACCAGTTGCGCCAGCAGCTTCAGCAAATCGAAGCACCCGAAGATGCTGCCCAGGGTATCGAACCAGCGCCGCTGCCAGTCGAAGTAGCGCTCGAAGACCTGAGCGAACGGCGACAGTTGGAACAAGAGTCGTCACGTAACCCCTTCGCCATCACGACGCATCGCACCAATTATCTGTTCCCCATTAGCTACAACACGAATCAAAACGTCGAGAATTTCCGCAGCATCACAGACGACGTTCAACCGGATAGTGGTGAGGTCAAATTTCAATTCAGTGCCAAGTTCAATTTGGCCGAAAATGTCTTCGGTGACATAGGCGACGTTTACTTTGCGTATACCCAGCGTAGCTGGTGGCAGGCGTACAACACCGATGCCTCCTCGCCGTTTCGCGAAACCAACTATGAGCCCGAAGTGTTTATCGACTTCGACAACGCCTGGAGTGCCTTGGGATGGGTGAACACCCGCAACCGCGTGTCGTTCATCCATCAATCAAACGGCCGCTCCGATCCGCTCTCGCGCAGTTGGAACCGAGTGTACTTGGAAAGCACCTTCCAAAGCGGCGATTGGGCGCTCACCCTGGCGCCCCACTGGCGCGTGCCCGAGTCGGATAGCGATGATGACAACCCCGATATCGAGCGCTTCGTCGGCTATGGCGACATTCGCCTCGCCAAGCGCCTGCAAAACAACCATGAATTTGCCGGTCAACTGCGTGGCAACCCTAGCGCCGGCAACTACGGCACGCAGATCGATTACAGCTGGCCCGCGTTCAACGGCGTGCGCACCCATGTGCAGTATTACTACGGTTACGGCGAGAGCATGATCGATTACAACCACCGCGTGCATCGCCTGAGCCTTGGTTTTAGCCTCAACCCACTGTTCAGCGCCACTGGGCTGAACCGTTAAGCCAGTAAGGTTGTCTATATGATGATGACTGCTATGCTGAAGTCGTCACTCGAAGTCGTAACTCATTCACTCGTCAAAGGAAGACATCATGGCAAAACGTAATACAGACACCTCTGCCCGTGCTGACCAGCTCAAAGAGGATCTGCGTCACCTCAGCGAAACCGTCGAAGAGCTGATGAACGCCACCTCCAAGGATGCTAGCGGCGAAATGCGCGACCTGCGTGAGCGTGCCGAGCGACGTTTGAAGGATACCCGTGCCCGCCTAGAAGCCCGCGGTGAACGTTTTTACGAAGATACCCGCGAGACACTTTCAGAGCAGGTCGATTGCTGTGATCGTTACGTCCGTGAGAACCCCTGGACCAGCATCGGCCTTGGTGCCGCAGCGGGCCTTGTCGTTGGTATGCTCCTCGGACGTCGCTAATGGCTTTGGGTCCTACCCAACGTGTCTTTTCCGCCGCCAAACGCCTGCTAAAAACACTGGTTGCCAACAGTGAGACCCGCCTGCGTTTGGCGGTTTTGGAACTAGAGGAAGAGCGCGCCCGCTTATTGGTCTTACTGCTGCTTGCTGGTGCCAGCCTGCTATTACTGCTTCTTGGCATTGCTACGCTAACGGCTCTTGTCATTGTGCTTTTTTGGGACACGTATCGTCTCACGGCCATCAGCGTGAGTGCTGGTGTACTGATTGCACTCAGCGTACTACTCGCCGTAATAGCACTTCGTCAAGCCAAGCGTCATACGCTGCTCAAAGAAACGTTAAAGCAGCTTGCGGCGGACCGTGCCTTGCTAGAGGTGAATGAGGATGACCCGTCACGATAGCGTCGTTAAACCACTCAGCCGAGCAGAGCGCAAGGCGACGCTGCTCGCCGAACTGGAGCAGCAGCGTATCGACATATTGGTCGATAGCGACACGTTGCTACATGCCTCTTCCCCGCTGGAACGTCATTGGAAAAGCGTCAAACTGCCGCTTTACGCCATTGGCGGCATTGCTGCGTTACGCATTGCACGTCATCCAGGCGGTGCCATGGTGCTAGGTCGTAAGGCACTGGCAGGTTACATGCTCTTTCGGAAGTTGAAGCTCCTTGCCAAAGTGGCGACATAATCGTCCGTTGACCGCTACGCCTGCGATAAGGATGATCCGACAAGCCGCTGCGGCTCACTTACCGCAGCGGCTTGTTTAATGCGTGTCGATGACACTTAACACGCTTGTCCACAGGCAACACCGCTAGCCCATGCCCACTGAAAGTTATAGCCGCCTAGTTGCCCCGTCACATCCAGCACCTCACCAATGAAGCGCAGCTGCGGTAGGTCTTTGACTTCGAAAGTTTTCGATGAGATAGCATGGGTACTTACCCCGCCCATCGTCACCTCCGCCGTGCGCCACCCTTCCGTACCCGCCGGTTTTAGCTGCCATTGGTTGAGCCGCTGAGCCCACACATCAAGCGCTTCATTGCTGTACTGGGCCAGCGGACTAGCCAGCTCTGCGTTGGGGTACCACTCTCGCAATGCTTGGGCAAAGCGCTTGGGAAAACGCTCGCCAAGCCAGGTAGACAATAGGCGCTTAGGGGTTTCCTGCCGTGCATGACGCAAGGCCTCCGCGACGTTTTCACCCGGAATGAGGTCAATGGTAATCGCGCTACCAGACTCCCATACGCTGGAGATCTGCAACATGGAGGGGCCAGACAGCCCTCGGTGGGTAAACAGCATCGGCTCGACAAAGCGCGTCTCGTTGCAACTCACCGCCGAGGGCAGGCTGACGCCAGAAAGCGCTGCGACCCGCTCTTTCCAGCTATCGCTCAGGGTAAACGGCACCAAGCCGGGGCGAGTGGGCAGCACCTCCAGGCCGAACTGGCGCGCAATCTCGTAGCCAAATCCCGTCGCCCCCATGGTGGGAATGGAGAGCCCCCCTGTAGCCACCACGACCACGCCTGCATCGATGGTCCCCATGGAGGTGGTCAGGCGCATGCCCTCCCCTTGGCGCTCCACGCGCGAGATGGAGGTTTTCAGTGCCACCTCTGCCCCAGCCCACTCACACTCGGTCATCAGCACCCGAACGATCTCTTTAGCGGAATCGGCGCAAAATAATTGTCCAGGCGCTTTTTCTACATACTCGACGCCATGGGTTTCCACGAGCGATACGAAGTGTTCTGGACGGTAACGTTTTAATGCGGAGATACAAAAATAAGGATTTTCAGAGTAAAAATGCCCAGGCGCCGTATCAAGATTGGTAAAGTTACAGCGGCCTCCCCCCGACATTAGGATTTTTTTACCCGCTTTGTTGGCATGGTCGAGCACTAAGACACGTCGCCCGGCATAGCCTGCTTGCGCCGCGCACATCAAACCAGCGGCGCCCGCGCCAATGACCACGACGTCGAAGACCATTACAAAGGCTCCCAAAAAGAATAGGCGGGTATTTTAACAGGTAAAAAGCACTACATTGCTGTACATTATCAGCTTTAAAGTACAAGAAGAGCACAATATTTCGCTTGGCGGTACGGCACCGCTGCGCCTAGGGGCTGACACCGGCCTGGACGGTGGAGCGTAAAGCACCCAGTCCGTGAATGATATCGAGACACTTATGCCTGCATCGAAACGCACCTTTTGTGGCCTCTTACTACTGCTTGGTTGGGCCACTCTTGCCAGCGCGCAAACACCCCCACCCGTCATTGGGTATCAAGTAGCGTCCGACACCTGGTCGGACCCGCTGGAAGCGCTGGGCACTTTGAGCGCCGACGAGAGCGTGACATTATCCGCTACTGTCACCGACACCATCGCGGAGATCAACTTTGACGATGGTGAACAGGTCGAGCGTGGCCGCTTACTCATTCGTCTGGAAGATGCCGAAGAGCAGGCACTATTGAGAGCAGCGCAAGCGCTCACCGATGAGCGGCGCAATGCATCCGGCCGCGCCTCGCAGCTGCAGCAGCGTAACTTAGCGGCCAGAGCCGACGTCGAAGATACGCAATCTCAGCTCCGCCAAGCGCAAGCCGATGCCCAAGCGCTAGAAGCGCGACTCGAGAATTATCGTATCCTTGCACCGTTTAGCGGCAGGGTCGGCTTTCGTGATGTCAGTGTCGGCACGCTCGTCACCCCAGGTATGGCGCTGGTGACCCTCGACAAGCTCGACGTCATGAAGCTCGACTTCACCGTGCCTGAGGTGTTTTTGGGCCGACTCTCTGCCGGGCTGAGCCTAACGGCCACCACCGCAGCGTATCCAGACGAGGTGTTTCGCGGGGAAATTGCTAGTATCGGCACGCGCATCGATCCCACCTCCCGCAGCGTGAACGTTCGCGCCGAGCTTGCCAACCCCGACTTGAAATTGCGCCCCGGCATGCTGATGGAGGTCATCGTGCAACAGCGCGTGCGCGAGACGCTCGTGCTCCCTGAAGCCGCCCTTCAGCCCAGTGGCAACCGCCATTTCGTCATGGTAATTCAACAGCAGGAGGCCCCGCGCTTAGAACGCCGTGAGGTCGCTATTGGCGAGCGACGCAGTGGCGAGGTCGAAATCCTCGAAGGCCTTCGTGAAGGCGACTTGGTCGTGATCCACGGCCTACAGCTCGCCCGAGAAGGCCAAGAGGTCAGGCTACTGGGCATTGCCGACGAAACGACGGATATTCGCTCGCTGCTGGAGGCTGATCGCTAATGCGTTTATCCGATATTTCCGTCCAGCGGCCCGTGCTCGCCATGGTGATTGCGGCGCTAATCATCGCCTTTGGACTGCTGGCGCTCAATCGTTTACCGCTTCAAGAGTATCCGACTGTCGACCCGCCCATCGTTAGTATCGATACACGCTACCCCGGCGCCTCAGCAAGCGTGGTAGAAACACGTATTACCCAAGTGCTGGAAGACCGTATTGCCGGGGTCGAAGGTATCGAACTGATCACCTCTCAAAGTGAAGATGGCCGCTCGCGTATCGAAATCGAGTTCGCCATCACCATGGATATCAACGCCGCGGCGAACGATATACGCGACCGCATCTCCGGCGCGCTGCGCAACCTCCCAGACGACGCCGACAACCCAGAAGTCACCAAAGCCGATAGCAGCGAAGAGATCGTCGTATGGCTGAGCCTGTCGGGGGCGGACTACTCGATTGCCGAACTCACCGACTACGCCAACCGCTTTCTCGTCGATAGCCTGTCGGTGCAACCCGGCGTTGCCCGCGTGCGTGTCGGCGGCGGCCAAGATTACGCCATGCGCGTGTGGCTCGACCGTAACGCACTGGCGGCTCGCGGCCTAACCGTGGGCGATGTAGAAGACGCATTACGCGCCGAAAACGTCGAGCTACCCGCTGGCTCGATCGAGTCGGATGACCGTCAGTTCATCGTCCGTCTGCCGCGCAGCTTCGCCACCGCCGATGATTTTCAGCGCCTAGCGCTCACTCAAAGCAGCAACGGTTATTTGGTACGTCTTGCCGATGTCGCCCGCGTGGAAGTCGGGTCAGTAGAAGATCGCTCGGTGTTCCGAGCCAACGGTGTGCCCATGGTGGGGCTGGGGATGATCATGCAGTCCACCGCCAACGTGATCGAGCTGTCTGAGGCGGTGCAACAGGAGCTGGAGCGGCTGCAGGGCACGCTGCCTGCGGGCATGTCGCTTGCCCTCAATTACGATGCCTCAGTGTTTGTCTCTGGTGCCATCGAGCAGGTCGTCATGACGCTCTTTATTGCCATGGGCCTTGTCGTCATCGTGATTTTTCTGTTCCTAGGCAATCTACGTACGACCCTGGTCCCCGCCGTCACGGTACCGATTGCCGTGATTGGCGCGTTCACGGCGCTGGCGGCAATGAACTTCTCCATCAACCTGCTCACCCTGCTTGCCCTGGTGCTGGCCATCGGGCTGATCGTGGACGACGCCATCGTGGTACTCGAGAACATCAATCGACGCATGCATGACTATGGCGAAACCCCGCTAGTGGCCGCTTTTCGTGGCACGCGACAAATCGCCTTTGCAGTGATCGCCACCACCCTGGTGCTGGTCGCCGTCTTTGTACCACTGAGCATGCTGCAAGGCGACATCGGCCGACTGTTCTCGGAATTTGCCCTGACCATGGCGGCGGCGGTGATCGTCTCTACCCTACTCGCGCTGACGCTAACGCCGATGATGGCCTCCAAGATTCTCAAGCCCGGCATGCACGACAGTCGTATTGGCCAAGGCGTACAGTGGTTGCTGGACGGCACTAAGCGCCGCTATCAATGCGCTCTTGAAACCGTATTGGCAGCCAAATGGCTGGTGGTGGCGCTGTTTGCTTTACTGATCACGGGTACGGCGTGGCTCGCATCGGCGCTGCCCAACGAGTACACCCCCCAGGAGGATCGCGGTAACTTCATCGTGCTGGTGAATGGACCCGAAGGCGCCACATTCGACTACATGATGGACTACATGGACGAAATCGAGGCGCGGTTAACCCCCTTCGTAGAGAGCGGCGAGCTGGAACGCGTGGTCGTGCGCGCCCCGCGTGGATTCGGCAATATCGAAAACTTTAACAGTGGGTTCATCATCGTCAATATGGCTGACTGGGGCAGCCGCCGCAGTGCCTGGGAGATCATGGCTGACGTGCGCCAACAGCTTGGCTCGCTGCCTGGCGTCCAAGCCTTTCCGGTGATGCGCCAAGGCTTTGGCCAGCGTACACAAAAGCCCGTTCAGTTCGTCTTGGGCGGCGGCACCTATGAAGATCTTGCCCGCTGGCGTGATCGGTTGATCAACCACGTACGGGAAAACAACCCGCGCCTGACCGCCATCGAGAGCAACTACGACGAAACCCAGCCCCAGCTAAGGGTGGATATCAATTACGAACGCGCCGCATCGTTGGGCGTTACGGTGACCGAAATAGGCCGCACACTAGAAGTCCTGCTAGGTGGGCGTAACGTGACGCGCTATGTAGATGACGGTGAAGAGTACGACGTCATCGTGGAAGGCGACCGCAGCCGCCAAAACAGCCCGCGAGCGCTGGATAACATTCAGGTGCGCTCGGCGCGCACGGGCGAACTGATCCCGCTGGCCAGTCTCGTGACACTGTCCGATTTTGCCGGGGCTAGCACGCTGAACCGATTTGACCGGGTACGCGCCATCACGATCGAAGCAAACCTCGCTGACGGCTATCCCCTTGGCGAAGCGCTGGCCTACCTCCAAGACGCCGCGGATACGCTTCTACCGGAAGAGGTACAAACCAACGTGGCCGGGCCTTCCCGGGATTTCCAGCAGGCCAGCGGCGCAACGACATTTCTGCTGATCCTCGGCGCGGTGGTGGTCTTCTTGGTGCTGGCGGCTCAATTCGAGAGCCTGATTCACCCCTTCGTCATCATGCTGACGGTGCCACTCGCCATGAGCGGTGCGCTGCTCGCGCTGCTGCTCAGCGGCCAGTCGCTGAATATTTATAGCCAAGTCGGCCTAGTACTGCTGATCGGTTTGGCGGCCAAGAACGGTATTTTGATCGTCGAGTTCGCCAACCAACTGCGCGATGAGGGCCAGGGGTTTCGCTCGGCGCTGATCGAAGCCTCGGTGACGCGTTTGCGGCCCATCTTGATGACCGCCGTCACCACCATGGCCGGTGCCATTCCGCTGATCATCTCCAGCGGCCCGGGGGCCGAGTCACGCCTGGTGATCGGCACGGTCATCATGGCAGGCGTCGGGGCTGCCACCCTCTTCACGCTGTTCGTCGTGCCGGTGGCCTACGACCTGCTGGCCCGCTACTCCGGCTCGCCTGGGGCGGTCAAGCGCCAGCTCGAAAAGGAGATCGCCAATGCCCCGACGGCGCCACACACGCCGCTGGAAACGCCAGAGCGATGAATCGACGGGCAGTAGAGACACCAAGGGCGCCCAGTGGGCGCCCTTGGTGGTTTAGGCTATCGTAACGGGAGTGCTTATTCGCAGTTACCGATACGCTCGCCTTCGATCGTCGTGTTCATGGTCAGTTCGCCCATGGGCGACTGCGTCAGAATATCCACGGTGCCTTCGATCTGCTCACCCATGAAGCGCATTTCGCCATCGATGGTGGCTTCGCCACCCTCTGCGCGGCATACCATGCTGTAGGAGAGGCCATCGGCATTCATCTCTTGGTCCAGCAGCTCGCAGCCCTCTTCCTCTTCGATGAAACCGAACTCAGCGCCTTCCAGTTCTGCCTGGGTAATGCACTGACGCTCGGTTTCGGTTTGATCGGGAATCTGCATATCGCCACTGACGCTAGTTACGCTGACGAACTCCCACTCGCCGGGCGTCAAATTCGGTGTATCTGCCTGGGCGACCATTGGGAAGGCCGCTAGGGCCGCAACTGCCATGTATCGTTTCATCATCGCTCTCATCTCGCTAGGTGATTCGGGAAAACCCGCTGATATCCTACCTGATTCGCGCAGCAGGCGCCTGCCTGTAAAGCGCACTGCTACACTGAGTCATCATGTCCATGCTTCAGCCAGTGTAACGTTAAAAAGGGCAAACACCATGCAAGACGACGCGTTGATCCATCACGATTTTCACTGCCCTTATTGTGACACCCCGCTCACCTTCGTGATCGACATCTCACAGGGCAGCCATGATACCTGGGAAGATTGTCATCAGTGCTGTGCGCCCATCCAACTTCAGGTCATCGTTTCACCGATGACCGGCGAGCTAGAAGCCGTCATCACCGGCCGTGATGACGACGTGCTCTAGCGGCGCTCGAACTCTATTCAAGCCCCTTCGGCCTGCTGCATGGCCGCCTGACGCTTGGCCTCGCTGCGGCGCATGAAATACCACGCCAGCAGCGTCGCCAACGACACCGTCAAAATGATCAACGTCGCCAACGCATTGATCTTCGGCGACACGCCCATCCGTACCGATGAGAACACCACCATCGGCAGCGTGTTCGCACCCGGGCCCGACACAAAGCTGGCAATGACCAAGTCATCCAGCGAGAGGGTAAACGCCAGCAACCAGCCAGCGGCCAGCGCCGGGGAGATCACCGGGAGCGTCACGAAGAAGAACGTCTTGACCGGGGGCGAGCCCAAATCCATCGCCGCTTCCTCGATGGAGCGGTCCACTTCCCGCAGGCGAGCGGCGACCACCACCGCCACGTAGGCACTACAAAACGTAGTGTGGGCGATCCAAATGGTCGCCATGCCACGGTCAGCAGGCCAACCTATTAGCTGCGCCATTTGCACGAACAGCAGCAGCAGCGACAGACCGGTGATGACTTCCGGCATTACCAGCGGCGCGGTCACCATGCTCGAGAGTGCCGTTTTACCTCGAAAATGTCCGTAGCGGGTCATGACGAAGGCCGCTACCGTTCCCAGGCACACCGCCATGCTGGCGGCAAAGAAGGCAATCTTCAAACTGGTCCACACCGCCGACAAAATCTGCTGGTCGCGGAATAGCTCACCGTACCACTGGGTGGAGAACCCGGCCCACACCGTCACCAGGCGTGATTCGTTGAACGAATACACCACCAGAACGACCATGGGTAGGTACAAAAACAGCAGCCCCAGCACCAGCATCACGGTGGTAAAACTTGGGCGCCGATGCGATCTGATCATTCTTCAAGCTCCCGTGACTGGTAGCGGTGGAACCACACGATAGGGACGAGCAATAGCAGCAGCATGACCATGGCGAGCGCCGAGGCCACGGGCCAATCCCGATTGAGGAAGAACTCTTCCCACAACACCTTACCAATCATCAACGTATCGGGGCCGCCCAGCAGTTCGGGAATCACGAATTCACCGACCGCTGGAATGAACACCAGCATCGAGCCCGCAATGATGCCCCCCATCGAGAGCGGCAGCGTGACCTTCAAGAAGGTGTTGAATTTACGTGACCCAAGGTCCGATGCCGCTTCCAGGAGCGAATTATCCAAACGCGTCAGGTGGGCGTACAGCGGCAGCACCATGAACGGCAGGTAGGCGTAGACGATGCCTACGATCACCGAGAATTGCGTGTTCATCATCCGCAGCGGGGCATCGATGAGACCAAGCCCCATCAGCAAGTTATTGATCAACCCGCTATTGCTGAGAATGCCCATCCAAGCGTAAACCCGAATCAGAAACGACGTCCACGACGGCAGCATCACCAACAGCAGCAGAACCAGTTGCCAGCGCCCTGGCGCACGCGCCATGGCATACGCCATCGGGTAGCCAATCAGCAAACACACCGCCGTGGCAATGAACGCGGTTTTGATCGACCCCCAGTAGGCGGCCACATAGAGCGAATCGGACAACAGAAACAGATAGTTGCCTAAATTCAGAAAAATGTTGAGCGTTTGGTCGGCATACTCCACCAGCGGCCCATAGGGCGGAATGGCGATGGCCGATTCGGATAAGCTGATTTTCAGCACCAGCGCGAACGGGAGCAGGAAAAACAGCGTCAGCCACACCAGCGGAAGTGCAATCACGGCGCGACGGCCTAGCTGCATCCGCTTGATCACGCCTGAAACGCGAGATGGCGTCATAATAGGCAATCTCCTCTCATCCACCTGGGCATTAGCGGTTCAGCACGATAGCGCTGTGGTCTTCCCAGTAAACGTACACGCTATCCTCCCAGGTAGGGCGGTCGCCGCGACGCTCGGTATTGGCCATGCTGACCTTGATCATCTGCCCGGAGGTGGTGCGCACGTAGTAGAGCGAGTAACCACCCAAATAAGCGATATCGTCCACTTTGCCCGCTTCCCAGTTGTACTCACACGTTGGCTGTTCGCGGGTGAGCCAGATTTTCTCAGGGCGCAGCGCCGCCCACACCCGGCGATCGACCGCTTGGGTCGTAATACCGTGGTCGATATAGATTGGCCGAGAAAGCGCGGGTGATTCGATGCGGCAGTGATCGGCGGCATCTTCGATGATCTCCCCTTCGAACAGATTCACCGTGCCAACGAATTCAGCCACCATTCTGCTCGCGGGGCTTTCGTAGATATCCACCGGTGAGCCCACCTGCTCGATCCAGCCGTCGGCCATGATCGCCACGCGGTCGGCCATGGTCATGGCTTCTTCCTGGTCGTGGGTCACCATGATGCAGGTGACGCCGACCTGCTCGATGATCTCGACCACCTCCAGCTGCATTTCGGTGCGCAGCTTTTTGTCCAACGCGCCCATGGGCTCATCGAGCAGCAGAAGCTTGGGTCGCTTGGCGAGAGAGCGTGCCAAGGCCACCCGCTGACGCTGACCGCCTGAGAGCTGATGGGGCTTGCGCTTGGCGAAACGCTCCATGTGCACCAGTTTGAGCATCTGAGCCACGCGCGTCTCGATGTCGGCTTTCGGCAACTTGTCCTGCTTCAAGCCGAAGGCAATGTTTTGGGCCACGGTCATGTGCGGAAACAGCGCATACGACTGGAACATCATGTTGATGGGCCGTTTATGTGGTGGCATCTCGGTGATGTTCTCGCCACTCAGCAAAATGCGCCCCTCGCTGGGCGTCTCGAACCCCGCCAGCATGCGCAGTAGCGTCGACTTACCCGAGCCAGAGCCGCCGAGCAAGGCAAAAATTTCGCCGCGCTTCACCTGCAAATTCACGTCATCTACGGCAAGCGCATCATCGAACCGCTTGCTCAAACGCTTGACCTCTAAAACGATATCTTCGGCAAAACGAGGCGTCTTGCCCTGGGCGCGAGCCTGAGGAGGTACGGCAGACGAAGCAGAGGGAACGTCGTTCGACAGGGGCGTAGTGACCATTCGCCACTCCCATCAAAAGGCCCGAAAGACCGGGCGATAAAAGACAAACAGCGAGCCGGGCAGCTGCCCGGCTCGCCGTCAGACGATGATTGGCATTAACGTCCAGATTTGACGCGGTTCCAGGTGCGCGTTCGAGCACGCAGCAGCTCCTGGGGTTTTTCGACTTGGACGTAAAGGTTCTTCATTACGTCGGTCTCAGGGTAAATGGCCGGGTCGTTGATCAGCTCATCAGAGAGATACTCGTTAGCAGCCAAGTTGGGGTTGGCGTAACGCACGTACTCGCTGATCTCGGCAGCGATTTCCGGGTCGAGAATGAAATTGATGAACGCGTGGGCGTTCTCAGGATTCGGCGCATCAGCCGGCACCGCCATCATGTCGAACCACAGCGCAGCGCCCTCTTTCGGGATGCTATAGCCAATGGTGAAATCACGACCCGCCTCTTCGGCACGCGCAGCGGCCTGGAAGATATCGCCGGAGTAACCCGCCGCCACACAAATGTCGCCATTAGCGAGGTCAGAGACGTAGCGCGAGGAGTGGAAGTAAGTGATGTTGTCGCGAACGTTGGCAATCAGCTCACCAGCCGCTTCGATATCTTCGACGGTCTCGTTCAGCGGATCCAAGCCAAGGTACACCATGGCAGGCGATAGCATTTCATCGCCCGAATCCATCATCGATAGACCACAGCCCGCTTCACTCAGCTTAGTGGTAATCTCTGGATCGAACAGCAGTGCCCAGCTATCCAAAGGAGCGTCGTCACCGAGAATGTCGGTCACTCGCTCGACGTTATAACCGATGCCGTTGGTGCCCCACATATAAGGAACGGAGTATTCGCTGCCTGGGTCGATGGTTTCGAGATTGGCCATCAGCTCCGGGTCGAGGTTGTCCAAGTTCGGCAGCAGCTCATGGTTCAGCGGCTGGAAAACGCCCGCTTTGAGTTGGCGGGTAAAGTAGTACGTTGACGGCACCACCACGTCGTAGCCAGAACGGCCCGACAAGAGCGCTGCGTCGAGAATTTCGTTACTGTCATACACATCGTACGTCACTTCGATACCGGTACGCTCGGTGAACTTCTCCAGCGTTTCCGGGGCGATATAGTCAGACCAGTTATATACCCGCACTTCCTCAGCGTGGGCAGCGGCAGCCGCTACGGCAAAAGAGATGGCCGTAACGGCCGCTGAAAGTTTTTGGATGTTCCCCATCTACCTGCTCCTAAATGTAAAATTCACGTCACCACAGCCCACGTTCGGCAACCGACTGCTCTTTGAAGGAAGGCCTGTACGCCAACCCAACGCAGTTGAAAACAGCTTAGGCGATTATCGCAACCGTGCGAATTTTGCGGTGCAGTGCCGCCTACCGCAAGAGCCACCGAAAAATTCTTGTATTAAGCGCCGACTGCCCCCACAACAAGTGTCGCGAAAGGTAGCCAAATCGTTCAATAGCCCACTTCTATTGGAAAGATTCATTTTTCCAATTTTAGCTATTAGTCGTAGCCCGCTACCATTAGCAACAACTTTTTTTACTGCCATCCACCCTTTATGGAGACGTTCTAAATGTCTTTGATTAACACTGAAGTAAAACCGTTTAAAGCCACCGCCTACCTGAACGGCGAATTTATCGATGTTACTGAAGCGGACCTCAAAGGTCAGTGGTCCATTTTCTTCTTCTATCCGGCTGACTTCACCTTCGTCTGCCCGACCGAGCTTGGCGATCTGGCCGACAACTACGAAGCCTTCAAGAAGCTGGGCGTCGAAATCTACAGCGTATCTACCGACACCCACTTTACCCACAAAGCATGGCACGACAGCTCTGAAACCATCGGCAAGCTTCAGTACCCGATGATCGCTGACCCGACCCTGCAAATTTCTCGCAACTTCGAAGTACTGATCGAAGAAGCGGGTCTGGCTGAGCGCGGCACCTTCGTCGTTGACCCCGATGGCAAAATCCAGATCGTCGAAATCAACGCTGGCAACATTGGCCGTAACGCCGAAGAGCTGCTGCGTAAAGTGAAGGCAGCTCAATACGTTCGTGAAAACCCGAACGAAGTGTGCCCGGCCAAATGGAAAGAAGGCGAAGAGACACTTGCCCCGTCTCTGGATCTCGTAGGCAAAATCTAACTCGCCTACCGCTGCCCTACCGGCAGCATGACACCCGGGCACTTGGCCCGGGTGTTCCGTTTAAGCACCCGTATCACCGCATCCCTGTTTTCCCTAGCGCCATTGGCTGCCCGACTGACTCGGCAGCGAGCGTTTTAGGTCGAGAACGACTTACTGCTGACTGCGAGGAAGCCACTGTCATGCTGGACGCCAATTTAAAAAATCAGTTGAAAGCTTACCTGGAAAAAGTGACTCAACCGTTCGAGATCGTTGCGTCCCTCGATGACGGTGCCAAGTCACGTGAATTACTGGGTCTGCTGGAAGACATCAGCAGCCTCACCGATAAGATTACTCTGCACACCGACGGGCAAGACAGCCGTACCCCGTCGTTTGCCATCAACCGCCCCGGTGAAGAGACCGGCGTGGTCTTTGCAGGCATCCCCATGGGCCACGAGTTCACCTCGCTGGTACTGGCGCTGCTGCAAGTCGGTGGCCACCCACCGAAGACCTCTCAAGCGCTGCTGGACCAAATCAAGGATCTCGATGGCGAAATGCTGTTCGAGACCTACTACTCGCTCTCCTGCCAGAACTGCCCAGATGTGGTCCAGGCACTGAACCTGATGGCAATCTTTAATCCGAAGGTGCGCCACGTCGCCATCGACGGTGCGCTGTTCCAGGATGAAGTCGAATCGCGCGAAATCATGTCCGTGCCCAGCATCTACTTGAACGGCAAGCCGTTTGACCAGGGACGCATGACCCTCGAACAGATTCTCGCCAAGGTCGATACCGGCGCTGCAGAACGCGAAGCGAAGAAGCTGAGCGAAAAAGCTGCGTTCGATACGCTCGTCATCGGCGGCGGCCCAGCAGGTGCGTCGGCAGCGATCTACTCCGCCCGTAAAGGCATCAACACCGGCGTTGCCGCTGAGCGCTTCGGCGGTCAAGTCGCCGATACCATGGGCATCGAGAACTTCATCTCCGTCACCCATACCGAAGGTCCCAAGCTGGTCAGCGCGCTCGAAGAGCACGTCAAAGAGTACGACGTCGACGTCATGAATCTGCAGCGCGCTACATCGTTCAAAGCAGCGGAGGCCGATAGCGGCCTGCACGAGGTCACCTTCGAATCTGGCGCGAAGCTGAAGAGCAAGACCCTGGTACTGGCGACCGGCGCCCGCTGGCGCGAAATGAACGTGCCTGGCGAACAGGAGTACCGCAACAAAGGCGTTGCCTACTGCCCCCACTGTGACGGCCCGCTGTTCAAAGGAAAGCGAGTGGCGGTCATCGGTGGCGGTAACTCGGGCGTCGAAGCCGCGATCGACCTGGCCGGCATCGTCGGTCACGTGACGCTGGTGGAGTTCATGGGCGAAATGCGCGCCGATGCCGTCTTGCAGAAGAAGCTGAAGAGCCTGCCCAACGTCGACATCGTGCTGAACGCTCAGACCACCGAGGTCACTGGCGACGGCAGCCGTGTCAACGGCCTGACTTACAAAGACCGCAATACCGATGAAGTGAAGAGCATCGCACTGGAAGGCATTTTCGTACAAATCGGCTTGGTGCCCAACACCGAGTGGTTGAAAGGCTCGCCCATCGAAATGTCCCCGCGTGGCGAGATCATCGTCGATGCCCACGGCATGACCTCGGTGCCCGGCGTGTTCGCCGCAGGCGATGTGACCACCGTGCCTTACAAGCAGATCATCATTGCCATGGGTGAAGGCGCCAAAGCGTCCTTGGGTGCCTTCGACTACCTGATTCGTCATTAAGCAAATGACTGGCTAAAAGGGCGGCCGTACCGCCCTACTGAGTTCGTTCCCTTTGACGTGAAGACCGTGACGTCACGCCCGCCTCCCTGCGGGCGTTCTTTTATGCGTGAGCGCTACACACTGGGCAGGCAGGATCTCTCGGCACTTGGAAATGGCGCCACTGGCCGCTCAAGCCATCGAAGGTGGACAAGCCCTGATGTGACCTGCCCGCGCCACTGATCAGTTTGAATGCTTCGACCGCCTGGAAACAGCCGATCAGCCCCACCAGCGGGGCCATGACCCCGCTCTCCGCACAACTCAACGTTTCGTCGTCACTATCGCCTGGCGGGTAGAGGCAGGCATAGCAGGGGCAGGCATCATCACGGGGATCAAACACCGCCAACTGGCCCGAAAAGCGAATCGCTGCACCGGAAATCAGCGGCACGCCCGCCCGCTGAGAGGCGGCATTGATGGCATAGCGACTGGAGAATCGGTCGGTGCAGTCCAGCACTACGTCGGCCGAGGCCACCAAGTCCATTAGCGCCTCGCCTTCGGCATGTTGCTCGATCGCCACGACATGGCACTCCGGGTTGAGCGCCTGCATACGCTCCTTCGCTGAGCGCGCTTTGTTGACCCCCAGACTGGCTTGCTGGTGGGCAATTTGACGCTGTAAATTCGTCAGCTCCACCTGATCCGCATCGACGATGGTGATCCTGCCAACGCCCGCCGCCGCCAGATAGAGCGCTACCGGCGAGCCGAGCCCGCCGGCACCAATGATCAGGGCATGAGCAGCACGCAGGCGCTCCTGGCCGCCAATATCGACCTCGGGCAGCATGATTTGGCGGCTATAGCGCAGCAGCGCCTGATCGTCCATCATCGCGTTACTTATCCTCAAATTCCTCGATATCGGGGATGTGCAGGCTAAAGCTCTCCTTTACCTCTTCCATCACCACGTAGCTTTTCGACTCTTTCACGCCGGGAAGGGTCAGCACCACATCGCCCAATAGCTGACGATACGCGGCCATTTCGGGAATGCGGCACTTCAAAATATAGTCGAACTGCCCAGAGACCAAGTGACACTCCTGAATCTGCGGCAGCTTCTCGACCGCACGGCGGAACTCGTCGAACACCGTCGGCGATTGGGTTTCCAGACTAATTTCGACGAACACCAGCAAATTCGCCTTGAGCGCCCGGGGATCGAGAATGGCTTGGTAGCCGCGGATGATGCCCGCTCGCTCCAGGCGTTTGACACGCTCCAAACAAGGGGTTGTGGATAACCCAACTTCCGAAGCAAGGTCTACATAGGAGATACGTGCGTTTTCCTGCAGACAGCGCAGAATCTTCAGGTCGATACGGTCCAGCGTTCTATTTTTTGGTTTCATGGCAGGATCCAATACTGATGAATCAGGCAGTTATTCGAGATGCCCCAGGGTAACCCGTTCATGGCCGCCGATGTCTTGTACGCTTTCAACGTTTTGATAGCCCGCCTGCATCAATGCTTGGCGAACGCAGGCAGCCTGCTGGTAACCGTGCTCTAGCGCCAGCCAGCCGCCGGGAGAAAGAAACGCTTGGGCAGCGATGATCAGATGCATCAAGTCCGCCATGCCATCCCCCTCGGCCACCAGCGCCGAACGGGGCTCGAAGCGCACGTCACCCTCGGACAAATGCGGGTCGTCGGCGGCGATGTAAGGCGGGTTACTCACGATGATATCGAATGCATCGCCGTCAGGCGGCACTCCCAGCGAAGCAAACCAGTCGCTCAGCAAAAAAGTTGCGTTAGCGATGTGCAGTGTCTGAGCATTGTGAGTGGCAAGCGACACTGCCTCCGGCCGAACATCGACCCCAATGACTTGCCACATCGGCCGCTCACTGGCAAAGGCCAGCGCGATAGCCCCGGTGCCCGTCCCCAAATCGAGCAGCCTGCCGCTGAGCGCTTTGGCACGCGCCAGCACGACGTCCACTAGCGTTTCGGTATCGGGACGGGGGATCAGCGTAGAGGGCGAGGTTGCCAACGACAGCCCCCAAAACTCGCGCTCTCCGGTCAAGTAAGCCACCGGCTGTCCCTGAGCACGCGCGGCGACCAAGGCGTCAAAGCGAGCATGCTCCCAGGTGGGGCATTCGCTATCGCCCCAAGTGTATAGCCACGTGCGGCTGCGGCTTGCAGCGAATACCATCAACACCTCAGCATCGATCCGTGGCGATAGCGAACCGGCGCGCTGCAACCGCTGGGCAGCGCTCTTCAGAAGGGCGTCAAACGTCATCAAGCGTCCTGCAGCGCCGAGAGCTGTTCTGCTTGGTACTCGTGAATCAGCGGCTCGATGACGTCGTCCAATTGCTCGCCGCTCACTACTTCGGTCAGCTTGTAGAGCGTCAGGTTGATCCGGTGGTCGGTAATGCGCCCTTGGGGGAAGTTGTACGTCCGGATTCGCTCGCTGCGATCCCCCGACCCTACCAACGAGCGGCGAGCATCGGCCTGCTCCTGGCGCTGGGAATCCACGGCGTTGCGTTTGAGCTTGGCGGCCAGCAGCGACATCGCTTTGGCACGGTTCTTGTGCTGGCTACGCTCTTCCTGGCACTCCACCACCACGCCGGTGGGCAGGTGGGTAATACGGATCGCGGAGTCGGTGGTATTGACGTGCTGACCACCGGCACCGCTGGAGCGGTAGGTATCGACCCGCAAATCGGCCGGATTGATATCGATATCCCCCACCTCGTCCACCTCGGGCATCACCGCGACGGTGCACGCTGACGTGTGAATACGCCCCTGAGATTCGGTTGCCGGTACGCGCTGCACCCGGTGAGCGCCCGACTCGAACTTGAGCCGCGCGTAGACGCCGTCACCCTTCACCCGGGAGATGACTTCTTTATAACCGCCCTGCTCGCCGTGGCTGGCACTGACGACTTCGACACGCCAGCCACGCTTTTCCGCATAGCGGGAGTACATGCGAAACAGATCGCCCGCAAAAATAGCGGCTTCGTCCCCGCCAGTACCTGCACGCACTTCCAAAAAGACGCCGCGCCCATCGTCGGGATCTTTCGGAATCAGCAGGCGCTTGAGCTCCACGTCGAGCGTTTCCAACTGCTCGCGGCCTTCGATGATCTCCATCTCGGCCAGCTCGCGCATGTCGGGGTCGCTGTCGCGGCTGAGCTGCTCGGCGTCGGCAATGCTCTGTTCCACGTCGAGATAGCGCTTCCACGCGGCGACCAGCTCTTCGAGTTCGGCGTACTCACGGGAGTAGTCGCGAAAGCGCTGTTGATTGTTGATCACCTCAGGATCCGACAGCAGCATGGCCAGCTCTTCGAACCGGTCGGAAAAGCTGTCTAAACGTTGGCGCAAAGTCTCTTTCATGCGGGCGTATCATCCTTCTGGCGTTTTGCCGAGGGCGCAGGCTGCTCGAAGGCGGGCTTCGGTGGTAGCAGCAGGCGCGGCGCGGCGCTGAGCAAATCGTGGTTTTCCTGGGCAGCCGCTTCGCGAATGGTCAGCGTCGGCTGATGCATGAACCGGTTAGCGAGCTGGTGCGCCAAACGCTCGACCACTTTGGCGGGGTCTTCGCCTTTGGCCAGACGCTCCAACGCTTGGTCGCGGGCTTGGTCGCGCAGCGATTCACCGTGACGCCGAAAATCGCGAATCACTTCGCCGCCGTTGCGTACCCGCCGCTCCTGCTGCCAGCTCCCCACGCCGTGTTCGATCAGCGACTCGGCTTGGTCGGCCGCAACCTGACGATGACGCCGGTTCTCCTCGATCACCTCTTCCAGGTCATCGACGGTATAGAGGAACACGTCCGCCAGCTCCCCCACTTCCGGCTCGATATCCCGAGGCACGGCGATGTCTACCATGAAGACCGGGCGATGGCGGCGCTTTTTCAGCGCCCGCTCGACCATGCCCTTACCCAGAATCGGCAGCGGCGAGGCGGTGGACGAGATGACGATATCGGCACGCTCCAAGGCGTCGGGAATTTCCGGCAGGGTAATCGCCGTGCCTCCGAGCGAAGAGGAGACCCGTTCGGCACGTTCACGGGTACGGTTGGCAACGGTAAGCTGACGCACCCCCGCCTCGTGCAGGTGGCGAGCCACTAGTTCGATGGTTTCCCCTGCACCTATCAATAGCGCATTGGCGCGACTGAAATCATCGAAAATGCGGCTGGCCATGCTAACGGCGGCATAGGCCACCGACACCGGGTTCTTGCCGATTCCGGTTTCGGTGCGTACCTGTTTGGCCACGGCAAAGGTGTGCTGAAAAAGCCGCTCCAGCTCGCCACCCAGCCCCTTGGCCTGGCGCGCCAGCTGGTAAGCCTCTTTCAACTGACCCAGAATCTGTGGCTCGCCCAACACCATGGAGTCCAGCCCAACGGCCACGCGCATCAAGTGACGCGCGGCATCGTTATCGTGGTAGTGGTAGGCACAGCGGGTAAGCTCTTCCACGCGCAAATTATGAAAACGGCCCAGCCAGTCCAATACGGTTTGCTCACCGGCGGCATCCGTCACACAGTAAAGCTCCGTGCGATTACACGTCGAAAGTACCGCTGCTTCGCTGATGTGCGGCAGGCTGCGCAGCTCGGCCAGCGCGCTTTCTAGCTGCGTTGGCGTAAAAGCCACCTGCTCGCGCACCGCAACGGTAGCAGTACGATGATTGATTCCCAGGGCAAGAAGCGTCATGGGCTATGCGTCTTCGCTAGTGGATCGGTCGTCACGTCACTGTCGGTCATTGTTTCTTGGCTTGCTGATACAAGTCTAAGAGAGCAGCTTTGTAAGTGAATTGCGCTGACTCGGCTCTTTTTCAAGGAGAGTCATTCTATCACAGCCGAGCATCTTCTGGCGCACACCACTTTGCCGCAGGCAGCCAAGCCGCTATGCTGAACACTCGGCCACTTGATCGAGATACGCATGCCCCATCGCGCAACACTTCTGGGTATTCCCCTTTCGTTTTCGGGTTTTCCACTCTACCCCCTGGCCGCCACGCTGATGTTGAGCGGCTGTCAGCTCTCGCCCTCGCTGCTGGGTAACGACGCGCCATCTCGTGTCGACGATCCCATGGCATCGGCGCCCCCCATCACACGCGGATTGGATGCCGCAGGCTTGAGCACCCTGCTTGCCGCCGAGCTGGCTGGGCAGCGAGGCGACTACCGCTATGCTGGGCAAGGCTATCTCGACGCCGCGCAGCGCTATACCTCGCCGGGGCTTGCCGAACGCGCCACGTTTGCTGCTCGGTTTGGGAACGACGCGGCGTTGATGGAAACCGCCGCGCTGCGCTGGCGTGAGCTCGATCCACAAGCAGAGACGCCCAACCGCCTGTTAGCGTCGCTGTCGCTTCAGCGTGGCGATTGGCTCGACAGCCTTGAGCAACGACTCGCCATCGCCAGGGCTGGCGGTAACGGTGAGATCGCCACCTTTGCCGAAATCGCTGTAGCGGAAGAGGCACCGCTACGCCTGCTAGCCCAGCAGTTACGACGCTACCTCGGCGAGCCCGGCGCCGCCCAGCGCGAGTTTCATAGCGATGTGCTGCTAGGTACCGCCTTGATCGAAGCCGCCCTAGGAGAAACGCAAACGGCGCAGCGCTACTTGAACGAGGTGGAGCAACAAACCCCCGAGTCATCCGCTCTATGGCTTGCCAAAGCCCGCCTAGCACTTGAAACCGGCGACCACCGTGGCGCACAGCGAGCCGCCCAGCAGGGCTTGAACCTTGCCCCGGACGACGTGCGATTCATCCTCATGCTGGCTCAGGCAGAAATCCGGCTCAACAACATTACCGCCGCCGAGGAGCAAACCAACGCGCTTCTCGATAGTCATGGCGGCAACCAGGAACTACGTATTGCTCTCGCACAGCTTTATTTAGAAGAGGGACACAGCGAGCCCGCCTATCGGCTGCTGCAACCATTGATTGGTCAAGAGAACGTCCCAAACCTCGTCTACTTCCTGATGGGTGCCATTGCGCAGTCTCAAGATGAAGTCGACAATGCCCTTCTTTACTATCGACAAGTGCAGGAGGGCAACGAGTTTCTTCCCGCCAGAGCCGCAGCGGCCAACATGCTGATCGACGACGACCGCCTGCTGGACGCCCGCGCCTTTCTGCGCATCGAGCGTATGCGCCACGATGCTTACTTTGGCGACTTGGTACGGTTAGAAGTACAGCTGCTCGACGAGCTCTCACGTCAAGAGGACGCCACGGCGTTACTGAATCGTGAACTCACCCGCACGCCGGATGACACCAGCCTTCTTTACATGCGTGCCATGCGCGCCTGGGAGAGAGGTGATTTGGCCGGCATGGAGCAGGATTTACGTCAGATCCTGCGCACCGAGCCCAACAATGCCGATGCGCTGAACGCGCTGGGCTACACCCTGGCCGATCTCAATATTGCTGGCAGGCTAGAGGAGGCCCGCGACCTGATCGAGCGCGCCTACGAGGCCGACCCTAATAACCCCGCAGTACTCGATAGTATGGGGTGGGTATATTTCCGACTTGGCCAGCCCAATGACGCACTCGCGTGGCTGGAGAGTGCCTACGCCCAAATGCCCGACCAAGAAATTGCCGCGCACCTCGCCGAGGTTCTGCACTCGCTGGGACGTAGCGATGAAGCGCGAGAGCTCATCGAGCGAATTCTTCAGCGCGCGGCGTATCACCCGCAAATCGATGATTTGCTAGAACGCCATCCTGAACTTAGGCCCGTACGCGCGCCCTAAGGCTTACGCTTGGCGGGCGCACTAGCGCCCGCGCGCTCTCTTAATCGACAGCCACCTTTGTAAATAGCAATGACATGGAGCCAGTTATGTTGACCTCTTTTTTGCACCGCGCCCCCTCTAGCACGCCCTCTTGCTACCGCGCTGCACGCTTATGGGTAGCGGCTCTGGCCATCGCCACCCTGGCAGGCTGTGCCAGCCAATCGCCGGTCGATGAGAGCGGCCGCCAAGCAGGGCAATGGGAACGCCAGCAGGCCGAGGTCGAAGCGTTCGACACCTGGACCCTGGTAGGTAAAGCGGGACTGCGTACCCCCCAGGAGAACACTAGCGCCAACCTGGACTGGAACCAAACACCCTACTATTTCCGCATGCTGATCAGCGGTCCCTTCGGCGGTGGCCGTAGCGTACTGGAAGGCCGTGAAGGCCGCTTCTCGCTGACCACCAGCGAAGGCCGTTTCGAAGCCGAAACGCCAGAAGCCTTGATGGAAGAGCAGCTTGGCTGGTCGCTGCCGGTGCGCGCCATGCCCGACTGGGTGCGCGGCCTGCCCGGCGATCACGCCAGCTACCAGCTAGAAACCGACGAGCTGGGTTTTCCGAGCTTCTTGCAGCAGGATGGCTGGGAGATCGATTACCGCGACTGGGAGCAGGCAGAAGGCATGTGGCTGCCGCGCCGTCTAGTGATGAACTATGGCGACGTGAGTATTACCCTGGTCGTCAATCAGTGGCAGGCGTCGCAGTAGCCTTCTCGGGCTGGCCCAGCGCCAGCCCTTTTCATACGCTTAGCAGTAGAGAGACGGCATGTCCGCAATACCCCAAACGCTTACCCTACCCGCTCCCGCCAAGCTGAACCGTATGCTGCACATCGTAGGGCGCCGCCCAGATGGCTACCACGAACTGCAGACGCTGTTTCAATTCATCGACCTATGCGACTACCTGAGTTTCACGCTGCGCCAAGATGGCATCATCGAACTGACCACACCGATAGCGGGAGTGACCCACGATGACAACCTGATCGTACGGGCAGCCACCTTACTGCAGCAGGCCAGCGGCACCCACTTCGGCGCGACGATTTCCATCGAGAAGCGCCTACCCATGGGCGGCGGCTTGGGTGGGGGCAGCTCCAACGCCGCCACCGCACTCAAAGGGCTCGACCGGCTCTGGCAGCTTGGGCTAGGCGATACGCCCCTGGCCGAGCTCGGTTTGGCGCTGGGTGCCGACGTACCGGTTTTCGTTCGGGGCCGCAGCGCCTGGGCAGAAGGCGTCGGCGAAAAGTTGACGCCCGTTACCCTCGACACTCCATGGTTCGTGGTCATTCACCCCGGCATTAGCGTCTCGACCCCGGCGATCTTCCAAGACTCGGAATTGACACGCGACAGCCTCCCCATTACTATGGCGCGCGCACTGCAGGGGGGAGTAGCCGAGTGGCGTAATGACTGCGAGGCGACCGTCAAAAAACGCTACCCGCACATCGCGGAAGCACTTGACTGGCTCGCGCAGCATGCACCTAGTCGACTGACGGGCACAGGCGCCTGTTTGTTTGCCGCTTTCGAGTCGAAAGAGGCAGCGCAAACGGTGGCTGAATTGGCTAATCGGCGCTGGCAAGCGTGGGTAGCGCGCGGACTCAACACCTCTCCCCTACAAGATGCTCTGGGCTGCTGAAAGCGCCCGGTCATCGCATTAGGTTATTGCTGGGGTATCGCCAAGTGGTAAGGCACCGGTTTTTGGTATCGGCATTCCCAGGTTCGAATCCTGGTACCCCAGCCAACGCTAATGTTGATCTGCGTTTTCTCCCCTGATCCCCAACACTGCAAAGGTGGCTGCGCGTGTCAAAATTGATGGTTTTCACCGGGAACGCCAATCCCGAACTCGCTCAAAAGATTGCCGAGAGCTTAGACAGCCGGATGGGTAACGCCACGGTGGGTCAATTTAGCGACGGCGAAATCGCGGTCGAGATCAATGAGAACGTGCGTGGTAAGGATGTCTTCATCCTGCAATCCACCTGTGCCCCGACGAACGACAACCTGATGGAACTGATCCTGATGGTCGACGCTCTGCGTCGCGCCTCAGCGACCCGTATTACGGCAGTGGTTCCCTATTTTGGCTATGCCCGCCAGGACCGTCGTGTACGCTCCGCCCGTGTTCCCATCTCCGCCAAAGTCGTGGCGGACATGATGGTGAAAGCAGGCGTCGACCGCGTTATGACCATGGACCTGCACGCTGACCAAATCCAAGGTTTCTTCGACGTTCCGGTCGACAACGTATACGGCTCACCGATCCTGCTGGACGACATCGAGCGTCAGAACTACGACGATCTCGTGGTCGTCTCTCCTGACGTTGGCGGCGTGGTACGCGCCCGTGCCATCGCCAAGCAGCTCAACGCCGATCTGGCGATCATCGACAAGCGTCGCCCCCAAGCGAACCAAGCCCAGGTGATGCACATCATTGGTGAAATCGAAGGACGCACCTGCGTGGTCGTCGATGACATGATCGACACCGCCGGCACGCTGTGTAAAGCCGGTGAAGCCCTGAAAGACCACGGCGCTGCGCGCGTTGTCGCGTACGCCACGCATCCGATCTTGTCCGGCCCTGCGGTCGACAACATTACCAACTCTGTACTGGACGAGGTTGTCGTGACCGACACCATTCCGCTCGCCGACCACGCGCGTCGCAGCGGAAAAATTCGCCAGTTGAGCGTTGCTGGCCTGATTGCGGAAGCCATTCGCCGCGTCAGCAACGAAGAATCCGTCAGCGCGATGTTTCACTAACGCCTGACGTTATGAGCCCCCACTTGGGGCCCTGGAAACGTCGTCGTCTGGTCGCGGGCGGCGGCGTTTCCTTACTTAAACCAAGAGGCAAATTCCATGTCTGATTTTATCCTGCAAGCCAGCGTTCGTAACGACCTGGGGAAAGGTGCGAGCCGCCGCCTGCGTCGTGCGAACCAACAAGTACCGGCCGTTGTATACGGCGGTGAGAAAGGTGCTCAGTCGATCTCCGTAGAAAAAACGGCGTTCTACAAAGCGATCGAAGACGAATCCTTCTTCTCCTCTGTCATCAAGCTGGTGATCGACGGTAAAGAAGAGCAAGTGGTCGTTCGTGACCTGCAGCGTCACCCGTTCAAGCCGCTGCTGACCCACGCTGACTTCCTGCGTGTTGACGCTACTCACGAAATCACCATTAACGTGCCGCTGCACGTGGTGAACGAAGAGAAGTGTGTCGGCATCAAAGACCAAGGCGGCGAACTGCACGTACTGGCCAACGAAGTGGCCATTAGCTGCTTGCCGAAAGATCTTCCGGACTTCCTGGAAGTGGACATCAGCAAGGTCGAGCTGGGCACGACTCTGCACCTGTCTGACCTGACCCTGCCGGCCGGCGTCACCTCCGTTGACCTGTCCCATGGTGAAGAGCACGACAACGCCATTCTGAGCATCACCAAAGTGAAAGTACGCGGCGATGACGAAGAAGAAGGCGAAGGTGAAGGCGACGCAGAAGACAGCGCCGAGTAAGCCTAGTTAAAAGTGCTGCCAGCCAGCGCTGCCTGGGCCATGCTCGCATGGCCCAGGGATGTTAAAATCAAGCGCTTCGGCGCTTGATTTTTTTTTTTGCGGCATGAGGCTCGATAGCCTCAGGCAGCCGCCTGCCAAGGCAGTTCCGTCACACGTCGTCATATCTTCCAGAACCGTTGGAGGTGGGAAAATGAGCCAGGTAACGGCCATTATAGGACTGGGCAACCCAGGCGCTGAATACGACGCCACCCGACACAACGCGGGCTTTTGGCTCGTCGACGCCATTGCACGCAGCGCCCACACCGAACTGCGTCCTGAAAAAAAGTTTTTAGGTCTCTACGCCAAAGCCCGTGTGGGTGACCATGAGCTGCATTTGCTCAACCCCACCACGTTCATGAACCGTAGCGGTGCGGCGGTCGCCGCGCTTACCCAATTCTTCAAATTGACCCCGGAGAACCTGCTGGTCGCCCACGACGAACTCGACCTTCCCCCGGGGCAGTCACGTTATAAAACCGGCGGCGGACACGGCGGCCACAACGGGCTGCGCGATATCATCAGCGCTCTGGGCAACCAGAAGCAGTTTCACCGCCTGCGCATTGGGATTGGCCACCCGGGCGAAGCGAAACAGGTGGTCAATTACGTGCTGGGCCGCCCGGGCAAGGCCGAACAAGAAGCCATCGAGCGCTCGCTGGACGAGTGTCTGGCCACGCTGCCCCTCGCGCTTTCCGGCGACTGGGCTAAAGCCATGAACCGCCTGCATAGCGTAAAATAGCGGCACGTTGTCGGACTCTATCACCCCGCGTTACGAACGCACTCTTTTCACACCGGGCAGACGCAGCAACGGTTGCGCCGCCCTAGCGGTCAGGAAGTTATTTTATGGGCTTTAACTGCGGTATCGTCGGCCTACCCAACGTAGGCAAATCCACGCTCTTCAATGCGTTGACCAAGTCGGGCATTGATGCCGAGAACTTTCCGTTCTGCACCATCGAACCCAACGTCGGTATCGTGCCGATGCCCGACCCACGTCTGGACAAGCTGGCGGCCATTGTGAAGCCTGAAAAAGTGCTGCCCACCACTATGGAGTTCGTGGACATCGCGGGTCTTGTAGCAGGCGCCTCCAAGGGAGAGGGCCTGGGCAACAAGTTCCTCGCCAACATTCGCGAAACCCAAGCGATTGCCCACGTGGTGCGCTGTTTCGATAACGACAACGTCATCCACGTCGCCAATCAGGTCGACCCACGCGCCGACATCGAGACCATCAACCTCGAGCTCGCCCTTGCCGACCTGGACACCGTCGAGAAAGCCAGTCAGCGCTTGGTGCGCGTGGTGAAAGGTGGTGACAAAGACGCTATTGCCACCAAAGCCGTGCTGGACAAGATTCAGCCGCACCTGGCCGAAGGCCAGCCGCTGCGCAGTTTTGGGCTGGACGAGGACGAGAAGCGTCAGGTAAAAAGTTTCGGCTTCTTGACCCTCAAGCCCACCATGTACATTGCCAACGTCAATGAAGACGGCTTCGAGAACAACCCCTACCTGGACATCGTCAAAGAGATCGCCGCCGAAGAAGGTGCAGTCGTCGTGCCGGTGTGCAACCAGTTAGAAGCCGAAATTGCCGAGCTGGATGACGAAGAGCGCAGCATGTTCCTGGCCGACATGGGCATGGAAGAGCCGGGACTCGACCGCGTGATTCGCGCGGGCTACGCCCTGCTGGGCCTGCAAACCTACTTCACCGCCGGTGTGAAAGAAGTGCGCGCCTGGACCGTGAAACAGGGCGCTAGCGCGCCGGAAGCCGCCGGTGTGATTCACACCGATTTCCAGAAAGGCTTCATTCGCGCCGAGGTCATCGCCTATGACGACTACGTCGCGCTAGGCGGCGAACAAGGTGCCAAAGACAACGGCAAATGGCGCTTGGAAGGCAAAGAGTACATCGTCAAAGATGGCGACGTGATCCACTTCCGCTTCAATGTATAAGCGAGAAAAGAAACAAATGCTTGACGGGCGGCGTGCCTCTGGGTAATATTCGCCCCCGTTGAACGGCTACGTAGCTCAGCTGGTTAGAGCACATCACTCATAATGATGGGGTCCCCTGTTCAAATCAGGGCGTAGCCACCAACACCGAATACCGCTAGCAATAGCCAGGCCCGCTGACTCAGTCAGCGGGCCTTTTTCGTTTTTAAAATGCTGATCAATATTACGCAAGCGCCGGGCGGTTCAAGAAGACCGTCAGCGCACGGGTCAGGTAATCCACGTCTCGCGTACCGGACGTTTCACGAATCGAGTGCATCGCCCACTGGGGCAACCCGACGTCGATGGTCGGCACGCCCACTTCCGTGGCGGTAATCGGCCCTATGGTGCTACCACAGCCCATATCCGCCCGTGTGACGAACGACTGTACGGGCACATCTGCTTCGCGACACACGTCCCGGAACAGCGCGCCGGTGACGCTATTGGTGGCGTAGCGTTGGCTGGCGTTCACCTTGATCACCGGGCCGCCGTTGATGGCCGGGCCGTGACGCTCGTCGTGCTTGTCGCGGAAGTTTGGATGCAGCGCGTGGGCGTTGTCGCAGGAGATCATCAGCGACGATTGAATCAGCTGGATCAACGACTCCTCGCTGCCACCGCCCACCTGGGCATTCAAGCGTTTCAGCACGTCGCTCAAGAACGGCCCCTGGGCACCGCAAGCGCTGGCACTGCCCACCTCCTCATGGTCATTCGCCACCAGCAGCGCGCCCTGGCTACCATCGCTTTCCAGCAGCGCTTCCAGGCCCACGAAGCACGAAAGCAGGTTATCCAGCCGCGCGCTGGCCAGCAGCTCATTGCGCAACCCGACCAGTGATGGCGGCTGAACGTCGTAAAAACCCAACTCGAAATCCACCACCTCGACCGCGCGTAGGCCGTGCTGCTCTTCCAACCACTGCCCCAGCAGTTCGTGCAGCTTGGCGGTATCGCTCTGCATCAGCACCGGCGCCATCTGTGTTTGCGGATTGATCGAGCGCCCCGCATTTACATCGCGGTCCATATGGATCGCCAAGCTCGGAATCATTGCAATCGGACGCGCCACGTTGAGCAGCACGCTCTCCAAGCGGCCATCGGCATTGCGCACGTGAACGCGGCCCGCCAAGCCCAAATCGCGGTCAAACCAGGGGGCCAACAGCACGCCGCCGTACACCTGCACGCCCAACTGCAGCCAACCCGCTGAATATTGGGTGGCGTTGGGCTTCAAGCGCAGCCCTGGGCTATCGGTGTGAGCACCCAGCATGCGCAGGCTGGTCAGCTTACCAGCGGGCAGCTGAAACGCGATCACCGACGAGTCGTTGCGCGTCACGTAGTAGCGCTTTCCTGGCGACAACTGCCAGTTCGCGGTCTCTTCCAGGCGCGCAAAGCCCGCCTGCTCCAAACGCTCGACCATGCGTTGGGTCGCATGCCATGGCGTGGGCGACTGCTGCAGAAAATCGCACAGCCGCGTTAAACGTTCCGCGTTGAAAGCCTCGGACATGGAATTCCTCATAACAGTAATGATTGAGTCTCACAGGGGAAATGACCTGCTACAATGCTCCCTCGGTCTACGCAACTCATAGGCTGACTGCGGGTCTAGGGAAGAATGAGTGTACACAAATCCGGGAGAGCTTGACTGATGAGCTTGTTTGCAACGCTTTCGCGCTCGGTCGCCCTTGCCGTCATGCTGGTGATCACCAGCCCGGCAGCGCTGGCGCAACTTGCGCCGACCGACGAACAACGCCAAGCGGCGGTGGAAATTGCGGAAGCCCTCCGCTATGGCCATTATGCCGATATTGATTTCGACGAACAGTGGTCACAGGAAGCTTTCCAGCGCTATCTGGACATTCTTGATGGTCAGCGCAGCTACTTACTGAACCGTGACATCGAACCCTATCGCCACCTCGAAGACGACATGGCCGACGCGCTGTTCGACGGCGACCTAGACGATGCGTTTGCGCTTTACAACCGTCTCAGCGAGCGGCACACAAACCGCTTGGAATGGCTGCTCGCCGAATTGGACGACGGTTTATCGTTGGAGTTCGATAGCAACGAACGCCTGGAAGTCGACCGCGAAGACGCTCCCTGGGCCAGCCGCGAAAGCGAGCTGGATGAGCTATGGCGCAAACGGCTGAAAAACGACGCCCTGACCCTCGCCCTCACCGACCAAGACGCAGAGCAGATCGAAGACAACCTGCGCCAACGTTATGAAGGCCAGCTTTCGCGGTTACGCCAAACGGAATCGGAAGATGTCTTTGGGCTGCTGATGGCCGCTGTCTCCGGCACCATCGACCCGCATACCGGCTACCTCTCTCCTCGCCAAGGAGAATCTTTTGACATTCAAATGAGCCTCTCGCTGGAGGGCATAGGCGCGCTACTGCAATCCGACGGCGAGTACGTCAAGGTCTCTAGCCTCGTACCCGGCGGCCCCGCGGAGCGCGCAGGCGTATTAGAACCCGCCGACCGCATCATCGCCGTGGGCCAGGAAGAGGGAGAGATGGTCAACGTGGTGGGCATGCGCCTGGATAACGTCGTCGACCTGATTCGCGGCCCGAAAGGCTCCGTGGTCCGCCTGGACGTGGTGCCGGCCCAGGCGGTGGATATGACCCGCTCGCAAATCGTCGAAATCACCCGCGATACGGTGAGCCTTGAAGATCAAGCCGCCCACAGCGAAGTGATCGAAGTGATGCGTGACGGCGAGCCACACCGCATCGGCGTCATCAATGTGCCCACCTTCTACGTAGACTTCGACGCCTGGCAAGCCGGTGAAGAGGAGTACCGCAGCACCACCCGCGACGTCGCCCGAGAAATCGAGACTCTCAAAAAAGAGGGTGTGGAAGGCATCGTGCTGGACCTGCGCAATAACGGCGGTGGCGCGCTACAGGAAGCCAATTCGCTGATCGGCCTATTCATCGACCGCGGCCCCACCGTGCAGGTACGCGACGCCCAGGGCCGCATTCAGCTCTACGGCGACACCGAAGCGGGCACCGTGTACGACGGTCCACTCACCGTACTGGTGAACCGCCTTTCAGCTTCGGCCTCGGAAATCTTTGCCGGCGCCATTCAGGACTACGGCCGTGGCGTTGTAGTGGGCGCCTCCACCTTTGGCAAAGGCACCGTGCAAACCCTCAACGAGCTGAGCCATGGCCAAATCAAACTGACCCGCGCCAAGTTCTACCGTATCTCTGGCGACAGCACCCAGAACCGCGGCGTGGAGCCAGACATCACGTTTCCCAGCTTGATCGACCCCGAGCGCATTGGTGAAAGCAGCCTGGATAACGCATTGGCTTGGGACACCGTGCAAAACGTTCAGTATCGCCGCTACGGCGAGCCGGAGCGCGTACTGCCTACGCTGATTGCTCGCCACGAAGAGCGCGCCAAAGAGAATCCCAACTTCCGCTATCTGGAACGCCAGTCCACGCTGGCTCGCCAGCTGCGTGAACAGCACACCAGCGTGAGCCTAAACCGCGAGCAGCGTCAGAGAGAGCTAGAGGCCCAAGAAGCCGAGCAACTCTCTCTGGAGAACCAGCGCCGCCGCGCCCTGGGCCTGCCGGAACTGGAAGAGTGGATGGACGCGCGTAGCGACGGCACCGCCGCCACCGAAGACGCCGAGACCGAGAACGACAGCGACGACGAAGAGATGCCCGTGGACCGCGCCCACGTGCTCGAAGCCGCCGAAGTGCTCCTCGACTACGTTCATCTGCAAGAGAGCCAGCGCATGGCCAAGCGTTAACCACGCTTACCCTACACTGGAAGCGACAACGCCAGCCTTCGGGCTGGCGTTTTTTTGCATGTCATCGATGGCTGTTAACAGAGCGCCGCACGCCGCGCCGGGCGATCTCCCATGCGCGCCAAGCGTTGCGTCAGCGCTTCCAACGGCACTGCACTCCCCTGCGCACCCGATGCGATGATCGACTGCGCCCAGGCCGGCAGCTGCGGCGCCAAACGGTAGTAGACCCACTGCCCCTCCCGCTGGTCGACCAGCAAGCCACACTGTCGCAGCTGTGCCAAATGGCGCGACACCTTGGGCTGAGACTCCTCAAGCGCATAGGTCATCTCACACACACACAGCGACTGCTCGCGGGCAATCAGCAGCACCAGCATCAGCCGCGTCTCATCGCTCAAACACTTGAACACCTGCAGCGCCTGCAGGCTAGCCGCTTCTCCCACGACACCTTCCCACGCCATGAATTGGAAACATAGTGTACGCCATACGATAGGCAGGCGTTAAGAAGGGACGGACAGCTAACAAATACACATGTAAAAACACCCAAGATGCCAGTTGGCAACGGGCGATAGAATCATTCAGATAGGAAAGGTGATACGCTAAATGGCTCCCCGAGCAGGACTCGAACCTGCGACCCAATGATTAACAGTCATTTGCTCTACCAACTGAGCTATCGGGGAACGTTTACCTTATCGGTAATAATAGCAGAACAGCGATGTGGCTCCTCGAGCAGGACTCGAACCTGCGACCCAATGATTAACAGTCATTTGCTCTACCAACTGAGCTATCGAGGAACATCGTTTGCTGTTGCGTCTGAGCTGGAACCGACGACTTATCAGTGTTTGCGTAGATTGACCTAAGCCACTGTGCTGATAAGTGTTTTGGCTCCTCGAGCAGGACTCGAACCTGCGACCCAATGATTAACAGTCATTTGCTCTACCAACTGAGCTATCGAGGAACTGCTCAAACACGGTGCGTAGTATACTGATTGAATCGCGCGGGTCAAGTATCGATTATGGGGGAGTGCTAGCCCCTGGTTGGCTGTGTCCGTATAATGCAGCCATTCGACGGCAGCGCTGCACGCTGTCTCACCGTTATTTCATTCATCCCTCGTCCCCTTTGACGACCCATAGATGACAGGTACCGATGGCGAAGAAGCTCTTCATCAAAACGCACGGCTGCCAAATGAACGAGTACGACTCCTCGCGTATGGCGGACCTACTCGGCGAATCTCACCAGCTAGAACTCACCGATAACGAGAAGGAAGCAGACGTCATTCTTCTCAACACCTGCTCCATTCGTGAAAAGGCGCAGGATAAGGTGTACCACCAGCTAGGCCGCTGGAAAAAGCTCAAAGACGCCAATCCAGACCTGGTCATTGGTGTGGGCGGCTGCGTAGCCAGCCAAGAGGGTGAAGCGCTGCGCAAACGCGCCCCTTACGTGGACATGATCTTTGGCCCGCAAACGCTACACCGCGTGCCGAAGATGCTCGACGCCCGCAACAATAATCAGATTGCGGCGGTGGACGTCACTTTCCCGGAAATCGAGAAGTTCGACCACTTGCCCCAGCCCAAGTCCGATGGCGCGACGGCGTTCGTGTCGATCATGGAAGGCTGCTCCAAGTACTGTACGTTCTGCGTGGTGCCCTACACCCGTGGCGAAGAGGTCTCGCGACCCTTCGAGGCGGTGATGGACGAAGTGTTCCACCTGGCCGACCAGGGCGTGCGCGAGATCAACCTGCTGGGCCAGAACGTCAACGCCTACCGGGGGGAGAACGACGATGGCGACGAGATCGACCTGGCCGAGCTGATTGCCTGCGTGGCCGCCGTCGACGGTATCGACCGCATTCGCTTCACCACCTCGCACCCAGTGGAATTCACTGACAGCCTGGTCGACGCCTTTGCCGAGATTCCCGAGCTGGTCAGCCACCTGCACCTACCGGTGCAGTCCGGCTCCGACCGAATTCTCAGCGCCATGAAGCGCGGGCACACGGCAGAAGAGTACATCGAGAAGATGGAGCGCATCCGCGCGAACCGCCCGGATATTAGCTTCTCCTCCGACTTCATCATCGGCTTCCCCGGTGAAACGGAAGAAGATTTCGAAGCGACGATGGATCTGATTTATCGCATCGGCTTCGACCACTCGTTCAGCTTCGTCTACTCGGCGCGCCCCGGCACGCCGGCATCGGGCTTGGCCGACGACACGCCAGAAAGCGTCAAGAAGCAGCGCCTGGCCATTCTGCAGGAGCGCATCCTGCAGCAGGCGGCGCAAATCAGCCGCCGTATGGTGGGCTCTACCCAGCGCATCCTGGTCACCGGGTTCTCGCCCAAGGACCCCGGCCAGCTCTCCGGGCGCACCGAGAACAACCGAGTCGTCAATTTCCGTGCCGCCAACCCCACCGAACTGATCGGCTACTTCGTCGATGTCGAGATCACCGAAGCGCTGCCCAACTCGCTGCGTGGCGAGCTTGCTTCGGGCGAGCGTTATTGATCGCTCGCCTATCCTATGTAATTGCCCCGGCCCCGCCGGGGCAGTAAGCTGAGACTCACACACATCAACTAACGGGTTTCTTACTCTTGAGCCAGCCATCACCTCAGGCCAATCGCATCATTACCCTAAGCCTTGAACCCAATGACCCGCAGCGCCTTGCCAGCCTCTGCGGCCAGCAGGACGAGCACCTAAAGCTGATCGAGAGCCGCCTGGACGTGACGTTGCGCAACCGTGGCAACGTTTTTCAGCTGGCCGGTGCCGCGAATCGTATCAAAGCGGCTGCCAACGTGCTGGAACACCTCTACCGTGAAACCGCTGCCGACGAGCTCTCGGCGGATACCGTGCATCTATTCCTGCAGGAGTCAGGCCTGGAAGCACTGGAGGAGGAAGAGGACGGCGAAGGCGGTAGCGATGAAGTGATCATGCGCACCCCGCGTGCCATGATCAAACCCCGCGGCCTGAACCAGCAGCGCTACGTGCAGAGCATCCGCGAGCACGACATCAACTTCGGCATCGGACCAGCGGGTACCGGCAAAACGTACCTTGCCGTAGCGGCTGCCGTGGAAGCGCTCAACCAGCAAGAGGTGCGCCGCATCCTTCTGGTCCGCCCAGCGGTGGAAGCGGGCGAAAAGCTCGGCTTCCTACCGGGGGACTTGGCGCAAAAGATCGACCCGTACCTGCGCCCGCTATACGACGCGCTGTACGAAATGATCGGCTTTGAGCAGGTGGCGAAACTGATCGAGCGTCAGGTGATCGAGATTGCCCCGCTGGCTTACATGCGTGGCCGCACACTCAACAACTCGTACATCATTTTGGACGAGAGCCAGAACACCACGCCGGAGCAGATGAAGATGTTTCTGACGCGGATCGGCTTTGGCTCCACGGCGGTCATCACCGGCGACATTACCCAGGTCGACCTGCCCCGGGGGCAGCGCTCGGGGCTGTCGCAGGTGCTGGACGTGCTCAAGGATACCCCCGGCATCGGCGTGACCCACTTTGCCGCGAAGGACGTAGTGCGTCACCCGCTGGTGCAGCGCATCATCGAAGCCTACGACGAGTTCGAGTCTCAGCAGGAAGTGGCCGAGCGTGCCCGGCGTGAAGCCCGCCAGCAGGAGCGCGAAGCGCGTATGCAGGCCATGGAGCGCAACAGCAGTCCGAGAGAGAACGACCGATGAGCACTATCGTGATCGACCGGCAGGCGGCCATCGATGAGCCGCTGCTCCCTTCGCTCGAACAGCTCACCCACTGGGTGGGCTGTGTCTTTTCTCGTCATCCGGACGACGAGCGTCAAGAGTTGACCATTCGTTTCGTCGACGAAGAGGAGAGCCAGGCGCTCAACCGCGACTATCGCGGTAAAGACAAGCCCACCAACGTGCTCTCGTTTCCGTTCGAGAACCCACCTGGCATCACTCTTCCGCTGCTGGGTGACCTAATCATTTGTCACGCCGTGGTCGCCCGCGAAGCCGACGAACAGCAGAAGCCGCTGGCCCACCACTATGCACACATGGTCGTACACGGCACCCTTCACTTGATGGGCTACGATCATATCGACGACCAGGAAGCCGAAGAGATGGAGCAATTAGAGCGTGAGCTGTTGGCTTCCCTCGATATTGCTGATCCTTATCACGCGTCCTAAATCCAGCGAACGTTTAGAGTGGTGTCAACGGCCACTCAGTGATACAACGATGGCGTGTATGTACGATCACCCTAGCAACACCTTTTTTGGTAACTGAGAGATTTGACGCAATGAGCGAAGACCGATCGAGCAACCCCAATCAAAAATCATGGCTCGAGAAACTCTTTGGCGCCCTTTCCGGAGACAACGACGAACCCAGCTCACGAGACGAGCTGATGACGTTTTTACGCCACACCGCTGGCAAACTGAAGCTCGATCAAGACGCCATCATGATTATTGAGGGGGCGCTCGATATCAGCGATCAGCAGGTGCGTGAAATCTTGATCCCACGCTCTCAGGTCACTGCCATTACCCTCGATCAAACGCGGGAAGATTACCTGCCGCTAATCCAAGAAACCGGCCACTCCCGCTACCCCGTGGTGGGCGAAAATCTGGACGACGTGAAAGGTATCCTGCTTGTCAAGGATCTACTGCCCCTGCTGTCACAATCGCAAGAGAGCCGCGACGCCTTCAAGCTGGAAGACGTGCTGCGCCCAGCGATGTTCATTCCCGAATCCAAACGTCTGAATACGCTGCTCAAGGAGTTTCGCGAGACCCATAACCATATGGCGATCGTGGTGGACGAGTACGGTGGCACGGCGGGGATCATCACCATCGAAGACATTCTCGAACAGATCGTCGGGGATATCGAAGACGAGCATGATACCGATGAAGAGGACGATATCCGTACGCTGGAGAACGGCCACTTCGCCATTCGCGCCCTCACGCCCATCGAAGACTTCAACGAGCGTTTCGGCACCGAATTCTCCGACGACGAATTCGACACGGTGGGTGGACTGGTCATGCAGCAGTTCGGTCACCTTCCCGGCCGCGGCGAACACACGACGCTAGGCGGCTGGCGCTTCGTCATCTTGAACGCCGATAATCGCCGTATTCGCCTGCTCGAAGCCTACCGCGACAGCGACGCCGCTGACGACGAGCATCAGGACGACTAGATGGCCGTCCTCCCACTGTCTTTACTACCCTGCAGATAGGATATCGCCATGGGGTTCACACCCACGTTGATGCTACAGCTGCTCGCCGCTCTGGTGGCGGGCGGCTTTACCACGCTGACCGCCTCCCCCTTCGAACTCTGGTGGCTAGGCCCGGTGGCCATGGGCCTGCTGTACGTGGGCCTGCACACGCTGACTCCGCGCCAGGCGGCGCTGAAAGGCTGGCTTTATGGCGTGGCGTTATTTGCCAGCGGCACCTCTTGGGTGTACGTCTCGATTCACGATTACGGCTATACCGGGGTGCCGCTGGCGGTGTTTTTGACGGCGCTCTTCGTTGGGGTGCTGGCGCTCTTCTTTTCGGGCACGTTCTGGCTCTACCGCCGCTTCATCGGCCCCCGCTGGGCGCTGCTCACCTTTGCTGGTGCGTGGGTGCTGGGCGAGGTGCTGCGCACTTACTTGTTCACCGGCTTCCCTTGGCTGCTGGTCGGCGCGAGCTACGTGGACTCCCCACTGGCCAACTGGGCCCCAGTAGGAGGTGTCTACCTACTCTCGCTGCTGGTGGTGCTCACCGGCACGCTGGGAGCGGAACTATTGCGCCGCCAGTGGTGGGTCGCCCTGCCGCTGGCCGCCATCTGGCTGGCCCCGCTGGCACTGCCCAGCCAGTGGACCACGCCGGTCAGCGAGCCTACCCGCGTGGCGCTGCTACAGGGAAACTTGCCGCAGCTGCTGAAGTGGACCCCCGAAGGCCAGCGTACCGCGGCCAATACCTACAGCGAGCTGACGCGCGAAGTGGCGGATGAGACGGATCTGATCGTGTGGCCGGAAACGGCATTGCCCATGATCGATAGCCAAGCACGGCCCGTGCTGGAGCGAGTGCAGTCCAACCTGCCGCCTGAAACGGCTCTCATCACCGGCATCGTGCAGTTGGATGAGAACGACCGCTACTTCAACAGCGTGATTGGCGTTGGCAACGTGGAAGGCAGCTACCAAAAAGAGCACCTGGTGCCGTTTGGTGAGTACCTGCCGCTGGAGAGCCTGCTGCGCGGCGCCATCAACTTCTTCGACTTGCCCATGTCCAGCTTTACCAAGGGCGCCTCCGAGCAGGTGCCGATGCAAGCAGCAGGAGTGGCGATCGGTAACGCCATCTGCTACGAGATCATCTACCCAGCGCTGGTCGCAAAGCGGGCGGCAGATAGCGGCGTGATCGTGACCGTCTCCAACGATACCTGGTTCGGCGCCTCCATCGGCCCGCACCAGCACCTGCAAATGGCACGCCTGCGCGCCTTGGAGAACGGCCGTTACGTGGTACGCGCCACCAGCAACGGCATCACCGCCATCATCGACCCACGTGGCGACGTAGTGGAGCGCGCGCCGCAGTTCGAGCGCACCTATCTCACCGGCGAGTTTTACGCCATGGAGGGGCTGACGCCGTTCACCCGCCTGGGCAGCCTGCCCGTTTGGTTGCTGGCGGGGCTACTGCTGCTACCGGGCCTCGTGCGTCGGCGGTAACGGTTGCGGCGCAGCGGCCATCAAAAAGCCCTCTGACACGCTCGTGGCAGGGGGCTTCGTTTTAGGCGGGCTTCTAACAGCCCTCGCCGATCAGGTGCTGCTAGGAATTTCTCCGAGCACTTCTGGAATGGTCATGCGCACGTAGCGGCCCGGCGCGGCTTCGATCACCTTCAATTCGCCCGCACCCGGCTGGCGGGCGGGCACCATCTTTTTCGGGTCCGCATCGGCGTAGCCGTTCTCCGTCACCCACGCTTGCCAATGGGGCCACCAGGAGCCTTCGTGGAAGGTCGCGCCCTCCTGCCAGGCGTCGTGGGTCTCGGGCAGCGTGTCGTTGGTCCAGTAGCCATACTTGTTCTTATGAGGCGGGTTCACGATACCGGCAATATGCCCGGAACCGCCCAGCACGAAGGTCGTCGGGCCTTTGGGCAGCAGCGCACCGTAGTAGGTGCTGTTCCACTTGGCGATGTGATCCTCTTTGGTGGAGACGAAATAGCTGGGCGCCGAAATTTTGCGCAGGTCGATGTTGACGCCGTCCAGCTCGATGCCGCCCGGCTCCACCAAACGGTTCTCCAGGTACATATGACGCAAATACCATGCGTGAGTGCCAGCCGGCAGGTTGGTGCCGTCGGTGTTCCAGTAGAGCAGGTCGAAGGCTGCCGGAATCTCACCCTTCAGATAGTTGTTGATGTAGAACGACCAGAACAGGTCGTTCTCGCGCAACAGATTGAAGGTATAGGCCATGGATCGGCCATCCAAATAGCCCTGCACATGCATGGTTTGCTCAATGCCCTGCACCACGCGCTCGTTCAAGAACACGCCGATATCGCCCGGGTCTCGAAAATCCTGCAACGTGGCCATGTAGGTGACCGATTTCACCTTGCGGCCACGGCGGGTGCTGGTGAGGTAAGCCACCGTCGAGGCTGTCAGCGTGCCGCCCACGCAGTAGCTCAGCAGGTTGACCGACTTCTCTCCGCACGCCTTTTCGATGGCCTCCATGGCGCTGATCGGGCCCATCTGCATGTAATCGGCCCAGGTAATGTCACGCTGCTCGGGACCTGGGTTACGCCAGGAGATCAGAAACACCGTGTGGCCTTGGTCGACCATCCACTTTACGAGCGAGTTATCTTCACGCAGGTCGAGGATGTAATACTTGTTGATCCAGGGCGGCACGATCAATAGCGGCGTCTTGAACGTTTTTTCGGTGGTCGGCGTGTATTGAATGAGTTGGATCAGCTCGTTTTCATACACTACGGCGCCAGGCGTTACCGCGATGTTCTCGCCCACGCCAAAGGCGCTGCGGTCGGTCATGCGTACGTTGATACCCTCTGCCGAGTTGGCGAGGTCTTCACGCAGCCGTGCCAACCCATCGACCAAATTCTGGCCTTTGGTTTCCAGGGTACGGCGCATCACTTCTGGGTTGGTCGAGACGAAGTTGGTGGGCGACATCGCGTTCACCAACTGGCGGGCGTAAAACGCCAGATTACGCTTATGAACGGGGTCCAACCCGTCGAGGTCGTTAATCAGCTCGTCGACCATCTGCGAAAACAGCAGATACTGCTGCATGATCGCCATGTAATAGGGATCGGTGGTCCAGGCATCGTCCTTGAAGCGGCGGTCATGTTTGGGCGGGGTCACGAGCGGGGTGACCTGCTCTCCGGCCATGGCGCGCACTCCCTGCTGCCATAAAAGCCACTGGTCTTGCATCAGCCGCGACTGGGTTTGCCACAGCAAATTTGGGTTGCTCATCAGCGAGCGGGCGGCGGCTTCGAAGCTCTCGCGCATATCGCTGTAGACGGAGTCGGCGGCTTCGCTGGGCGCCATGCGTGTCAGTAAGTCGCCTAACAGAGCGTTGTACTGCTCACCAATGTCGTCGAGCTGCGCCTTCCATGCCTCCATCTCTTCTTGAGAGTAGTGTTGAGACGGCATTTTCCACCCTGACTGCATACCCCTTCCCCCTCACCTGCTGGGCGGCATCCGCCCCGGCAACGCTTTCAAGAACACGACAAACGAAGGCGGCGCCTCGATGGCGCCGCACGGCTCGTTCACGATCAGCTTTTGCGAGACGACTGGCTCGTCGCTTTGGCGGGCTGCTCGCCTTTGGCGGCGGCGCTGGCCTGTTCGGTCATTTTTTGCCCGGCTTCGCTAAACAGCTTCTCCATTTCGGATTTGAACTGCAGGCTCATCTCGCTCATCGCTCGCGCGTCTTCCTGCATTTGTTGGGAGAGCTCGTTCATCATTTCTGCTTGTTGGGTGCCGAAATCGCGCAGGCTCTCGGCGTCGCTGATCTCCGTGGCACTGCGGATGCGCTCGGTGCCCATTTGGGTATAGCGCTTCATCGCTTCGAGCTGATACTGGGTCATTTTTTCCATGTTGTTGAGCATCAGCGAGTTCATCTTGCGCATCGGCTCGAACATTTGGCGGGTCTGGGCGTTGAAGGCGTCCATCATTTTGTCTTGCATGGTGATTGCTCCTATCTCTCGTTCCTTGGCATGAGCCGGGAGTGGCTCATCACATCGCAAATTGCTGCACCGCAAAAAGAGTAATACGCGCCATGCTGCTTTGCAATATACTCCCGCTGCAGTGCTCCCCATCGATAGCGCCTAACTCGCCTACCCCTTGGCCCGAGAGCGAGAAGAGGCCGTGGCTTTCGCCTTGGCCGTTTTCTCATTGGCCGCCGACGAAGGTTCGCTATCCGTTTGGCTGGCACTACCGCTGTGGGCGCTACCGGCCTGGCGCAGCATATCCAGCATCATCTGCTGATAGGTGCCAAAATTGGCCAGCCCCTGTGAAAGCCCCTGCTGCATCATGGGTTGCTGCAAAAAGGGGCGCATCAAGCTCATGGGGTCATAGCCCTCTACCCCTGATTCCATCTGCCGTTGAATGTTGTTCAGCAGGTTCTGCTGGAACGCTTCCACATCGGGCAGCCCCAGCGACTGCCGAAACTCGTCCGGCGTCAGGTCAAACTCAACGTTAATTTTCATAGGGAACTCCTTAACCGTCTTCCTTGAGTGTAGCAGCGAACTTCTCGGCGTACCTTGGCGTTATCGCTGACCCAAACGCGGTGTATCAACGCTAACGTCGGCGTTTTGGCCACGATGGCGAAGCCAGTGATCGAGCAGCGTCATGGCCATCATGGCTTCGGCGATGGGCGTTGCCCGAATGCCCACGCAGGGGTCGTGACGCCCTTTGGTGATCACCTCGACCGGCTCGCCGTATACATCGATGGAGCGTCCGGGCGTGGTAATGCTGGACGTCGGCTTCAGCGCCAGCCGCGCGACGATGGGCTGGCCGCTGGAAATGCCGCCCAGCACGCCGCCTGCGTGGTTGGAGAGAAAGCCTTCCGGCGTCATCTCGTCGCGGTGTTCGCTGCCGCGCTGGGCAACGCAGCCAAAGCCCGCGCCGATTTCGATCCCTTTTACCGCGTTGATACTCATCAAACCGTGCGCTAGATCAGCATCCAGGCGGTCGAAGACCGGCTCGCCCAGACCCACGGGCACACCCTCGGCAATCACGGTGATTTCCGCACCCACGGAGTCCTGATCCCGGCGAAGCTGATCCATGTAGGTTTCCAGCTCAGGGACCTTATCGGGGTCGGGGCAGAAAAAGGCGTTCTGATCGACGGCGTCCCAGGTTTTGAAGTCGATCTTGATCGGGCCGAGCTGGCTCATGTAGCCACGAATCTGAATACCCTGTGCCGCCAGCACCTTCTTGGCAATGGCACCGGCCGCCACGCGCATGGCGGTTTCACGGGCACTGGAGCGGCCGCCCCCTCGGTAGTCCCGGTGGCCATACTTGTGGTGATAAGTGTAGTCCGCGTGGGCGGGACGGAACTGGTCCTTGATCTTGGAGTAGTCCTTGGAGCGCTGGTCGGTGTTTTCGATCAGCAGGCCAATGGAGGTGCCGGTGGTCTTACCGTCGAACACGCCGGAAAGAATGCGCACCTGATCCGGCTCTTTGCGCTGGGTGGTGTGGCGCGAGCTGCCGGGGCGACGGCGATCCAGGTCGCCCTGCAGATCCTCTTCGCTAATCGCGATACCGGGAGGGCAGCCATCGATGATGGCTCCCAACGCGGGACCGTGGCTTTCGCCAAAAGTAGTGACGGTAAACAGTTTGCCAAACGTATTGCCAGACATGGGCGTTAATTCCTCACGCAAAAGACGCCGCATGGGCGTCGAGTTCAGCGGCGCTCAGGGCGAACACGCCCTGGCCGCCACGCTCGAATTCAAGCCAGATGAACGGCACCTCGGGGAAGGCGGCCTCCACATGGCGGTCAGAGTTGCCGACTTCGACGATCAGCCAGCCCTCTTCCGTTAAGTGTTGCCGCGCCTCGCGCAGAATGCGCCGCACGATATCCAGGCCGTCGCTGCCAGCGCCTAGCGCCAGCGACGGCTCGTGGCGGAACTCGGCGGGCATGGTGGCCAGATCGCGCTCATCGACGTAGGGCGGATTGGAGACGATCAGATCGAAGCGCTGGCCTTCCAGGCCGTCGAACACGTCCGACGCCACGGCACGTACCCGGTCGCCGACATCATGGCGGGTGATGTTCTGCCGCGCCACGGCCAAGGCATCCTGGCTGATATCCGCCAGCGCCACTTCACAGGTGGGCAGCACCAGCGCCGTGGCAATGCCGATACAGCCAGAGCCGGTGCATAAATCCAGCACCCGGGCGGGCGGCTCTTCGGGGAACCAAGCGGCAAAGCCATCTTCGATCAGCTCGGCGATCGGCGAGCGGGGGATCAACACGCGCTCATCGACGTTGAAGGGATAGCCAACAAAGAAGGCTTCGCCCAGCAGGTACGGCAGCGGGCGGCGCGTGGTGACGCGCTCACGAGCGAGGCGAATGATCCGCTCGCGCTCGACGGGCAGCAGCCGCGCATCCAGCACGGCGGGGTCGACGTTCCAGGGCAGGTGCAGCGCACCCAGGCAGAGCGCTACCGCTTCGTCCCAGGGCGACTGCGTACCGTGCCCATAGTGCAACCCCGCCAAATAGAACTCACTGGAAACCCAGCGCAAATAGTCTCTCAGCGTGAAAAGCTCGCTGATCAACGCAGATTCCGGCTGCGCTAACGTCGAGGGGAAGGACTCATCGGTGAGATGCGTGGTCACAAGGGCTCCTGGCGTCAAAAATTCGTTAGGGGGATTGTACCTTTGACGCCGCCCGGTTCACAGCAGCGCTAGGCTCGCTATACTGTCTCGCCTTAGCGTTTTTATTCATCGCCGTGTTTTTCACCACTACCTTGTTGATTCGAGCCGACCATGACGCGACACCTGCCCAACGATGACGATATCAGTGCCTTTCGCCAAGCGCTGCAGGCGGCAGGGGTGCGCCGTATTGCCACTAACCAAGCCGATCCCGGCAAGCCCAAGCGCCCGTCAGAGGCCAGCGAAGCGCGCCGCCGCGCGGCGGTGGAGAGCAACACGTTGCAAACCAGTGGGCGCACTTCCGATGGCCGGGTAGAGGCCGTGCGGCCCTCGGAGTATCTTGAGTTCAGCGTCCCCGACCTCCCCTGGCGTACCTTTAGCCAGCTCAAACGGGGCCAAACGGCATGGCAGGCGGGGTTGGATCTGCACGGCTACACCTTGGAAAAGGCGCGTTTGGAGCTGGAGAGTTTCTTGCGCGACGCCGCCGCTCAGGGGCTGCGCTGCGTGCTGGTGGTGCATGGCAAGGCGTGGGGCACCACGTCCGACTTCCCTGTGCTGAAAAGCCACACCAACGCCTGGCTGAGAGAGTGGCCCGGCGTGCTGGCGTTCTGCTCTGCCACCGATATCGATGGCGGCACCGGGGCGGTGTATATCTTGCTGCGTAAGCGTGGCCAGTAGGGTTATTTCTAACGTGTTTACTCCGCCGCATCCGAGGCGATGCTCGGCATGCGTCGCTCCAATGCCTCATCGGCCAAGTGACGGCCTAACCGAATCAACTCGTTGGCACGGTGGAATTCATAAGTGCTGCAAACCGTTTTGGGAATCTCGATCAGTACGTCGGGCGGATAGCCCGCCACTTTGTACTTCGCTAGTGCCGCCTGAGTAATATCGAACGACTCCAGAATCATATCCAGCTTGCCCCACTCACGCTTGCCACGCAGGTCCACGGTTTCGTCATCGTCGCTCTCGTCGACACCACCGCCCAAACCGCCCCATAGCCGCCGGGTGGTGGCGCGCACCTCTTCTATCCAGCCACCAATATTGGCGTCCCGATCACGCACTAGGGCGGTGCGTTCGTCATCGTGTGCCTCTTTGGGTAGCAGCTCATCCAGCGTGACGGGCTGCGGGCTGTGGGCGGTAACGTTCACCGCCACCACGAAATCCGCCTCATGGGCCGCCAGAATCGGCATCATGGGGAGCGGATTGAGCAGCCCGCCATCCACCAGCACCTGCTCACCAACGTGTACCGGCGTGATCACTCCCGGCACGGCAATCGAAGCGCGGATGGCGCGCAGTAGCGGGCCGTTTTGAAACCAGACTTCTCGCTGACGCACCAAGTCCGTCGCCACGGTGGTCACCGGAATGGGCAGGTCTTCGATCAGCCGATCGCCCACCAGCTCTTCGAGCTTGCTCATCACTTTGTTGGCGCGCATCGCGCCCATGGGGCTCCAAGTCACGTCGACCAGCTTGAGCACGTCTAGGTAATCGAGGTTACACACCCAGTCGCGATACTCCGGCAGCTTACCCGACGCGTAAATGCCGCCGATCAGCGCGCCCATGGAGCATCCGGCTATCGAAATGATCTCGAAACCTCGGGCTTCTAGCGCCTCGATCACGCCGATGTGTGCATACCCCCTTGCGCCACCGCTACCTAACACCAGAGCGACTTTATTGCCGCCCCCCAGTGCTCTCTGCGTCAATTGGCTAACCACGTTCCGACCCTCCTTGTTGGCCTAGCGACCCATGGGTGTGCGTTGGCTTTTCATGCACCATCAACTGGCCAAGCAGTGTTCACGAGAGATCACGTCGGCCACGCGTTCGACGGCCTGCGGCTCCAAATGCAGATGATGACCGCCTGATAGCACGTGCCGGGTGAGCTTCGGCACTGCCTGCCGCGCCTGAACGGCCCATGCCCGCTCGCCCAAAATACCTCGTTCTCCTTCTATCAATAGCACCGGTGCGCGAATCTCGCTCAGTACGGCCAGCACCTGCTGGGGCGTAAAGCGTACCAGCGAGGGTTTGAGCAGGCGGCTATCAGTACGCATCTGCACCTTACCATCGGCGGTGATTAGAGTATTGCGCTCGACCAAAGGCATCGCGGTGATACTGTCCAACGGCGTGACACCGCCCGCCACCCGGGCCGCCACGGCGCTTTCCAGGTCAGTGTAACGCGGCGTGCGTGATGAACTGCGCCGATGAGCGATGACGCCTTTGCGCAGCTGGCTAACCGTCTCTTCTGGCGGCGTATTGAGCGCGCCCAAGCCGTCCAGCAGCACCAGTTGCGCGACCTTTTCTGGCAAAGCAGCCGCGATCAAACAGGCGACCGCCGCGCCCATGGAGTGCGCCAGCAGTGTGGCCCGTTCGAGGCCTAGGGCGTCCATGGTATCCAGCACATCATGGGTGTAGTCCCAGAGCGCGTAGTCGCTGCCCGCAGGTGCATGGACGGAGTGCCCGTGGCCACGAAAATCGATCGCCACGATGCGAATGCCCAATGTACTCACCAAGTGCGGGGTTAGGCGTGTGAAGCTCGCGGCGTTATCCAGCCAGCCATGCAGCGCCAGCCAAGTGGGCGCGTCACGCTGTCCCCAGCTCAGGGCCGCTAACCGCCCATCGGCCAACGAAAGCGGCTGAGGCGCCGCACTCATTCGAGAAGCGTCCTTCATAAATCAGTGTCTCACAGCGAAAATCCGGCGCGTCAGATGACGCTATGGATGCAAACATTAGGATGCAAACGTTACCATGCTCGACGCAGCGCTTGCGCTGCTTTTACGCGGCCACGGGCCACGACGCCGATTATTTTTTGATGGAGATTGCCATGAAACCTCGCCGCGATACCCGCGTTCGCAACCTTGTGTTCTTTATCACGGTCATTAGTGCCCTGGTCGTGGGGCTGTGGCTGGCCCGCTAAGAGGCGAGCTTGCAATTTTTACCTCGTGGATAAATACTGTTTATTTATACTGTATATAAACACACCATTCATTCTCGAGGATACCGACGATGCCGTCTCAACTCGCCCCCGTTGCGACAGCCTTGCCGTTAACGTCTCAGCCGCTGCCGTTTCCTCCCTTGCGAGGCCGCGCAGGCTTTAGTGGCTTTCCTTCTCCGGCACAAGACTATGAGCCGCGCACCCTCGACCTCAATGCGCGGCTGATCAAACATCCCACCCAGACGTTTTACCTCACCGCCGCTGGCGACAGCATGGAGGGCTGGGGCATCTTCGAGGGAGATTTACTGGTCGTCGACCGCAGCGTAACGCCCCGCTTAGGGCATATCCTCGTGGCCATGTTCGATAACGAAGTGCTGATCAAACGCTACGCGCTGTATCGCGGCACGCCACACCTCTGCTCTGCCCACCCCCACTACCCGCCGCTGCCACTGGAAGACACCGACTGTCAGCACTGGGGCGTGGTGCGTGCCGTCATACACGAGTACCTGCCATGATCGGGCTGGTAGATGCCAATAACTTCTATGTCTCCTGCGAGCGGGTGTTCAACCCAGCGCTAGAAGGCAAGCCGGTTGGCGTGATGTCGAATAACGATGGCTGTGTGATTGCCCGTTCGGCGGAGATGAAAGCCATGGAGATCGCCATGGGCACGCCCGCCTACCAGTTAGAGGGGCTGCGCCGCCGTGGCGTGATTCACCTGCTCTCTTCCAACTACGAGCTGTATGGCGATATGTCGGCAAGGCTGGCCCAGCTACTGCGCGATGCCTGTCCCGAGGTCGCCCCCTACTCCATCGACGAGATGTTCATCTACTTGGACGGCTTCGACGATGCCCAGTGCCAAGCCATCGGTGCAGCACTGCGCCGCCGTATTCGTCGCCATTTAGGGCTGCCCGTGTGCGTGGGCCTTGCGCCGACACACACGCTGGCCAAGCTGGCGAACCACGTAGCGAAAAAGCAGCCGCATTATGAAGGGGTATGTTTACTTCAAGGCGATAGCGCGACTACCCATGTGCTGCTCAAACAGCTCGCCGTTAGCGACGTGTGGGGGGTCGGGCGACGCTTGGCGGAGCGGCTAGCGGTGAGCGGTATTCGCACCGCCTGGGACCTGCGTGAGTGCGACCCGAAACTGCTGCGCAAACGCTTTTCCGTGGTAGTGGCACGCACCGCACTGGAACTACGCGGTACGCCCTGCCTAGAGATGAACGCCGTGGAGCAGCCCCGTCAACGCATCATGACTTCACGCTCGTTCGGTCAAGCCACCGGCGTCAAAGCGGACCTGCACGCGGCGCTGCGCCGCCACGCCCAGCGCAGCGCCGAAAAACTGCGCCAGCAGGGCAGCCTGGCCCGCGCGGTGATGCTGTTTTTGAATACCAACCGCCACCGCAAAGATCAGCCGCAGCGCTCGCCCAGCGCGATGATTCCACTCGACGCGCCTACCGACGATACCCGTATCCTCTTGGAGGCCGTTCGCGAAGGGCTCGACCAGATGTACCTGCCCGGCTTTCAGTTCATGAAAGCGGGCGTGATGCTGCTGGATTTGGTGGATGCGCAGCAGTATCAACTCTCGCTGCTACAGCCTGCCGCCAAAGCACACCCGCACTTGATGAAGACGGTCGACGCCATCAACCAGAAGATGGGGCAAGGTACGCTACGCTTTGGTATGACCGATGCCGACGCACCTTGGCAGCTGCGCTGTGCGCATCGCTCCAAGCGCTATACCACGTGTTGGGATGAGTTAATGGAGGCAGGCACTCACCCTGGCGCCATCGCTGAGGCCAGGGCGAGACGAGAAGCGCAGCAGCGCTTAGCGGGAAGAAAGCGCTCGGCGAAGACGCGGGCTAATGGCTTCGCCCACCACGGCCACGAGCACCAACAGCGCTAGCAGCACCGGCCAGTGGGCCGCAAACGACACCTGGTACAGCCCGAGAGCATCGACGAAGATCACCAGAATGCCCAGCGGGCTCACATAGCGCACCATGGCCAGCCACAGTGCATAGGGCAGTGGCGCAAGACCCAGCTCGTCGCGGAAGGTCTCGCTGTTCAGCACGAAGCCCGCCAGCAGCACCATACCCAGGCCACCCAACGGCATCATCCAGCGCGAGGTGAGGTAGTCCAACCAGTCGAAGAAGTGCTTGCCCGCCAGCGTCCAGTCTGCGCCCAGGTTGAACGACAGCATCGCCAGCGTGCTGATCAGCCACAGCACGATGCCGGTGGCCCAAGCTGCCGACCGACGGCTCATGCCTTTGTTATCGCACAGCCAAGAGACCGTCGCTTCCACCATGGAGATCGACGAGGTGAGCGCGGCCATGGAGAGCATCAAGAAGAACAGCACGCCAAACAGCGACCCCAGCGGCATGGCCTGAAACGCCAACGGCAGGCTCATGAAGAGCAGGCCCGGGCCTTCGCCGGGATTCATACCGTTGGCAAAAATCACCGGGAAGATCGCCAGCCCCGCCATCAGCGCCACCACGGTATCGGCCACGGCCACGCTCAAAGTGGTGCGGCCAATGGAGGCACCTTTGGGCAGGTAGCTGCCGTACGTCAGAATCGCTCCCGACGCCAGCGAGAGGGTAAAAAACGCGTGGCCCAGCGCCGCCAGCATCCCTTCGCTGGAGAGGCTGCCCGCCTTGAAGGAGAACAGGAACGCGACCGCATCGCCGAAGCCGCCAGAAAATATCCCGAAGGCGATCAGCAGCAAGAGCATCAGCACGAGGCCAGGCATCATCCAGCTGACGTTTTTCTCGATACCCTCTTGAACGCCTTTACCGACGATGAACATGGTCAGCAGCGTGACCAGGGTGCTCCAGCCGCCGAGCGCAAAGGGGTTCGCATTGTTGGCGCCGAACACGGCCGCCATGTCGTCCACGCTGGACCCCGCCAAGCCGCCGGAGAGCATCTTCCATAGGTAGGAGAACGACCAGCCCGCCACCACGACGTAGAACGACAGAATCATGAAGCCGCAGAGCATGGCCATCCAACCCAGCAGCGACCAGGCCGACGACCCACCGGATTCGTTCACCACACGGCGGATGGCGTCGATGGGGCTCCCGCGCCCCCGGCGGCCGAAGGCGATTTCCGTCATCATGACCGGCACGCCCACCGCCAAAATACACGCCAAGTAGACCAACACGAAGGCCCCGCCACCGTACTCGCCGGTGATGTAGGGGAATTTCCAAATATTGCCCAGCCCCACCGCCGAGCCGGTGGCCGCCAGCATAAAGCCCCAGCGGCCCAGCCACTGAATGCGAGGTTGTCCCGAAGACGCCATGACCATCTACCCTGTCGGAAAAAAGCGCCTATCCTAGTGGATTTTGTCGCGAATGCCCACGATGCCTGTGCAATACGCCTTTAACGCTCTTTCCCCAGCCCTTTCTCCGACCCTTTCTCTAGCCTTTTGCGGTATCAGCATTCGATGGCATTGACGGCCAGCCCGCCTTTGGAGGTTTCCTTATATTTATCGAGCATGTCTTTACCCGTATCACGCATGGTGCGGATCACTTTATCCAGCGAGATGAAGTGCGAGCCATCGCCCCGCAGCGCCATCTGCGCGGCATTGATGGCCTTGACCGTGGCAATCGCATTGCGCTCGATACAGGGGACTTGCACCAGCCCGCCGACGGGATCGCAGGTCAGCCCCAAGTTGTGCTCCAAGCCAATTTCGGCGGCGTGTTCGACCTGCTCGGGCGTTGCCCCCATCACGTCGGCCAGGCCAGCGGCCGCCATGGCACAGGCGGAGCCCACCTCACCCTGGCAGCCCACTTCAGCCCCAGAGATCGACGCATTCTTCTTGCAGAGAATGCCGATGGCGCCCGCGGCCAGCAGAAAGTCCACCACCTGCTTTTCACAGGCGTTGGGCTGGAACTTCATGTAGTAGTGGAGAACGGCGGGGG
>Ga0207828_100157_pt1 | contig 65294 bp, 52 predicted proteins | sample TtaePargueraPR_11_FD_187276 | JGI IMG/M metagenome (GOLD analysis project Ga0207828, IMG submission 187276) | Aerobic enrichment media microbial communities from Bioluminiscent Bay, La Parguera, Puerto Rico - Tt and P2 (3) (SPAdes) | ecosystem: Environmental > Aquatic > Marine > Unclassified ...
ACGCGTGACGCCGCTCGACAGCGTCTTCTACCAGCGTGACGACGTCACGCGTATCGCACGCGAACTGCTCGGCGCCGTCCTGCACACGCGCATTCGCGGTGCGCTGACGGCGCTGACCATCACCGAAACCGAAGCGTACGCAGGCACTACCGACCGGGCGAGCCACGCCTGGGGCGGTCGGCGAACACGCCGAACTGAAACGATGTACGCCGCGGGCGGGATCGCGTACGTGTACTTGTGCTACGGGATTCACCACCTCTTCAACGTCGTGACCGGGCCGCGCGACGTGCCGCATGCCGTGCTCGTCCGGGCGGGTACGCCGGCGGCCGGAACCGCGACCATGCTGCGCCGGCGCGGACGGCCCCGCGCCGATGCGCGCCTCGCGGCCGGGCCCGGGACCCTGTCACAGGCGCTCGGCATACGGACGTCGATGAGCGGTACGTCGCTGGCCGGCCCGCGAATCTGGATCGAGGCCGGGGAACCGTTGGATCCGGCGCGCATCGTGACCGGTCCGCGCGTGGGGATCGATTACGCCGGCGAGGACGCCGCGCTGCCGTACCGCTTTCGGCTGCGGGACTAGCGCCCCGGCACCGGCGCTCAGTCGTCGAGTTCGCTCCAGGTCGTCTCGATGCTGGATTCGAACTCCCCGTTCCCGTCCGCGTCGATGTCGATGCGGACGTTGGTGTTGTCGATCACGACGAGGCGTGCGGATGAGTTCTCGCCGGTAACCAGCAGCGTGCCGGCGTACGGGTAATCGTCGCCGAGCCGCTCGAATTCGACGGGCGTGCTGTAGGAAACGGAGCCCGGCAGCAGGCTGTTGTCCAGCGTGCCGGAGGCGAGCAGCGAGTACAGCGGCGTCACGGAACCCGTGTCGATCGTCTGCTGCGTGAGGAAGTTCGTCAGGGACGTTGATGCAACGTTCGTGTCGACCGCCAGGCCGTCGCCGCTGACGCTGGACACGATGATCGGCGTCGCCATCGTATTAAGCGCGATCGTGATCGCACCGTTGGCCGTCTCGAAGAGATTCCCGAACGATGCCTGGAAGTTCGTCAGCTCGATCGACAGGGCAAGTTCGTAGACACCGCCGGCGAGGTCGCCGTTGAAGGCGTCGATCGTCATCGTCAGTTCGCCGTCGATGATCGCACCGGAACCGTCGCCGCACGCGTCGTAGTCCGCGTTGATGACGTCGCCGGCGGTCAGCGTCGTGATGTCGGCAATGTCCCCGGAATAGGTGACCGTGCCGGTGCCCGGGCAGGCCACCGTTTCCGGCCCGAACGGGATCTTGCCGAGCAGGGCCGGCAGCTGTCCGACCGTCGCGCCGGCGACCTTGGTGAAATCGCCCTGGCTGGCTGCGACGAAACCGCCCGTGCCGGCGAGGTTCGCGTACGCCGTGCTCGAGTTGGCCGCGTGCCAGGACTTGGCGGTGGCATCCTGCGCGTTCTCGGACGTGATCGGGAAACTGGCGGATGGCGGCGGTGCGCCGGTTCCGGCATCGCCGCTGCCGCCACCACAGGCGCTGAGGAGGATGGCGAGCGGGAGAACGCGGTACATGGATCGGGTCATCGGAGGGCTCCGTCGGCGGATTCGACCAGTGTACGCGGCGCGAAAGGCCGCACCGTGACGACGGTCACATTGCCTGTCGCGGTACGCTTTGCCGGCACCAATCCCGGCGGAATGCGATAATGCCGTCGCGCCACGCCACCATGTCCAACCGAAAATCCCTCTCTTCTATTACTGCCTGCTGCCTGTGCGCGCTGATCGTCGCCGGGCAAGGCGTCGTGCATGCGCAGGAGCGCGCCGTCGTGCAGGACGAGCACTGGGCGATGGCCCCGTTCCTCGGGACCGGCGCCTACAGCTTCGAAGACGAGGAAACGGTCTGGGTGTTCGAATTCTCGCCGCGCTGGACATTGCGGGATCCGGCGGCGGACGGCAGTCCGGCCCGGCGCGCCGGCATCGAATTCCTGCTGCCGTCGACGGTAGGCCTCTCACAGTTCGACCTCGACGACCTGGGCGGCACGCTCGATCCGGACAACGTGGCGACACTGTCCGTCGTGCCGGGCGTCTACGCGACCCTCGACCTGGACGAGCGCTGGACCCTGCTCGGCACCGCGAACCTCGGCATCGGCGCACGGCTCGACGGCGCCGAAAGCGCGTTGATTCACCGCCTTGGCCTTCGCGCCCGCTATCGCGTCGGCACCGAGACGCGCGGCTGGAAACTGATCGCCGCGCTGGAGCACTTCGGCTACAACACCGATCGCGACCGGTCCGGCCGCATACTGCCGTTGTCGCTGACGGCGGAGTACGAGCACGCGCTTGCGAAAGTCGCCGCGCAGCTCGTCGTGCACGTCACGGCGACGCGTTATCTCGACGAGATTTCCGTGAGCGAGATCGGGGAACTCGGCGCGTCGATCACGCAGGACCTCGAGTTCGGGCTCGCGTACCGTCCGGCCGAACATTTGCGCCTGTGGCGGCTCAGCTGGGAGCGCGTGGGCCTCGCCTATCGTCGCGGCGAAGGCGATGGCGACGACGCCGGCTTCGACGGCATCCGCCTGTACTTTCGCTCGGTGTTTCACGAGTAGCGGTGATGGCGGCGCGACGCAAGGCAAAGAAAGCGACGGACAGCCGGGCGCGGCGGATCACTCGCCGCGTCCTGCGCTGGACGGCGATCGCCGCGCTGACATTCGTGCTGCTGAGTTTCCTGGCCGTGCTGCCGCTGCGCTGGATCGACCCGCCGACGACGGCGTTCATGTTGCAGGACGACAGCGGCCGCGAGCCGCTGTTGCGGGAATGGGTGGACTGGGAAAGCCTGGGCACGGCGATGCCGCTGGCCGTGGTCGCGAGCGAGGACCAGCGGTTTGCCGATCACATGGGTTTCGACGTCGGGCAGATTCGCAAGTCGATCGACGCGGCACAGCGCGGCGGCCGCCTGCGCGGCGCGTCGACCGTCACGCAGCAACTCGTCAAGAACCTCTACCTGTCGTCATCGCGCAGCTTCGTTCGCAAGGGGCTCGAGGCATGGCTGACCCTGGTGATGGAACTGAGCCTGCCGAAGCGGCGCATCCTCGAGCTGTACGTGAACGTGGCCGAGCTCGGTCCGGGCATCTACGGCGTCGGTGCCGCCAGCCGCTATTACTTCGGCAAGACGGCGGCGGGGCTGAGTGACGCGGATGCCGCGCTGCTCGCCGCAACGCTGCCGAACCCGGTGCGTCTGAGGGCCGACGCGCCGTCGCCATACCTGCGCGAACGGCAATCCTGGATCCTGCGCCAGATGCAGAGGCTGCGGCGGGAAGACTGGTTGCGTCGTATCGACGACTAGGCGTCTTTCGCGTCGCGTCGGCCGATCTCGGCGGCGGCGGCTTCGATCGCCTCGAGGCGCGTGCCGAAGCGGGTCGTCTCGCGAAGCAGGTCGAGCACGCCGAGGCGGCTCAGCATGCGTGCGACGCCGGCCTGCAGCCCCACGACCAGCACTTCCTGCCCGGCGGTCTGCGCCCGCTCGATGAGCTGCTCGAGCATCATCGCCATGCTGCCGTCGATGCCCGGCACGTCAGCCAGGTCGATGATCAGTACGTCCGTCGGCCGAACGCCGACGATGCGGCGCATCATCTCGTTGGCGGCGCCGAAGCTCATTGCGCCGGACAGGTGCAGTATCGCCGCCCGTCCCGCGCATCGGCGAAAGGCGTGCGATTCTGCGGGTGACAGCAGGTCGTCTTCGTGTTCGTCGACGATCGTGCGAATCGAGCGTACCTGCAGCTCCGTCATCTCCTTGACGAACACGAGGCTGGCCAGGACAAACCCGGCGGCCACCGCCGTGATCACGTCGACGAACACGGTCAGTACGAGCACGACCAGCATCAGGACCTGGTCGGGGCGTGGCGTTCGGGGCAGCCTCCGCAGGAAACGCCAGTCGATGACGTCGACACCCACCTTCAGCAGAATGCCGGCGAGTACGGCGTGCGGGACGTGACTGACCACACGACCGAAGCCGAGCACGATGACGAGCAACAGTCCTGCATGGACCACGCCCGACAACGGCGTGCGTCCCCCGGCCTTCAGGTTCGCCAGCGTGCGCATCGTCGCGCCGGCACCGGGCAGACCGCCGGCGAGACCGGCGACGAGGTTGCCGATGCCCTGTCCCAACAGCTCCCGGTCGGAGTCGTGGAACGTGCGACTCACGTTGTCCGCCACCAGCGACGTCAGGAGGCTGTCGATCGAGCCGAGCGCCGCCAGCACCAGCGCGCTGACGAGCATGAGCCCGAGTTTCTCGATATCGAGCGCCGGGATCTGCAAGGCCGGCAGGCCGGACGGCACCTCTCCCAGCAGTGGCACCGGCGGCAGGGCGAACGCGACGAGCGTGCCGCCGATGAGCGCGATGAGTGGTGGCGGAACCAGGCGGGAGACCGACCGGGGCGTCGCGATGCAGATGACGAAGGTCGCGATACCCAGCAGCAATGCCGCCGTATTCGGCGAGCGCAGGTCGTCTGGCAGCAGGGTCAGCGCGTTGATCACGTTCGCTTCCGTCGGCCGGCCGATCAGCGGCTCGAGCTGCAGGATGATGATGATCACGCCGATGCCGGTCATGAAGCCGGAAATCACGGGCAGCGGCATCAGGTTGATGTAGCGGCCGAGGCGCAGCCGGCTGAAGAGTATCTGGAAAGCGCCCGATAGCATTACCACGGTGAACGCGATGGCGGGCTGGTCCGCGAACTGCGTGAAGACCGTGGCCGACACGATCGTCATCGGGCCGGTCGGCCCGGAAATCTGGGAGGGTGTGCCGCCGAACAGCGCGGCAAACAGGCCGACGCAGATCGCGCCGTAGAGGCCGGCGATGGGGCCCATCCCGGAGGCGACCCCGAAAGCCAGCGCCAGGGGCAGCGCGACGATGGCGGCCGTGACGCCGCCGTAGAGATCCCCGCGGAGGTTTTTCAGTCCAAGCTTGTTGATCGACGATGTCCCGTTCGGCCGGCAGCCAGGCGTCCGGCGAGCGGCAGTATCGGCAAAGCGGCATGGCGCCGCAATAGCGGGCAGCACGTATACCATCAACGCAATTCGTGCCCGCTCGCCTCCCGTGTTACCGCCTTGCTATCCTGTCCACTTCGCCCCGATCGCAGGTAGGCATGGCCGACGCGCCGAAATCCTTCTACTCGGAACTCCGTCAACGCAAGGTGATTCGCGTCGCCGCCGCGTACATCGTCGGCGCCTGGGTCGCGCTGCAGTTCTTCGACCTGGTGCTCGAGAACATCGAGGCCCCGCGCTGGATCATGATGCTGATCATGGCCACGTTGGCCATCGGCTTTCCGCTTGCGCTGGTGCTGGCATGGGCATTCGATATCACGCCGGCCGGCATACGCGCGGTGCCGGCCCGGAGCCGCGCCTTTACGACGCTCGTCGTCGGCGTCAGCCTGGCAATCGTCGGCTGGCTCGGCTGGATGCTGTACCACTCCGCGCTCTGGCAGGGGCAGGATGCCCACGTCGCCGACTATGCCGGCCGGATCGAGTCCATCGCCGTGCTGCCGTTCGAGAACCTCTCGAGCGTCGCCGAGGACGTGTACTTCGCCGACGGGCTCGCGGACACGCTGCTGCACAAGCTGGCGCAGCTGCGGTCCCTCAAGGTGATTGCCCGCAATTCCTCGTTCCAGTTCCGCGGAACGAACCGGGATACCCGCGAGATCGGCGACATCCTGGACGTTGACGCGCTGCTGGAAGGCACCGTGCAGCGGCAGGGCGGGCAGGTGCGCATCATCGCGCAGCTGATCGATACGTCGGACGGTTCGCACATCTGGTCCGGCACGTTCGACGACGCGTTCGAGAACCTCTTCGAGCTGCAGGACCGGCTGGCCACCGCGATCATGGAACAGCTGCAGATCTCGATTTCCGACCTGGACCGGCGCCGCGTACTGATGAGCGGCACGGACAGCGTCGAGGCCTACGACATGCTGATGCGCGCCGGCCGCCTGCCGGAGGACCTGGGGCAGCACCGTTTCGACCCGGCTTCCGACGACGTGCTCCTGCTGATCGACCGCGCGCTGGAACTCGACCCGGAGTACGCGCAGGCCTGGACGGCGCGTGCGGAGCGTTACACCGATGCGCTGTTCGTCGACGCGGACCCGGCGCGCTTCGACGAATACCTCGCCGCGGCGCGAGAAGCGGCGCAGAATGCCATCGACGCCGACCCGGCATTCGGCGGCGGCTACCGGGCCATGGGTGCGACCTACCGCCGGGAACAGAACTACTCCAGGGCGAAGGAATACCTGTTGCAGGCAATCGAGCGCGACCCCGGCGATACGCTGGCGCTCAGCGGCCTCGGGCTGGTCGAGCTGACCGACGACCCGGAGCTCGCGTACGGCATCTTCTCGCGTGTCCGCGAACTCGACCCGCAGTCGGAGGTCGTCTACCGGCACCTGTTCTTCGCGCTGGCCCGGCTGGGCCGGATGGAAGAGGCGGTAGCGGTACTCGAAGACGGCGTCGCCCGCCATCCGGACAACGCGTTGTTGCTCGCCGACCTCGCGGGCGTCTACGGCGACGGCTTCGGGCGCCCGGTCGACGCGGCTCGCTGGGGCGCGCGCATCCTCGAGGTGAATCCGCGCAGCGCCGTCGGGCCACTGGTGATGGCGTCCGTCTGGATCAATGCGGGCGACGCGGAACGGGCCGATGCCTGGCTCGATCACGTCGAGGAACACTTCCCCGGCCTGCCTCAGGTCGTCGAGCGCCGAGCCGCGCTCCGGAACATTGCCGGCGACCCGGCGGCGGCGCGTGCCGGCGTGGAAGCGGTCCCGGAATCCCCGAACTTCATGCTCGACCGTGCCACCGCGATTGCCGGTGCGTGCCTGCTGCAGGACGATGCCGCGTGCCTCGTGGCGCAGGCCGACACGATGGAACGCTGGCTCGGCCGGCTGGAGGAAATGGCGGCGCGCAACGTCGCCGCCAACCGCTACGCCGTGAGTATCGCGGTGCTGCGCAACGCGGCATTGCCGCCGGCGCAACGCGACGGGGCGCAGCTCGGAACGCTGGCGGCGGAAACCGCGAACTGGTCGCTCATCGCCGGCAACAGCCTGCGCTACACGCGCTACCTCCGGGCGATGGTGCTGTCGCTGGCCGGCGAGGATGCCGACGCCGTGCAGGAACTCATGGCGACGCTGGCGCTGCCCGGCGACGGCTACCTGGCCGACGACATCTTCGGCCTGCCGCCGGACGTGAACCCGTTGCTCACGCGGCTCGAGGGTACCCCGGGCTACCGCAACTGGCTGCAGACGTTTCGCGGGCGCCGCGAGGAAGCGTTGAGTGTATTGCGCGACCTGGAGCGCAAGGGCGAGATCCCGAAAGCGTCCGCCGCGGTGCTGTAGCGCCGATGGTGATCGACAGGGACACGATCGCCAACGAGATCTACGGCAAGCTCACGAACGAGGAAGATGCACGGGTCTGCGACGACATCGCGGCCGAGGCCTGCAGCAATGTCCCGCGCAATTTCACGCTGCTGCTCGTCAGCTACTGCCTGACGAAGCTCGGCGACGCCGTCGCGAGCCCGAAAACGACGCTGGCCTGGCTCGTCACGCTCGTCGGCGCCCCGGCGTTCGTCCTCGGGCTGCTCGTGCCGCTGCGCGAGTCCGGCTCGATGATCCCGCAGCTGTTCATCGGCGGCGCCATCCGGCGGCTTCCCGTGCGCAAAACGGTGTGGGTCGCCGGGAGCGTGGCGCAGTGCCTGTGCATCGCCGGCATCGGTGCGGTCGCGCTCACGCTCGAGGGCGTTGCGGCCGGGCTGGCGATCCTGGCGCTCGTTGCGGCGTTCAGTGTCTCGCGCGGACTGTGCTCGGTGGCATCGAAGGACGTCATCGGCAAGACCGTGCCGAAGCCTCGCCGCGGGCAGCTCAACGGCTGGTCTGCGAGTTTCGCGGGCCTGATCAGTGTCGGCGTCGGCGTCCTGTTGCTCCTTCCGTTCGCGGACGCACTCGGCGAGCGCTTTCTCGGCGTCCTGCTGGTCGTCGCCGGCTCGTTGTGGCTCGCCGCCGCACTGGTGTACACGCGAATCGACGAAACGCCGGGCGAGACCGGCGGCGGACGTAACGCGGTGGAAGCGCTCGCGAGCCTGCAAATACTGCGGACCGACGCCGCGTTCCGCCGCTTCGTCATTACGCGGGCGCTCCTGATGTGTTCCGCGCTCAGTGCGCCTTTTTACGTGGCGCTGGCGCAGCAATCGCTCGGCGCCGGCAACCGGGTGCTGGGCCTGTTCGTGATCGCGGCCGGTATCGCCGGGCTCGTCAGCGCGCCGTTCTGGGGCCGCTTCGCTGACGCGTCGAGCAAGCGCGTGATGATCGCCGCCGCGATCATCACGTCCGGCATCGGCCTCGTGACGTTCGGCGTGCACCGGTGGCAGCCGTCGCTCGCGGGCTCCGCCTGGTTCCTGCCGTTCGCGTACTTCGTGCTGTCGGTCGCGCACAGCGGCGTGCGGGTCGGCCGGAAGACCTACGTCGTCAATCTCGGCACCGGCAACCGCCGCACGGACTATGTGGCCATCAGCAACACGGTCATCGGCGTATTGCTCCTGGTGGTCGGCACGGTCGGGATGCTGACGCCGGTGGTCGGAAACGGCGGCGTCATCGGCCTGCTGGCGCTGATGGGCCTTGCCGGCGCTGCCCTCGGCGGCACGCTCCCCCGGGTCGAGGAGGGCTGAAAGGGCCCCGCGCAAACTAAATCCCGTTTTCGTGCATCTAAAGCTCAGAACACGACCAACAACGGGGCAGCAGGGGTTTGCCGCTGAAAATCGCCGACACATCGTCGCAGGACGTCCGGCTCGCACCGCCGAGCCGGACGAAACGCAACGTCATCATCGCTGCCGCCGCCGTCGCATTGATCGCGGGCGCCTGGCTGGCCGCGCCCGCCGTGGAACGCTGGGCCAATGCCACCGTGTCCGTACCGCTCGACCGGGTGCGCCTGGCCACCGTCACGCGCGGCGACATGGTGCGCGACGTCTCCGTGCAGGGCCGCGTGGTGGCGGCCGTGAGTCCGACCCTGTACGCGTCCGCGCCCGGCACGATCACGCTGGAGGTCGTTGCCGGCGAACAGGTCGGGGAGGGACAGGTCCTCGCGGTCGTCGACAGCCCCGAGCTCACCAGCCAGTTCCGGCAGCTCGAAAGCGGCTACGAGCAGGGCCAGATGAACCTCGAGCGCCAGCGCATCGACCTGCGCCAGCAGGCGCTCGAGAAGCACAAGGAGGCCGACCTCGCCGAGGTGGCCCTGACCGCCGCGAACCGTGAGAAACGTCGCGCCGACCAGGCGGACGAGCGTGGCGTCATCCCGAAGATCGACTACGAAAAGGCAGCCGACGACCTGCAGAACGCGGAACTCGCGTACCGGCACGCGCGGGCGGACGCGGAGCTGTTCGACGAGCGCGCGGCGTTCGAGCTGCGCGCGACGGAGTTCGAACTGCGGCAGCAGGAGCTCGCACTGGCCGAGCTGCAGCGTCAGGTCGACCAGCTCACGATTCGCTCGCCGGTCAGCGGCATCGTCGGCGACCTGCTCGTCGTGCAGAAGCAGGCCGTGTCGAAGGACACCCCCGTGATGGCGGTCGTCGACCTCACGCGTTTCGAGATCGACGTGCAGGTGCCGGAGAGCTACGCGGACGACCTCGCGGTCGGCATGCAGGCCGAAGTCACGCAGGGCAGCACGCGCTATGCCGGTGAACTCGTCGCGGTGTCGCCGGAAATCGTGAACAACCAGGTCAGCGGCCGCGTGCGCTTTACCGGCGATGCGCCCGCGAACCTGCGGCAGAACCAGCGGCTCACGACCCGCATCCTGCTTGCCGAGCACCCGGACGTCCTGATGGTGCAGCGCGGGCAGTTCCTCGACAGCGGCGGCGGACGCGTGGCCTACGTCCTGGGTGAGGACGGACTGGCGTTCCGGCGCACGATCGAGACCGGCGCGCGCAGCCTCGCCGCGGTCGAGATCGTGGCCGGTCTCGACGCCGGCGACCGCATCGTCATTTCCAACATCGACCCGTTTCGCAGCGCCGAGACGGTCCTCCTGACTGACTGAGACACGCACAAGAAGGGGCACGGCATGCTCAAGATGACCAAGGTTTCGAAGATCTACCGCACGGACACCGTGGAGACGCACGCGCTGCGGGAGTTTTCGCTCACGGTGCAGGAAGGCGAGTTCGTGTCGGTCACGGGCCCGTCCGGCTCCGGCAAGACGACGTTCCTGAACATCGCGGGCCTGCTCGAGGAGCTGACGAGCGGCACCTACGAGCTGGACGGCAGGGACATCTCCTCGCTATCCGACCGTGAGCGCTCGAAGGTGCGCAACGAGAAGATCGGTTTCATTTTCCAGAGTTTCAACCTGATCCCGGAGCTGAACATCTTCGACAACGTCGACGTACCGTTGCGCTACCGCGGCTTCGGCGCGCCGGACCGGCGCAAGCGCATCGAGCGCAGCCTCGACATGGTCGGTCTCGCCTCGCGCATGCAGCACTACCCGGCGCAGCTCTCCGGCGGCCAGCAGCAGCGCGTCGCGATCGCACGCGCCCTCGCCGGTGAGCCCCGCTTCCTGCTGGCGGACGAGCCGACCGGTAACCTGGACACCGAGATGGCGACCAGCGTGCTCGACCTGCTCGACGAGATCAACGGCAACGGCACCACGATCATCATGGTCACGCACGAACTGACGCTGGCCGACCGGGCCAAACGCAACATCTTCGTGCGCGACGGCCGGGTCAGCGACGGGCCGCCGGAGTTCCGCCTCGCCGCCGCCGGCGGGCAGGGGTGAGGCCGTGTTTCGCTACTACCTGAAACTGGGCATCCTGAGCATACGCGGGAATCCGGCGCTGAGTGCGCTGATGATCGCGGCCATCGGGATCGGCATCGGTGCGTGCATGACGATCATGACGATCCAGCACGTGATGAGCGGCAACCCGATCCCGCAGAAGTCAGACGCGCTGTACTACGTGCAGGTCGACAGCTGGAGCCCGGACAATGCCTACGACGGCACGAACGAGCTGCCGGACCAGCTCACCTATCTCGACGCCACCGGCATCGAGGCGGCGGCGGGTGACGATTTCCGCGTGGCCTGGTCCTACAAATCGTCGCGCATCGTGCAGCCTGACGACGGTGCCGACCTGCCGTTCGAGATCAGTACGCGGGCCACGTCGTATCGCTTTTTCTCGCTGTTCGCACTGCCGTTCCGGTACGGCTCCGGTTGGGAAGCTTCGGCGGACCGCGATCGAGAGCAGGTCGTTGTCCTGTCGAGCGCGCTGAACGAGCGCCTGTTCGGGGGCGGGAATTCGGTCGGCGAGTCGGTGACGTTGAACGGAGACGTGTATCGCGTCGTCGGCGTGCTGGAGCCCTGGATGCCGGTGCCGAAGTTCTACGACGTGACGAACAACCCCTACGATGAGCCGGAGGAAGCCTACCTGCCGGTAACTGTCGCCGTGGCTGCCGAGCACGACAGCAACGGCAACACGAATTGCTGGAAGCCGTTTCCCGGCGGCTATGAGGCCTTCCTGAACTCGGAATGCATCTGGTTCCAGATGTGGGCGGAACTGCCGACCGCGGCCGACAAGTCGCGTTTCGAGCAGTTGCTCGCGGCCTACGTCGAGGAGCAGAAGGCACTTGGACGGTTCCCGCGCGAAATGCACAACGAGTTGAGCGATGTGATGGAGTGGATGCGTGACAACGAGGTTGTCGACGACGACGTCAGCGTGTTGCTCGGGCTCGCGTTCCTGTTCCTCATCGTTTGCCTGCTGAACACGATCGGGCTGCTGCTCGCGAAGGTGATGCGGCGGACGAAGGACATCAGCCTGCGCCGCGCCCTGGGCGCGAGCAAGCAGACGTTGTTTACCCAGTACGTGGTCGAGGCCGGCCTGATCGGCGTCGGCGGCGGCGTACTCGGCATCGCGCTGACCTGGCTCGGGCTCCGCGGCATCGAGAACCTGTTTTCCGGCTACGACTTCGTGCAGCGTCTCGTCACCATGGACTGGACGATGGTGCTGCTGGCCGTCGGGCTCGCAATCCTGTCGGCGCTAGCCGCGGCGCTGTACCCGACCTGGCGGGCGGCGAACGTGACGCCGGCCAGCCAGCTGCGCATCCAATAGGGGAGAAGGACATGGAACTCGGACCCATCTGGCGTTCGCTGTCGAAGAACAAGGCCGGTTTTTTGCTGATTGCGCTGCAGATCGCCGTCACCATGGCCATCATGATCAACGCGGTTGCGATCATGCAGGAGCGTGCCCGCGACATGGGCCGGCCGAGCGGAATGGACGAGCCGAACATGTTCGCGTTGTCGAGCACGGCCTTCGTGCCGGACATGAACATGCGTGCGCTGATCGACGAGGACCTCGAGCTGATTCGGCGGATACCGGGCGTCATCGACGCCATCGCGACGAACTCGTTTCCGCTGCGGCAGGGTGGGTCATCGCGCGGCTTCCAGACGGAACCCGGCAGCGGCAAGGAAGACGTCGGCGCCGCCGTGTACTTCACCGACGAACACGCGATAGAGACGTTCGGGCTGACGCTCATTGAAGGCTCGAACTTCGCGCCGAACGAAGTGACCTGGACCGAGGAAGGCAGTGATGCCTGGGCCGGCACCGTCATCGTCAGCCGGGCCTTCGCGGAGACCCTGTTTCCGGACGCCGACGGCTCATATGTGGGCAAGACCATGTACGTCGACGAGACGAAGCCGGTGCAGATCACTGGCGTGGTCGAGACGCTGCAGTCGCCCTGGAAGGGCTGGGACGGCACGGAGCGGGCGATGCTGGTTCCACAGCGCCGGGACTTCAGCTTCCAGAATTACGTCGTGCGCACCGAGCCCGGCATGCGCGACACCGTGATGCCGCAGGTCGAGGAGGCGCTCGCGCAAAGCAACCGGAACCGGATCATCCAGTCGATGCGAACGATGGACGACGTGCGCTACATGGCCTACCTCGGCGACGCGGCAATGATCAAGATGCTGGCGTTCATCGTGACGCTGCTCCTCGTCATCACCGGCCTCGGCATCGTGGGACTCGCGAGCTTCAACGTCAGCCGGCGCACCCGTCAGATCGGCATACGCCGCGCGCTCGGTGCGACGAAGCCACAGGTCGTGCGCTACTTCCAGGTCGAGAACTTCCTGGTCAGCGCACTCGGCATCGGGGTTGGCGCCGTGCTGGCCGTCGGCCTGAACATGCTGATGGTGAATGCATTCTCGATGGCGCCGATGGCCTGGTACATCGTGCCGATCGCGATGGTCGTGCTGTGGACCGTCGGCCAGGCGGCCGTCATCGGCCCGGCGCGGCGGGCAAGCCGCATCTCTCCGGCGATCGCGACGCGGTCCGGCTGACGCGGGGCATCGCCGCGGCCGCGCACGTGGTAAGTTCCGGGACGGAATCCTGGCGATCGGAGGCGAGCCATGTGCGATGAAGAGACGGAACGCGACGCGGAGGCCGCGCGCCGGCAGGGACGGTTGTCACGGCGGGAGTTCGGCCGCGGCCTGAGTGCCACGGCGCTGGCCGCAATGTTGCCGGCGGGAGCGGGGGCGGCGGGCATCGAGTCCGGCGAGGTCGTGGTCCCGACACCTGACGGCGACATGGACGCCTTCCTCGCGCGCCCGGCATCGGGACGGCATCCCGGCGTGATCCTCTGGCCCGACATCAAGGGTATCCGGCCGGCGTTCCGGATGATGGGCGAACGCCTGGCGACCGCGGGCTACACGGTCATCGTCGTGAATCCCTACTACCGGACGCACCGCGGCGAGCTGATCACGGAAGGCGAAAGTTTCCGCGACCCGGACGTGAGGGCGAGGCTCATGCCGCATGCGCGCTCACTGTCGCCGGAAACCTGCGTGACGGACGGCGGCGCGCTGATCGAATTCCTCGACGCGCACGCGGCGGTGGACACGACGCGGCCGGTCGGCACGATGGGTTACTGCATGACCGGCTCCTACGCGCTGCGGCTGGCCGCGGCGTACCCGGAGCGCGTCGGCGCCGGCGCGTCGTTTCACGGCGGCGGGCTCGCGACGGATGCGGACGACAGCCCGCACAAGCTCGTGCCGGACATGGACGCCGGGTTTCTCATCGCCATCGCCGAAAACGACGATGAAAAGGAGCCCGACGCCAAGCGGCTGTTGCGCGCGGCATTCGATGCGGCCGACGTCGATGCGGAGATCGAAGTCTACGAAGGGACGCTGCACGGCTGGTGCCCACCGGATTCCGACGTCTACGACGAGGTCCAGGCGGAACGCGCCTGGGCGCGCCTGCTCGCGCTGTTCGAGCGCGAGCTCGCCTAGGTCAGGGCAACAGGATCGTCGAACCGATCGTGTGCCGCCCTTCGAGGGCGCGGTGCGCCATGCCGACGTCGGCGAGCGGGTAACGCTGGCCGATGCGAACCGCCGGCTCTTCGTCGCGAAGGAACGAGAACAGGACCGAGGCGGCATAGAGCAGCTCGGTCCGCGTACTTGTGAAATGCGCGAGTATCGGGCGGGTGACGTACAGTGAGCCGCGCTTCGCCAGCTCGGCGGGGGCGAACGGCTCGACCGGCCCCGAGGAATTGCCGAAGGTCACCATCGTGCCGTGCGGGCGGAGGCAGTCGAGCGAGGTCATGAAGGTGTCCCGGCCCACCGAATCGTAGACCGCGGCGACGCCGGCACCGTCCGTCAGCTCGCGAACCCGCGCGGCGAGATCGTCGCCGCCCGGCAGTACGTGGTCGCAGCCGAGTTCGCGGGCGAGGCCGACCTTGTCGTCCGAGCCCACGACGCCGATGACGGTTGCGCCGAGCACTTTCGCCCACTGCGTCGCGATCGAGCCGACGCCGCCGGCCGCGGCGTAGAGAAGGATCGGATCGCCGCGGCGGACCCGGTAGCTGCGGTGCAGCAGGTACCAGGCCGTCAGGCCCTTCAGGAACACGGCCGCCGCGGTGGCGTCGTCTAAGTCGTCCGGGATCGGCACGACGAGGTCCGCCGGCAGGTTGCGGCGCACGGCATAGGCGCCCAGCGCGCCGCCGGTGTAGACGACGCGGTCGCCGACGTTCAACTCACCTACGTCGCTGCCCACGGCTTCCACCACGCCCGCGGCCTCGCTGCCGAGTCCGCTGGGCAGGCCTGGCGGGTACAGTCCCGTGCGGTGATAGACGTCGATGAAGTTCAGGCCGACCGCGGTTTGCCGCAGCCGCACTTCGTTCGGGCCCGGTTCGGGCAGTTCGATGGTCTCGAAGCGCAGCACCTCGGGCCCGCCGTACTCGGTGATCCTGACCGCGGTCGTCTTCATGCTGCGGATGGTAGCACCGGGCAGCCGGGACGCGCTGCGGACTCAGTCAACGTCCGGCGGGAGCACGACCCACTCCGGGTCTTGGAACTCGCCGACGACGCGAATATCGACGAACTCGGCCTGGCTCGCGATGATACGGCGCACATCGTCCGCCGGTCGTGCCTCCATGGCGTCGCGCGATGCCTTGTCGTCCCAGCTCGCAATCGCCAGCAGGCGGTCCGGCGCGCCGATTTTCCGATGCAGGCGCGTGCCGCGTGCACCGGGCGCGCGCTGGATGATTTCACTGGCCCGGACCCAGGCCTCGGCGTACTGCTCCGCCGCGTAGCCGGGCCGGACCTGCACCTCGAAGACGAAGATCACGGTGCAAGGCTGGCGACCGGTACCCGGGTCAACTCCACGTCTTCCTTGTTCGTCGCGTAGGCGACGTAGAGATGCTCGCCCCACAGCACGCTCTTCGGGTAGCTGAAGCCGGCACGCTTGTACTGGCCCTCGAAACGCCGCGGTTGCAGGTCGGCGCCGCCACTGCGCAGCAGCCAGGCGCGGTCGAACGTCGTGCCGTCGCGGCTCAGCAGGATCGCAAGCGGAAAGCGTTCTCGGTCGTCAGTCGGGTTGCCGACCAGGTACGCGGTGCCGTCGGGCAGGTTGCCGGCACTCTGTTTCGAGCGGGAGTCGGGCACGTTCGTGAGCACCGGCGTCGTCCAGGTCTCGCCCCGGTCGCGGCTCACGGCGGCGAGCTTGTGAAAACTCTCCGCCTGGTCCCGCAAGACCATGACGATGCTGCCGTCGGGCTTCAGGAACCAGCTCGGTTCGATCTCCCGCGTGATGCTGCTGTCCGCGTGTGGCAGGTTTTCCATGCGCCCCTGCGTCCAGCCGCCGAGCCCGGTCGGGTCGTCCGTGTACCACGGCGACAGCATCAGGCCCGGCTGGACATGGAACGCGGTGACGATGCGCCCGTCCGGCAGGCGGTGCGGGTCCTGCTCGATGACACCCGCGACCGGCTTCCCGTTCGCGTCGGTGACCGGACGCAGTTCGGACCAGGTCTCCCCGTCCGTACTCGTGCGCGCCATCGTGTGACCGCCGACCGGCTGGCCCTCGACCTCCGGCCAGGTATTGATATACGCGACGAGCGTCTCGCCGTCGGTCCACCAGCCGCCGCTCGTACGGATGCCGTCCTCCATGGAGGGCGCCAGCTCACGCGGCGGCGACCAGTTCACGCCGTCGTCGCTGACGCTGTAGCGCACGCGCGTATCCGGGCCGTCTTCATCCCTGGCGGACGATTGCCATTGCGCGTACAGGCGGCCCCGGAACGGCATCAGGACGACACCGTGTGCGAAGCGGTCGTCGTCGGGGCCGGGGCGGAAGATCGTGTGGGTCTCGGCGCCCGGTGCGAAGGTGAGGCCGAGCGTTTCGGGCTGGGCCTGGTCGAGCAGGCCGTCCACGACGTGAAAGGGGGCATCCGGCCGCGCGTCCGATTCGCCGGGCGTGCAGCCAAACAGGGACAGGCCACACAAGAGGACGGCGGCCGGGAAGGTTCGTCGGGAGTACATCGGGTCATTGTAACCGAACGCCGCCGGAACCTGTCCCTTGGGGCTATACGCCGCCAACAGTCGGCGTATCCTTGCCGCATTTGTGACCACTGCGGGCAGTCGTAATGGACCTCACCATGCACTGGGTCGGCTACGCGACCCTGATCCTTTTCATCCTGGCGTATGCCGTCGTCATCACCGAGGAGATGACGCACATCCGCAAGTCGATGCCGGTGCTGCTGGCAGCCGGCGTGATCTGGGCGATCATCGCCGCCTACTACGCGCAGCACGGCCTGGTACACGAGACCGAGCAGGCGCTCGAGCGGTTCCTGGTGGAGTTCGCGGAACTGTTCCTGTTCCTGCTGACGGCGATGACCTACATCAACGCGATGAGCGAGCGCAACGTGTTCGCCGCGCTCCGGTCATGGCTGATTCGTCGCCAGTTCACCTACCGGCAGGTGTTCTGGATTACCGGCGTGTGCGCGTTCTTCCTGTCGCCGCTGATCGACAACCTGACGACCGCGCTCGTGCTGTGCGCCGTGGTCCTCGCGATCGGGCAGGGCAACCGGCGCTTCGTCGCACCGGCCTGCGTGAACATCGTCATTGCGGCCAATGCCGGCGGCGCCTTCAGCCCGTTCGGCGACATCACGACGCTGATGGTGTGGCAGCGCGGCCACGTGCAGTTCGTCGAGTTCTTCGTGTTGTTCCTGCCGTCCGTGGTGAATTTCATCGTGCCTGCGGCCGTCATGGCGCTCACGGTGCCGAAGGATCGCGCCGCGGTCGACGAGGCGCCGGTCGCGATGAAGCGCGGCGCGAAACGCATCATCGGGCTGTTCGTGCTGACGGTCGCGACGGCGGTGTCGTTCCACAACTTCCTGCACCTGGCGCCGTTCCTCGGGATGCTTACCGGCCTGGCTTACCTGAAGCTTTTCGGCTACTACCTGCAGAAGACGCACATGCGCAGGACGTCCGACACGCCCGGGTACGGAACCGCTGGCGATATCGACGCGTTCGACAGCTACCGCGAGATCGCGCGCGTGGAGTGGGACACGCTGTTGTTCTTCTTCGGCGTGATCATGTGCGTGGGCGGCCTGAGTTTCGTCGGCTACCTGGCCGATGTCTCGGCGTACCTGTACGGCGAGCTCGGCGCGACGACCGCGAACGTGCTCGTCGGGGTCCTGTCCGCGATCCTCGACAACATTCCGCTGATGATCGCCGTGCTCGAGATGAATCCCCCGATGGGCCTCGACCAGTGGCTGCTGATCACACTGACGGCCGGCGTCGGCGGGAGCCTGCTGTCGATCGGTTCGGCGGCGGGCGTGGCGCTCATGGGGCAGGCGCGCGGACAGTACATGTTCGTCTCGCACCTGGTGTGGACGCCGGTCATCGCCGTCGGCTACGCGGCGAGCATCTGGGTGCACCTGCTGATCAATGGCTGACGCGAAGCCGGCCGCGTCTCCCTAGCGCGCGAGCTCCAGCACCGTCACCGATGCGGGAGGCGCCGGGATGCGGCGCGTCCGCTCACCGACGTCCGCGGGAGCGGGTCGCACGTCGTCCGGGTTCTCGAACGTGTTGTGCGCGTCCATCGAGCCGCCGGCAAGCACCTTCGCCGAGACGACGTTCCAGGTCTCGCCGAGGTCGATCTCGTGCGCAGTGTTCGGGTCGACGTTCGCGATGGCGAGCAGCAGGTGTCCGTCGTCCTTACGCGCGGCCGAGATGCTCAGTGCCGGCACCGACGTCTCCCCGTGACGGTACCAGGGCGATTTCGCAGCCACCGGCAGCGCCTCGGCGTTCCGGAACGGCTTGTACAGGTTGAAGACGTGATAGGTGGGCGTGCGCAGCATGCGCGGGCCGTCCGTCAGTATCATGGCCTGCAGCACGTTCACCATCTGTGCGATGTTCGTCATCGGCACGCGGTCGGCGTAGTCGTGAAAGATGTTCAGGTTGACGGCGGCGACGACAGCGTCGCGAATCGTGTTCTGCTGGTACAGCACGCCGCCCGGGCCGTCCGCCGGCGGATCCACCCACATGCCCCATTCGTCGACGTAGAGCTGGAATTCGCCCTCGATCCCGGCCGCGTCGATCATCTCGAGCTGCTCGGTGATGATGCCGTCCATGCGCTGCGTGCGTTCGATCGTGGAGATCCACTCCGCTTCCGGGAAGCCCGTCGCGTCACCCTTGTCGCCCCAGTCGCCGGTCGGCAGCGTGTAGTAGTGCACCGAGATGCCCTCGGCCCGGTCGACGACGGCGCGGTTCTCGAGGATGGTCCGGCTGTAGTCGATGTTGCCCTCGTAGGAGCCGGACACGATGCGCTTCGGCTGCGCGCCGGGCACGTTCAGGAACGTGGCAAAGCGCGCGTACTCATCGGCATAGAACGACGGGCGCATGTTGCCGCCGCAGCCCCACGTCTCGTTGCCGATGGAGTAGTAGTCGACTCTCCAGGGCTTGTCCCGTCCGTTCGCACGTCGCTCGTTGGCGAGCGCGGAGGCCGAGTCCGACGTGATGTATTCAAGCCACTCGATGGCCTCGCGCGGCGTGCCGGTCGCGACGTTGAAGTTCAGGTAGGTCTGCGCGCCGAGCAGCTCCGCCAGGTTGAAGAACTCGTGGGTGCCGAACGTGTTCGGCTCGACAACGCCGCCCCAGCTCGCGTTCAGGCGCGCCACCCGCGCCTCCGCCGGGCCGATTCCGTCGCGCCAGTGATACTGGTCGGCGAAGCAGCCGCCGGGCCAGCGCATCAACGGGACCTCGAGTTCCCTCAGCGCCTCCAGCACGTCGATCCGGTAGCCGTCCCGGTTCGGGATGTCGGAGTCCGGACCGACCCAGATGCCGCCGTAGATGCCGCGCCCGAGGTGCTCGACGAACTGCCCGTACACGTTCGGGTTGATGCGCCCGATCGGCGCGTCGAAACGGATGTCGATCGGTACGCTGTCGGCGATGGCGGCAAGCGGAGCGGTCGCGAGCAGGGCCGCGAGTATGAGACGTGGCATGCTGATCCCCCTGGATTTACGGGCGTACCTGGAGTCGCCCTGCCGCAAACCGTACCAGTATTCGGACGCCGGGTAGAAGTCCCTAGTCTGTCGTCAGGATCACGACATCGGCGCCGGCAAGCCCGTCACTCGTGGCGCTGATCGTGATCTCGCCGGATCGACCCGGTATGCCGCGAACGATGGCGATGACATAGCCATTGAAGGCGGCCCGTTCAGCCGACGGAAACGGCACGAAACTGGTCGGGTCGCCATTGTCCGTCGCCACCAGGACACCGGGCCCGTCGACGTTGAACGCGACCGGGTTGTTCGCGCGCGGCGCGGTGCGGCCTTCCGTATCCGTCACGCGCACCGTGACGAACGCGAGGTCGCGTCCATCGCCGGCGATCCGGTCGCGGTCCACGGTGAGGTCGAGCTTCGCCGGCGCGCCAGCCGTTGGCATGCTCGCCCGCGCCCATTCTTCGCCATCCCTGTACGCGACGACCTCGAGCTCGCCGGGTGCGTACTCGACGTAGTCCCAGCGCAGCCGGTACTGGAACGGCGCCTTTTTCTGCCGGCCCTGCGACTCACCGTTGAGGAACAGCTCGGCCTCGTCGCCGGACGTGAACACGTGTACCGGCGTCGTTTCGCCCTCGCGTCCGGGCCAGGTCCAGTGCGGCAGGATGTGTGCCATCGGCAGGTCGGGCCGCCAGCGCGACTGGTACAGGTAATAACGGTCTTTCGGCAGGCCCGCGAGGTCGACGATCCCGTAATAGGAGCTTCGCGCATCGTAATAGGGCGTCGGTTCGCCCAGGTAGTCGAACCCGGACCACACGAATTCGCCGGCGACCCACGGGTGCTGGTCGTGCAGCGCGAAGGACTTGTCGGCCGACGAGCCGAAGTCCGCGGCGTGCAACTCGTAGGCGCTGACGTGCAGTGTCTCCGGGTCGCCGCCGGCACCGGGGCGGACCGGCCCGCTGCGCCCGCCGAAGACGGGAAACTGGTACTCGCCGCGGCTGCTCAGCGCCGCCGCGCTTTCGCTGCTGAATATCGGCTTCTCCGGCAGCGTCGCCCGGTAATCCGGAAAGTCGCTCGGGAGTGTGCGGATGCCGACGCCCTGGTAGTTCAGGCTGACGACGTCCAGTGTTTCCGGCATCGGGTCGCCGGCATTCGACCAGTTCATGGCGGCCGTGACCGCGCGCGACGGGTCTTCCTCGTGCGCGATGCCGATAAGCTGCTGCGCGATGGCCGCGCCTTCCTCGCCGGCGAGCTGCTCCCCGACCTCGTTGCCGACACTCCACAGGATGACGGACGGGTGGTTGCGGTCGCGGCGTATGAACGCGCGCAGGTCGGCCTCGTGCCAGTCGTCGAACACGAGATGAAAATCCAGCGGCGTCTTTCGACGCTGCCAGACGTCGAAGATCTCGTCGACCACGAGGATGCCCAGGCGATCGGTAAGCTCGAGCAGCGCGGGAGCAGGCGGGTTGTGCGCCGTCCTCAGCGCGTTCGCGCCCATCGATTGCAGGATCTCGAGCTGTCGCTCGGCGGCGCGCACATTGAACGCCGCGCCCAGCGCGCCGAGATCGTGATGATTGTTGACGCCGCGCAGGCGAATCGCCATGCCGTTCACGACGAGGCCGCGGTCCGCGTCGAACACGACGTCGCGAATGCCGAACCGTGTCTCGTAACGGTCCGAGATGCGGTTGCCGACGCGGATCGTGGTGACGGCGAGGTAGCGGTGCGGTACCTGTTCGGGCGCCGGGCCCCAGAGGCGCGGCCGGCGTACGACGGTTTCGCCCGCCGTGACCGCCGAGCCGCCTGCCGCCAGCGTGACGGACGGGTGTTCGATCGTTGCTACCGGTGCGCCGTGGGCGACACCGGCCGTGTCGAGGTCGAAGATCTCGGTAAACGCGCTGGCCGCAACGGTCTCCGCCGTGTCGTTGTCGATGGTGACCTCGAGTTGCACGCTCGCCCGTTCCGCGGAGACGGACGGCGTTGCGACCCGCGTGCCCCATTGCGCTACGTGGACGGGGTCGGTCCTGACCAGCCAGACGTCGCGGTACAAGCCGCCACCCGGGTACCAGCGAGCCGAGTCGGGCAGGTTGTCGAGCCGGACAGCCAACAGGTTCGTGCCGCCGGGGTCGGCATGCGGCGTCAGGTCGAGTCGGAACGAGTTGTAGCCATAGGGCCAGCCGCCGACCAGTTCGCCATTGAGCCATACGCTCGAGAACGCCATGGCACCGTCGACGTCCAGGAAAATCGAGCGGTTTGCGTCGTCCGCCGGGATGTCGAGATCGAGCCGGTACCAGCCGATGCCCCAGCCCGGCAATCGTCCCATGCCGCCGTAGGGACCCGTTTCGAGGAACGGGCCGCGAATCGCCCAGTCGTGCGGAACGGTTACGGATTCCCACGCGCCGTCATCGAACGCCGGGTCGATGAAAGGCAGGTCGCGCCCCGGCGGCGGTGTGTCGGGCCGGGCGTGCCGGGCGCCGGGGTCGCGGATGAAGGGATTGGCCGTCGGCAGCAGCCACGGCTTCAACGATGGCACGCCGGTTCGCGCGGGCACCCCGGTATCCTGCGGCAGCACGTCGTAGGTGATGCTGGCGCCCGAATCGGGATCACCGCGGTGAAAGCGCCAGCCGGTGTCGAGCCGCTGGACCTCACGGAAATTCTGGCTGGTCTCAGCCCCGGCGGGGACACCGCACAGGACCGATGCGAAGGCCAGGCAGGACACAATGGCCTGGCAGAAAGGGAGCGACGATCGCCGCGCCGGGGGTAGTGTCTTCATGACGCGATTGTAACCGCTCATTCCCGGGTGGGACGGGCCGTTCGGAGCCGTGTGCCGCGTGTTCTATAATGCGTCACTCATGCCCTGTCGTCGCGGCGGCCGGGGGACGATTCGAGGGGATGGCGCGCCGCCGGACGAACGACAATAACGGGCGCGCACAAGGGGATGGTGAAACGCGTGAGATCGCGCCGGCAGCAAACCGACCGGACAGGCAGGCTGCGCGCCTTGGTCGCGTGGTGTGTCCTGGGTTTCGTTCCCGTCAGCACGATCGCGGCGGAAGAGGCCTGGTTCCCGGTTCGCACGCACAACCCGTTTCTGCAGATTTACGGGCTGCCGACGTTCGAGGGCGCGGGGCGGCTCGACGACGGTGCGACCACCTGGCTGACGACGCTCGACGTCGCGAATCACGCCGATGCATCAACGGCAGGCGGTGAATCGATCGTCCTCGACGGGGAAAGCTACTACCTGAATTTCCGCGTCCGGCACGGGCTGACCGACTGGCTGGAAGTCGGCGTCGACGTGCCACTGGTCGCGCATGCCAACGGCATCCTGGACCCGCTGATCGAGGGCTGGCACGACGTGTTCGGCATGACGAACTCGAAGCGGACCGGCCCGCGCAATCGGCTGGAATTTCGCTACGCCGGGAATGAGCGGGAACCGTTCGCGCTGGTCGACGATTCCGGCGGGCTCGGTGACGTTCGGCTGACGGCCGCGGTGCCGCTCGGGTTCGGCGAAGACGAGCGCCACCGATACTCGGTTCGTGCGACGTTGAAGCTGCCGACCGGCGACGCCGACGCGTTGCGCGGGAGCGGCGCGGCGGACCTCGCCCTGGGCGCGTACGGCTCGACGAGCGGCGCGTTCGGTCTCGAGCGGCTCGATATCACCGCGCACGCCGGCATCCTGCTGACCGGTGAGAGCGACCTGTTCGGCGATATACAGGAATCCGCGGTGCCCTTCGGTGGCGTAGCCGCGGACTGGCGTTTCAATCAACGCCTGCGGGCAATTGCGTCGCTCTACGCGCAGGGTTCGTATTACGACAGCGCGCTCGACGAGTTCGGCGGCAGCTCGATGCAACTCATGCTCGGGGGCGATTACCGTTTCGCCGGCAGCGGATTGACGATGTCGTTCGGCATCGTCGAAGAGCTGTTCTCTGACGCGACTGTCGACTTTGCCTTCCAGTTCGCGATCCACGGCAGAATGGGCGCCGACTGATGTGCCGGTTTCTCACCATCGGCGTTGCCGTGACGTTCCTTGCCGTGGCCGCCGCAATACCGGTCGGCGCAGAGCCGCGCTTCGACGTCGGCGAGCACGACCTGTTCGCCAGCGAATCACTGGATGCGATCCTGCCGGACCACTGCTGCGCCTTTGCAGCCTACCGGACGTTTGCGGACCAGCCGTTCTCGGGCATCGACGAGCAGGGCGCATCCATACTCCTCGACGAACCGGTCAAGGACGCGGCCGGGCTGAGGCGCGATACGCTGTACTTTGCCGGCTACCAGTTCGCCGCCGTTGCGATCCTGTACGCCATGCCGGAGAGCGTCACGAACTGGACCGAGGAAGACAAACAGGACTACAGCTTTTCGAAGTACTGGAACAACGTCAAGAACCCGCAGATGGATTCGGACGACTTCTACCTGAACTACATCATTCACCCGTACTGGGGTGCATCGTACTTCGTCCGGGCTCGTGAGCGCGGCTACTCGAACGGCGAGTCGTTCTGGTATTCGGTGCTGCTGTCGACGATGTTCGAGTTCGGCGCCGAGGCGCTGGCCGAGGAGCCGTCCTACCAGGACCTCGTCATCACGCCGGTGCTGGGGTCGCTGGCCGGGCTCTGGTTCATGGACGTTCGCGAAGGGGTGCGCGAGAGAACCGCCGACCGCGGCTATCGCTCGACCGGCGACAAGTGGATCTGGGTGCTGACGGACCCGCTCGGCGCCCTGAACCGGCAGGTGGACAAGCTGTTCGGAATAGAAACCGAAGCCAGCTTCACGCCCTACGTGTCAATGGGGCCGCGCGTCGCCGACCCCTACGCTCGTCCCTACACACGGCGCGGTGCACAGGACTCCGTTGTCGGGCTGAAACTCACCCTCAGCTGGTAAGCGTTTCGAATCAGCCGTTGCGCCGCCAGGGCCGCCAGACGGAGAGACGCCGAATCGCGCCGTGCGGCACGCGCTGCCAGGCGCGTTCGTGCAGGTAGTACACGACGAGCTTGACCAGGGGTTCGACGACGCCGACGGCAGCGGCAAACGCGAGTTCCCCGGTGACGAAGAAGACGATGGTCGTGGTGGTGATCGTGCCGGTGATGCGGTAGGTGATCGCTTTGAGCACACTCCGCAGGCGCGACTCCCTTTCGGGATGAGAGTCGGATTCGTGCATGGGGTGTCCTCGGGCGGCGGGCGCCGGGCGCGAGATTCTAGAGCAGCGCCGTTCCTCCCACAATAGGCGCGCGGCGCCCCTCGCCGTTGCTACACTGCCGCCGTGGACCCGATCCTTCCCGCCTACGATGACGTTGCCCAGGTCGTCCGCGACCACGTCCGCGATCAACCGGTGTACTGCCTGTACCCGGACGTCTACCGGCGCGGCGCGAGCGACTTCATCGCCGCGTTTCCGGGCCGCGTGCTGTATGCCGTGAAGGCGAACAGCCACCCGGCAGTGCTGCGTGCGCTGGCCGGCGGCGGCATACAGCACTTCGACTGCGCGTCGCTTCCGGAGGTGGAACTGGCGCGTCGCGTGTCGCCGGATGCGACCTGCTGTTTCATGACCCCGGTAAGGCTGCGCGGCGCTGCGCGCACCGCGTTCCGGGAGCACGGCGTCCGGCACTTCCTGATCGACCATGCCAGCGGACTGGCACCGCTGGTGGACGAGATCGACGCCAGCCGCGCGGTGATTTTCGCGCGCATGGCGGTTCACCATGAATCGGCGATGGCGGACCTGTCGGTACGCTTCGGCGCACCGCCGAACGACATCCCGGCACTGCTGTCCGCGATACGCGATGCCGGCGCGGAACCGGCGCTGGCGTTCAACGTCGGTTCCAACGTGGCCAGCCCGGAGGCCTATCGGCATTCGATCGGTGTCGCGAAAGATGTCCTGTTGTCGTTGCCGTTCCGCGTCCGCCTTGTCGATATCGGCGGCGGCTTCCCCCTGCGCTATCCCGACTACGACGTACCGCCGCTCGCCGAATTCTTCGCGGCGATCCGCGACGCGGCGGCGAGCCTGCCGCTGGCGCATGGCGGTGAGCTCTTCGTAGAGCCGGGGCGGGCGCTGGCGGCGCCGGGCATGTCGGCACTGGTTCGCGTGCTGCTGCGGAAGGAGGATCGCCTGTTCCTCAACGACGGCATGTACGGCGTGTTCTGGGAGCTCCGCTTCCGCGGACACGAGCGTTTCCCGGTGCGCTGCTGGCGCGGTGGCGAACGCCATGCCGGCGAGATGTCGCGCTTCAGGCTCTACGGCCCGACCTGCGATTCGTCGGACGCGTTGCCGGGCGATGTGAGCCTGCCGGCCGACGTGGGTCCGGGCGACATTCTCGAGTTCGGGAACCTGGGCGCCTACAGCCTGACCGGCCGCACCGACTTCAACGGGTTCCTGAGCGACGAGGTAGTCGTCGTCCGCGACGGGGCGCCGCCGACGGACTGATCCGGGGCCGCAACGGCGACGGTCAGGGGTCGATGAACGACTCGCCGTCGAGCTTCGCCGCGACGGCGGGCGGTATCTCCAGGCCGAGGTGCGCCGCGATCGACGGCAGGATGTCGACGATGGGCGGCGAATTGGCGAAGCGCGCATTGAGTCGCCGGCTGTTCGTCACGATCCAGGTCGTGCGTTCGCGCTCCGACTGTTCACCGTGTTCGCGGCCGTCGATCGCGTCGCGACCGTGATCGGTCGTGACGACGACGAGCCAGTCTTCGCCCGACCGCTGTGCCAGCGCCCCGGTGATCTCGCCGACGTGACGGTCCATCGCCTGCACGGCGGCGTCCATGTCCGGGCCGTCGCCGTAGCGGTGTCCCGCGTCGTCGGTGTACTGCAGGTAGACCCACGACAGGTCGGGTCCCTCTGCACGCAGGTAGCGTGCGGCCTCGGCGGCCACGGCGTCGTCGATGTCGCTGATGTACTCGTCGAGTTCCGGGTCGCCGCCGACGTGCGGGTAGCGATCGCTGTCGTTCTCCAGGCCGTCGAACGCGTAGTCGATCTTGTGGCCGCCGGCGGCGGCCAGCCCGTCGCCCAGCAACTTCGTCCGGTTGTCTTCCCAGGTCGAGAACACGGCGGTCGTGAGCATCGGGTCGTGGTGCTTCGCGATCCGGAAGATGTCCCAGTAGCCGTAGTCCGGATCGTTCACGTCGTTGTCGTACACGTTGTGCTTGTTCGCCCAGGTGCCGGTGATCAGGCTCTGGTAGCCGACGGCGGAAACGGTGGGGCTTTCCGACGGGCCGCCCACTTCGCCGCCAACGAAGCTGCGCGTGTAGCCGCCCTCGGCCGCGAGCGCGTCGAGGTGCGGCGTCGGTAGCCGCTCGACGGTGTCGGCGGTAATTCCGTCCAGAATGATGAACACGGCCTTCGGTACCGGCGCTTTCTCGTCGGCGCTGCAGGCGGACAGGACGACAAGCAGGACGATGATCAGGCAGCGCATGGCGACGTACTCCTCATCAGATCGACGATTGCGGCGTCATCGGCGTGCCGTCGAAAAAGCGCCCGAGGCGCAGCGGTTCGAGGTCGATGCCGGTGTCGTGGCCGGTCAGCAGGCCGGCGATCGCCATGCCGGCGCCCGGGCCGATGCCGAAGCCGTGCCCGCTGAAACCGGTGGCGACGTGGAAGCCCGGAATGCGCGTCTCGCCGATGGCCGGGATCACGTCCGGCGTCGACTCGATCATGCCGGCCCAGGTCTCGACGAACGCGACGTCGGCCAGCGACGGGAACACGGTCGCCAGGTCGCGGCGCAGCACGGCGACGGCTTTCGCGCTCGGCGCCGGATTCAGGACGCGGGTGGCCTCGAACGGCGAGGGCGCGTCGAGCGGCCAGGTTCGCGGCGTGCGCAGCGCGTCAAAAAATTCGCGGCCGAACGACAGGCGTAGCATGCGCCAGTCCATCTTCAATGCGGGCAGGAACTTCACGAACCAGCGGAACGAGGCCGGCGTCAGCGCGTGATCGAGCAGCATGCCGGGCGCGATCGTGTAGCCGCCGTCCTCGCGCCGGCGGATGCCGATGCGTTCGTCGAACAGCGTGCCGTCCAGCACGTCGGGCCCCGGCGCAGTGCGCACGACGGTGCCGCGAACGCGAAGCTGCGGCAGCGTCACGCCGACCGAACCGCAGAACATCGACGTCCACGCGCCGCCGGCGCAGAGTACCGTTGATGCGCGTATGCGCCCGTGTTCCGTGACAACGCCGGCGACACGGCCGGCCTCGAGGTCCAGGCCGCGGACGGCGCAGCCGGTGAGCACCGTGCCGCCCGCGCGCTCGACGGCACGCGCAATCGCCGGCGCGGCCTTGTGCGGCTCGGCGCGGGCGTCGCTGGCCGTGTACATCGCACCGGGCCAGTCGATGCCGCCGCCACGCACCAGGTCGGCCAGCCGGTGCCGGCCGATCAGCTCCGTGTCGAGGCCGTGTTCGCGGGCGATCTGCACCCAGTCTTCGAACGCGCCGAGCTCGGCTTCCTTGCGCGCGACGAACAGGCAGCCGCCCTGGCGGAAGCCGACGCGCTCGCCGATGTCGTCTTCCAGTGTGCGCCAGATGCGGTTTGCCGCCATCGCCATCGGCAGCTCGCGCGTGTCGCGACCCTGCTGCCGCACCCAGCCCCAGTTGCGGCCGGACTGTTCGCCGGCGACGACGCCTTTCTCGCAGACGACGACGTCCACGCCCTGCCGGGCGAGAAACCACGCGGTCGAGATGCCGATGATGCCGCCGCCGATGACGACGACGTCGGCCGAGACCGGCATGGACGTGGGTGACGCGACCGGCCGCTCCCAGGTGCTGTGGACGATACGGTCCGTCACGGCGTGCGGCGGAACCACGCGGCCGGCAGCATCACGGCCAGCGCCGCAATCGGTGCGACGAACATCGGGTGGATCGCGCCGGGCCAGCCCTCGACCTGGTCGTAGACGAACAGTTGCGACGCGCAGCCCGCGGCGGCCGACACGAGGATCGCCCAGAAGCCCACGTGCCGTGGCGCGTGCTTCCAGAACACCGACAGGATGAACGGCACGAAGATCGCGGCGGGCGCGAGCAGTGTCGCGAACACGACGAGGCTGACGACGCCGGGGAATACCAGGGAGATGGACAGCGCGACCGCCGCCAACACGGCCGTGATGACACGCGAATGGAAGATCTGCTTCGCGTCGCTCGAATTGTGCCCGAACATCGGCTCGTACAGGTCCTGCACGGCAAGCGAGGACGCGGCGGCGAGGAACGACGAAGACGTGGACATCGTGGCGGCCATGATCGCGGTCATGATCAACGAGCGTACGCCCTCCGGGAGCACCTGCGCCACGAGTTCCGGCAGCGCTTCATCCTGGCTTTCGAGGCCTGGCAGCAGCGCGGCGGCGGCCATGCCGAGGAACGCGACACAGGCGCCGAACACGATGTAGTTGCAGCCGGTGAACAGGTAGGCGGTGCGGGCCGTCGCCGGGTCCTTCGCGGCCAGGGCACGCTGCATGTACGCCTGATCGACGCCGTAGCTGTAGAGCGCGAGCGCGGACCACGCGAGCGGCGTCCAGAGGCCGAGTGCGGTCGGATCGAAATAGGAATCAGGCAGCGCCTCCTGCAATCCGGTGATGCCGCCGACGGCTATCCATGCGAGTACGACCGCGAGGATCACGCCCGTCATCAACACGACGTACTGCAGTGCGTCCGTCCACACGACGGCCCACAGGCCGCCCATCATGGTGTAGATCGCGAACGCCGCGGTGATGACGATCGACGACTGCGCGATCGTCAGGTCGAACAGCGCGGACAGCAGGATCGCCGAGACGAGGATCTGCACGGCAACGAACGCGACGGCCTCGAGGATCTGCAGCACGGCCGTCAGCCGGCGCGTCTCCACGCCGAACACGTTGCCGATGTACTCGGGGATGGTCGTGAGCTGCAGCTTGCGCAGGCGCGGCGCGATGAACAGGCCGATGAAGAAGTAGGCGGGAATCGCGCCGTAGTTCCAGTAGATGCCGGACACGCCGATCGCGTACGCGAGTCCCGCACCGCCGATCAGGCCCGAGCCGGAGAACTCGGTCGCGGCGAGCGACAGCGAAGCCGGTACCGGCCCGAGTTCGCGGCCGCAGAGATGGAAGTCCTCCGTGCTGTGCACGCGCTTCGACCAGTAGCGGCCGATCGCAAGCACGAGCCCGATGTAGGCCCCGAACACGATGATGTCGAGCATGAACCTCTCCCCGCTGCCGGGACCGCCCGCGTCCCGTTGTTCTTATTCTTCGGCCAGCCGCTCCCGGACGTAGTTGCGGATGTCGAGGCTCCAGTCCTCCATCGGTCCGTAGAAACCGGACTCAAAGACACTGGAATTCATGCCGCGCTGGACCGATTCGCAGATGGCCCAGTCCTGGCGGTTCACGAGGTCCCAGAATTCCACGGCATCGGACGGGTCGAAGTCGTCCTTTGCCATCTCATCCGGGTGAAACAGGAACTCGCAGATGATGTCCGTGCGCTGCGGCGAGCGCGGCCACAGCGTGAACGCGGCGGCGTGGTCCATGGACAGGCTCAGCATCAGGTTCGGGTAGATGAGCTCGCCCTTGTGGCGGATCTTCTCGTTCTCGTCGAGGCCGGGAAACGGCGCGCGCTTCGTGAGGCCGGTGAACGAGAACGTATTCGTGCCGTCCTTTTGCGGGATGCCTTCCTCCCAGTCTAGGTCCGCGCCGCCGTTCACGCGGAACGCCGGCACGATCTTGCACAGTTCCGGGTGCACGCCCGCGCAGTGGTAGCACTCGTTGTAGTTCTCGAGGATGACCTTCCAGTTCGCGGCCACGGAATAGTCGATGCGCCAGCCGCTCGCGAGGTTTGCGAGCGGGTAGCGGCGGATGCGCCCGGCGGACACGGCGAGCATGTCGGCCAGCGACTGCGAGCCGGGCGTGACGCGCACGAACACGAATCCGCCCCAGGTGTCGAGCTCGACCTGGTGCAGCGAGAAGCAGGCCTTGTCGACCTCGATGTGCGGCGTGCTGTGCAGCTCGCCGTCGAGCCTGTAGTTCCACGAGTGGTACGGGCAGCGGATGCCGGCCTGGAAGCGGCCGCGCTGTTCGCTGCCGTCCGGACTCATGACCAGCTCCGAACCCCGGTGGCGGCACACGTTGTGAAACGCGCGGAGTTCGTTGCTCATGACCAGCAGCAGGCTGTCGCCCACGACGTTCACGAGGCGGTAGTCGCCTTTCTCCGTCAGCCCCTCGGTGCGGCCGACGCAAAACCATTCGCGGCGGAAAATCCGGTCGCGTTCGCGCTGCAAATGATCGGGGTCCAGGTAGTAGGACCCGGGGAGCGTGGCTTCGAGCTGGTGCGCTTGTGAACTCATGTATTCTTCGTCAATTCAACCCGTTTGGCAGGGCGTATGCAATACGACGTGATCGTAATCGGGGCCGGGCACAACGGCCTGACCACCGCGGCCTACCTGGCCAAAGCGGGTCGCCGCGTCCTGGTACTGGAACGCCGCTCCGTCGTGGGTGGCTGCGCGGTCACGGAAGAGGTGGACCCGGTGCGTGCGCCGGGTTGTCGGGTATCCACTGCGTCGTACATCGCCAGCATGCTGCGCCCGACGATCATCCGGGACCTAAAGCTCGCGGACTTCGGGCTGCGCATGGTGGCCTGCGACCCGGGGGTGCAGGCGGCGTTCCGGGAGGACGGGGGCGACGTCGTCGCCTGGTGGGGCGATCACGCCCACATGCGGGCGGAACTCGAGCGCATCGCGCCGAACGATGTCGAGCGTTTCTTCAGGACGGAGGAGGAGCTGAAGAAGCTCGCCGCCTACCTGCAGCCGTTCTTCCTGGAGCCGCCGCCCGACGTGCACGCGCGGGGCTTCGCGAAACTGGCCGAGGGCCTGCGCCTGTACAAGCGCTTCCGCGGCATCTCGGGTGACCAGGTGGCGGAGCTGCTGCGCTTCCTGACCGGCTCGCTCGGCGAGTTCCTCGACAAGCGCTTCGAGTCGGACAAACTCAAACGCCTGATCCTGTCGAACAGCCTGTACGGCAAGCACGGCGGGCCGTACCAGCCCGGCACGGCGATGGGCCTGCTCTTCCACCTGCTGTCGGGCGGCGATGCCGACCAGCAGGCCTGGCAGGGGCACGTCATCGGCGGCATGGGCGCGATCACGCATGCGCTGAATGGCGCGTGCGAAAGCTTCGGCGTGACCGTGCGAACCGATGCGCCGGTCGCGAAAGTGAATGTCGCGAACGGCACCGCGACCGGCGTGACGCTCGAATCGGGCGAGGTGCTGGATGCGAAGCAGGTGGTCTCGAATGCGGATCCCAGGCGCACGTTCCTGAAACTCGTGGAAGCGAGCGAACTCGACGCCGACTTCCGGCGCTCCGTGGCGGACATCCGCATGGACGGCCCGGCCGGCAAGGTGAACTTCGTGCTGTCGGAGGAGCCGCGCGTGCGCGGCATGCCAACCGACCGCACGCGCGAGCAACGCTCGCTGTTCACGCTGATCCCGACGCTCGCCGAAGCCGAGGCGAACTACAACCGCTCGCGCACCGGCGAGCTGCCCGAGCGCCTGTGGGTGGACTGCGTGCTTGCCTCGAACGTGGACGACACGCTCGCGCCGGAAGGGCAGCACATGCTGACCTGCTTCGTGCAGTACCTGCCGTACCGGTTGAACGGCGGCTGGGATGCGCAGCGCGAGGCGCTCGGCGATGCGGTGACGCAGATCATCGGCGAGTACGCGCCGAACGTGCCGGACGCCGTGGTCGCGCGCTGCGTGCTCGCTCCGCCCGACCTCGAGGAGCGCTTCGGCATCACCGAGGGCAACATCTTTCACGGCGACATCTCGCTGGAGCAGATGTTCTTCATGCGGCCGTTGCCGAGGTGGTCGCAGTACGCGACGCCGATCGGGAACCTGTACCTTTGCGGGGCGGGCACGCATCCCGGCGGCGGCGTGACGGGTGCACCGGGGTACAACGCCGCGCGGCGCGTGCTGCGGGACGCAAGTTGAGGCGCCGGGTAATAAGTCAGGCGCCCGCCCGGTCTCCGAACGAGATCGAACCGTTGTAGCGAATGACCCGACAGGAAAACACGATGACTCGAAGAAACCGCCCGCCGAATCCGTTCAAGATCGCCATCCTGGGAATGCTGCTCGCAATCTTCGCGAATGCCGGTGCCCAGGAGCTGTCACTGCCGTCCCGTTCGCCGGATCTCGGCACGGCCGACGCGGCGACGCTGGGTACGAACGACGACGGTATCGGCCTGGCGGCAGGCGACGGTGTGCCCGCCTTCACCAGTCACAGCGTGACGGGCGAACCCGTTCACTGGAACGAGCTCGCCCAGGAAGGCCCATTGCTGGTGGTCTTCTACCGCGGTGGCTGGTGCCCGTACTGCAACGTCCAGATCCGCCAGCTGACGCTCGCCTACCCGGAATTCGAGGAGCGCGGCATATTGCCCGTGCTGATCAGCGCCGACCGTCCCGATGCGGCCAGCCTTGCGCAGAATCACTACGAGATTCCGTTCCCGGTACTCTCCGACCCGGACCTGGCCGCGCACGTAGCGTTCGGTGTCACGCTCGAAGTCGACGACGAGACGGTCGAGCGCTACAAGGAATACGGCATCGACCTGGAAGCCTGGTCCGGCAGGGACCATCACACGATCGCGGTCTCGTCGGCGTTCCTGGTCGATGTCGACGGCGTCGTCCAGTGGGCGCATACTTCGCTGGACTACAAGACGCGCCCCAGCCCGGAGCAGCTGCTGGATGCGGTGGGCCGGGTCGACTGGTAAGCGAAAACAAGGGCCTGCGTTCGGGCGCGGCAGCGCGATTGCGGTGGTGTCACCGCAATCATGTAAATGTCACACGTGCCGAGCATAATCGAGGGGCACATAACAATACGACCACAGCCCGCCTGCTGAACCCGGAGCTTCCATGACACGGAATCCCTGCTGCGCCGCGCGTCGGCGTCTTGCCGCTGTATTCGCCTCGCTCTCCTTCCTGCCGATCGCCGGCGGCGCAATTGCACAGGACCTCGTCATCACCGGTGTCGTGGACGGCCCGTTGATCGGCGGCGTGCCAAAGGCCGTCGAGCTGTACGTGCTGAACGACGTTACCGATCTCAGCAGCTACGGCGTCAGCTCCGCGAACAATGGTGCGGGACCCACGGGCGCGCCGGAATTCACGTTTCCGGCCGTCGGCGTTTCCGCCGGCACGTTTCTGTACGTGGCGTCGGAAGCGACCGGGTTTTCCGACTTCTTCGGCTTCGCACCGGACTACACGAGCAGCGCGGCAAGCATCAACGGCGACGACGCCATCGAGCTGTTCGAGAACGGCGTCGTCGTAGATGTCTTCGGTGACGTCAACGTCGACGGCACCGGCCAGCCGTGGGACCACGTCGACGGGTGGGCCTACCGCGTGGCCGATACCGGGCCGGACGGCAGTACCTTCGTGCTCGCGAACTGGACTTTCAGCGGTATCGATGCGTTCGACGGCGAATCCTCGAACGCCACCGCCGCCACACCGTTCCCGATCGGCGGCTACACGTCCGGCGGCGGCGACACTGCACCGCGTGTGACGTCGTCGGTCCCCGCGAACGGCGACAGCGGGGTCGCGGTCGACACTGACATCGTGCTTACGTTCAGCGAGCCGGTTACGGTAACCGAGCCCTGGTTCGACATCGCCTGCTCCGTCTCCGGTGCGCACGCCGCGACGGCCGGCAGCGCCGACAACGTCACGTTCACGCTCGCCGTCGCCAGCGCCTTCACCCTGGGCGAAAGCTGCACGGTCACGGTCGTCGCGACCCAGGTCAGCGACGTCGATGCGGACGACCCTCCCGACACCATGGCCGCCGACTTCGTTGCCACGTTCGAGGTCCAGGCGCCCGCCCTGACGGGCGTCGTCATCAACGAGATCAGCGCCGACCCGGACGCCACCGCCGGCGACGCGAACGGCGATGGCGTCGTGAACACGTCTGAAGACGAGTTCGTGGAAATCGTGAACGTGAGCGGCGCGGATCTCGACGTCTCGGGCTGGACGATTTCCGATGCCGTCGGCGTGCGGCACACGTTCCCGGCCGGTTCGACCGTCACCGACGACTGCGCCATCGTCGTGTTCGGTGGCGGCACGCCGTCGGGTCAGTTCGGCGGCGCCGCGGTGCAGGCCTCCAGTACCGGTCAGCTCGGGCTCAACAACGGCGGTGACACGGTCACGCTGGACAACGGCGGCGGCGAAATCATCAGCGTTGCCTACGGCAGCGAAGGCGGCAACAACCAGTCGCTGACGCGCAATCCGGACATCACCGGCGAGTTCGTGCAGCACACGACCGTCAACGGCGCGCTCTTCACGCCGGGCGCGCGGAACGACGGCAGCGCGTTCGCCGGTTGCACGGCTTCCGTGGAAAGGGTGGCCATTTACGACGTGCAGGGCAGTGGCACCAGTTCGCCGTACGCGGGCCAGACCGTGGTAATCGAGGGCATCGTGACCGGCGACTTCCAGGACGATGACGCCGACACGCAAAGCAGCCTGGGCGGCTTCTACGTACAGGAGGCCGTGACGGACGGGGACCCGGCGACGTCCGACGGCATTTTCGTGTACGACGGCTTCGACCCTGCCCTGGACGTGAGCGTCGGCGACGCGGTCCGCGTGACGGGCCTCGTCACCGAGTTCTTCGGCGAAACCCAGGTGTCACCAACCGCGGTGGAGATCATCGGCAGCGGCAACATCGCGCCGACCGCGGTCAGCCTCCCGACAGCGAACGTGCTCACGATGAGCAGCGGAGAGTACTTCGGCGACCTCGAACAGTACGAGGGCATGCTCGTCACGTTCACGGACACGCTGACCGTCACCGACACGTTCAACCTCGACCGCTTTGGCGAGCTGCTGCTCGTCGCGGGTCCGCGGCCGTACCAGTTCACCGAAAAGAACGCGCCGGACGCGGCCGGCCTCGACGCACACCTGCAGGCGCTCGGCGCGCTCGGCATCATGCTCGACGACGGCCTCACCGTGCAGAACCCCGACCCCATTCGTTACCCGGCGCCGGGCCTGCCGAATGCGGTGGATGCCGTGGTGCGCTCGGGCGACACCGTTTCCGGTCTCACGGGCAACCTTCGCTACAGCCGTGGCAGCGGCGGTTCAGGCGATGAGTTGTACCGCCTGATGCCGACCGTCGAGCCCGTGTTCGTGAACGACAATCCGCGGCCGGCTGCAGCGCCGGACGTCGGCGGGGATCTCAGGGTCGTGTCACTGAACACGCTCAATTTCTTCACCACGCTCGACGAGCCCGGCGCCACCTGCGGCCCGGTCCCGCAGGACTGCCGTGGTGCGAATACTGCCGCGGAGTACGGCCGTCAGCTCCAGAAGCTCGTCACGGCGCTGGCGGGCCTCGATGCCGATGTCATCGGCCTCGTCGAACTGGAGAACAATGCGAGTGAATCGCTGGCGGCGATCGTCGACGCTCTCAATGCGGCTACCGGCAAGAGCTTTGCGCGTGTCGATACGGGCATGATCGGAACCGACGCGATCAAGGTGGGTTTCATCTACGACACCTCGACCGTCGCCCTGCTGGGCAGTCACGCCATTCTCGATTCCGGCGTCGACCCGACGTTCCTCGACGACAAGAACCGCCCGGTGCTGGCGCAGAGCTTCAGCGAGCTGGCGAGCAGCGAGGTGTTTACGGCCGCCACCATGCATCTCAAGTCCAAGGGCAGTGATTGCGACGATGTCGGTGACCCGGACACGGGCGATGGCCAGGGCAACTGCAACCTGACGCGCACGGGTGCGGCACAGTCGGTGATCAACTGGCTGGCGACGGATCCCACCGGCAGCGGTGACCCCGATGTCCTCGTGCTCGGCGACTACAATGCGTACCGGCAGGAAGATCCGATCAACGTGTTCCGCAGCGCCGGCTACACGGACCTCATCGACACATTCGTCGGCGAAGGCGCTTACTCGTACAATTTCGATCGGCAGCTCGGCGCCCTCGATCATGCGTTTTCGTCGCCGTCCCTCACCGAGCAGGTGAGCGGTGCGAGCGAGTGGCACGTCAACGCCGACGAGGCTGACGTGTTCGACTACAACCTCGAGTTCGGCCGCAACCCCGCGATATTCGACGGTGATTCGCCCTTCCGTGCGGCAGACCACGACCCGCTTATCGTTGGCTTGTCACTGGGCCCGGACGAATCGGCGGACGACGACAACGACGGTGTGCCCAACGTTGGAGACGTCTGCCCGGGCACGGCGATACCCGAGTCCGCACCTACGCACTTCCTGCTCGGCACGCGCTGGGCGCTCGTGGACGGTGACACCGAGTTCGATTCCGGCTGGTTCTGGGACTGGTGGAAGCACAGGGGCTACTCGACCGCCGACACGGCCGGATGCTCCTGCGAGCAGATCGTTGCGGAAACCGGCGCCTCGGCGCTCAACCTCAAGTTCGGTTGCAGCGAGTTGCTGATGCGCTACTGGACCCGGCAGGTGCGGTAGCCGGTCGCCGGCGCCGACGAATGGCCGGCACCGGCGTGGGTCCGGGTGCCCGGGGCTGCCGTGCAGCCAGGTCCTCGCGCCTGATCGCAACGCCGTCCACCACGTGTCTCAGTACGCCAGGACGTATTGCTCGAACCAGGGTGCGAGTTGCTGCGCCCAGATCTCGTACCCGGCTTCGCTTAAGTGAATACCGTCCGGCATGATGCCGGGATCGACGAAGTCGGATTGCGTGACGAACGCATCTCCGATGTCCGCGTAGAGCACGCCGGCTTCCGCAGCGACCTCCTGCAGCAGGCGATTTGCCGCTGCGTTGAGCCTGAGGTGGCCGACGTCGGCCGCTTCACCGCCGGGGAAGATCGCGAACAGCAATATCGCGGAATCTGGCAGACGGGCCTGCAACTCCCGGAGAATGGCCTTGATGCCGGCGGCGACGGCCGCGGGCGGATCCTGCCGGAAACCGGTGTTGTTCGTGCCGATCAGCAGGACCACAAGGTCCGGGTCGAGTTCGTCGACGGCGCCGTGGTGCAGGCGCCATAGAACGTTCTCGGTCCGGTCGCCGCCGAAGCCGAGATTGAGTGAGTCGAGGCGCCCGAAGTGTTTCTGCCAGACCGGAGCACCTTCCTTTTCCCAGCGTTCCGTAATGGAGTCGCCGATCATCACGACGTCGATGCCGGCGTGGCGCTCCGTGAGCTTGGCCTCGTGCCGCGGAAGCCACCAGTCGATGGACCAGCTTTCTTCGAGCGGGGCGGGCGTCGTCGCGAGACGGATCGCCGGTTCGGTTTCGAGGGTATCGCCGGCCCCGATGCCGGCGTACAGCGTCAATGCGATGGCCATCGCGAAGCAATCGCATCTCGGCCATTGTCCGCGCCGGCGCGATGTCATCGGCGGCGTGCCGCCAGCGACCCGCGGGCAAGCGGTATGCCGTCAAGGATCACCCACTCGATGCGATCCCATGCGGTCACGTCTTGCGTCGGGTCCGCGCCGAGCAGCAGCAGATCCGCCTGCTTGCCGGGCGCGATCGTGCCCAGGTCGTCGAAACCATAGAACTCGGCATTGTCGTGCGTCATCGCGCGCAGCAGTCGTGCCGGCGTGACGCCGGCCTCGATCCAGTGGTCCATCTCCATGCGCGCGTTAAGGCCGGGCGGATTCGCGTAGGTGAGGTCGCTCGGCGTGTCGCTGCCGAACAGCAGCACGCCGCCGTTCTCGTTCAGCCAGCGCGTCGCCGCGACCACGCGGGCGATTCCCGGTTCGAACGGCGCCTGCCAGCCTTCGTTGTCGATCTTGTCCGCGAACCCGGGATAGCTGCGAAGACGCTGCCCGAGTGCCTGTCCACCGTCGCCGGCATACCAGTCGAGCAACGACTGCGGCAGCACGGCGGCCATCGTGGGCCGCTTCAGGTAGTGCGGGTCGAGCAGGTCGCGTTCGCCGTACAACACCTGGACCGTGGGCTGGACCGGGATGCCCTTCTCGGCAAGCACCTTCAGCGTGTCGAGCACGGCGCCGGTTGGCGTCGTCCCTTCGACGTCTTCCCAGGCCCAGAGCCCGTGCACCAGCGCGCCGACGCCGCTGCGTGCGCCGGCCGCCTGTGCCGGCAGGGAATTGGCGTGAACCAGTACGGGAAGGCCGTGCGCCTTGCCGGCTTCGACGAGTGCTCGCAACAGGTCGTCCGACGGCACCGGCCAGTCGTTGCGTGCCCCGAACCCGTCCTCCCAGTGCGTCTTGATGCAAATCGCACCGTCGTCGGCGATGGCCTGAGCCACGGCCGCAGGCGTGTGCTCGGCCGGGTCGATGCCGTCGGGGACCGGGCGGCCGGCGTCCGGGTCCACCAGGAACCACGGGGATATGCGATACCGAATCGCTTCCGGCAGGAACCGTGTCGGATAGCCGTCCATCACCGGCGCGGCGCCGCAGTGGAAGGCGGTCGGCGCGATGGCCTCCGCATTCCAGGCCGCGAGCCGCTCCGCATTGCTGTTCAGGTCCACCAGCGTCGTAAAGCCGTGGTAGAGCCAGGCGCGAGGGATCTGTCGCCGGGCTTCCGCGACGAGTTCCGGGTGCGCCGCTGACTGTTCCCAGTCCATGCCGGGCACGCCGTCGAGATGGACGTGGCCGTCGATCAGGCCGGGGACCAGGTACAGGCCGTCCCCGTCGATGCTGTCCGCGTCGCCGGCGTCGACGTCCCCGATCGCCGCGACCCGGCCATCCTCCACCAGCACGTCCTGCGCCCCGCCGACGCTGCCGGTGACGACATCGACGATCCGGGCGTCGCGAATGAGCAGGCGGTCTGCGCCGATGGCGCTCAACGGCGCCAGCCACAGGCTGAACAGGGCGATGGACAGGAGAGTCTTCTGCATAGGGTTACCCGTCATAAGGCAAGTTGACGCCCTGGGCCGAATTCAGTCTTTCGGCACCAGCCGCGCGATCAGGAGGTTCAGGATCGTCAGCAGCAGACTGCCGAGCAGTGCCGGGACGAAGCCCGATACGTCGAACCCTGGCACGAGCACGCTGGCGAGCCAGAGCATCAGCGCATTGACGACCAGCAGGAACAGGCCGAGCGTTACGATCGTCAGCGGCAGCGTCAACACGACCATGACGGGCCGGACGAACGCGTTCACGAGACCGAGGATCACCGCGGCGACCAACGCGTAGCCGATGCCGTCGATGTGGATGCCGCTCACGAGGTTGCCGACGACCAGCAGCGCAACGGCCGTCAGCACGACATGCAGGATGAATTGCTTCATGAACGGTGAGTCTCCCTGGTGGTCGTCGGCGTCAGTGTACGACGGACGGACGTGAATCTCACGACAGTGCGCGCGCGACCGCCATGTTACGCTCGTCGATCGGTAGTGCAGGTCAATCGGGTTGTCGCAAGAGCCACGGCCAGGTTGGCGACGGGATGATCAAGGGGAGTATGCGCCGTATGCCGGCACCAATCGTGTTCGTCGATATCGCGGGGCCCGATGACGAGGTACTGAAGCAGTTCTACTCGACGGTGTTCGAGTGGCACGCGGGCGATGACGGCAAGTTCGAGGCGCCGGTCGAGACGCCGGTTCACGGCGCGATTCGCAAGGACCCGGCGGAGAAGCGGATCTACATCGGCGTGCCGGACGTGGCGGCAACGCTCGCGGCCATCGAGGCGGCGGGCGGCTCGGTGGACGTGCCGCGCTTCGAGGTGCCGGGCGTCGTCGTGCTCGGCCTGTTCCGTGACCCGGCCGGCAACCCGATGGGGCTGGTGGAGATGGACGGCAACAGGCCGCGCGTACCCTAGTCGTCGAAGTACGCGGACAACGCCTCGAAGAACACGTACTCGTCCACGCCTTCCTTGCCGACCGGCTTCGGCTGGGCGCCCCACATCGCGACAACGAGGTCGCGTTCAGGATCCACGAACACGAACTGCCCGAAGATGCCGATCGCGGCGTAACTCCGCCCGTGCAGCGGCCAGAGCATGTAGCCGTACTCGACCTCGCGGCCGCTGACGACCTTGCGCGACCCCGCCTCCGCCATCCAGCCCTCCGGCAGGATGCGCTGGCCGTCGGCGACGCCGTCTTCGAGCAGGAACAGGCCGAAGCGCGCGTAGTCGCGCAACGTGGCCGACAGGCCGCTGCCGCCGACCTCGAGGCCGTCCGGCGACTCCAGCCACCAGTTTGCGTCCGCCTCCATGCCGGCGGGGATCCAGATCTTCTCCGAGAGGTAGTCTGCGACCGGCTTGCCGACTGCGGCCTGCACCAGCGCGCCGGCGACGTGCGTCTCGCCGGTACTGTAGTTCCAGAGCGTGCCGGGTTCGGCCGCGCGCGGCAGCGAGGCCATCAGGTCGAGGATCTCGCCGGGCTGCTGCCCGATCTGCGCCTCGAGCATCGCGCGCCGGTCCGACGCGGGGTCCGTGTAGGTCTCGTTCCATTTCACGCCGGAGGCCATCTGCAGCAGGTGGCGCACGGTCACGCCGTCGTAAGCGCTGCCCTCGAAGCGTGGCAGGTACTTCACGATGGGGTCGTCGATGCTGTCGATGTGCCCGTCCTGGATCGCGGCACCGATCAGCGTGGCCGTCATCGACTTGACCACGGACATCGACATCCAGCGCGTCTCCGGCCCGTTGCCCATGAAGTACTTTTCGAAGCGAATCGAGCCGTCCTTGACGACGAGCATCCCGGTCACGCGGTTCAGCGCGATGACGTCGTACAGGTCGTAAGCCTTGTTGCCGATGGCGAAGCGGAAGTCGGCCAGGTCCATCGATTCGACCGGCAGTTCGCGGGGCTCGCCGGCGCGCACGACCCGCGTCGGGAACAGGCGGTCGATGTTGCGGAATGTATTGACCTGCACGTCGGGGTACAGGCGCCCGTCGTACACCTCGCGTACCGTGCCGATGGCCTCGTCGGCGTGCGGGTATTCCTGGCTGGCCGCCGGCGTCAAAGCCAGGGTGACCGCCATGGCGAGCGTGCACGAAATCGTACGAAGTTTGCTCACGGGTATCGTCTCCGGTGCGGACAGTGACGGGGTCCGGCAAGCATACTATGATCAACCGCCTGGAGCGCCTGCCGGACAAGGACGAACCGCCCCGCATGAGTATCGAGTTACCGACCGTCATCGCGACTTCCGTCGTGCGTGGCAGCCAGCAGGGTGAGAGTCACGGCGGCGTCTACCTCGTGGATTTCCGGAACCGCACCGGCGAGCAGGTCGTCGACTGGAACACCAGCGAGATCGACTTCACCGGCCGCGGCGCCGACCGCGGCCTGCGCGGCATCGCCTTCGACGGCGACGACATCTGGATCGCGGCGAGCGACGAGCTGTACCGCTACGACCGCAACTTCGATATCCAGGAATCGTTCCGCAACCGCTACCTGAAGCACTGCCACGAGATCAGCGTCAAGGACGGCTACCTGTTCCTGACATCGACCGGCTACGACAGCCTGCTCGGCTTCAACCTCACGGACAAGCGCTTCGACTGGGGCTTCCACCTGCAGCGGCCGTACGACGCGTGGAGCGGCTTTGCCTACGACCCGCGCACCGACGTCGGCCCGGCGCCGGTGAACGAGTTTCACATCAACATGGTGCACGTCGACGACCGCGGCATCTTCGTCAGCGGGCTGAAGACCGGCGCGCTGTTGCACATCAACAGCCAGCGCGAGGTAGCCCCGTTCTGCGACACGCCGACGGGGACGCACAATGCGCAGCCCTGGCGGGACGGCATCCTGTTCAACGACACGGCGAGCGATTGCGTGCGCTACGTGGCGCGCAACGGCGCCGAGAAGGCCTTCAAAGTCCACACCTACGACGAGTCGGAACTCCGGTTCATGGGCGTGGACGATTCGAAGGTCGCGCGGCAGGGCTTCGGCCGCGGTCTCGCGACCTGGATGGACCGTTTCGTCATCGGCGGCTCGTCGCCGTCGACGATCTCGATGTACGACCTCGCCACGAACCAGCGCGTGGGCTACGTCAACCTGTCGATGGACATCCGCAACGCGATCCACGGCCTCGAGATCTGGCCGTACTAGCCACACCGGCGCCCGATGCCCGGACGGGAGAAAGGATCGTGCTAGGCTCCCTCCATGGGGGCCGGGGACAACAAGCTTTCCCGACGTGACGTCATCGGGGCCGGTGCCGCGGCGGCAGCGCTCGCGGCTTTGCCGGCCGCCGCCACCGAGGCCCCGCTGCCGGCGAGCAATCGCCTTCCGCAATGGAAAGGCTTCAACTTCCTCGATTTCTTCAATCCCGACCCGTCCCGTGCCCGGCCGGCGACGCCTGGCGTGTTCTTCGACTGGATGCGCGACTGGGGTTTCGACTTCGTGCGCGTGCCGATGGCCTACCCGTCGTACCTCGACATCGACTACTCGCGGCCGATCACGCCGGACGAGGTTCTGCGCTTCGACGAGGCGAAGATCGCGAAAGTCGATGCGCTGGTCGTCGCCGCGCTCGAGCGTGGCCTCCACGTCAGCCTGAACCTGCACCGCGCCCCGGGCTACTGCATCAACGCCGGCTTCCACGAGCCGTACAACCTCTGGTACGACGCGGAGGCGCTCGAGGCCTTTTGCGCCCACTGGCGAATGTGGTCCCGGCGCTATGCCTCGCTCCCGCCGGAACGAATCAGCTTCGACCTCGTCAACGAGCCGAGCCTGCGCGAGGACATGAACGACCAGTTCGGCAAGCGCGAGGCGGTGCCGCCGGCTACGTACCACCGGGTGGCAAAGGCGGCGGTCGACACGATCCGGGCCGAGAAACCGGATGCACTGATCATCGCCGACGGCAACAACGGCGGCCACGTCGCCGTGCCGGAACTCGCCGACCTGGGCATCGCCCAGAGTTGCCGCGGCTACGCGCCGTTCAACATTTCGCATTACAAGGCGCCGTGGGTGCACCGCGATCCGTCGAACCTGCCGGAGCCCAGGTGGCCGGACGGCCCCGGCGCGAACCGGGCCTGGCTCGAGGATGTCTACGCGCCCTGGTTCGAGCTGCAGGATGCCGGCGTCGGCGTGCACTGTGGCGAGTCCGGTTGTTACCGGGAAACGCCGCACGACGTGTTCCTCGGCTGGTTCGGCGACGTCATCGACGTGCTGGCCGAGCGCGCCATCGGCTTCGCGTTGTGGGAACTGCGCGGCGACTTCGGCATTCTCGATTCGCAGCGCCAAGACGTCGACTACGAAGACTGGTACGGCTACGCGCTCGATCGCCGGCTGCTCACGCTGCTGCAATCCGTTTAACCATAATCAACCGATTGCGTCGGTCGGCCCGTCAACCGAACGCGGCCGGTGCCGTTGTGTGTCCTGAAAGTCGTTATCTACCCCGAGGGAGACAGGACATGGACAGCAAACTCACACTGGTCGCGCTTGCGACACTGCTCGCCGGCGGCCCGGCATTGGCCGATCGCGGCGACGCTGCCGAGGAGCGCCTGGATGAGCGCGGTGACCGGATCGAGGCGCGTCTCGACGAGCGCGGTGATCGCGAGGAAGCGCGCCTGGATGCACGCGGGAACCGCATCGAGGATCGACTCGACAATCGCGGCGACCGGATCGACGGCCGCCTCGACACGCGTTCGGATCGCGCCGCCGACGCCGGCCACGACCGGGCAGCGGCGCGCCTCGATGCACGCGGCGACCGCGCCGATACGCGCCTCGATAACCGGGGCGAGCGTGCAAACGAGCGCCTGGACCGCCGCGGTGCGAACCGCAACGACCGCCTCGACAATCGCGGCGGCCGCATCGACTCGCGGCTCGACCGCCGTGGGCAGGGCATCGACCGCCGCGTCGATCGTCGCCAGGCCCGCACCGGCCGCTAGACAGGCGGGTGAGGCGGGCGCGCCGCGCCCGCCTTATTCCCCGACGGGGCGCTCCCGCAACCGCTGGATGCGGTAATTGGAGAACTGGAACTGGTAGCCGGCCTCGTCGATGAGCCGATCCGTTGCGGCATCTTCGCCCCGCGCCGGCCCGCCCCAGGACACGAAGGTCCGGGCCAGGTGACCAAGCTCGTCCACGAAGCGCGCCTGCGCGCCGATGACCTCGGCGCGCTGCTTCTCCGCCGGCATCGGCGCGATCGGGCGGTGCGTCATCGCGTGACAGGCGATGACGTGCTGCTTGCTCAACGCGCGGATCTCGTCCCAGGACAGCGCGTAGCGGCCGTCGTCGTATTCGCGCGTTTCCATCTCGATGCCGTGCGCGAGTGCGAAATCGAGCTGTTCGCCGACCGGCGCATCGACGAAGCCGGTGATCACGAAGAACCAGCCGGTCAGCCCGTACTTGTCGAGCAGCGGGCGGACGACGTCGTAGCCGTTCCGGTAGCCCTCGTAGAACGCGAGGATCATGCCGGGCCGGTCCTTGTGCCAGCGGCCGGTCGCCAGGTAGCGATCGAGGTCGTCTTCGCTGACGCTCGAGAAATACCGCGCGCAATGCGCGAGCTGCCGCTCCAGCGCGGCGCGTCGATGCGCCGGCGTGTTGTGGAAATTGAGGGCGCGGACCAGCGGCCGGGTCGCGAGCAGCCCGGCGATCATCGCGCTGTCGCGCGCGAAGTCGTCGGCCAGGCTCACCGGACACCACCCGCATTGAAGTCCCGCTCCGCCAGCAATTCCACGATCTCGGCGGCGTCGTACTCGGTGCGCTCGCGCTCGAGGCCCGGCAACAGCGCCGCGTAGTTCCGGTACGCCTCTGCGAGCCCGGCGTTCATCGGCCCGGGCGTGAAGCCCGCGGGCGCCCCGTTCGCCGTGCCGGCCAGGTCTTCGCAGGCGAGGAAGACGGGAATGCCTTCCTCCGAGTAGGCGCGAGCCTCGAGGCGGGCCAGTTCGGCCAGCAGAACCTCCGCCGGGTCGTGCGGCTGGGCCGCACTCGCGCCGCGGGACAATGCCGTGGTGATGGCCGCGGCCAGTGACTGCATAAAAAAACGGCGGTCGATCATGCAGATCGACCGCCGCTCTTCGAGCGATTCACCCCCAAGAAGTGGCGAATCAGCCCCCCCAACGTTTCATGAAGCGGACGCCCACCTCGCGCGGACGGTTGACGAAGATGCGCTGATGATGCGGCCGCCCCTCGGATATCTGCGCGGCACCGTACTCGAACTGTCCGGTGTTGATCGTGTACTCCGCGCGCTCGTCCGTCAGGTTGTTGATGAAGATCGAGGCTTCCCAGTCGTCGCCCTGCAGGCCGAAGCGCAGGTCGCCAATGGCGTACGCCGAATTGGTCTGCTTCGGGTTCGGGTCGTCCGCCGCGGTCGGCTCCAGCACGTTGAAGCTCTCGCTCTGGTACGACCATTGCGTGCGAATGAAGGCCTCGTTCGGCCCGAACCAGTTCACGGGCCAGTGGTACTCGGCCCAGGCCGCCGCCTTGTACTCCGGCACCAGCGGCAGGCGCAGCCCCTTGATCAGGTCGTCGATGCCATCACCGTTCAGGTCGCCCTGGGTATCGGTCTCGGCTTCCATGTATTCCGCGTTGAAGCCGAGCGTCCAGTTGTCGCCAGGCGCGTAGTCCACCTCGACGTTGATGCCGGTGATGTGCGCCTGGCCGGCGTTCGCCACCACGACCTGCCACGGCTGGCCGCATTCGCCCGGGATCGAGATGCTCGGATCATCTTCACCGTTGACCTGGCAGGGAACGCTGGACGGGTCCACGAGCTCGAGCTGGTAGTCCGACCAGTCCATGAAGTAACCGGTCACATTGAAGCGGCCGGCGCCACCGGCGAACAGCGACTTGTAGCCGAACTCGTAGTTGTCCATCAGGTCGGACACGTAGGTGCCCGGCAGGAACGGTTCGCCGCGTTGCCGGTTCACGCCGCCCGGGCGTTTGCCGCGCGTGTACAGGCCGTAGATCATCTTGGCGTCGCGGTCGCCGAACGCGTAGTTGACGCTGACCTTGGGAATGAATTCCTCATCGACGTTCGTGCGGAACGGTTCGTTGCCGTATTCCGGCACGCCGAAGCCGCCCGGGTGATTCACGAAGTACTTGTTCGTGTTCGTCCGCTCGTAGTAGCGGCCGCCGGCGGTGATGTCCACGGCGTCGTTCACGTGCCACGTGACCTCGCCGAAGACTGCCTTGTTTTCCCAGTCCGTCTCGTTCTGCGAGTACCAGTGCGACCGGGCGCCCGGGTCGAGCGGCGCGCCGGTGATGAACTCGTAGTACTGCGCCGAAATGGAATCGTGATACAGGTTGGCGCTGCCGTCGCCGCCGTTGGTCGGGCCGGCGAACGAGGACTGCCAGTCGTCGTTCGACTCCTCGTAATAGAGGCCCACGAGCCAGTCGAGCGTTTCGCCCTGCGCGGAGAGGCGAAGCTCCTGGGAGAACTTGTCCTGCTGCGCGTTCAGGAACGAACCCTGGAAGAAGTCGCTGTCGGTCGTCGGGCCCTGGCAATAGACCGGCCACCAGAGCACGTACCCGGTGTCCGGGTTCGCGAAATAGTAGTTTGCGTACGGGAAGTCGTCCGGGTTGTTCTGCATGAACTCGACCGTATACTCCCCGTCGTGGCAGTACGCCGCCGCCCAGTAATGCGCGTACACGGTGACGTCGTAGAGGTAGCTGTTCTCGCGCTCGTAGTACGAGGTCGCCGAGACGAGCTGGGCGAAGCCGAGGTCGATGTCCAGCGTCAGGGACAGCACGCTGAACTCGTCGGTGTTCCATTCGTCGTGGAAGCGCACCGTCTGCAGGTCGCCGACGTAGGGGTCGTAGTAGTTGTCGGCGCCGATCTCCGTGTCCTGCCACGTGTAGCCGAGCAGGGCGGAGACGTTGTCGGTCATGTGCCACTGCAGGCTCGCCCGCGCGCCGGTGATCTCGGAGTCGTTCCAGTCCTCTTCGACCGAGGCGGAGTTGTCCAGCGTGCCGAACTCGGCCGGGTAAAAGCCCGGCCCCTTGAGCGCGGACTGGTCCGGCGTGTTGCCCGCCACGTTGTCGATGAAGCCGCCGTCGCGGTCCTGGTAGCCGACCAGTCGCACGGCCAGCTTGTCTTCGATGAGCGGTGCGTTGAACACGAGGGAGCCGCGGTAGCTCATCTCGCCTTCGGCACTGCCGCGCAGCTCGCCGTCGAAGATCGTCTCGTACGCCGACGTGTCCGGCTTGTTCGTGACGATGCGCATCGTGCCGGCCTGCGCGTCGGATCCGTAGAGCGTGCCCTGCGGTCCGGACAGCGCTTCGACGCGTTCGATGTCGACGACGCGGACGCTCGGCTGCGCGCCGGTCGTCGTGATGGAGATCTCGTCGAGATAGACCGACGACGTCGACTGGGCGATGTAGCCGGGTCCGGTGATCGCGCCGCGGAAGACGACGACACTGGAACTGTTGGAATAAGTGACAACGTTCACGGACGGTGTGAAGCGTGCGTAGTCTTCCATGGCGCGGGCGCCGATGGCTTCGAGCGATTCCTGGGAGAGGGCCTGGATCGCGATCGGGACGTCCTGCACGGACTCTTCGCGTTTTCGCGCGGTGACCGTGATTTCCTCGAGAATCTTCGGTCCACCGCTGCTCGCGCCTTCGCTCTGTGCCTGGGCCGCCTGGCCCGGCGTGAGCGCTGCTGCAATGGCAGCGGCGATGGGTGTCAGGACGACTTTCTGCTCCGCATTCATAAGCGACCCCGCGTTTTTTGTCGTTGGAAGTGCCGGTGGCTTCACCGCACTCCCGAATCTATTGCAGTCGCGGGAGAACCACAAGCGCTTTAACTGGCACTCTCGCGAGTCGGCTGCCAGCCCGAAAATGGCTATTTGAAGCCATTTAAGTGAAATTCCCGCTTTCGAGGCAGATTGTTGCTTTGCGCCCACATATGCGGGCGGAATCCGGCGCGGCGCGCCATTTCGGTACGCGCGGCTAGGGCTCTTGCAGCACTTTGGGGCGGTCCTCGGGAACCATATTCAGCAACACCGGTTCGAGAATTTCGACGAGTTCACCCAGGTCTTTCTCGTAATTGCGCCAAAGATTCACGGAACTCGAATAGATCGGCCGTCGCACCTGCTCGGAACTCGCCGTCTTCACGGCCCGTTCCGTCTCGTGAAAACGCAGGCAGGACTCCTCGAACGGCAGCCCGCAGAAGTCGAGCAGGCGACGTACCTGTCCCTCGAGGTCGCCGACGACTTGCTCGTAGTGCACGTCGAGCACGAAGCCGGGCATGGCGGCGTGGTAGTGGTCCATCAGCCGCTGGTACTGCAGGTAGTACTCGCCGAGTTCGACGATGTCGTAGCTGAACGGCTGGCCGCTCGCGAAAAGTTGCTTGAACGTGCCGAGGCAGCTGTCGAGCGGGTGGCGGCGGGCGTTGATGACCTTCGCGTTCGGCATCGCGAGCCGGATCAGGCCGGTGAAGACGAAGTTGTTCGGGTTCTTGTCGATGAAGTACGGCGCGCCGCTACGATACTGCGCCGTGCGCTCGAGGTACTGCTTGCCGATTTTCGACCATCCACCGGCCTTGAGATGCGCGATGGCCTCCGGGAAGCGCATGTCGGTGCGCGACGCGCGGCGCACTTCCCGCACGACTTTCGCGAGGTCGGTCAGTTCGTGAGTGCCCTCGACCTGGCTGTGACTGGCCAGGATCTGTTCGATCAGCGTCGATCCCGAGCGCGGCAGGCCGACCACGAAGATCGGGGCCGGCTCGACGCGGTCGCCCGGTTCCTGTGACAGGAATGCGCGATCGAAGAGTTCAATGATGCGGTCGTGCGTGCTCTCGGTGTCGACCGGGTCGTAGGATTCCTTTTGCCGGCGGATACGGTTGCAGGCCGCGAAATGCTCGAACGCGCGGCCGTGATCCTTGCGTCCCTCGAGCGCGAGCCCGAGCGCATTGTGCACCTGGAGCCGGGCCTCGTCGTCCAGCTCATCGCCAGCGAGCTGCGCCTGCATCGCTTCGATCTCCGCGTCCTCGAAGCGAAACGTCTTCAGGTTCGCGAGGCTCCACCAGGCCTCGCCGTGGCCGGATTCGATGGCAATGCACTCGCGGTAACGCGCAACGGCTTCCCCGGTCCGGCCGACGGTCTTCAGGTGGTGGCCCATCGCGCACAGCGCCGCCGTCTTCCTCGGGTTCTTCACGAGTACCCGTTCGAACGTCGCGATGGCCTCGTCGTGCCGGCCGCCGACGCCCAGGGCACTGGCCAGCACCATGTAGGATTCGGCCTGTTCCGGGGCCAGTTCGACGACGCGTTCGGCGCTCGCGATCGCGTCGTCGAAACGGTCGAGGTGCCGCTGCACGTTGGACAGGTCGACCCAGGCGCGGACGTAGTCGGGTGCCAGCTCGACGGCGCGCTTCAGGAAGATCTCGGCCTCGCGGTAGCGCTCGTGCGCGGTCGCGACCCCTGCCAGGAGCCTCGAGGCTTCGACATGATCGGGATCCGCCTTGAGGATCTTCCGGTAGATGGCCTCCGCCTTGTCCCGCTCGCCGTCGCGCTGATGGCGCGCGGCGCGTCGCAGGTCGTCCGCGTAAGCCGGGTGCTTGCGGCGTCCGCCGGCGCGTTCCGCCATCGCTTGTGCCCGGGCCAGCTTCTGCGGCGTCGCGGGCCGACCGGGCTCCAGTTCGAGTGCGCGCTCGTAGGCGCTGCGCGCGCCGTCCGCGTCCTGCTCGACCAGCCTGAGGTCCCCCATCGCGTCGTGCGCGGCCGCGAAGTCGGGAAACAGCGCCAGTGCTTTCTCGACCTGCTGTCGGGCCGCGTCGAACTGCTGCGAGGCCAGGTTGGATCGCGCGGCCAGGCAAAGGATGTTCGCGTCGTCGGGATAGGCCGCCAGTGCGATTTCGCAATGCGCCGCCGCGCCGGGGGCGTCGCCGGCACGCAACCGGGCCATCGCTTCGTGGAAAAATTCCTGGGGACGGGCAGTTTCGGTAATCTTCGTGCTCCACTTCGCCGGCGCGTGGCCGCCGGCACCGACGGTAGTATGCACGATGACGACATTCCGGGACGCGGTCAGGCAAAAGGATTTTTCGACGACCGCGGAGCTGTTTCTGCGGCCCGAAAGCGATGCGGAGTCCATCGCCGCGCAGACGGCGCTGCTGCGCGATCACGTCGACGGCATCCTGCTCACCGACAACCAGGCCGGCCGGCTGCACCTGTCGCCGGTGGCGGCGGCCGGCATCGTTCTCGCGGCCGGCGCCGACCCGATCGTGCAACTCTCGACGCGCAACCGGAACCGGGTCGCCCTGTTCGCCGAGTTGCTGGGCGCGGCGGCGCTCGGCGTCTCGAGCATCCAGCTCGTGCGCGGCCGGCAGGTGCCGGAGGGCTTCGATCCGCGGCCGAAGGCCGTGGTCGACGTCGACGTCATCGAGCTCCTGGAGATGGCGAGCCGCATCAAGCAGGACGACAACCTCGCCCGCCTGCCGGAATTGAACGTCGGCAGCGTCTTCACCGTGCACCGCCCCGGGCCCGACTGGATGCCGCGCAAGATGCTCGCGAAGGCGGATGCCGGCGCACGGTTCGTGTTGTCGAGCCTGTGCATGAACACGGGCGTACTGCGGGAGTTCCTGCGGGTGCTGGTGGCGGCCGGCGTGCCGCGCCGGCTCAACGTGCTCGTGACCATCGCGGTGTTCGGTTCCGCGGACGACGCCCGGTTCCTGCGCGACAACCGCCGCATACACCTGATTCCGGATGCCGTGATCGACCGGCTCGATGCCGCCGCGGATCCGGAGGCCGAGGGCATAGCCATCGCTGCCGAACAGCTTCGGGCGCTGGCGGGCATTCCGGGTGTCCGCGGCGCGCACCTGATCGCGACGCGCCGGCTCGCGTCGATACCGGCAGCAATCGAGGCCGCGCGCGCCTGAGCGGCGGTCGCGACTACCCGGCGACCTGGTCCGGCGGTACGTAGTCGAAGATGAACGTGATGCGGTCGTCCTTGCCCTTGTTCATCACGGAGTGCGTTTTCTGGTTGTTGATCTCGTAGGCCTCGCCAACCCTGAACTGGTAGGGCTTGCCGTCGATCATGAAGCGCACGCGCGGGTTCGTCGTTATCGGCACGTGGATGCGGTGGCCGCGATGGAACGACGGGTGCTTGTCCGTGTGTGGCGTGATTTTCGCGCCGGCGAGCAATTTCGCGGCCATCGCGCGGATTACCGTGCCGCCGGGCGGGTAGAAGCGCTCGAGGATGTCGTTCATGAGCGGCAATGCGGCGTCGGCGAGCCGGGGCCAGCCGGGTTCGCGCTTCACGACCACGTCCGGCCAGCGATCGATGTCGACGAACAGCATGACGATCGATTGCGTGGCGTGATGCACCTCGAAGGCTTCCTGCCGGTACTTGTCCTCGAGCCAGGCGTCGGGCTCCTGGGCCAGGATTGCATCCCGTAACGCGGCGCTGTCAACAGGACCGAGTTCGCGCAGTGGTGTGTCGATGTTCATACGTTACACTTCGTGAAGAGTCTCCCTGGCAACATTGCACTGGAATTCACCGTGGAGAGCAAGATGAGACGAGGGTGGCCGATGATGGCCGGGCTGTGGCTTGTCGCGTGTGCGGCACCGGAGGAGCCCAGGTTCAACACGGGCGACGTCGACGTGTTGTGCGGGTCGATGATCGACGGACTCGCGGACGAGGTCGTGCCGCGTCGCTTCGTGTCCATCAGGGGAGGGCGGATCGTCAGCGTGGGCGCCGCGCCGTCATCGGCGGATGCGCCGGTGCTCGACCTGTCCGACTACACCTGCCTGCCGGGCCTGATCGATACGCACGTGCACCTCGCGAGCCGCGCGGCCGATTCGTCGGACATGGAGGCCATTTACCGGCGCAGCATCGAGGACACCACGGCTATCGCCGAAGCGAATGCGAACACGACGCTGCAGACCGGGTTCACGACGGTGCGCAATGTCGGCGACTACTTCCCGTCCGCCGTGCTGGACATCAAGCGCCGCATCGACGCCGGCACGCTCGCCGGGCCCCGCATACTCACCGCCGGGCCTTACCTGACGATACCCGCCGGGGGCGGCGACCTCGTCATCCCGGGCGTCGACGCGTCGACGATTCCTTCGGAGGCGCGCCTCGGCGTCGCCCGCGGCCCGGAACAATTCGCTGATCGCGCGCAGGCGGCGATCGATGCCGGTGCCGACCACCTCAAGGTCATCGCGTCCGGCGCCGTGTTCGCGTTCGGCGGTGTGCCCGGCGCGCCGGAGATGACGCGAGAGGAAATTGCCGCGGTCGTCCGCGTGGCGCGCGCGAACGGCGTCAAGGTCACGGCCCATGCGCACAGTGCGGCATCGATCAAGGATGCGGTCCTGGCTGGCGTCGACTCGATCGAGCACGCATCACTCGCCGACGATGAGGCTATCGCGCTCGCGGCCGAGCACGGCGTTGCGTTCTCGATGGACGTCTACAACGGCAGCTATACCGCGGAAGTCGGCGAGGAACTCGGCTACCCCGACGAGTTCATGCGCAAGAACGACGAGACGACGGAGGCGCAGCGCGTCGTCTTCGAGAAGGCCTATGCCGCCGGCGTCACGCTGATTTATGGCACCGATGCCGCCGTGCTGCCGCACGGCATGAACGGCCGCCAGTTCGCGATCATGGTGGAGCGGGGCATGACGCCGATGGATGCCGTTCGTGCCGCCACGTCGGTGGCTGCCGAAGAGCTTGGGGTGGCCGACGACGTCGGTGCGCTGGAAGCGGGGCGTTACGGTGACCTGGTCGCGGTGGCCGGCAACCCGCTGGAAGACGTCGGCCTGTTGCGGGATGTCGACGTCGTTCTGAAGGGCGGAATCGTCGTCAAGCGGTAGCGCCGTCCCGGCGAGGAACCACCAGCGCATCCACGGCCACCGCCTCTTTGGACGTGACGATCACCGGGTTGACGTCGATCTCGGCGACGGCGTCGCCGAGCGCGTGGCACAGCACCGAGAAACGCGACGCGAGCTCGCAGAACGCGTCGATGTTCGCCGCGGGCGCGCCGCGCACGCCGTCGAGCAGCGGGCGCAAGCGCAGTCGGTCGAGGTAACGCCGCGCATCGGCCGGCGCAAATGGCGGCAGCGCGAACGTCACGTCCTTCAGCGTCTCGGCGAGCACGCCCCCGAAGCCGATCAGTACGACCGGTCCGAATTGCGGGTCCCTGCGCGCGCCGAGCATCAGCTCGACGCCGCTGTCGATCATCGGTGCGACGAGCACCGCCGGCCCCAGTGCATCGTTCAACCGTTGGTAGCCGTCGAGCAACGAGAGCTCGTCCGCGATGCCGGTGATGACGCCGCCTCGCTCCGTCTTGTGCGCGAGTCCCGGTTGCGCGGACTTCAGTACGACCGGGTAGCCGAGCTGGTTCGCCGCGTCCACGACGGCCGCCGCGCTGTCGGCCGACACCGGCCGCGACGTGCGGACCCCGAAGTGCTCGAGCAGGCCGAGCGACTCGGCTTCGCCCGGTGCGCTTTCCGTGGTGAGGCGCACGCTCCAGTTGTCGGCGAGTTGGGGGTCGGCGGCGGGTAGCTCGGCCGCCTCGCGGCCCCGGAAATCCCGGTACGCGAACAGCGCACGCACGCCGCCGAGGAACGACCAGACGCCGTCCAGCACCGGCAGGCCCGCGTGCGTGGCCGCGGCGACCTGCGGGTCGTGGCCGGTGCCCTGCCGTGCTGCCACGAGCGCGACCGGCTTGCTCGTGCGCTTGCGCGCCTTCTGCAGGTAGCGGATGTAGCTCGAGTAAACCTTCCCGTACGGCGCGCGATCGTGCACGACGGCGCCGATTGCCGCGCCCGGGTCCGCGAGCAGCAGCGCGAAACAGTTGGCCATGTTGTCACCGGCGCCGGGTCCGCCGCGACTCCATGCGTCGAGCGGGTTGACCGCGGGCAATTCCGGCGGCAGGGCTTTTTCGAGGGCCGTCGCCGTCGCGGGCGCGATACTCGTCAAGGGGACGCCCGCGGCATCGGCGAGGTCGACCATGAGCTGACGTTCGCCGCCGGAGTCGTGCAGGGTGACGAGTCCGCCCGGACCTACCGGGTGCAGTTGCGCGAACAGCACCAGCATCGTCGTCCATTCGTCCTGGTCGCGCGCGCGTTGCACGCCATAGCGGTCGAACAGGGCCTCGTAGGTGGCGTCATCGCCGGCCAGTGCGCCGGAGTGCGATACCGCGAGCTCCGCGGCGCGCGACGTGCGGCCGGTCTTCAGCGCGACGATGGGAATTCCCTTGTCCGCCGCCTTCGCGAGGGCGGCCCGGAAGCCGGCCGGGTTGCGCGCGGTTTCGATGAACAGGCCTACCACGCGCGTCTCGGGCAGGTCGAGGACGAAGTCGAGGTACTCGTCCATCGTGACGGCGAGTTCGTTGCCGGTGGAGACGGCGAAGTTGATCTCGAGCCGTTCCTCGCAGTCGATGATGCCGGACATGCCGGAGCCGGAATGGCTGATGATTGCGACGTTGCCGGGCGCCGCGTGGTCCGCGCTGTCGAAGCCGCAGGCCCAGACACGGTCCCGCACGTTGTAGTAGCCCATGCCGTTTGCGCCGCAGGCGAGCATGCCGGCTGCCTTCAATTTGGACTGCACGCGCTCGCGCAGGAGCGGGGCGGTGTCGTCGTCGAGCGTGAGCGTCGACATGATGACCGCGGCGGGCACGCCGGCGGCGATCGCCTCGTCCAGCGCTGCTTCGATGCGCGCATCGCCGACCGCGAAAATCGCGAGGTCCGGGACTTCGGGCAGTTCGGCCAGCGAGCGGTAACAGCGCAGGTCACGCAGTTTGTCGTAGCCGGGATTGACGGGATAGATCGCGCCGCGGTAACCGCCCTTCACGAGGTTGACGAGCGCCCATTCGCCCATCGAGTCGGCGCGGCCGGACGCGCCAACGACCGCGACGGAGCGCGGCCGCAACAGCGCGTCGAGCCGGTGCGGGGGCGGGCCGTTGATACCGGGTACTCGGGTCAGTAGGGGCCGGGGGGCGTGGCGCCGCGGCGTTCCGGGAACCAGAACGGCTTCTCGACCACCGTCGCCTGCGCCATCTTGCGGCTCCAGTGCATCTCGCGCTGGTAGTAGATCTCGACCCACACGGTGTCGCCGGGCTTGCCGTGCGGCGTGCGAACCGTGCCGAGTGCGATGTTCTGCTTGCACACCGGCGACCAGGCGGCCGACGTGATGAAGCCGATCGCTTCGCGGTTCTTGCGTGGCTTCGCGAAGATGTAGGAGTTGTGCGCCGGCTTGTTGCCCTCGATGTCCAGTTTCACGAGGCGCCACGTCGAGCCGCGCTTCGCCTCCTCGGCGAGCGCGCGCCGGCCGTTGAACACCGGTTTCTTGAAATCGACGGTCCATTCCAGCCCGAGCTCGAGCGGCGAGCGCGAACGCCCGGTGCGGATCGTCTCGTCGGCCGGCAGGAACTCGTGGTATGCGGCGAGGAAGCCCGCCTCGATCCGCGCGTGTTCCAGCGCCTCGGTGCCGATCGCGCGGATGCCGTACAGCCGGCCGGCTTCGAACAGCGCGTCCCACAGCGCTTCGGCCTTGCCGGGCTCGATCCACAGCTCGTAGCCGAGGTCGCCGGTATAGCCGGTGCGCGACACCATCAGTTCCGCGCCCTGGAAATCGACGTGCGTGAGTCCGAACGGCTTGAGTTCGCCGAGTTCGGGGTAGCCCATGGCCTTCAGCACGCTGAACGACGTCGGTCCCTGCACGGCCAGCGCCGCAACGTCGGCGGTCTCGTGCGTCACGGTGACGTCGAAGCCGATCGTCGCCGCGGTCAGCCAGGCGAAGTGCCGCTCCTGGCTGCACAGGCGGTACTCGCCGGGGCGCAAATGAAAGATCGTGCCGTCGTCGAGGACCTGGCCGGCATCGTCGCACCACACGGCGTAGGCCACGCGGCCCGGCCGGATCTTCGTCATGTCGCGCGTGACGAGGCGGTTCACGTAGGCCTCGGCGTCCGGGCCGGTGATGCGGTACTTCGTCATCGGCGTGAGGTCGAACACCGCGGTCGCGTTGCGGATCGCGAAGTACTCGAGGTCCGCGCAATACAGCGCGTCGGGCGTCGTGTAGCCCTTCCACGTGTGCCAGTTGTTCAGCGTGTCGAGCGCGGCGATCCGCGAATGGAACGGCGTGTGCAGGCGGCCCTGTTCTACCTGGGTGGTGCTCATTCGATGCCCCTTGCGAGGATGGCGCGTGCGGCGTTGCGGCCCGGTGCGCCGCTGACGCCGCCGCCCGGGTGCGTGCCGGCACCGCACAGGAACAGGCCGTCGAGCGGCAGCGCGTACTGCGCCGCGCCGTTCAGCGGCCGGACGAACAGGAACTGGTCGAGCGTGAGCTCGGCGTGGTGCCAGTGCCCGCCGGTGATGTGGAAGTCGCGCTCGATGTCAGCCGGCGTCAACAGCTCGCTGCCGAGGATCAGCTTGCCGAGGCCCGGCGCGTAGCGCGCGATCGTCTCGATGACGGTCTGCTCGAACGCGGCCTTCGTGCCGTCGGACCAGCCCTCGCGCAGCGCATACGGCGCGTACTGCACGACGGCCGACAACACGTGCTTGCCGGTCGGGGCCAGCGTGTCGTCGGCCAGGCTCGGAATCGTGATCTCGACGACGGGTGCGGGCGAAGTCTCGCCGTACTTCGCCGGGTTGAATGCGCGCTCGACGTAATTCTCGTCGGGCGCGATGACGAGGCGCTGGCCGAGGTCCTTCTTCGACAGGTCGCGGAACTCCGGCAACGCATCCAGCGCGAGGTGCAGTTTCGCGGCATTGCCCTTCGCGCGCAGGTGCGTGGCGCGCCGGGCGAAACCGGTTTCGAAATGTCGGGCCCCGACGAGGTCGAGGATCGTGCGTTTCGGGTCCGCGTTCGAAATGACGGTAAAGCTCGAGAAGCGCTCCCCGGAGGTCGTTTCGACGCCGGCGACGCGGCCGTTTTCGACCACGATGCGGCGAACCGGCATGCTAGTGCGGATCGTTGCGCCGGCGCCGCGCGCTGCGTGCGCGAGTTCGTCGCTGACGGCGCCCATGCCGCCGGCCGGAATCGCCGTACGGCCGTGCCCGCCGGCGAGCCGGTACAGGTACGTGAGGATCGTGTTCGGCGAGCGCGGCCCGAGGTGGGTGCCGAGCACCGCGTCCAGGCTGATGGCGCCCTTCAGCAGCCCGCTGTCGAAGCGTTCGACGACTTCGTCGTAGATGTTCATGCCGATGATGCGCAGGAACTCGCGCATCTCGGTCTTGCCGAGCCGCCGGATGTCGAAGCCGAGCCGTCCCAGCGTCATCAGGTCGCGCTTGTCTTTCGTGCCGAGGCGCGGCGGCGGCAGGTTCAGGTAGGTCTCGAGCAGGTCGGCGAAGCGGTTCGTGCGCTTGCGGAACGCGCGGAACTCGCCGGCATCCTTGTCGGATACGCCGCTGACCGTATTGCCGTCCAGGCGAACGTGTTCGCCCGATTCGGACAGCGCGATCGTCGCGAGTTCGTCACGCGCGAGCGCGGGCTTCAGGCCGAGGTCCTTTCGCACGGCCGGCTGCAACTGGTATAGCAGGTGCGCGCAGGCCGAGGTTGAATAGCCGTCGGCGAACGGGCGGGTGACGGCCGCGCCGCCCACCTGGTCGTTTGCTTCGAGCACCAGCACGCGCTTGCCGGCTTTCGCAAGCAGCGCGGCGCAGACGAGCCCGTTGTGGCCCGCGCCGACGACGATGGCATCGTATTGGTCAGTCGTCACCGAAATTCTCCGGAACCGTGTTGGGCCGCTTCAGGTCCGCGAGTATCTCGCGGGCGGCGTTCGCGCCCGGCGCAGCCATCACGCCGCCGCCGGGGTGGTTGCTCGAGCCGCAGAGATACAGCCCGGCCACCGGACCGCGGTATTGCGCGTAGCCGGGCACGGGGCGATTGAACAGCAGCTGGTCCATCGTCAGCTCGCCGTGGAAGATGTTGCCTTCGGTGATGCCGATCTGGTCCTCGATGTCCTGCGGCGTGCGTATTTCGGCGTGCAGGATCAGGTCCTTGAAGTCCGGGCTGTACTTGGCGATCTGGTCGATCACGGTCTTGCCGAACGCCTCCCGTTCCGCATCCGTCCAGGGGCGCCCCTCGATCTGGTGCGGGCAGTACTGAACGAAGCAGCTCATGAAGTGCTTTCCGGGCGGGGCCATCGTCGGGTCGTTCAGCGTCGGGATGACCATGTCGACGTACGGGTCCTTCGACCACGTGCCGTCCTTCCAGTCGTCGTAGGCGCGCTCCATGCGCTCCATCGAATCGATGAAGTGCATGTCGCTGTGAATGAGTGGCGAGCCCTTGGGCAGTGCCGTGAACGTCGGCAGGCCGTCGAGCGCGATGTTCAACTTGCCCGACGATCCGCGGATCTTGAAATTCTTCACGCGTCGATAGAAGTCGGACGGCAGGTCGGACTCCTGCATGCAGGTAAGGAACGTGCGCTTCACATCCATCGCCGAGACGACGAGGTTGGCGCGGATCTCCTCGCCGTTTTCCAGCGCGACGCCGGTGACCTTGCCGTTTTTCACGATGATCTGGTCGACGCCGGCCTCGGTGCGGAGCTCGCCGCCGGCCGCCTGGAACGCGCCAGCGATGGCCTTCGATACCGCACCCATGCCGCCGCGGGCATAGCCCCAGCTGCCGACGTTGCCGTCGACTTCGCCCATGTAGTGGTGCAGCAGCACGTAGGCGGTGCCCGGCGAATGGATGCCGAGCGCCGTGCCGATGATGCCGCTGCCGGAGAACGCCGCCTTGATGACGTCGGTCTCGTAGTACTCGTCGAGGTACTCGGCCACGCTCATCGTCCAGAAGCGGATCGTCTCGTACATCCGGTCCTCGCTCATCTCGAGGAACTTGCCGCCGATTTTCATCAGCTCGCGGATGTCGGACGGTTTGAACGACGTCGGGTCCGGCGCGGTCGAGAGCAGGAACTCGCGGATGAAGCGGCACTGGCGCATCGTGTCCGCGGAATAGGTCTTGTAGGCGTCCGCGTCGTGACGCGAAAACCGGCACATCTCGCGGTACATCACCTCGTCGTCGTGGTACGACCCGAAGTAGTTGCCATCCTGCATGAACGTGACGGATCCGCCGTAAGGCGTGATCTGCAGGCCGTGCCGGTGCAGCTCGAGTTCGCGGAAGATCTCCGGTCGCAGCAGGCTGCACACGTAGGAGCAGTTGGAGTAGATCCAGTCCTTGTACAGGTTGCGGCTGACCGCCGCGCCGCCGATGTAGTCGTTCTTCTCGACGCACACGACGTCGAGACCGGCGCGCGCGAGGAAAGCTGCCGTCGTCAGGCCGTTGTGGCCGGCCCCGACGACGATCGCGTCGTAAGTTCTCATTGCTTTGTCAGTCGCTCCGCTCGTCAGGCTGTCGCTGCCTGCTTCTTGGCTGAATCCAGCGTCTTGTCCACTGCTTTCTCGAACCGTACCAGCGTCGGCTCGAGGCAGTCGACCGAATGGGCCTCGCAGATGAACCACGGTTCCCGTGAATCCGGTTCGACCAGCACGCCTTCGTCGTGCAGGTGCGGCGCCAGTGCGTCGTAGAAGTCGTAGTCTGACTCCAGCCAGCCGCGATAGTCCATCGGCGGCGACTCGGCGAAGAACAGGCCCATCAACGCCGGGTGCCCGGTGAAGCTGTGCTCGATGTTCCGCGCCGACAGGATGCGACTGATGCCGGCCTGCAACTGCCGGCCGTGGTCCGCAATGTCGGCCAGCGCCGACGTTTCGTCAAGTATCTGCAGGGTTCGGTTTGCCGCTGCGAGCGACACGGAGTGCCCCGTGAACGTGCCGCCGTGCACGACGCCGTCGCCGAAGTGGCGCATGATGTCCTCGCGCCCGGCGACGATCGCGATCGGGTAGCCGTTGCCGAGTGCCTTCGCGAACGTGCACACGTCGGCCTGCACGCCGAACAGTTCCTGGACGCCGCCTTTCGCGACCCGAAACCCGGTCTTCACTTCGTCGATGACGAGCACGACGTTGTATCGGTCGCACAACTCGCGCACGGCCTGCAGGTACTCCTTCGTTGCCGTGATCCCGCAGCAGTTGCCCATGATCGGCTCGACCAGGAACGCGCCGATGTCGTTGTGGTGCTCGCGCAGCAGGTCCTCGACCGCGTTCGCGTCGTTCAGCGGCACCGTGTGGTACAGGCGCTTGGTGACGGCCGGAACGCCGTCGCCGTAGGGCATGATCGGCGGCGCACCGTCCTTCGGGTCCCAGTCCTCGATCTCGGTGTACCACATGACTTCGCTGAAGACGCCGTGGTAGCCGCCCTCGACGACGACATGCGAATCCTTGCCGGTGTAGGCGCGGGCGACGCGAAGCGCCGCCATTACGGCCTCGGTGCCGGAATTGGAGAACCGGACGAGCTCGGCCGAAGGCACCATCCGGCTCACCCGGCAGGCTACCTCGTACTCGAGTTCGGTGGACAGCGCGAAGACGCCGCCGACGTTCATTCCGTCGCGGGCGGCCTCGTCGATCCGCGGGTCGGCGTAACCCAGGATGATCGGCCCGTAGGCGAGCCGGTAGTCGATGTACTCGTTGCCGTCGATGTCCCAGACGCGGCCGCCACGGCCGCGCTCGATGTAGATCGTCTTCTGGTCACCCCAGTAACGGAAATTGGACGAAACGCCCAGCGGTAACTTGCTGTAGGCCTTCCGGAAATGCGCATTGGAATTTGTCAGGCACCGCATATAGCCTCCTGTTGCCAAGGGCGTATGGTCCCACGGAAGGGCGCAGGCGGTCCATAAAAATGAATGAGTATTCATTCAATGTGTGGCATGATGATGGTCGGAAACCCGCCTGAAATCAGGCGATTGACGGCGGAATCGAGGCTCCGGAGGTTGCATGGCACAAGCGGTTAAAGCGTCCGCCGGGCGCGCGGAAGCGCGCGTGAAACGGCGCCGGCAGCTCATCGACGCGACGATGAAATGCATCGGCCGGAAGGGCATCGGCGGCACGACGCTGGCGGACGTGGCCCGCGAGGCCGGCCTGTCGCAGGGCATCGTCAATCTGCACTTCCAGAGCAAGGACAACCTGCTGCGGGAGACGCTCGAGTCTCTCGCCGGGGAGTACCGCGCGAACTTCGAGCGGGCACTGGAGCGTGCCAGCGAATCCCCGGCCGCCAGCCTGCTGGCGCTGATGGAGCTCGACCTGAGCCCCGGCATCTGCCAGCCGGCAAAGCTCGCCGTCTGGTTCGCCTTCTGGGGCGAGGTCAAGTCGCGGCCGACGTACCGCAAGATCTGTGACGAGATCGACCGCTACTACGACACCGTCGTCGAGCGGCTGTGTGCCGACATCATCGCGGACGGCGATTACGCGCATGTCACCGCGGTACAGGCGGCGACCGCGCTCACGGCCATGACGAACGGCCTGTGGCTGTCGTGCCTCATCAGCCCGCAGTCCTGGAACCGCCACCAGGGTCTCGATGCCATCCGCAGTTACCTGTCCAACGTCTTTCCCGACCATTTCCGGAGCCCCGGCCAAACGTGAACATCCACCTGAGTGAATCTGCCCTGAAGTGGCAGTCCATCGCGCGTGCCTACGCGGACGAGTTTCTGAAACCCCACGAGGTCGAGGCCGAGCTGAACGGCGGCGAACTGCCGGCCGCGATCACGAAGCGCAACAAGGCGCGCGCGATCGAGCTCGGCTTCACGCGCATCGACGTGCCGAAATCCCACGGCGGGCTCGAGCTGCCGATGGAGGAGCAGGCCGCGATCTGGGAGCAGCTCGGCCGCGTCACGAATGCGCTGTCCTGGTGCTTTCCCGAAGCGCAGAGCTGGATGTTCGAGGCCTGCACGGAGGAACAGCTCGAACGCTGGGTCCTGCCGATGACCCGCGGCGAGCGCAAGGACTGCTACGCGATCACCGAGTCCGGGCCGGGTTCCGACGTCGCCGGTCTCGACGCGACGGCCGATAAGGACGGCGGCGACTACGTCCTGAACGGCGAGAAGTGGTACGTGACGAGCGCGAACCTGGCGGATTTCTTTTTCTTCCAGGCGCGCATCACGGACGAAGACGAGGACGCGTTCTTCTTCGTCGATCAGGGCGCGCCCGGCATCGAGGTGCTGGAGACGCCGCTGTTCAGTCACACCTATGCCGCGCACCACCCGACGATTGCGTTCCGCGACGTGCGTGTGCCGGCGAGTCACCGGGTCGGCAAGCCGGGGGACGGGATGGCGTTCACGCACAGCTGGTTCCGGCACGAGCGCCTGATGATCGGCGCCCGGAGCTGCGGGGCCGCGGCCCGGCTGATCGAGGACGCGACGGAGTTCGCGCAGAACCGCATCGTGGACGGCGCGCCGCTCGCCGAAAAGCAGCTCATCCAGGCCATGCTCGCGGACAGTGTCACCGAGCTGTACGCGTCCAGGCTGATGACGTTCGAGGCGGCGCGCGCCAGTGACCGCGGCGAGGACCTGAAGAAGCAGCATGCGCGCTGCTCGATGGTGAAGCTCTACGTGTCCGAGATGGCGAACCGGGTCGCGGACCGGGCGCTCCAGATCTTCGGCGGCCGCGGCTACATGCGCGAAAACGTGGCGGAACGCTTCTTCCGCGAGCTGCGCGTCGACCGGATCTGGGAAGGGACGAGCGAGATCCAGCGGCTCATCATCGCGCGGGCCTTGCTCAAGCGCGGCCTCGACGGTATGTAGTAGGGCTCTACGCCGGAGAAGCGCCGTCCTGACCAAGCCCGCCCTTCTGATCTTCCTGCTGGCACTTGCCGTGCCGCTGGCGGGCTGTTCGCCCGGCGACAGCGATACCGGTCAGGCGAACGTCGTCAACGTCTACAACTGGGCCGACTACGTCTCGCCGGAAATGCTGAAGCGATTTGAGCGGGAGACCGGCATTCGCGTCAACTACGACATCTACGACTCGTCCGAGGTCGTCGACGTCAAGATGCTGACCGGCAACAGCGGCTACGACGTCGTCGTGCACAGCTACCAGTTCTCGGCGCGGCTCGTGCCGGTCGGCGTGTACCAGCCGATCGATAAGTCCCGGCTCTCGAATATCGGCAATCTCGACCCGGACCTGATGCGGCGCCTCGATCTCTACCCCGCGGTCCGCGGCTACACGGTGCCGTACCACTGGGGCTCGACCGGCTACGCATGGAACGCCGAGCTGGTGCGCGAGCGCCTGCCGGACCACCCGATGGACTCGGCGGACGTGCTGTTCGACCCGGCCGTCATCTCGAAGCTTGCGGACTGCGGCGTGTCGTTTCTCGACAGCCCGACCGACGTGCTGCCGATGGTCATGGCCTATCTCGGTCGCGAGCCGAATTCGACCGATCTCGGCGACCTTGCGGATGCGGAAGCGGTGCTCGAGTCCGTGCGCCCGCACGTGCGCTACTTCAGCAACCAGAAGATGATTTCCGACCTGCCGAACCGCGAGGTCTGCCTCGCGATGAGCTGGTCCGGCGACTTCGCACAGGCGGCCGCTCGCGCCGAGGAGGCCGGCATCAACGTGGATCTGCGCTACACGATGCCGAATGAAGGCTCCGGGCTCTGGATCGACGGCCTGTTCATCCCGAGTGACGCGCCGCACCTCGACAACGCGTACCGCTTCATCGACTTCCTGCTGCGCGCCGACGTCGCGGCCGCGAACTCGAACCTGACCTGGTACGCGAACGCGAACGGGGCGTCGTGGCCGGGCGTGCTCCCCGAGATCCTCGAGGACCCGTCCATCTTTCCCGACGAGGCCGCGTGGGACCTGCTGTTCCCGGTGCTGCCGGTCGACCCGAAATCCGAGCGGCCGCGCACGCGCGCGTTCGCCCGCGCGAAGAGCGGCCTGTAGCCGTGTCCGCCAACGGCGAGAATCCCGCTAACAGCCGGCCGATCGAGGACGGCTTCATCCGCATCCGCAACGTCACGAAGCGCTTCGGCGACTTCACGGCGGTCGACGACGTGAGCCTCGACATCGGCAAGGGAGAGCTGTTCTCCATTCTCGGCGGATCCGGCTGCGGCAAGTCGACGCTGTTGCGGATGCTCGCGGGCTTCGAGGTGCCGACCGCTGGCCGCATCGAGATCGACGGGCAGGACGTGACCGATCTGCCGCCGTACGAGCGGCACGTGAACATGATGTTCCAGTCGTACGCGCTGTTCCCGCACATGACCGTGGAGAAGAACATCGCCTATGGCCTCGTCAAGGACGGCACCGCGAAGGACGTCATCGCGAAACGCGTCGACGAGATGCTCGCGCTCGTGCAGCTCGGCGACTTCCGGAAGCGCAAGCCGGCGCAGCTCTCCGGCGGGCAGCGGCAGCGCGTGGCGCTGGCCCGTGCGCTGATCAAGAAGCCGAAGGTGCTGCTGCTCGACGAGCCGCTCGCCGCGCTCGACAAGAAGCTGCGCGAGCACACGCAGTTCGAGCTGACCGGCATCCAGTACGAGACCGGCATCACGTTCGTGGTCGTCACGCACGACCAGGAAGAGGCCATGACGCTGTCGAACCGGATTGCCGTCATGAACAAGGGCCGCTTCCACCAGGTGGGCACGCCGAAGGAAGTCTACGAGTTCCCGGAGAGCCGCTTCGTTGCCGAATTCATCGGCACGATCAACACGTTCCGCGGTCGTGTGACGGCGGTCGATGAGGAACGTGTCGTCGTGGCCTGCGAGGCCGCCGGCTGCGACCTGGTTGCACTCGGTCGGCATCCGCTCGACGTCGGCGACGAGGTCGAGATCGCGGTGCGGCCCGAAAAGATCTTCGTCAGCAAGGAGGAGCCGGCGGACGACGGCGGCGTGCGCCTGCAGGGCGTCGTCGACGATCTCGGCTACCTCGGCAATCGGTCCCTGTACCGGGTGAAGCTCCCGGGCGGCAAGATCATCCAGGTCAGTTCACAGAACCGGCGCCGTTCCGTCACCCGCTTCCTGGAGTGGCAGGACCGCGTGTGGATCACGTGGCAGCCGCTGAGCGCCGTGGTGCTCGTCGACTGACGTGAACGGCGTCAACGCCCACCGCCGCGACCTCGTCTGGCAGAACATCGCC
>Ga0207828_100158_pt1 | contig 65146 bp, 56 predicted proteins | sample TtaePargueraPR_11_FD_187276 | JGI IMG/M metagenome (GOLD analysis project Ga0207828, IMG submission 187276) | Aerobic enrichment media microbial communities from Bioluminiscent Bay, La Parguera, Puerto Rico - Tt and P2 (3) (SPAdes) | ecosystem: Environmental > Aquatic > Marine > Unclassified ...
GGTAACATCGGAAAGCGAAAGAATGGCATCAGACATGTTTACGCTCCCCCGCCAGAACACCGACAAGACCACCGCGCGCAAACAGCACGACCAGCAACAACAGAACGCCCAGCGGCAATTGCCAGAATTCCCAAACACCACCCAGCAGGTGTTCCAGAATGATGTAAAGGGCCGCACCGGCAAGCGGGCCAAACAAACGTCCGACACCGCCCAGAATGACAAACACCATGATTTCACCTGACATGTGCCAGGACAGCATGGTCGGGCTGACAAACCGGTTGAGATCAGCATAAAGCGCACCGGCAAGGGCGGTGATCATCGCCGAAATCACAAACGCCACCAGTCGAATGCGAAACGGCGCAATACCAACCGCCGTCATGCGTTGCGGGTTCTGACGCGCGCCCTGAAGGGCAAGACCGAAACGTGACCGGATCAGAACGGCCGAGAACACCATCGCAATCGCCAGCATCACAGCACAAAGGGCAAAGAAACTGATCGGATCAAGGGTGTTGATCCCCGGGAAGCCATTGCGCACATAGATCGACAACCCGTCTTCACCTCCATAGGCCGGCCAAGAGATCGCGAAGTAATAGATCATCTGTGCAAAGGCCAGCGTGATCATGATGAAATAGACCCCGCTGGTGCGCAGCGTGATCGCCCCAATCACAAGCGCCACCAGTGCCGAGACCACAAGGGCGACAATCCAGATGATGATCATCTGGGTCGTGCCTTCGATCAGAAACGGGCTTTCCATGATCGGTTCATAGTTCAGCGCATGACTGGCAAGGATACCGGCTGCATAACCGCCAATACCAAAGAACGCGGCATGCCCGAACGACACAAGCCCGCCGTAACCCAGCACAAGGTTAAGCCCGACACCCGCCATGGCAAAGATCGCTACCTTTGTGGCCAGGGTGATGATGAATGGTTCATCCATGCCAAGCGCGATCAGCGGAACGGCGATGAGCGCAATCGCAAGGATGGAATTAATCAGAAACTCGCGGTTCATGGTCATCAGGAAGTCGCCCCGAACAGACCGCTTGGCCGCAGGAACAGAACCAGCGCCATCACGATATAAATCAACATGGATGCCAGTGCCGAGCCAATCGCCGTGGCACTTGACGGATCAAGGAAGGTCGCAAACGCATGCGGCAACAGGAAACGCCCCATCGTGTCGGTAAACCCGACCAGCAAGGAGCCGACCAACGCCCCCTTAATGGAGCCGATGCCGCCAATGACGATCACGACAAAGGCCAGAATAAGGACCGGTTCGCCCATGCCAACCTGAACCGACTGGGTCGTGCCGACAAAGGCACCGGCCAGCCCGGCCAACGCAGCCCCAAGGGCAAACACGATGGTGTAAAGACGATCAATATCGACACCGAGGGCCGCGATCATGCCACGGTCGGCCTCGCCCGCACGGATACGGATGCCAAGACGGGTTTTGCCAATCAACAGGAACAAACCGACCGCAACAGCAAGCCCGGCAACAATAATAGCCAAACGGAAGAGCGGATATTGCGATCCGCCCGGCAAAATAACAGTGCCTGTCAGGAAGTCAGGCACGCTTAAAAACAGCGGGAAGGATCCGAAAATCCAGCGGGTACCTTCGGAAAAAATCAAAATAAGCGCAAAAGTCGCCAGAACCTGATCAAGGTGATCACGGTTATAAAGACGGCGGATAATCAACATTTCGACCAGTGCACCGGCAATGGCTGCCGCCATCAGACTGGCGACAAGCCCCAGCCAGAAAGACCCGGTCCATGCAGCCACAGCCGCACAGGCAAACGCACCGATCATATAAAGGGAGCCATGGGCAAGATTAATCAACCCCATCACACCGAAAACAAGCGTCAGCCCAGATGCCATCAAAAACAGCATCACCCCGGACTGAAGGCCGTTTAACAGCTGCTCCAGAAAAAGAGAGAACATTATTGGAAACTCCGTCACAAGGTGGTCGGGGGCCAATTACAAAATCGAAACCGGCCCCCGGCCTCTTGTCAGCTCTTTATTACATCGAGCATTCCGACGCATAGGCGTCAGAGTGATCCGTCAGCGCCGTACCGATGATCTTGTTGGTCAGCACATCGCCTTCTTTGACGACTTCACGCACATAGATGTCCTGAATCGGATGCTGGTTCGGGCCAAAGATGAACTTGCCACGTACCGAGTTGAAGTCAGCTGCACGCAACGCATCACGGAATGCATCAGCATCCGAAACGCTTGCCTTGTCCATCGCCGAGAGCAGAAGGTTCGCGGTGTCAAAGCCATAAGATGCATAAAGCGACGGCAGACGGCCATATTCAGCCTGGAAGGTTTCAACGAACGCCTTGTTGGTGGCGTTGTCGATGTCTTTTGACCAGTTCGAGGTGTTCTTGAAGCCAAGCGCATCATCGCCAACAGCGCCAAGAATACCCTGATCCATCGAGAAGGCCGGACCAATCAGCGGAATATCAACACCGGACTGGGCATACTGTTTCATGAACGCAATGCCCATGCCGCCCGGCAGAAAGAAGAAGACGCTTTCTGCACCGGATGCACGGATTTGTGCGATTTCGGCGGCATAGTCGGTCTGACCAAGCTTGGTGTAAACTTCGTCGGTGATGTCACCGAGGAAGAAACGTTTGAAGCCCGACAGGGAATCTTTGCCTGCCGGATAGTTCGGCGCAAGGATGAATGCACTGTTATAACCGGCACTTGATGCATAGCCACCGGCTGCTTCATGCAGGTTGTCGTTCTGATAGGAAACGCTGAAATAGTTCTTGTTGCAGCCCTTTCCGGCCAGCTGCGACGGTGCCGCATTGACCGAAAGATAGAACTTGTCCTGAGCAACCGCAGACGGCACGACCGCCATCGCAAGGTTCGACCAGATGATACCGGTCAGAACATCAACTTTGTCCTGCTGGATCATTTTATCGGCCAGCTGGACCGCGATATCCGGTTTGCGCTGATCATCTTCGATAACGACTTCAAGATCGGGATTGTTTGCCTGTTTGACAGCAAGCATAAAGCCGTCACGTGCATCAATACCAAGCCCTGCACCACCGCCAGAAAGTGTGGTGATCATCCCCACCTTGACCGGCTCTGCCTGCGCAGCTCCGGCTGCAAGCAAAGCAGCAGCTGCTGCGATGGTTGTCTTAATACCCTTCATTTAAGCCTCCGTGTTTATACAATTTTTCATTTAGCAACACGTTGATCCCGCGACATTTATGTCTTTATGCGCCACGGTTTTAGTGAACCTGATGCCTGCCCCTGATTTTGCAGTATTTGCATCCGGTCCGTCCATCCTCAAAGCGCGGTTCTAACCCGCCAGAGTTCCGGAAACAGTTCTACTTCCAACATTTTCTTCAGGTAACTGACGCCTCCCGTGCCGCCAGTGCCACGCTTGAACCCGATCACGCGTTCGACCGTCGTGACATGGTTAAAGCGCCATCGCCGGAAATAGTCTTCGAAATCGACCAGCTTTTCCGCCAATTCATAAAGCGACCAGTATTTCCCCGGATCGCTGTAAACCTTTTGCCATGCTGCGATGACTGCGTCGTCGGGCGCATAGGGTGCCGACACATCACGGTTCAGAACGTCCGCTGGCACGTCAATCCCGTCCTCTGCATTCAGCAAGCAAAGCGCTTCGTCATACAGGCTGGGGGTTGCCAGCTCGGCCTTCAGCATTTCGGTGATATCTTCGCGATGCGCATGCGGACGCAGCATCGCGTGATTGCGGTTGCCCAGCATGAATTCGATCTGACGATACTGATAGGACTGGAACCCCGATGACGGGCCAAGCGCATCGCGAAACGTCGTATAGTCGCTTGGTGTCATGGTGCGCAGGACATCCCATGCATTATTAAGCTGTTCGAAAATGCGCGACACGCGCGCCAGCATCTTGAACGCCGGGCGCAAATCACCACCATGGATCGCCTTGCGGGCCGCACTGATTTCGCGAATGGCAAGCTTCATCCAAAGTTCGGATGTCTGGTGCTGAATGATGAAAAGCATTTCATCATGGGCATCCGATTGCGGATGCTGGGCCGTCAGGATCGCATCAAGTGACAGATAGTCCCCATAGGACATCTGATCGGAGAAATCCGTGCGCGCACCTTCCGTGCTTGGATCATATGGCGAGGTCTGCTTTGCCATCTCAGGTCACCGCGTTGCGTTTGTGGAATTCCGGCTTGTCCCAAGCGCGGGTTTCCATGATTTCAGACAAAATTTTCACCGCACCATCAACATCATCCTTGTCGATATAAAGCGGGGTAAAGCCAAAACGGATGACATCCGGTGCGCGGAAATCACCAATCACACCGCGCGCAATCAAGGCCTGCATGACGGCATAGCCCTGATCAAATTTGAACGACACCTGCGATCCACGTTCTTCGGGATTGCGCGGACTTGCCAGTTCGAGCATCGGGCAATTTGCCTCGACCCTGGCGATGAACTGTTCACACAGCTCGATACTGCGTTTGCGGATATCGGCCATGTCAACGCCGTCCCATGCCTTCATGGCTTCTTCCAACACGGTCATCTGAATGACCGGCGGTGTGCCCACACGCATGCGCGATACATCCGGTGCCGGGGTATAATCGGGATCAAAGGCAAACGGGGCTGCGTGGCCCAACCAGCCCGAAAGTGCCGGGCGGGCAGATTTTGCGTGATCCGGGCGGACATAGATAAAGGCCGGCGCACCGGGACCACCATTGAGATACTTGTACGTGCAGCCCACAGCGAAATCGGCATTGCAGCCTGCCAGATCAACCGGCACAGCCCCGGCCGAATGCGCCAAATCCCAGATCACCAGCGCACCAGCGGCATGCGCCAGATCGGTTAGGCGTTTCATATCATGCATGCGGCCCGTGCGGTAATCCACCTGGGTCAGCATCAGCACCGCCAGATCTTCGTTGATCAGGCTTTCGACATCTTCCGGGTTCGGTGTTTTCAACACATGACCACGATCAAGCGACTTGATCAGGCCATCTGCCATATAAAGATCGGTCGGGAAGTTGCCATTATCAGAAACGATCACCTTGCGATCCGGGCGCATTTCAAGCGCGCTTGCCAAGGCCTGATAAACCTTGATCGACAGGGTATCGCCCATCACTACAGTACCGGGTGCCGCCCCGATCAAACGTGCGACAAGATTGCCGACACGTTCGGGTTGCTCCATCCATTTGGCATCGTTCCAGCCACGGATCAGCATTTCCCCCCATTCCTGTTCGATCATCTCCTTGGCGCGGTTGGCCGCCGTTTTCGGCAGCACACCAAGCGAGTTCCCATCAAGGTAAATCACAACTTTCGGGATATGGAACAGGGATTTGGTGGCGGCAAAGTCGGTCATGCAGACGGTTCCTGTTTCAGTCTGAAGCGCTGGATTTTTCCAGTCGCGGTTTTTGGCAACGCCTCGATAAAGAGGACGGAGCGCGGATATTTAAACGGCGCGATGGTCGCTTTTACATGATCCTGAAGCAATTTGGCCATCTCCGGTGTCGGGTGGAAACCCTCCGACAGAACAATATGGGCCTGAACAATGGTGCCGCGTTCTTCATCCGGTGCGCCAATGACGGCACATTCGGCAACCGCCGCGTGGGAAAGAAGGGCTGCCTCGACCTCTGGCCCGGCGATGTTATAGCCCGAGGACACAATCATATCGTCGTTGCGTGCGGCAAAGTGATAGTAGCCGTCTTCATCGACATAGAACGCATCGCCTGTCAGGTTCCAGCCATCGCGGACATAAACATGCTGGCGCACATCATCCAGATAACGACATCCCGTAGGACCACGCACGGCAAGGCGGCCAACAGTTCCAACCGGCACTTCGTTCATTTTGTCATCGACAATCTTGGCTTCATACCCCGTCACCGGCCGGCCGGTGCAAGCCGGGTGACTGTCGCCAAACCGGTTAGAGATAAAGATATGCAGCATCTCGGTCGCACCGATGCCATCGAGCATCGGCTTGCCGGTTTTTTCCATCCAAGCTTCATAAACCGGGGCAGGCAGGGTTTCCCCCGCCGACACAGCTGCGCGCAGCGATGAAAGGTCGGCCCCTTCATCCATGGCTGACAGCATCACGCGATAGGCGGTCGGTGCAGTAAAGCACACAGTCGCCTTATAGGTTTCGATGATTTCGATCATGTTGGGCGGTGATGCCTTTTCAAGCAAGGTCGCCGTCGCCCCGAAACGCAGCGGAAAGATCGCAAGCCCGCCAAGACCAAAGGTAAAGGCCAGCGGCGGGGAGCCGACAAACACGTCATCAGGGGTGACATTCAGCACTTCCTTGGCATAGCCATCGGCAATGATCAAAAGATCCCGATGGAAATGCATGGTGGCCTTGGGACTACCCGTGGTGCCCGAAGTGAAACCAAGCAAGGCAACATCATCGCGCCCGGTTTTGACCGCTTCAAACTTGACTGATTTGGTCAGCGCAATGCGATCAAGCTCCGCATCATGGTTGGCGGTGCCATCAAAGCCGATCACTGTTTTCAGGAACTTGCTGTCCTTGGCACACGCCACCATTTCATCCATCAGGCGCGTGTCGCACAGGGCAAATTCAATCTCGGCCTTGTCAACGATCTGGCCCAACTCACCGGCACGGAGCATCGGCATGGTATTGACCACAACCGCCCCGGCCTTGGTCGCCGCCAGCCAGCAAGCCACCATCGCCGGGTTGTTGGCCGAACGGATCAGGATACGATTGCCCGGCTTAACGCCATAATCCTCAACCAGGGCATGGGCGATCCGGTTGGTCCAGTCTGCCAGTTCCTTATAGGTACGCTGTCGACCATTGCCGATCAGGGCTGTGTTATCGCCAAATCCCTGTTCGACCATCTTGTCGGTCAGTTCGACCCCGGCATTCAGATATTCGGGATAATCAAACCCATCCAGATTGATATCCGGCCATTCTGCAAACGGGGGCAATTTATCCCGTGTGAAGCTATCGGTATGTGCGGTTGGTCCGAGCATTGTGAAGTCCCTGATACAGCCATTATTACGCCAGCGTTTGCCGTGCGATGATTATTTTCTGGACGTCGGATGCGCCTTCATAAATGCGAAGGGCGCGAATTTCCCGGTAAAGCGATTCAACGATGTGTCCGCTGCGCACACCATCGCCGCCATGAATTTGCACCGCCTTATCAATGACGGTTTGTGCATGATCGGTTGAATAAAGTTTGGCCATCGCCGCTTCGCGACTGACGCGCGCAGCACCACTGTCCTTAAGCCAGGCGGCGCGATACACCAGAAGGGCCGAGGCATCAATATCAAGCGCCATGTCCGCGACATGCCCCTGCACCATCTGCAGATCAAAAAGCGGCGCGCCAAACAGTTCGCGCTCCTGAACACGGGTGATGGTTTCATCAAGGGCGCGGCGCGCAAAACCAAGGGCGGCTGCGGCAACGGTGGATCGGAAAACATCCAGAACCGACATCGCGATCTTGAACCCATCCCCACCCGTGCCCATCAGGGCGGAGGCCGGAATCCGGCAATCAGTGAATTTCAAACGTGCCAATGGATGCGGCGCGATGGTGTAAAGGCGCTCAGAGATTTCAAATCCGGGCACGTTCGCCGGAACGATGAAGGCAGACAGCCCCTTGGCCCCGGGGGCTTCGCCGGTGCGGGCAAAGACACAATAAAAATCGGCAATGCCGCCATTGGAAATCCAGGTCTTCTCGCCATTCAGGACAAAATCATCGCCATCACGCTTTGCCTCAAGCGCGATATTGGCAACGTCCGATCCCGATTGCGGTTCGGTCAGCGCAAAGGCGGCAATAGCCTTGCCGGAACGTACTTTTGGCAACCAGTTTTTTTTCTGGTCGTCTGTTCCAAACAAGGAGATTGCGCCACTCCCCAACCCTTGCATCGCAAATGAAAAATCAGCAAGACCGTCATAGCGCGCCAGTGTTTCGCGGATCAGGCAAAGCGATCTGACATCAAGCTTTGCCCCTGCGTCAGTCGGATCAGTCGCCGCATGGCGCAGCCATTCACCATTTGCCAGACGCGCCACAAGATCGCGGCAGGCTGCATCGACATCGTCGTGATTGATGCCCTTGATGTTGCTTGCGGCCCAATCATCAAGCTTTTCCGCCAATTCACGGTGACGGTCTTCGAAAAATGGCCAATCAAGATAGGTCTTATCTGCCATCAGTCGCCCTCGAACACCGGTTTTTCCTTGGCAACGAATGCCTTGTAGGCGCGATTGAAATCCTCGGTCTGCATGCAGATCGCCTGCGCCTGGGCTTCGGATTCGATGGCCTGTTCGATGGACATGCTCCATTCCTGAGCCAGCATGGTTTTGGTCATCATGTGACCAAAGTTCGGGCCTTTGGAAATGCGGGCTGCCAGTTCAATCGCTTCGGCTTCCAGAACATCGGCGTCGACAAGGCGGTTATAGAAGCCCCAACGTTCGCCTTCTTCGGCCGACATGGACCGGCCGGTATAAAGAAGTTCGGCCGCACGGCCCTGACCAATGATGCGTGGCAGGATGGCACACGCCCCCATGTCACATCCGGCAAGACCGACACGGGTAAACAGAAAGGCCGTTTTCGATGCCGCTGTCGCCAAACGCAAATCCGACGCCATTGCAATAATTGCGCCCGCGCCGACACAAACACCATCGACCGCGGCAATCACCGGTTTGCCACAGCCAATGATAGCCTTGACCAGATCGCCCGTCATGCGGGTGAATTCCAGAAGGCCTTTCATGTCCTTGTCGATCAGCGGACCGATAATGTCATGCACATCCCCGCCAGAACAGAAATTGCCCCCGTTCGACCCAAACACAACTGCCTTGATATCATCGGCATAGACCAGGTCACGGAAGGTATCGCGAAGCTCGGCATAGCTATCAAAGGTCAGCGGGTTCTTGCGATCCGGGCGATCAAGCGAAATGACCGCAACGTCGCCTTCCATGCGCCAGTTGAAATGTTTGGGCGTGATGTTTGCCATCTTAGTCATGGTGGGGCGCCTCGTTATGATGGGAAATGTTGCGCAGGATGCGGATCAGGGCATCGGCATCGCCAGACGACAAATCGGAAAACAGATCCGAAACCCAACCTTCATGCACCAGCGCACGTTCAGCGAAATCCTTTTCACCCGCCGGGGTCAGGCGCACAATCGATGCCCGGCGATCATTTTCGACCGGCATGCGAACAACCAATCCCTCTGCCACGAGCCGATCAACGATGCCTGTGACATTGCCGTTTGATACCATCAAGGATTTTGAAAGCTCGCTCATGCGCATGCCATCGCGTTCGCGATAAAGGGCGGCCAGTACGTCAAAGCGCGGCAGCGTTGATCCGAACTCAAGGCGCATCTTTTCACGCAGCTCGCCCTCGATCTTGCGCGACACCTTCAGGATTTGCAGCCAGGCGCGTAAACGTGCCTTCGACAGATCAGACGTCTCATTTCCTGCCCGTTCGGAAAGTGCTTCGGATTTGTTCATGTTCATACTTCTCCTCCCGAAACGGAAATCGTCTGTCCCGTTATCGATGCCGCCTTGGGGCTGCAAAGCCACATGACGGTTTCAGCAACCTCTTCAGGCAGAATGAACCGGTTTTGCGGATTGATTTTGGCAAGGCTTGCGCGCGCGGCGTCCTTGCTCATGCCGGTTTTGGCAACGATGTTTTCCACCGACTTTGCCAACATCGGCGTTTCCATGAAGCCCGGACAAACCGCATTGATCGTGATCGGGCTGTTGGCAAGCTCTGCTGCCATGCCCTTCACCATGCCCACAACGCCATGTTTCGCCGCACAATAGGCTGTGACGTAGGCATAGCCCTTAAGCCCGGCGGTCGAGGCGATTGAAATCAGCCGCCCCGGCTTGGTCTTGTCCATCGCAGCCAATCCTTCACGGAACGTCAAAAACGTCCCGGTCAGATTGACATTCATGGTCCGTTGCCAAAGATCGACTGATGTTTTGCCAATCGGTGCACTTTCGGCCATGCCGGCATTGGCGATCACCAGATCAGGTGTGCCGACCACATCGACCATGGTCGTGAACATATCTTGTACTGATGTTTCATCGGTGACATCGGCCACGATGGCAGTGATATTTTCATGTTCGGCAATTTCGGCCAGCACATCTGATCGCCGTCCCGATACCACAACCTTCACCCCGGCATCGGCCAGCATCCGGGCCATCACGGCACCAACGCCGGAACCGCCGCCAGTGATCAATGCGTTATGAACGGCAAGATCGTTCATGGCGGCTTATACCTTTCCGGTCATGGTTTCTGCCCGCTCGGCCAGACGGCACATCTGATCACGCCCGGCATGATACGGAGCCGGCCAGTTTTCGGTGCGATTGCCAAGGCTGGCTGCCTGATGCAGCGTCCAGTAAGGATTGGCCAGATGCGGTCGCGCCAGACAAACAAGGTCAGCACGCCCGGCCATCAAGATCGAATTGACGTGATCGGCCTCATAGATATTGCCAACCGCCATGGTCGGAATACCGGCTTCGTTGCGGATACGGTCGGAAAACGGTGTCTGGAACATACGGCCATAAACCGGCTTGGCATCCGTTGTCGTCTGCCCCGCCGAAACGTCACAAATATCGACGTCATTGGCTTTCAGCATCCGGGCAATCTCGACCGCTTCTTCGGGCGTAATCCCCGCATCACCGACCCAGTCATTGGCCGAAATACGGACCGACATCGGCTTGTTCTTGGGCCATGCCGCACGGACGGCATTGATGACTTCAAGCGGATAGCGCATCCGGTTTTCAAGCGATCCGCCATATTCGTCATCGCGGATATTGCTGACTGGGCTGATGAAGGATGACAGAAGATAGCCATGCGCGGCATGAACCTCGATCATGTCAAAGCCTGCGCGATCCGCCATTTTGGCCGATGCAACAAACTGATCACGAACCATATCCATGTCTTCACGCGTCATGGCCTTGGGCACCGCATTGCGGTCCGACCATGCGATGGCAGATGCCGACATCAGCGGCCAGTTGCCATCCTTTAATGGTGCATCCATTTCTTCCCAGCCGAGCTGGGTCGAGCCCTTCCGCCCGGAATGACCGATCTGCATGCAGACCTTGGCATCCGTCTCGGCATGGATGAAATCTGTAATCCGCGCCCAGGCCCTCTCGTGGCTGGCATCATAGGCCCCCGGGCAGCCCGGCGTGATGCGACCTTCCGGCGAGACACAGGTCATTTCGGTATAAACCAACCCTGCCCCGCCTTTTGCGCGCTCGGCGTAATGCACCAGATGCCAGTCGGTCGGGCAACCATCAACCGCCTTGTACTGTGCCATCGGCGAGACAACGATGCGGTTCTTAAGCGACACATCGCGCAACTGATAAGGCACGAACATCGGATGACGCACCGGTGCACTTTCCGGAAGGCCCGCCTGCGTCTGGAACCATTTTTCCGCACCTTCAAGCCATTTGGCATCACGCAAGCGCAGGTTTTCATGACTGATGCGCTGCGATCTGGTCAAAAGCGAATAGGTAAACTGGGTCGGATCAAAATCGAAATAGCGTTCGATTTCCTCGAACCACTCCATCGAGTTGCGCGCGGCTGACTGCAGACGCAGGACCTCAAGACGGCGCTCGTCTTCGTATTTGCCAAAGGCCGATTTAAGGTCGCCTTCTGAATGCAGGTAGTTCGCCAATGCAATCGCACTTTCAAGTGCAAGCTTGGTCCCCGACCCGATGGAAAAATGCGCGGTCGCCGCCGCATCGCCCATCAAAACGATGTTTTCATGCGACCAGCTTTTGCACAGAACGCGCGGGAAGCTCAGCCAGGCCGAACCACGAATATGATGCGCATTGCTGATCAGATTGTGACCGCCCAGATGATCCTTGAAGATATCCTCGCAGGTCGCAATCGACTCTTCCTTCGACATCTCGCCAAAACCGTAGGCATCCCAGGTTTCCTGCGTGCATTCGACAATAAAGGTCGCGGTTTCGTCATCAAACTGATAGGCGTGCGCCCAAACCCAACCCTTGTCTGTTTCCTCAAAGATGAAGGTAAAGGCGTCATCGAATTTCTGATGCGTGCCCAGCCAGACGAACTTGCATTTGCGCGTATCGATATCGGGCTGGAAATGTTCGGCAAATTCGGTGCGGGTTCTGGAATTCAGGCCGTCACTGGCAACGACAAGATCAAATTCCTTGGCGTAATGCGCGGCACTTTCGGCCTCTGTCTCGAACCGAAGCTCCACACCAAGTTCGCGTGCCCGATCTTGTAACAAGATCAGAAGCTTTTTACGGCCAATGCCGCAGAACCCGTGGCCGGTGGAAATCGTCTTTTCGCCGCGATACTGAACCGCGACATCATCCCAATAGGAAAAGTTGGCGCGAATGGCCTCGGCACTTTTGGTGTCATTCTCGGCCAGATTGTCCAGCGTCTCGTCAGACAGCACCACGCCCCAGCCAAACGTGTCATCAGGCTTGTTGCGTTCAATCACAACAACCTCATGCGCGGGGTCGCGCAATTTCATCGAGATTGCAAAATAAAGCCCCGCAGGACCGCCACCCAGACAAGCTACTCTCACCAGCTTTTCCCTTCCTAATTTGTTTGGTTGTTTCGGGAAACTGATAAAACGGTACGCCTCGTTTTATTTTATTTCAAGCACAAATATTTTAAGTTTGAAATATCTACGGATTTGCCTAGAATTTGATCCATAACCAGAATGCACCAGACAGGTGCTGCATGAAATTTCAGGGAACCGACCATGATTACCGACTGGGATGATGCTTATGCCAACGGCGATTACATTGCCGATGCCGCAACCTATCCGGAACTTTGGGCGACCCAGTCGGCAAAGTTTCGCGACGAGCTGAGTGGCGACAATCGCGCCCGGTTTGACATCGCCTATGGCAATGCCCCTCGCGAAAAATATGATCTTTTCCTGCCAACTGGCACGCCAAAAGGTCTGGTCGTGTTCGTGCATGGTGGCTACTGGAAGGCGTTTGATAAATCCAGTTGGTCGCATCTGGCAAATGGTGCTGTGACCAAGGGATGGGCTGTGTGCATGCCAAGCTATACACTCGCCCCTGATGCGCGCCTTTCCGACATTACCCGCCAGATCGGGGCTGCCATCACCCATGCCGCAGACCAGATTGCGGGTCCGATCCACATCACCGGGCATTCGGCTGGCGGCCATCTGGTCAGCCGCATGGTCAGTCACACATCGCCGCTTTCGTCCTCCGTTCTGGCACGGATTGAAAACACGGTTTCCATTTCCGGCCTTCATGATCTTCGCCCGCTGCTTCGGACCTCGATGAACGACACCCTCGGACTGGACGCCGCCGAAGCCGAACATGAAAGTGCTGCCCTTCTGAGGCCCGCCTTACCATGCTCTATCACCTGCTGGGTCGGGGCCGATGAACGCCCCGAATTTGTTCGCCAGAATGATCTGCTGGCCAATATCTGGACCGGCCTTGGCGCCTGCACGCGAAGTGTACATGCCCCGGACAAACATCATTTCAATGTGATTGCCGATCTCGCCAACCCGGATTCCGATCTCGTTGCCTGTCTGCTTACCCCAATCAGTGCAGAGGACGCATAAGATGTCGACCGTCACACTGACACTTGAAAACGCCATTGCAGTTATCACCATCAACAACCCGCCGATTAACGCGACCAGCCACGCTGTGCGCAGCGGGATCGTCGATGCCCTGGATCAGATTGATGGCAATGATGACATCCGCGCCGCGATTCTGATTTGCGACGGCAAGACCTTCATTGCCGGTGCTGATGTCAGCGAGTTTGGCCAACCGCCCAAGGCACCGACCCTGCCAGACGTGATCAAACGCATAGAGGCCGCAACCAAACCGGTCATCGCCGCCATTCACGGGCACGCTCTTGGTGGTGGACTGGAAGTGGCCCTTGGTTGTCATTACCGCATTGCCGATAGCACGGCCAAACTTGGCCTGCCGGAAGTCAACCTCGGCCTGATCCCGGGGGCGGGCGGAACGGTCCGCTTGCCACGACTTGTCCCGGTCACAGAGGCCATCTCGATGATTACCAGCGGCAAACCGGTTTCGGCCGCCAAGGCCAACGAGATCGGCTTGCTTGACGCGATTACTCACGGCGCCTTGGGCGATGCCGCACGCGACTTTGCCAAGACCATCCTAAATCGTGAAACACCGGCATCGCTTCTTGCGAGGGATTCCATTGATGCGCCCAGCTCGGCGCACTGGGACGACATAACATCCGCGACGAAAAAGAAGGCCCGTGGTCAGGTCGCCCCGCTTGCCGCCATTTCCGCCATCCGAAATGGCATCGAACACGGCCCGGATGCAGGCCTTGATTTTGAGCGCGAAAAATTCATCGAACTGCGTGACAGCGATCAGTCAAAGGCGCTGCGCCACATCTTCTTTGCCGAACGTTCAGTTGCCAAACTGCCCGAACTTAAAGGTTTTGAACCCAACCCGATCCGCCAGGTTGGCGTGATTGGCGGCGGCATCATGGGGGCAGGCATAGCCACGGCATCTCTGCTCGCGGGCTATGACGTCACAATCATCGAACGCGATGACGCTGCCTGCGACAATGGCCGCTCCACGGTCGAAAAGCATCTGTCGGGCAGCCTCAAGCGTGGCCTGATCAGCCAGAAGCGCTTTGATGCGCTAATGGCCTCGCTTACGACAAGCACCGACTATGCTGCTCTGGCCAATGCCGATCTGGTGGTCGAGGCCGTGTTTGAAGATATGGCGGTTAAACACGATGTCTTTGGCAAACTAAGTCTTCATTGCAAGGCCGATGCGGTGCTTGCGTCCAACACATCCTATCTCGACATCAATGAAATTGCCGCACGCTGCGTCAATCCTCGGCGCGTGATTGGCCTGCATTTCTTCTCGCCAGCCCATATCATGAAGCTGCTTGAAGTAGTGCGGACTAAGTCGGCCGACGCCAAAAGCCTTGCAACCGCGTTCGAGTTTGCCCGCGCCCTTGGCAAGATTGCGGTTCCGTGCGGGGTTTGTGATGGCTTTATCGGCAATCGGATCATGTCCGCCTATCGCAAGCATTGTGAATACATGCTCGAAGACGGCGCACTGCCCCATCAAATTGACGCCGCCATGGTCGAATTCGGCTTCTCGATGGGCCTGTTTGCCATGCAGGATATGGCGGGCCTTGAGATTTCCTGGGCAACCCGCAAACGCCTCGCACCGTTCCGCGATCCGTCCGAACGTTATGTCGCTTTGGGGGATTACCTTTGTGAGATGGGACGTTTTGGCAAAAAGAACGGTCTTGGCTGGTATCGCTATGACGAAAATGGCAAGGCCCAGCCTGATCCGGAGGTCGATGCATTGGTGATCGCCGAATCAGCTAAAAAAGGCATTACCCGGCGCGACTTCACCAGCGCGGAAATCATGGATGTCATTCTGACTGCTATGCGTAATGAAGGCGATAAGATCCTTTCTGAGGGTATTGCTAACAACTCTGATGCTATTGATGTTGTTATGGTCAATGGGTACGGCTTCCCGAGGCATAAGGGCGGGCCGATGTTTATGACTGGCAATGAGGATTAGGAGAGAGTTGCGGGGGCAGGATTAGCGCTCGCTTTGCTCGCTCAGCTCCGGCCTATGGCCTTCGCAAAGAACCTGCAAACAGGCATTGGCCTGTTTGCGATGTTCCAATCCGTATGCACCCGACCATCGAACATTAAAAAAGCCCGCCACAAGGGCGAGCTTTATTAATGTTGGTTGCGGGGGCCCGAGGCCACCTTTGTTATAACTTCAGGTGGACATTGGCTTTTGCGCTCGGTCGCAATGTCGAGAATGCCCATCAACTCACCACGCAAGCTGATTTGAAAGTCACCGCGCTTATCTCCCGGCGTAACAATTATTTCTCCAACTACGGACCTGATCGCGTCTGCTGCTTCCGCATACATCTGTGGTTCATCAAGTGCAGCCGTTAGATTTTGCACCTTCTTCCGGTAAATCTCCGCAATATTTGGATGAACATCAGGAACGTATTGAGGGACCTCATCCATACGCGCGATGATCTCTTGTTTTTCCTGCTCAAGCTCTTCCATTCGGGACTTCATCGACGACTGGTACATGCCATCTTCAATAGCGGACATGATGCCGGCAATCCCGCGCTCGACCTTTTCCAGTTTTTGCCGATCAAGGACAGTTTGTGCACGGCGTTCCCTGTTCATCTGGTTCAGACCTTCGGCATAGGCCTGAACCGCTTCTGCCACGGCCTCTGCAGAAACCAGTTTTTCGGTAAGTCCAGCCAGAACACGAGCTTCAATTTTGTCCCGAACAATTGTGCGACCATTGTCACAGGTGCCACGACGATAACGGTTCAGGCAACCGTACCGGTCTCGGGTGATGATGCCGTAGTTACCGCCACAGCAACCGCACTTGATAAGGCCAGAAAACAGGAAAGCCGGTCTCCGCAGGGAATTAAGCCTTGCAGCATGGTATGCACGCACACCTTTGGTTACATTTGCATACTTCCTGGAAATTTCTTCCTGCCGACGACGTGTGGCCTGCCATAGATCATCGTCAACAATGCGCAACCCCGGCACCTCAGTCCGAACCCACTCGGTTTCCGGGTTAGGTCGTGAAACCCGCCTTCCGGTCGCCGGGTTCTTTACATAATGGAGCCGGTTCCAGACCATCACGCCGATATAAAGCTCGTTATTCACGATGCCAGTCCCTCGGGAAACATGACCACGAATGGTCGTATCACCCCAAACCCGACCATACGGTCCGAGTATGCCTTCCCGATTGAGATCAGCAGCGATCGCCTTCGGACTTTTACCCGCAGAAAATTCACGGAAAATGCGGCAAACAATTTCAGCTTCTGCCTCGTTGATTTTTCTCTCGCCCGTAACTGGCTCACCGTCGCTGTTCAGACGCTTTACAACATCATATCCGTAGCAAACCCCGCCGCCGGATTTACCGTTCTCAACTCGCCCGCGCAGACCTCGACGGGTTTTGTCGGCAAGGTCCTTAAGAAAGAGCGCATTCATGGTGCCCTTGAGGCCCACATGCAGTTCGGAGATTTCACCTTCGGCCAATGTAACAATCCGCACTCCAGCAAACTTGAGGTGTTTGAACAAGGTTGCGACATCGGCCTGATCGCGGCTGACACGATCCAATGCCTCTGCCAGTACCATATCGAACTTCTTCGCCTGCGCGTCCTGCAACAGGCTTTGAATACCCGGTCGTAAGGTAATGCTGGCACCCGAGATTGCTGCATCATGATAGCTACCGACAATTCGCCATTTTTCCCGCTTTGCCTGCTCCCGGCAAATACGGAATTGATCTTTGATGGAGTTTCCACTCTGGTTGTCGGAGGAGTAACGGGCATAAAGCGCTGCACGGGTCATGAGGCTTTCCTTTCTCTTAAAATAAAAGGTTCACCCTTTGGGGCCATGCCCCTTTATCTCTTCTTCCAATGTGGCAGGACTGTTGTCGTTGGCTGGCTGACGTTGCTTTTTCTGCCAAGCCAAATAGTGTTGTCGAGCCATATGAGAGCCTATGGCACGGGCGATAATACAAACATAAGGGGACTTAATTTCCGATTGGTCCCCCGGCTGATCGTTGTCGTTAACCGGGGGCGTTACAACTCCCCTTTCTTCTGATCTCTTTGCCACCGGTCCACCTCTTTTTGCAACGGATAGATATGCTAAGGATGCCCCTAACAGAAGATAACAGAAACCACAGTTACGTACGCCAGACGCACATCACTTCGTCCTAAACAGTATCCATCTTCCGCATTTCACATCCCCAAACTGCATCCCTTAAGCAGTAATAGTATGAAAAAATAAATTCCCGAAGTAAGGCTGTTTCCCCAAAGAGGGGTACCGCATTTGAGGAACATAAAAGCGGTACTGAAATTTAAAACGTAGTGGAATACCGACTTCGACGGAATTTGTTCTGCATGAAGTCAGAATTCCTGTTCGGGGACGCATCAATGTCTAGGTTGAAGTTGCTTATCGCCCATAAGCTCGTCGCTGCTTTCGGCGCAATGCTGATTATCAACGTAATTGCCGGCATCTTTGCCATCGTCAAAATGAATGACCTCAATGAGGTTTCCACCATAATTGAAGACAACTGGATGCCGAGTATTCGGGAAGTCGCAGAAATCAACGATGCGGCCAACGCAATGCGCATCTTGAGCCTTGACCATATTCTTTCGACCAACGCGAAGCGCATGCAGGCTGTAGAGAAAGCCATCGCCGAAAACATCGCTGAACGAAACCAATCAATCTTAGCATATGAGCCTCTCATCTCGTCCGATGAAGAACGGGAAATTTGGGTGCATGCTAAGAACATGATGCAGGAATATGACAATATCTGGGATCAAGCAGTCGAGCTATCGCGTGCGAATGAAAATGAAGAAGCACGCAACCTGATGCTTGGCATGGGCGCAGATGTCCACCAGGAATTAAGGGGCGATCTTGATCATCTCGTTGTCATGAACATGGATGCCGGAATTGCGGAGTCTCAGCGTGGGGATGTTGTCTATGCGAATTCGCGCAACATGATGCTCGCGGCATCCGGACTCGTAGCACTCCTAACCATATTGTTTGCCTGGAGTCTCGCCAAAGGCATCTCTCGCCCGATTAGCGACATGACGAGCGCTATGAAGCTGTTGGCTGAAGGCGACAAGAACACCGAGATTCCGGGAACCAATCGCAAGGACGAGCTGGGCCAGATGGCTGGTGCAGTCCAAGTTTTCAAGGACAATATGATTGAAGCTGAGCGTCTGGCTGCAGAGCAAGAGAAGCGCCGTGCGGAACGTGCTGTCCGAGCAGAACGTATCGAAAGTATCACGCGTGAATTTGATGACGCTGCGTCTGCAACAATAGCGGCAGTTACATCGGCTGCAACCGGTATGCAGACCCATTCCGTTTCTCTGTCAACTTCGTCAGAACAAGCTGTTTCTCAGTCAGCTGCAGTTGCATCAGCCGCGACGCAAGCTTCCGGAAATGTGCAAACAGTGGCTTCCTCTGCGGAAGAGCTTTCTACCTCCATTACTCAGATTGCACAGGAAGTGGCATTAGCTGCAAACGTGTCCAAAGAAGCTGTAGAACAGGCCGGAAAAACAGGTGAAGTTGTTGGAAACCTGCAAACATCTGCTGGTAAGATTGGTGAGGTCGTCGACCTCATTAGCGATATTGCCGAACAGACCAACCTGCTGGCATTGAACGCAACCATTGAAGCTGCCCGCGCTGGGGAAGCCGGAAAGGGCTTCGCCGTAGTTGCTGCTGAGGTCAAAAATCTCGCCAACCAGACCGCACGTGCAACAGAAGATATCAACGAACAGATCCAGGCAACGCAATCGGCCACGACCGAGGCGGTAGAAGCTATAGCCTCTATCGCTGGTACAATTGAACGTGTGAACGAAATTGCGGCAAGTATCGCAGCTTCTGTTGAAGAACAACAAGTTGCCACAGGCGAAATCGCCCGCAATGTCGACGAAGCCGCAAAAGGGACTGAGGACGTTACTTCAAATATCCATGAAGTAAGTCAAGCTGTCCAAGGGTCTGGCTCAATCGCACAAAACGTCCTCCAAGCCTCCAACGACTTATCCAACGAAGCAGAGAAGATGCGAATGCTTGTCGCAAAGTTCCTGAGTGACGTGAAATCTGCGTGAGTTAGACGCCTTGGAAAAATCGGAGGATTGAACATGAATGGCAAAGTCATTTCCTTTCACCCCAAATCGCACGCGTCCAGAGTGAAGAAAGACCGTCATGACGATCAAGGGTATTGTCTGAATCAACTTAGAGAGATGCGTGCGCAATTACGAGAGACGCTGATCGGTATAGAAAAAACTGAGAATGCCATCCGCAGCGGGGACGTGGAACAGATGATCGAGGTTAGAAACATGATGAGGGAGAAATTACAACAGACCAAAGAGAAGGATTAGAATTTTCCGTAACAAAGTCCATAAAATGCAATTCCTGTCCAGTTACCTCCCCCCCTACGCTGCTCCCCCTTTGCAACACCCCAACTGTAAGTTACAGATATATACCATTGAAGAGTCAGACCTATTCGTAAGATGACACATCTTTTCCGTTAGCTTACCGACTGACCTCTCTTCATCTCTGAAGAGAGGTCTTTTTTTACCTAGGAACATCACCTTTTTGACTGGGAAAACAGGACTCAAGATATGCAATATTTTGGCGAAGAGCGGTTCTTTGAACGAGATGAATTGATTGTCAGCAAAACGGATATCAAAGGGCGAATAACCTACGCCAATAATGCTTTCCTAAGGATTGCTGACTACACGGAAGTTGAGGTTATCGGTAAACCGCACAACGTCATCCGGCATCCGTCGATGCCCCACGGGATATTCGAGCTTCTTTGGCGTACCATTTCTGCAGGCGAAGAGCTGTTCGCCTATGTCGTCAACAAAGCCAAAAACAATGATCATTATTGGGTGATTGCCCACGTCACACCCAGCATTCAGGCAGGGAAGATTGTAGGCTTTCATTCGACACGGCGTGTTCCAAATCCCGATACGATCAAAAATGTCATCGAACCCTTGTATGATCGCTTGAACACGATTGAGGCTGCTTCATCTAACCGGAAAGACGGGACTACAGCATCATTCAACAGTTTGATGACGATGTTGAATGAGAAACAAATTTCCTATGCCGAATTTATCGCAGATCTGACCCGGAAAGATTGACATGTTTATACGAAAAAAAAACAAACCGTCTCGAACCATCGAATTGAAGGCCGATATGGCGCAGTGCATTCTGGCCGTATGTGAAGAAATATGCCGGGGTAACTTCGAAGCGCGCATTACCAATGTCCCTGAAGTTGATGGCTTTGAGAAAAGCCTTTGCTTATACATCAATGAAATGATTGACCGGACTGATGCTTATCTACGTGAGTCGACAGCATGCCTCGGTTTCATTGCGGAGAACCGCTATTTCCGGCGGGTCGCAGAACATGGTATGCCGGGGTCCTACAAAGAAGCTGCAAACCGCACAAACATTGCAGCCGATGCCATCGAAAACAGAATGGATAAGTTCTCAGAACTTGTCGGATCGCTCTCGACGATTTCAGAACAACTTAATGCCAGATCGCAGGAAATGACTGATACAGCCAACTCTGCATCTGACATTTCAACAGCTGTCGCGACCAGTGCAGAGGAGGCAGGTGCAAACACCCAGACCGTAGCCGGGGCTGCAGAAGAGCTCAGCTCATCTATTCAGGAAATATTCAAACGAGTTTCCGACGCAACAAGCCAAGTGAACAATGCAGCACGGGAAGCCGAGCAAGCGGACAGTCTCGTTCAGGCCCTATCTCAAGCATCCGCAGAGATCAGCGAAGTTGTCAATTTGATCAACGATATCGCCTCCCAGACGAACCTTCTGGCTTTGAATGCAACGATTGAAGCTGCACGAGCTGGGGATGCAGGCAAAGGCTTTGCTGTCGTCGCCAATGAAGTCAAGAGCCTCGCCAACCAAACAGCAAAAGCAACCGACAACATCAGAAGCCAGATCACGACAATTCAGAACGTAGCAGGGAATGCTGTTGAAGCATTGTCGACGATTTCGTCTTCCATTGCCAACATCGCTCAGGTTTCCGCTGAACTGTCAGTATCAGTTGAGCAGCAGCAGGGGGCAACAACGGAAATTGCCAGCAATATATCCGAAGCTGCAGATGGTGTTACTGCAATAACGGACAATATCTCATCTCTGCGCATGAACATCCAAGATGTCCGGAAATCAGCAACTGAAACAGGAAATGTTTCTTCGGATATCGCGGTGCAAGCTCAAAGCCTGAAGAATATTCTGGAAGGGACGACGCCAAAGAGTCTGTTGACAACAGTTAGATCACAATAAAGGGGATGTTTCTTATCTATACCTCCATTCTGGAGGAGACAATCAAAACTTCGGTATTGACAGACTAACATCGGGAAAAGGTTTTCTTTTCATGGCCCATAAATTGTGCCTCATTCTTTCCTTGTGTTTCTCGTCTTTTCCGGCGCTTGCGAATGTGGTCGCCAGAATTCCAATAGACAAAGAAAGCGCATTTTGCAGAGGCTCTGCACGCTGGGAAGACCAAGGGGAGTACCATATTGAATTGCTGAAACTGGCTTTGGCGGAGAGCGGCGTTGACGTAAGAATTGAACCTGTTTGTATGTTCTATCCCAGTGAAAAGCGGCGTGTTCCTCTTTTACTGGATGGCACAGAAATTAATGTCATTTTCTTTGGCACGACTCATCAACGCGAGAAACTACTTAAAGCCGTATATGTTCCACTTTTCTTGGGCACAACTGGCTTGAGAATGTTCTTGGTTCGCAAGGAAACCCTAGCTGTCCTTTCCAAGTTTTCGCGATTAGGGGACTTTCAATCCATGACATTTGGACAGGGATTGGGTTGGCCAGATGGAGAAATACTACGTCAGAATGGATTTAGTGTTGTTGGAGCACCTTATGAGACCCTCCACAAGATGCTTTCGCTCGGACGGTTTGACATTTATCCCAGATCTTATTGGCAAATAGCGAGTGAGTTTGAATGGATGTCAAAGGATGCGAACAATATAGCGATCATTCCAAACCTGGCATTTTACTATCCACAGCCGATCTATTTTTTTGTAAGTCCAAGACATCCGGAATTGCACAAAGCGCTAACCCGTGGCCTACAACACTCATACTTTAACGGCAAGATGCTTGAGTTACTTCTCTCTCATCCACAAACAGCGCCGTCCTTCAACAGAATTGATTTGCAGTCACTGTGTCTGATGTACTTGCCGACAAAGCATCTGACAACACAAAGCCTCAATGCGATGCAAACCTTTAAGCTCCCAGAGAAATACCATCCTCGGCCATGCTGACTGCCAGTTCGTCGTTTATCGCTTAGCGCCTATCTTCCCACGCAAAAGATGTGCATGCTTGTTCACAAGCGAAATACGCGTTTCCGGGAATATCGGTCGCTACGATTGAACGGTTTCCGACGGATATTCGCCGTATACCTCTCTATAATAGGCAGCAAACCGACCATAGTGAAAAAATCCCCATTTCGCAGCCACTTGTTTTACTGACAGCAACGTGGCGCGTGACGAAAGTTCGGCGTGCGCTGCTTCTAATCGGAGATTGCGAAGATAAGCCATTGGCGTCATGCCTTTGTGTAACTTGAAGCCAGCATGTATCGCTCTAACGCTCGAGTGACTGGCATCCGCAATATCTTGTAGGGTGATAGAATGGTGCATATTTGCGTGCATGAATTCAATCGCAGTTCGAATGTTACGTGGTAACACGATTTCGGCAGTATGACGTACTTTGACCTTCGATTGAGAAGTGAAGTGTTCGAAGATATGGAACAGGAGTGCCTCACATAGAATGGGCATTGCCTTTGACGTTTGTAGAAATGACGGAAACCCATATACAGTACCAAAAATAGACACAGCCAGGTGATGCAGGATTTTACCGCCTGGGCTCGTGAGGTCTACTAATGGTCTGATTTGCAATTCCTTTAGTGATGTTTCCCCAAAAAGTGACCTGACGATGCGTCGCAAGACTTCCCTGTCGAATTTCAGTGTGTAGCAACTATGGAACGGTAGACTGTAAGCATTCCCCAGTTCGAGCTCATTACCTGGTATGATGAGCGCACTGCCTTTTAATCCTGACAGATAGTGCGCGCCAAGTTGAACTCCGAATGCTCCCTCTATTGGGAACATGACATACATTCTGTCCTCAGATGACTCTGACAGCATGCTGGTTTCTCCATTGTGACGAATGCGCCAACAGCTAATGCAGTTAGTGACTGCTGCCACGTCCGCCGACCAAGTAAATCGGCCATCGGCATTGAGAAGCTTTGACTCAAATGGAGGTGCATATGGACGAAAGATGTCGAGCAGCAAATCGTACTCGGTACCCATTTGTGTCGGAGGAGTAAGGAACTTCAAACCCTGGATCATGAAATCGCGCAACGGTTGTGTGATTCAATTCACATTCCTATACGTTAGGGTGAGGTGACTGTCTACAGGTATTGCTGCTGTATTTGCCCTATAGTTCAGCACAAAGCTCCACTGCATACTTTTGCATCATCGTCGCCATTCAATGCCAGTGTAGCCACCCCCAGCACAACCTCAAGATTAGGCTGTCCAAATATGCACAATGATCTGTAACCTCCATTGAAAATAGAATTTTGATGAAATGCGACTTGAAATGGCCCTGTAGTCATTTGAAAATTGATCTTACCGCGCATTCATCGCGGAAAATTGACACTGACAGGGGATCTAGATGATCAGACCGGCAATCGCGAAAGATGAACAAGCAATTACTAAGTGTGCACAACAGGCATACGCACGCTACATAAGCCGGATTGGACGCAAACCCGCTCCGATGATTGCGGATTTCTCCGCTCAGATCGCGGAATGCAAGGTCTACGTCTCGACAGATGAAGCTCACAACATTGAGGGTTTCATCGTTTTTTATGCTGAAGATCAATATATCCATTTAGAAAACGTGGCCGTTTTCCCACAAAAATGCGGACGTGGTATCGGGAAGAAACTAATCGATTTCTGTGAGCAAACAGCACTGAAGAGCGGGCTTAACGCCGTCCAACTTTGCACCAATGAGAAAATGACCGAAAACCTTTCGATTTATTCCAGGCTTGGTTACATCGAAGTTGACCGTCGTACTGAGGAAGGTTTCAACCGTGTTTATTTTGAAAAAGTGCTCGTTTGAAGCAAATACTGTAATCAAAAGTTACGGGCCTTTAGCAGGACCGATCCGGTACAACAAGCCTGCAGTTTGCCTCGCCAACCCAATATCTGGGATCATCCACCTCGTTCCAGATAGGAGACTTTATCGAACGAGGCCGATAAGGCACTTCCCGATTATCGGAGGCGTCGTGAATGACTGAAACTCAATGGCGCGAGTTTGGGCCTCACAAATGTCAAACAAGCAGCACCGATCTCAAACCTATTTGAGAACTAGCATAGGTGTCAAATACACGATTTTGAACGGCGAAACACTTCAAAGTGCCTTCTTGCATGGGGTATCTGCATTAATTCCTACAGATTTCAGGAAAGCAACTTTTCCAGCCTCCCCCTCAACTCCGCATGCTTCACCGGGTTATTATCTTTGAGATGGCGCAGATTAAGAAGCTTCCATTGGACAGCCGGAAGCTGTTCTGCTGCAGGCAAGCCTATCAGGTTAAAATCCGACTCTCCATCATGCAGCGACAACAGGAACTGGGCAAAATCCCCTGTGAGGGCATTTCGGATATCGGCAATCAAACGCGACCGCACGTTTTCCAGATCAGCGGGATCGACCTCGTCTCGCGTCATCCCTGCAAATTCCTGATCATGCAGTTCCTTGATCGGAACAAGTGCCGGGTCCAGCAATTCATGCGGCGGCCGTCCCGATGTGCTGACATAGACAAGGAAAACCCGCAGCAGATAGTCAGTCAGCCCTTCATTTTCATATAGCAGCTTGACGTCAAACAGGTCCCGCGGATGCTGGCGATCTAGGGCGGCATGCAGCTTTCCAGCATACAAATCCTCAAATGAGAGGACTTGCATCTCGGCAAATCCGAAGGTTTCCTCCACAGCATCGGATACCTTGTGCAAGACGGGAGGCAGAACCGTACCGCGCATGACCGGAGACGTCTCGATCTTCACATTGGTCGTTCCGCGTGTGGCCATGATCCGGGTTTCCAGATTTCCACCACCGGCGATCCGCTGAAACCGCACATCCCTGTTTTCACGGCTTGCCGCTGAGATGATCCGGTCCAGGGCCTGATCAATATTTGCAAGGGACGTCGCCCGGTCTTCAATCGGCAAATAGGTGAGATCAATATCAACAGACAGGCGAGGCAGATCACGGTAGAAAAGATTGATCGCCGAACCGCCTTTCAGCGCAAAGACTTCCTCTCGCGCAATCACCGGCAGCAGGCGCATCAGCAGCCGGACCTGTTCGACATAGCGCTCACGCATTATGGCTCTCCTCCCCCTGCTCCGAAGGCATGAATGCTGCGGGGACTGAAATCCGGTAGATCGGATGTATTTTTCCATCCTTGATCAAGGCGCGCGGCCCCGATCCCAAATCGATCTGAGATTTGTCGAGATATTTCAGCCAGGCGTGAGCGGGACGATCAGCAAAAACGAAAAAGAGCCGTTTGACCTTGATGCTCTGACAAGCGCGCAAGAGCTTCATAAGATGTTTCGGGCGCAAATTGGAAAGTCCCTGGAAGATCATGTCGAGATTGTCAAAACCCGCATGCGATGGCAATTCATCGAGTGCTTCAAGGATCGCCCGTTCCGGTGAGGATACCTTGAGCGGCCAATGCCAAGGACTGACGGTTGGACTGGTATTGCCTTTCATATTCTCGAGCTGACGTCCCACGTTCTCGATGCCGACCGGATCATCCGCAAACAGGTTGGTCGAGCGGACAATAAACTCTGTCTCTCCCGGCAATCGGGCAAGCCAGGACGGCACCTCGCCATAGAGATAGATACGCTCTTTGTTGCCCAGCGACAGATAATGAGAGAAGCCGTGGAAGGTCAATGCACTCAATCCTCCCAGATGGACCTCATGTTCCATGATCGACTGGATCGACAGCAAAACAAGCTGCCAATCGGGAGCGGGATTTTGGTTCAAACGGGCTGAATGATCCGTGCGTGATAGTGGCCGACGGTAAACACCTCGAACGACCCGCTCCAGCCAACCGCGCTCGGCGTAGTTATGGATCGATTTGGGATCGACGCCAAACCGCTTTAGCCATGCCGCATCAACCAGGAAGCCGGGTGGCACCCGCTCCAGCATCGGTTTCAATCGTGGTGTTCTTTGATGGCTCATAACCATCAAAATTGCACTTTTTGAAAATATCATCAATTGAATTTTTAATTTCTCATCTTTTGATGGCTTTTAACCATCAAAATCAGGATTCAGTAAAACACCCTGAGAGCAGCACCCCTACGTCGGGATGTTACAAATCCTCGGCATCTATTCACAAATGCCGAGCTTTTGTACCCCCCCCCGGCATCATATGCGACGGACACCTGACCCATGTCACTCACGACGGTTTGCTTTACCGCCCCTCCTGCGCGCCACCTTTCATCCCCTCCTTCCGCGCCCGCACGAATACCCGATCATTCTCCAGAAACGCCTCAAGCATGAACGGAATCAGTTCATCAACCGCCTCACTCTCGCCATAGGTCTCCCGATAAAGCGTCGCATAATCCCGAAGCTTCCGGTTCAGATCGGCATTAACAGTCACCGTCAGTCTGACCGGTTTGCGATCGGGCAGTTTGGCAAGTTTCATCATCTCTGCTCTCCACCATAGGGTTTAAGCACAAGGTCGCGCTGAACGATCACCCGAACCGGCCAGCCGGGACGGATCTTGATGGTCGGCTGGATATTGAGGTTCTTCTCGGTAATCTGCCGTCCGGCCCGATCAACATTCTGCTGGGTGCTTTCGCGAATGGCGCGGACCAGATCACTCTCGTCGCTGCCGAGTGTCAGTTCAGTTCCGACCCCGAGCAGGGTCGCCAGCGAAATGCCCTTGAGAAGCTGCCATGTATGATAATCGACCTCATCCTCGAGCCCGGCATAGCCGCTGGCATCGGAGGCCGGCATGTTATCAAGCCGGATCGACGTTCCATCGGGCATCAGGATCCGTTGCCAGACCACCAGCGCGCGCGACTGACCGAAAGCAACCACACTGTCATAAGTCCCGATCAGTCGCGCCCCCTGCGGGATCAGCACTGTTGATCCGGTCACCGTGTCATACACATTGGCATCCACCTGGGCGATGATCAGACCGGGCAGATCGGAATTGATCCCGGTCACAAGGCTGGCCTGAATGATGCTGCCCGCCATGACCTGCCAGGGCGAGATTGGGGTTTCCAAGGAATACGGATTGTAAATGCCGCCATCGTCATAGTCGCGCATGAAGTCGAGCTTACTCTGCCGGTCGTCCGGAACCGCACTCGGATCAGTACTGGCTGCTACTGCGGCAATATCCCCATTTATCGTTGTGCGATTTTCTGAAGCTTGACTATCCAGCGGCCCAGACGCTGCCGTATTGGCCAAAGAAAAGAACACACCGGACTCCCTTGCATCAATCGCCTGTTGAGCCTGACGCTGCTCGGCGAGCGAAAGCTCACCGGACGTGAGATCCATTCCCTGAGCCCGTTGGGCCGCAACAATCGGACGCCCGAGATCGCCCGGCAAGGGCGGCCCAAGCTTTGGTACATCCTGCTTTATCTCGGAATAATCCTTGGGCAGATTTTCCAACTGATCGGGCCGTGCCTGCTGCCCGGCATGATAGAGCTCATCATTGTCGCTGGCGTTTTTCACCGACGGGGTTTGCAAGGCCATCATCGCGATACCCAGAAGGGCTCCCGATCCCAGTGCGGCAACCCCGATCACGATACTGCGCCGGAAGCGAACAATTCGGGCATCCGGTCGACCGCGCAGCTCAAAACTCTCTTCAGGCCTATCCGTCATCGCGGGCTCCCTGATTTGAAGCCATGATATGCGTGATCCGCACCACCTGTTGCGGGTCGGTTCCCATACGCAGTTCAGCCGCCCGGAACAGCTGATCAACGATGTAATAGGTGCCGCGCTTGCGGTAATTGACCAGTTGGGTGTCGCCATTGGCCCCGATCAGGAACAGTGGCGGCACCTCACCCCGATCAATATGCTCGGGGAATTCGATATAGACCTTGCGTCCGTCATCGAAGGCCCGGATCGGTCGCCATGATGGATGATCTCCCTCAATCTCGTAGCCAAAGCGGATCTTCTCAAGCACCAGATTCTGGGTGACCGGTTGTGCAGCAAGAGCAGCGGCGTTGTTTCGCTGCAGCATCACCAACCGATCCTGCGGATAGCTCCAGGAAATCGCCGCCATCGCAGTTTCTGCCGTGCTGAGCATTTGCAGATGGTAGGTCCGCCGGTCTGTGGCGATCATGAGATTGGTCTTGAGCGCCGGTGCGAAGGGTTTGATCAGGATATGAACCTGTTGCTCGTCGCCCGATCCGCTGGTGGTATCGCCAATCACCCAGCGCACCGTATCCCCAGCCGAGACCGCACGGAGTTGTTCACCGGGCTGCAGGGCAATATCGGTCACCTGCCCCGGCGCGCCATAAAGACGATACAACGCGCCTTCACTATAGGGATAGACCTGCACCGCATTGATATAGCCGTGTCTGGAGGGTTCCAGAAGCGCTGTCTTATTCGCCGTCTCGACCCTCTCTTCAGGCGAGAGCTTGTCTGCTGGTGATTGGTCTGGCAACGGCATCAGTTGTCCCGGCAGGGGCAAGGGTTTGGGAACTTCGACGATTTCGACCGGACGTGCGGGCTCCTCTTGAATGGTCGCCTCTTTGAATCTGGCCCGATCATAACTGATTGCAGGCGGCGGGGTTCCGGCCTTGCAGGCCGTGAGCACCATCATCGAACAGGTGAGCATCATCGCATTGTGTTTCATGTGCATTACTCCTGCGATCCGGGAGAGGATGTATCGAACTCGCGCGACCAGTCGATCGCCCGGACATAGAGCCCGAGCGGGTTCTTACGCAGTTCTCTAGCATCAACCGGTGGTTTGGAAATCACGGTCAGGATGGCGGTCCAGCGTTCCGTGCGCATCAGCGCACCGCGCTCATAGATCTTTTCCTGCCATTTGACCTGAAAGGATTGATCGGATGCGCGCACCACACTTGAGACCTCGACCGACACACTGCGCTCGCCGATCCCGGCGAAGGGGTCGTTGCGATTGGCGTAATCGTTTAGGAACTGCACGGCCTGAGCAGTGACAAAATCATAGGCTGCCAGCCAGTTCTGGCGGACCAGCACCGGATCGGTAGAGACCGAGCGGACCAGTTTGATGAAGCGGGCCAGATACCAGGCGACTTGTGCATCGGTGGGTTGATAGTCCGGCGCGACCGGTGCAATCGCTCTTGCCTCGCCGAAACGGTCGATCTCGACGATATAGGGCACCACCCGGCTTTGCAGGGATTGCCAGATCAACCCGCCCGACAAGGAACAGGCCAATGCGAAACAGCCAAAGGCCATCAGCCGCCAGTTCCGGGCCTGAACACGTGCCGATCCGATACGCATATCCCAGACCTGTCCAGCCCTCTGATAGGGGGTTTCGGGTTCTGGCGTCGTACCATAACGCTGCAGGGATCTTTTAAACGGCATCTATTCCCCCTTTTCATCGAGAGACGGATTGGCGCCAGCACCGGGGCGATCACCATCGCGCACGGCCTGCGTGGTCGAGTGTCGGTGAGCCCGCATGTTCTGCTCATGACGCAGACGTCGTGCCCAGTCAGGTGCCGTCGCCCTATTGCTGTTGGCTGGATGAAAGCTTGCCGATCCGGCAGGCGCGCCACCGGTTGCGGTCCAGGCCGCGGCCCGGCCCTTCTTGGCCTCAAGCTTCAGGGTTTTGACAGCGCGATCCGAAACTGAGCGCACGGTTTGGGAAGCCTTGCCACTAGCGGCACGGGCAACACCGCCCATACCCGCAGCGGTTCCGGCCAGACCGGACGCCCCCGAGGCGGCACGTCCCACCTGAAAGGATGTTGTCACACCGGCACCAAGTGCGGTTGCCGCGCGCAGGGCAACCAGACTGCCCCCGGCAACCGCTCCGACACCACTCAGTGCGGCACCACCGACCAAAAGCGTCGCCCCGGCAGCAGCCCCAACCGTTCCAAGCGCAGCCCCGGCACCGAGCTGCGGTGCCCCTGAGACCAGACCCGACGCAATACCGGGCCCGAAAATACCCAACCCCAAAAGCGCCAGAGCACCAAGCACCATCGACATGGCTGCGGCCATGTCGGGTTCCTGTCCCTGAAGGGCGTCGGTAAAACTTGTAAACAGGGTGGAACCGATCCCGACAATCACGGCCAACACCATGACTTTCACGCCCGACGAAATGACATTGCCAAGCACCCGTTCGGCCAGAAAGGCGGTCTTGTTCCATAGCGCGAACGGCACCAGTACGAACCCGGCCAGGGCTGTCAGCTTGAACTCGAGTACCGTGATGAAGAGCTGGATTGAGAGGATGAAGAAAGCGATGATCACCAGGAACCAGGCCAGCAACAGTACGAAGATGGTCAGGGCATTGACGAAGAGATCGGGAATACCGACCAGGTTGCCGACTTGTGCGATCAACGGCCAAGCTGCTTCATAGCCGGTTGCGGCAATCTTGCCCGGCCGCAACAGATCATCCGCAGTCAGACCTCCCGGAACCGTTTGCACCCCCAGCCCGGCAAACGAGGCATAGATGATCCCGGTCAGGGTTTGGAAATTATTGAGGATCAGGGCGAAGGTTCCGACATAGAGCACCTTGCGGATGAGACGGGCGAGAATATTGTCCTCGCCGCCCAGCGCCCAGAACAGACCGGCCAGTGTGATATCAATCCCGATCAGGATGGAGGTCAGAAACCCGACATCACCCGACAGCAGGCCGAAGCCGCTATCGATATAGCGGCCAAATACCTCCATAAAGCGATCAATGATACCAAGATCGTCCATACCCGAACCCGATCCGATTATTCGTCATAAACACTGGATGTGCCGAGGAAGCGTTGGGTCAGAGCCCGCCCGCTTTCCTCGCTCTGGGCCTTGCGCGCCCGATCCTGGGTTTCTGCACGTTTCTGGGCAATCAGCATCGACTGGATCTGCATCTGCTGTTTGGTCGAAAGCGCCAGCAACTGATTGGCGGTCTGCTGGGCGGCCAATGCACCGGGTGCACCCCGGCTTCGCTCCACCAGATCATTGAGCAACTGACGGTCCTGCTGGATATTGCCCGCAATCCCTGCCTGCAGGCGCAGGCTCTTGCGATAGGCCGTCATGGTGTTCTGCCATCGCTCGCGCGCCACGGTCGCAATCTCACTGGCCTTGAGGATGTCCCCATAGCTGTCGGGATATTGCCGGGCGAGTTGCAGGTCGAGTTCGGCAACATCAAACCCGATCCCGTCGGCCTGCATCATCAAGCCATCGATCCGGTCGAGCGCACTCATCATCTGGCTGGCGGAGGAATAATCCAGACGTTCGAGATTGCGTGCCATGTTCTGCAACATCGTCGCCTGATTCTGAAGCGAACGGATCTGATTGTTGATCTGCTCCAGTGCCCGGCTGGCCTGCAGGATGTTCTGGGCGAAGTTCGTCGCATCAAATACCGGCCAGGCGGCAAGGGCCATATGGGTCCAGAACAGAGCTGGCAAAACAATTGAAATGGCTTTGAACATGATGCGTTTCATGAGGCTTCTCCTGTTCGGGAAAATTGCTCGATCAGATCCCCGGTCCAGTCCAACCCTCTGGCCGCGAGGAAGTGTTGGGCAAAATCCGTATGCCCGTGATCGGCCAGAATCTGATCGATGCGTTTCTGGGCGGCCGGATCCGAGGCCCCGCACAGGGACAATGCGATCGGGCCGAGCCCGAGTTCAAACAGCCGGTTGCCCTGCCGCGATTGCAGGTAATAGTGACGTTTGGGTGTGGCTTGGGCGATCAGGTCGATCTGGCGGCTATTCAAACCGAACCGCTCATAGGTCTCTCTGGCCTGCGGCTCGATGGCCCGGTCATTGGGCAGGAATATCCGCTGTGGACAGCTTTCGATGATGGCTGGCGCAATGGTTGAATCCGCGATATCGGCCAGTGACTGGGTGGCGAAGATTACCGAGACATTGCGTTTGCGCAGAACCTTGAGCCATTCACGAATGCGCGCGGCAAACAGCGGATTATCGAGATAGATCCAGGCTTCATCGAGAATGAGCAAGCTCGGACGACCGTCAAACCGCGCTTCCAACCGATGAAACAACCAGGTCAGAACCGGTAGCACAGCCCCGGCACGGTTCATCAGTTCCTCGGTCTCGAAGCAATAGATATCAGACAAGGTCAGCCGGTCTTCAGCGGCATCGAGCAGATAGCCAAGCGGGCCTTCCAGCGTATAGGGCTGAAGAGCTGCCTTAAGCGCGTTGGATTGCAGCAGCATGACAAGTCCGGTCAGGGTGCGTTCCGCAACCGGCGCACTTGCCAGACTGGAAAGTGCTGACCAGACCATATCCTTGATCTCGGGGGTGACCCGGACCTTCTCGTGATCAAGCAGCATCGCGATCCAGTCCGCCGCCCAGCTTCGGATCGGCGGATCGTCGATCTCGCGCAGCGGCTGGAAAGACAGCCCTTCACTGGCACCCAGCGGATAATGCTCCCCGCCCATGGCCAGCACCGCAGCACGGGCCGAGTTGCCCTTATCGAACATATAGATTTGCGCATCGGGGTAACGGCGAAACTGCATCGCCATCAGTGCGAGCAGAACCGACTTTCCCGCCCCGGTCGGCCCGACAATCAGCATATGCCCGACATCGCCGATATGGGTGGAAAAGCGGAAGGGTGTGGTTCCTGAAGTCTGTGCATAGAACAATGGCGGACAAGGTTGTCCTGTGACCTCGGAGAGATGGGCGTTATCAGTTGGCCCGGCCCAGACCGCCGAGAGTGGTGTGAGATGGGCCAGATTGAGCGTGTGGATCAGAGGCTGGCGCACATTGGCATAGACATGTCCCGGCAGACTGCCAAGCCAGGCTTCGACCGCATTGATCGTCTCACGGATTGTCGTAAAGCCATGCCCATTGACGATGCGCTCCACCGTTCTGATCTTGTCCTCGACGGCCTGAAGATCGCGATCAAAGACCGTGACCGTAACCGTCAGATAACCAAACCCGACATGATCGCCACCCAGCGCCTGCAGGGCGGCATCGGCATCCACCGCCTTGTTATCCGCATCGCTATCAACAAGTGCCGAGGCCTCATTGGTCATCACCTCACGCAGGATGGCGGCAACCGATTTGCGCTTGGCGAACCATTGCCGGCGCAGGCGGGTCAACACCCTGTTGGCGTCAGTACGATCCAGCGGCATGAAACGCGACACCCAGCGATAGGCAAAATCCTGGTGATTGAGCGCATCCAGCACGCCGGGACGGGTGGTGTCTGGAAAACCCAGAATGGTGATGCTGCGCAGATGCCAATCGCCGAGCATCGGCTCCAAACCACCGACAAGCGGCGTATCGGCTAGGATGGCATCGAGATAGATCGGGGTTTCCGGCGCATGCACCGGATGGTGTTTGGTCGAGACGGTTTCATGGAGGAATGTCAGCATCTCGTCGTCATCCAGCGGTACGACTTCGGGCATGAAGCCCGCCAGCAGGTCCAGCACCCGCTCCGTATCCTCGGTGAACCGTTCCAGTTCCAGCTGCCAGTTCCGTCCTTCTTCCTTCCGGCCGGTTTCCACAAACAGCTTTGTGCCGTGTGACTGGATGTCGGGCGGCGGCATGAACAGCAAGGTCAGGTAATAGCGGCTTTCGAAATGTGCCCTCTGACGTGCCTCGGCAAAGGCCGCCCGGCGTTCCTCATCGACCAGCCATGAGGCCGGATCGGGAAACTCAGACACCGGATAGGTCTCGACCTCGCGCCGGCTTGCTTCAAAGAACAGCGCCCAACCCGACCCGAGACGCTTGAGCACATTATTGACCCGCGCACAAAACCCGATCAGTTCGGCTTGGGTGGCACTTTCGAGGTCGGGGCCCCGAAACCGAAATGTCCGCTGAAAGCTGCCATCCTTGTTCAGGATAATCCCCGGTGCGACCAGAGCCGCCCATGGCAGGAGATCGGCGAGACACGCATTCTTGTTGCGATATTCGGCAAGATTTAGCATCGCCACCATCTCCTCTGGCGCAGATGGCGGGCGAGGACCGGTAAAAAATCCGGATCACGCTTGGCGGCAAACACCGCCAGCGTCTGACCGATAAAGAACAGCCCCAGACCGGCAATCCATTGCTGCAGCCCGAGCCCGATGGCCGCTGCAAACGTGCCATTCAGGATGGCGACCGAACGCGGTGCGCCTCCAAGAAAGATCGGCTCGGTCAGTGCCCGATGGACCGGGATATCAAACCCCTCGACGGATCGATCATCACGCATCAGATCAGCGCCCCACCGCCAAACGAGAAGAAGGACAGGAAGAAGGAACTGGCCGCAAAGGCGATCGACAGGCCAAACACGATCTGGATAAGACGCCGGAACCCGCCGGAGGTTTCGCCAAAGGCCAGGGTCAGACCGGTGACGATGATGATGATCACCGCAACGATCTTGGCTACCGGCCCCTGAACGGATTCCAGAATGCGCTGCAACGGCTCTTCCCACGGCATGCCTGAACCAGCGGCCATGGCATCGGGTGCCAGAACGATCAGTGTTACTGCCGCCAGACAGGAAGCCGACAGGAGAGTGCGTCGCGGGGCACAATGTTTTGCGGACATGAGTTTCCTCCATTCAGATCGATTGCAGTCGGGGAAGAGTGAGCGGGGTCAGGGCATAGTCACCATTGCCATCCAGACCATTGAGTGTGGCGATGGTCTCGATCCTGCGCGCCGGTCCACGCCCGGAGATGAACACCACCAGATCAATGGCCTCGACAATCAGGTGCCGCGGCACGACCGTGACCGCTTCCTGCACCAGTTGCTCGATGCGATAGAGTGCGGCATGGGCGGAATTGGCATGGACGGTCGCAAGCCCGCCGGGATGACCCGTGTTCCACGCCTTGAGCATGTCGAGCGCTTCCGGCCCCCGCACCTCGCCGACAATGATCCGGTCGGGCCGCAGGCGCAGGGTCGAGCGCACCAGATCGGACAGCGACACCACATCGCGCCGGGTGCGCAGCGCCACGCAATCACGTGCAGCACATTGCAGCTCGCGCGTATCCTCGATCAGGATCACACGATCCTCGCAATCGGCGATCTCGGCGAGAAGGGCATTGGCCAGCGTCGTCTTGCCCGACGAGGTACCCCCGGCAATCAGGATGTTCTTGCGATCACGCACTGCCTTGCGCAGGGCATCGGCCTGCAAGGGCAGTGCGATCCGGTCACGGACATAATCGGCGAGTGTGTAGATACGCTCAGCCGGTTTGCGGATGGCAAAACAGGGTGCCCTAACGACGGGCGGCAGTAACCCTTCAAACCGCTCGCCACCGACGACATTGGTTTGGGACGGAAGTTCGGCGCTGACAATCGGCTGGTCGGCATGGATTTCGGTGCGGATATGCGACGCCACCAGACGGATGATCCGTTCGGCCTCGGCCGGGTGAATGACCACACCAGTATCGAAGCAGCCCTGCCCCAGCCGATCCAGCCAGAGCTTGCCATCCGGATTGACCATGATCTCAATCACGGCCGGATCCTTGAGCGCATCAGAGATCGGAGCCCCCAGGGCGGACCGCAGCATGTCGCGTCGGCGTTGCTCGGAGACGGTGTTCATTGTTCCGCCTCCGTCTCGTTGCTCTCAAACGATTTGCGACCGCCGGCAATCTGGCGGCCGACCTGTTCGATGAATTTCTGGTAGCGCTCATTGGCCACTGCCTGGGTGGCCTTGTCCGGGACCGGGGTATGGGCATTGAAGGTGAGATAGAGCCGCACGAAAAACGCGAGGCTTTCGGTCAGGACGTCAATATCCCGGCGCACCAGCGCACTCTCGCGGCTGAGGCGGTCCAGACGAATGCGCAACGCCTCATCAAGCGTATTGGCACCGCGATGGCGAAGATAGTGACGCAGGGCATCACCGATGATCGCCGACTTGGAGGTGCCCGGACGTGCCGCCAGAGCCTCAAGCTCGGCACTGGTATCGGCATCGATATAGATGTTGTGACGCGGCTTCATCGCCCCTGCCCTGACTATCGGAAAAGTTCAGGGAAGGATGGAGGAAGAGCTCAAAATCTCTTATGGCCCCCAGATACGACAAAACACGTTCTTTATTGACAAAAGTCAGCTACAAGCTCTCAGGCAGAGCAAACGTATTTTATAATCCGTCCAGAAAATCACGTTCAGGGCCAAAGACTTCATTCAACCCGTAAGGTTATGCAGACTTGGACAACCGATCGATTACCTTTGCGGACGGCCGGTTTATCCGAATAATCTACATCCAGAAGAACCAGTGCCAACAAAATGCGGGACGTGAAATTCTGGTCCTCGTAGTAGCACAGCTTCTTCGCCCGGGTCGGTGAAAGCCCAGGAATCAGAACAAATTCACCCTTGGTCGGCATCAATCTGGTGGATAGACACAGTTGTTAGGGTACACAATAGAGCCCACTATATATTTCGTTCCTTGTAGGCTCTTAATTCTCTCTCAAACATGCCGCTAGTACGGCACTCAAGTCACCGCTCCGCCCAGTAACAGCGTATGGCACCAAATTAGCAAACAGAAGGGCTATCTATCACTCGCCCGCATGGCGGTACTTGTGAATGGGCTCGCCTGTTTGGGCGTGCACAGCGAGAACAGGGTAGACAAAGGGGCCATGACCGCTGGAATCAGTAGCCTGTGCGTACTCATCGTCGGTCTTAGGCAGGTTGTTTTCGGGGCACAAATAAAAAATCATCGGCGCACGAATACTGAACTCACATGGATCTAGCAGATAGTCCCGCTCAACTACCACCTGCTGCGCTTTGTTTAGAGTTGGATTTACAATAAAACGCACAGGGATCGTGACCTCCCACGCCGTGTCTTCATCCGGCGGGGCTTCCGCTGGGGCAACCAGTTCAGGCACACCTAGGAATCGCGCCAAAACAAAGTCTTTAAACGCCGAACTACCCCAATCATACGCACGCACATGCTGACGCCCATTGACGGTAATAATGACCGTGGGGGTTAGTGTGCGAGATGTGCCTTCCGGGTTTTCCATTGACATATAGGTCGCTTGCACCTGGCCCTGCTGTTCGATCGCAGACAGAAAAACCGCTAAAATTCGGCTAGGCACCGCGCGATGGATGATCGGAATTTCTTGCGCGTGGGCTGCTTGCGGCGGTTGAAACTCTGCCGTCGCACGCCATACCAGGTCATTATCCCCTAGTAAGACAGGTGAAAACGTAGCTCTGGGAAAATACCCCTTGCGCCCTCCGCCTTGCTCGAGAACGTTACCTGGCGCCAACTCTAGGTAGGCTCGAACGTCGGTACGGGCCTGTTGCGGCGAAACACCAAACTCCTCCGCAATCATGCGCGAAGTGACTTTTCTCTCCCACAGCAACTGACGCTCAATATAGCGCAAACGCAACCACTGCGCGTGACTGAGAGATGTTTTGTGCTTCTCGAGAAAGGTTACGTAATGCATATCACTTTTGTTTTGCGTTATTGGCGATGGGGTATTCACTTTCAACCTGATGTACTGGCCAGTATATGGTGCGATAGTAAATAAAGAAAACAACATTGCTTCCAACAAATAATAAACAAAGTTTCTTTCCTTATTTTGATATGATTTGCTATAGTGATCCCTTCTAAGCTGGAGGACGTTATGTCGCTAGAGTTTCTGGAGCAGATTCGTAATGAATCCATGGCACGTCGCGAGCTAACCATTCAGTCTCACGCGCTGCTAGTCGTGCGGACGCTGGATTCAATTTATAGCGCCCTACAGCGCAAGCCGTTCGATGGAATCGACTTTGATGCCCTCTCGGCTATCATGCTCCTTTTCGACGCCATGCTTTACTATGCCGACCGTGAGCGCCAACCGGGCATGACTCGCAAAGAAGCGGAGTGGTGCTTGGTGGAACACCTGCAGGAGGCGTACCCAGGACAAGAGGTTGCGGTTTACACACAGATAGCTGGCAGGATTTTTGCGTCGATTAAAGACCCTTTCCGTCTCCGATACTACGACTTCACCGAGCGAGCGCATTCCGATGAGCAGGTAGTTCGCCTGATTCGCCACGACCAGGTGCCCGGCTCTGATGATATTCTCTGGTCTCTGACCGATGAGGGGATGCTGTTTTACACCCTCCGTTTGGACGAAACGCCGATCGAACGTGCTGCTATTCTAGCTTGGCGAACGCTCAAAACCATCCGTCGTGGCGAGATCGATAAGGCGGTACAGCAGATCCAGTCAACCCAGCGACAGTTGGAGCAATACCTGATTGGGATGCGGATGAAAGTACGCGCCGCCCAGTCAGGTGATTTAAACACATCCTATGCGCACGATATCCGTCCCGTACTCAGCGACTCCTTTGATAAGACTCAGGAAGTGCTGGAGAATATTCAAAACACCTTGTCGACCATTACCGAAATGCTGGCTGATGGACGCTCGGAATTGCACCCCGACAAGCTACACAAGCTGCGCAAGGCGCAGGAGATTTTTGCCGAGGTCAGCACCTTCACGCTGAGCTATCAAGATCGCTTGCACGACGTGAACAAGGATTTTGAGCGGGCTCGCCTGAAGCTAATCATTCCTAGAGACAACACCCTGTTTCGGGAGACTCTGGAAAAAGGTGCACTCAAGCCTTTACTGGCCCATACCCCAGCGACCGCCGAACAAGGAATGGATGAGCTGGTCGCGTGCTTGCTGGCTCCCCGAAGCCAGAATGACGACCTACACACCCTGCTCGACCTTGAGGTGGTGCTGAACCTGTATCTCGATCAGTTCGAACAAATGCTTCCGCGTGAAATCCAGGACCCCACCGAGCAGCCCGTTGCCATTGAAGCCACCCTGCGCGGTATTCCCGAGTCGGTAGTTAGGCACTGCAGCGACTGGGTTAGTGACAGTTTGAAGGATCGGGGTCGCGTCAGTTTTACTGATGTGTTTGACGCCTACGCGAACGGCGAGTTGTCCGAACTGGAGCAACAGGTCTGCTTGCTTCACATCGGCAGCTTAGCGGCCAACAGCGACCCCACCATCAAGGTAGATGTGGACGACAGCCCTGTCGAAACAGCGCTCTGGCGGGCTGACAATATCACCCTACTGACAGCCACTCCCGCACTGCCCTTTGAGGAGTAGTTATGTACGACATGCATCAACAGGCTAAACGCTACGCCGAGATCGCCACACAAGCGATCATGAGTTCATTGGGGTACAGGATGGGGGATGAGCCAATTCAGCGAGCGCTGGAGCTCCAGGGCGACGTTCTGTTCGCTGAAATTATCCGTGGCGTCGCGACCGGCATGAAATTGCGTTACCTCGGCATTCACGAGACATACGGGGTATTGCTGGCTGCAGATGGTCGAGGTCCTTATGCCCCTACTCTGGGCTGGTTGAATAAGCGCCTGCTGCCTGAAACTACCGTCGAGCAAATGAGCAAAGAGCGCAAGGAGCAACGACTCTTCGCGGGATTAACCCTGATCGCGTTGCTGGCTGATATGTTTCCCAATCCCGATGCGGTTCGGATCGAATCCGGTCAAACCAGCGGCACCAATGCCGCTTCGGTGGTGATCAAGCTCAACGACGTTGCCGATCAGGTGATCGCGCAACGCAAAGCTGAAGGCGACGATGTGGTGAACGGCCTGCTCCTGGCAGCCCGGTTTGTGCAGGAAGAACGCATCCCCCGCATCCACGACGAGAAGATGGGGCGCGTCTCCAGTATTCGCTCGCAAACGGAAATGGCTATGCGCTGGATACAACTGCTGCAGGAGGAAGGCTTCCTTGCTGAGGACAGCAGCCTGTCGGGAGAATCCGACTGGTACCCGACCCAGAAGCTCAAACACTATCTGCGCCATACCGGCATCGAAGAGACGGTGCGCTTTGTGATGGATATCAATCCCGCGACAGGGGAACAGCCGTTCGGCCTTGTCGACAACGATGCGACGGTGTCAACTGACAACCCGGAACTTACAGCGGTCAGGGGCCAGCCCGACCTCGTCGAAACCACTGAAACTCAACACTCGCTGGAGGTCTAGTCATGTGGCTGATTAAACGGGTCTATATGGATGGTGCGGGCCACGAAGAGGCCTTCTACAAAGACCTCACGCTGGACTACATCGGCCTAGCTCATACGACCGATCAGTCTGCTGACGCACCACGCAGCACGCCCGCCAAGAACTCGAAGGCTGTGGCCAGCACCTATCAGCAACTGGTGAACGGAGGCGGCAAGTCCACCTATATCGCATTGCTGTTATCGGTCTTTGAGCCGTCCGTCAACGACTTCACCCAGTACCTGGCCAATCGTCGCCAGAGTGAATACCACTACCGCAATTACTTCCATCAGGAGCTGTCTGTCATCCTGGTGGAAATGGTCAATGAAACCGGCCAAACCCTGCTGCTGGGACACGCACACCAGCGCCGTGGAGATGATGTAGACCGCGTTTTGTTTATCTGTGACGCGCCCGACTCCCTACTGGACACCCCGTTTGACGAAGTTCCTTCCTACTCACGCGCCGAGCACAATCCCGAGCTGCGTCCTTACGCCAACACCCTGCACAGCTTTGAAGGCTGGCTCAATCTCAAGGCGGGTGGCAACGGCGGAGTGCACTGGCGCAAAACCCGGGTGATCAAAGAATGGCGCGCGTTTTTGCTGGAGCAACGGATCAATATTGATCTCATCAAAACGATGGTCACCTTCAACTCCGAAGAAGGCGGGCTGACCAAGTTCATTGACTACAAAACCGAGCAAGATTTCCTCGGTGCTTTTTTCACCTGCACCATGTCCAAGGACGCCACGGAGCAGCTGAGTAATCTGGTGGCGCACGAGATCGAGCGCCAGGGTGAGCTTGAAGCGATTCGCCGCAACGAATCCTTTCTGAAGGATGTGCTGGCAAACTGGCAGGCGTTTATTGAGCCGGCCCGACAGCTGGAAAGCGCTCAGACGCAGCAACGGCAGATGGATGACGGCTTCCGCGAGACGATGCGTGATCTCACGGCTTTTATTGAAGACACTCACAGAGAGCAAGCCCGGCTCGGCGACCAAGCGGAAAGCCTGCTGAAAGAGATTGACCAGACAACGTCTCATCGCAACCTACAGCGGAAGCGCAAGGCCCTGCTTGAGCACGATCTCGCCCAACATCAGTTCGACGAACAACAGGGCAAGGCCGCTGCACTTCAAGACGAAGCCGACACGAATCAGCGTCAGATTGAGATCACTCGCACCGCCATAGACTACAAAGCCTATACGAAAACTCAAGATGCGTACCACCAAGCGAACAAGGCTCTGCTGGTGTTCCAAAGCGAAACAGAAAAGCCGCTGCAGGTGATCTTCGATTGCGCTGCTGGTGAGGCGCTTGGCGTGCTGGAGCGGGCGATCAGCGGTCACCGCCAGCAGGAGGCCGAGATCACGGAGGCGCTGACACTGCTCAACACGGAAAGCGACGCCCTCGGCCAATCCTGTGGCGAACTGCAGAAGAAACTGGGCAACCTGGAGTCTGAGAGCAACCAGTGTCGGCAGGACAAGCGCAAAGGTGAAACACGACGGGATGTGCTGTGTGAAGAGGGCCTGATCCGAGCAGGGGAAACCCCTGCGGCCGCCCAGCACCGACTGGGGTTGACCTTGCGTGATGCAGAGCAGGCCGAGGAGCAAGCCAAGATCGCCTCTGGTAAGGTAGAGCAGGCGCTGGAATCGCACCAGCAGGTGGCTAGTCAGGCCTCGGTGGCACAAAGCCAAGCCCAGCAGTCGCTCACCCATATAGAGCAAAAGCACCAGGCGGCAGTAGACAGCGCACACGTGTTGGCCGAAGGCTATCAGACGCTACCTGCGTCGACCCAGCACGCCCTTGGTTTTGAGAATACCAACTGGCACAGCGCGCAGTGCGGATCGCGAATCAGCGAGGTATTAAAGGCGGACACCCAAACGCTGAATGGTATGAAACAGCGCCTGATGGAAGCCCAGCACCAGCTGAATGAGTTAAAACTCATGGGCCACGAACTGGTTGCCAAGCAGATCAAACAGGCACTAGAGGCGTTTTATGATGCAGGCGTTGCACGAGATAAACTCTGGGCCTTCCCTCACTACCTAGCCTCAGCCTTCAACGACGATGCGCCACGCATCGCTGCGGTGATCGACCGAAACCCTGGTCGCTACCTGAGCTTGGTCGCACTGGATGAAGCGACGTTCACTCAGGTCAGCACCATCAGTGAAACACTGCCCTGGAAAGGGTTGCCCATTGCCATTCACCGCCTGAATGAAGCACGGGATCTCCGAGGAATGACACCCGACTCGGCACAGGTAGTTCTCTCAAACCCAGACAAGCACGGTTACAGCCAGGCTGCCTACGACGCGCGACTGCAGGATCTGGAGAACGTCGTGGCCACACAAGCGGCCTGTGTGGAGACTGCGGAAAGTGCCCTGACGGTACTGGAGTCGTTCAAGAGCGATTGGCGCCTGCACTACGATCAGCACGGCTGTCACTGGTCGAGCCTGATCGAACAGCGCGATCAAGCCAGCTCTACACTGACACACGCCGATGCCAAACTGGAGCAGGCACAACAGCATGAGCAGAAACTACGCGACGAAAAAGCGAAGGTTCAAGCGCAATTTGAAAGTGCCCAGCAGCAGCGCAACCAAGCCGAAAGAGCGCACGATACGCTGACCCGTTTTGTTGACATGGAATGGACGGCACGCGACGCCGCAATGATGAAGCTGGATCAGCTGGCCGGACAGATTCAGCGAAACAAGGAAGCCCTCAAGCACCAGAGTGATGAATTGGGGCAGAAAAACAGGGCGGCGGAGAGCAAGCGCGCCGAGGGCACACACATCCGCATACAGATCGGCGAATGGGACCGACTGCGCAACAATGCGTTCTATTCGGGGATTACGGCGACCGAGGATGTCATCGATCGGAGTCCTCAAGATGCCCATGAGGCGGCCGTTCAAGCGCACAAGCGATTGCTCGAAGCCGCCCAAGGTGACCAGGTAACGGCGCTCAAGCGACAGCTGAAAGATGCTGAGCAGGCACAACGCGACGCCTTTGATCGACTGTCGGCACATTCCGCCTACCATACGTATCCGGATGCAACCAAAACGGTGGCCATCAGCGACCTGGCGCTGATTAACGACCGCATCACGCAGCTCAAGACGCAGCAGCAGAAACTCACGCAGTGCCAGATTGTGGCACAAGCCAGTCTGCAAAGTCTGTCCGAGAAATGCGAGAAGGCGCGTGAAGCGCTGGACGAAGGATTTGTGTGGGAGGAGAAGCCCACTGAGATCGAAGCGATCCGGACGTCTCTGTTCGAAATCGTCGACAATCTCCATGAAACAAAGCACAAGCTGAAACGCCTGCAGGAGCAGCAGGCGCTCCAGTCAAAAAAGATTGAGGATGTGAAGGAGCGGCTACAGAGCGCCAAAACAGCCAAGGCGATGATCCTACCCATCACACCATCCTCGGCAGCGGGCTTGCCCACAAAGATTCTGAATATTGCTGAATACGCCGATATACTAGCCACCCAGTGCCAGACGTACGCAAATCTGAAAGAGACTCTGAAACAGCAAGATGTGCGTGTAGCAACGGTCTGGGGACACTTCCGTAACCGGATTGAAGAAGAGTCGGCCAAGGCCCCGGATGTTAGTGCCAGCCAGGAATACTTGCTACAGCTGAACTCGATCGCGACTTATCACGAGGTTCTAGGCGATCTGGACAGGGTTGGCACGGGGATCACGCAGGTGTTTGAAACAGTGCAGGACAGCCTAGAGCAATTCCAGCGTTCGATTGATCTGACCGTCACCCACCTGACCGCTCACCTAGAGAAGGCGGTTAAGCTATTGAAGCGTGCCAAATCAGTCAGGATTCCGGACGACTGCCCCGTGCTGCCCGGCCGTCCCATTGTGAAAATGACGGACCGGCTTAATGATCTCCCCGCCGATCTGAGGGGCTTTGCCAGCGCCCGCTTGCAACACTGGATTGCCAAGGGCCAGATTCCCCGCGCACCCAACCGAAACGCCCTGACGGCCGATCTGGTTCAGTCGGTGTTTGACGAAGGGGCTCTGGAGGTACGTCTTCTGAAGACAAACGCCAGTCGCCCACAATGGACCCATATCACCCGGTTGGAAGGTTCTGGGGGGCAGCGACTCACATCGGCTTTCCTGTTGTTTGTGACAGTCGGCAAGGTGCGTGAGTACGACACGGGTATTTCGAGTGCAGGCTTCTTGCTGGCCGACAACCCTCTAGGCAAATCGAATGCCGATGACCTGATGCGAATTCAGACCCAGATGGCCAAGGCCTACAACATCCAGCTCATCTACTTGACCGGCATTTCGGACGAAAATGCCCAGTCGATGTTTGATAACCATCTCTTCCTGAACAAAGTTCAGAAGCTGAAGCGGCGTGATCTGGTGACTGTTGATAACGAGCGCCACGCCTTGTGGGCGGCCTCCCTGGCTGCCAAACCGCAGCCTGTAACGGTCTTGTAAGGTAGTTAGTATGAGTGGCGTAACGACATGGTTATCTCGACTGGAGTCGACCACCAATAAACACCGTCTTGCTGTCGGCAAGGCAGCTCGCATTGTGAAAGCCAAGCCGGTACTGGATGAGGTGTTACGTACACACCACCAGGAAGCCTTGAGCCATGATGTTCCCAATCAGCTGAGTCAGGCGATTGCGCAACTGCTCGAGGGCAACTGGCGGGCTCAACCTAAGCGCGAAGTAAGCTGGCAGCCCTACTGGCGCGGTCTACACCTGCCAAACGCCTTTGTTTACGAAGGCGCAGCCGCCCCTGTGAAGACGGCGCCAGAAATCGCTTGGCATCCTTGGTTGGCGCAACGCATTACAGGACCGGTCACACTGCCAATCAAGAAACGCTTGCAGCAGCTCAATGCGTACCTGTTTCGTCAAACCGAACTCGGCAAACCGCTGTTTTCAGGCACGTGCGGACACCGTGAGCGATCGCTGCGGATATTTGGGGATGAAAAAGCATTGGATTCAATGCCATTCAACGGCTGGAAGCATGTCTCGCTCACTCTAGCTGACATGGGCGCTATTCGGCGAGCACCACCGGTACCGTATGAATCATCAAGCCGTCCCGACCTCCCGGCTGTCATCGTAGAAAACTCCGATGTGTATTACAGGCTGTGCCAAATCAATCGCAACCAGCCGCGCTGGTCACTGGTTATTTACGGGGCGGGTAACCAGGTGTCAGGCCAGGCAGAGTGCGTGTCACAGCTACTTAAGGCAGAACAGGTAGCGCACCTGCTCTATTTTGGTGACCTAGATATGGCAGGATTAAAAATTGCGCATCATCTGCGCTGCAAGCTCCTTGATGAGTACGGCATCAGTCTGCAGTTGGATGAGCGGCTCTATGAGGAACTGATCCTCAATCGCCTGACGGCGCCTGAAGGAAATGCCAACAACGAACGGTTTGATTTTGAGTCGCTGTGCGACTGGATGCCACGCTTTGTTATACGAGAAATGAAGACACTGATGGCAACCCACCAGAGATTGCCTCAAGAAGGTGTAGCCAACAACTGAAAAGGTCAGGTAACAATCTTACTCAACTCTACTACTTCTCTGGCCAACCACAAACGTGCGGAACATTTACAGCACCTCCTTGCATATCCGGGTGAAGCGTCAGACTTTGATCATACCGACTTCTTTTGTCCTGATTTGCCAAGATAAAAGACAATCTACTCGTGAAAAGATCCGAAATTAATCTTACTTATAGTCCCTCCAGCAAGTCTCGCTCGGGGCCCAAAGCGTCATTCAAACCGTAGACACGCGCAGGCTTCGCCAACCGGTCAATCACCCGTTTGTCCGCAACGATCTCGCTATCTTCATCAAGCAATCCGGGCAAATCAGCTTGTGTAAGCTCCGGCTCATTGACTTTCTGCTCTTCGAACAATGAAGGATGTCGTTGCTGCTGCATTCCACCTTCATCGGCATTCCCGGAAATGGAAGGATCACGATCTGCACCAGACAGACGTTCATCCATTTTGCGCACCTGTCCCGACCAGTCGTCTTTACGTACGTTCGGTTTATCCGAATATTCTACGTTTGAAAGAACCGGCGCCTGTAAAATACGGGATGTGAAGTTTCGGTCCTCGTAGTAGCGCAGCTTCTTGGCCCGGATCGGTGAAAGCCCGGAAATCAGGACCAGTTCATCTTTGGGTGGCAATTGCATCACCTCACCTGCGGTCAGAAGCGGTCGTGCCGTTTCCTGACGCGAGACCATCACATGGCTGAGCCAAGGCGCCAACCGATGGCCAGCATAGTTGCGCATTGCCCGCTGTTCTGTTGCCATGCCAAGCGCATCCGAGATCCGCTTGGCAGTCCGTTCATCGTTTGACGAGAATGCGATCCGGACATGACAGTTATCAAGGATGGCATTGTTCTCGCCATAGGCCTTCGAGATTTGATTAAGTGATTGTGCAATCAGATAAGCCCGGATGCCGTACCCGGCCATAAAGGCCAGGGCCGTCTCGAAGAACTCCAACCGCCCAAGAGCCGGAAACTCGTCGAGCATCATCAATAGCAGATGCTTGTGCGCCTTGGCGGGATCACCTTCAAGGCGTTCCGTCAATCGACGACCGATCTGGTTAAGCACCAGCCGCACCAAGGGTTTAGTTCGGGAGATATCAGAAGGCGGGATGACCAGATAGAGCGAAACCGGTTTATCCGCATCCATCAGATCGGCAATCCGCCAATCGCACGCTGCGGTCGTCATCGCCACCGTCGGATCGCGATACAACCCGAGAAATGACATAGCCGTGGACAGAACGCCGGACCGTTCGTTCTCGGATTTGTTGAGCACTTCCCGTGCTGCCGAGGCGACGACCGGATGGACCTTGGGATCATCCGGTGTTCCCAAATGATTGGTTGCCATCATCCGGCGTAAGGTGGATGGAAAAGAACGACGCGGATCGGACAGAAACGTCGCCACACGCGCTAGTGTCTTTTCTTCCTCGGCGTAAAGCACATGCAGAATGGTGCCGACCAGAAGCGCATGACTGGTTTTCTCCCAGTGGTTACGCCGTTCCAGTGCGCCCTCCGGATCAACCAGGATATCTGCAATGTTTTGCACATCCCGGACCTCGTCAGGCCCTTTACGCACCTCCAGCAAAGGATTGTAACGGGCCGAACGAGGATCAGTCGGGTTGAACAGCAGACAATGTGAGAATTTGGAGCGCCATCCAGCCGTCAGTTGCCAGTTTTCACCCTTGATGTCGTGGATCACGGCTGAGCCGTTCCAGGACAGAAGTGTCGGGATGACCAGTCCCACACCTTTGCCCGAACGTGTTGGTGCAAAGGCCATTACATGCTCCGGCCCGTCATGCCTGAGATACCTACCCAGATATTTTCCGAGAAACACGCCTTTAGGCTGAAACAATCCGGCTTCCGAGATTTCACGGGGGAAGGCCCAACGTGAGGAGCCATAGGTTGTAACCAACCGGCTATGACGGGCTCGCCATAAGGAACCAGCCACAGCGGCAGCACATCCCATGAAGCCGCTTCCGGCGGCCAACATTCCGGCCTTATCGAATACCTCCGGCGCATAGGCCTCAAAGAAATACCACCATTCAAACAGCTTCCAAGGTTCATAAACCGGCCAATCGAGAACAATGAACCAAGGATTACCTAGTTGTACCTGATAGTCCAGCATATCGGCACACCATTGGGTTGCCGCCCAAACGCCATGTATCACTATGACGAATACAACTGCCGCCTGAACTATCAGGAGTTTAGTCGGAGTCATTAAAGACGATCCCGTTCTTGCTTAGATAAACGGAACAATCATTGCTCGATTTACTAGAACTTCTAACAACCCTTATGTACGATGGGATGCTGTAAATTCAGTGAAATGATGAAACATCACAAATCATGCATTCATTTCTTTCAAGCTAACCAACAACTGAAATGTGTTCCATGAGTTTAGAAGAAATTTCAACAATAGCTCAAAATTGCATACAGCATAATCCGACCATCGTCCTTGGAAGCGGCGCTTCAATACCGCACCAGATCAGGGGCATGGGATCTCTGGCTGATTATCTACACAATAATATTGACGTTGAAGACCCGAAAGAGAAGCCCATCTGGACACAAATTCAAACGGCACTAGATAATGGTGAAGGTTTAGAAGAAGCTCTCCAGAAGACCGCAGCACCTCCTGCAATAATCGAAAAAATAGTTCATCTCACTTGGGAGGCCATTGCAAAAGACGACCTCGCCCTCTTGCAAAGAGCAGCTGTTGGTAAAGAAATTTTTCCTCTTTCAGATTTGATCCGTACTCTTTTCAAGAGCACCAACAATACAGTCAATATTGTGACGCCAAACTATGACCGAGTAGCAGAATATGCAACCGATGTTGCTGAGTTCATTCATGCAACAGGTTTCACACCGGGGCTGATCCGAAGGAGAGAGGGGGCAGACACAATTCTTGTAAGAAAGGGAAACTCGCCTGCCAGAACCGTGCGAATATGGAAAGTGCATGGTTCTCTTGATTGGTTTGAGGGCGATAACGGAACTGTCATATCCCTCCCCCTTTCTCAGCACTTACCGGACGGGTATTCACCACTCATCGTCACGCCGGGCGTAAGCAAATATGAACGCACACATGATGAGCCATTCCGCTCTGCCATTCAAGGAGCGGACGCCGCTCTTGGTCGAGCGGGTGCATTTCTATGCGTGGGTTATGGATTTCGAGATACACATATCCAACCTAAGCTTGTCGAACGTTGCCGTCAGAGAAATGTACCTATTGTTGTTTTAGCCCAAACACTCACTGATGAAACCAAACACTTCCTTACAAATAATGCCGGTTCCGCATATCTTGCAATGGAGGACTGTGATGAGGGTACCCGCATCTATAGACCGGAATCCCCAAACGGTGACGTTGTCAGAGGTCAGAAGATTTGGACATTTGAAGAGTTCAACAAATTAGTACTATAAGGGTTGGAAATGACGATATTTGACTATGACGATAGTGAAGCGCTTGGAAAAATCATCTCCGTGGACAGCGCGGTTGTTGTTGTCCGTGTTGATGAGCTCGAACGCCTAAAGCGGGTTCAAGTCAACCGCCTTGTCGCATTACAAAGCAGCAAAGCGGGTCAACATCTCGTCGGTGTCGTGTCCCGTATTACCCGCAAAGCGCCTGATGGTGGCACAGAACCTAATTCCCTTGAAGAGAACACCGAAACCGTTGACTTACCGGAAAACAACCTAGTACGCGTTTCACTTATAGGTACTCTGATTGATCGGCTTGGCACCTCCAGAAATGTATTCCGCCGAACATTAGAAACCGTTCCAGAAATTGACGCAAATTGCTTTGCTTTGGAAGGTGACCGCCTGACAAACTTTATGCAGGTTATATCCAATGTCGCTGGAGATGGGCCCCAACTCGAACTTGGAAAATATACGCTTGATGAAGATGCGACAGCTTATCTGAATGGCAACAGACTTTTCCAACGGCATGCGATTGTTGTTGGAAGTACTGGTTCTGGCAAATCTTGGACAACCGCCAGACTGTTGGATCAGGTTGCTGCTTTGAAACAAGCAAATGCCATCCTGTTTGATGTACATGGCGAATACAAAACACTAGTGGGAGAGGAATTTCGGCACTTTCGCTTAGCTGGTCCAGGAGACCTAGATCGAGATGCGGCATTGGAAGATGGAGTACTTTATTTGCCTTATTGGCTTTTGGGTTATGAGGCAATGGTGTCACTCTTTGTCGACCGCTCTGACCAAAACGCCCCCAATCAAGCAATGATCATGTCTCGCTGCATCACTGATGCCAAAAGAGCATTTTTAGAAGCTGGTAACCACACCGATATCCTAGAAAATTTCACGGTCGATAGCCCAGTTCCTTTTGATATGGATGTAGTTGTCAAAGAACTTTCACGCCTTGATACCGAGCGCGTGCCTGATGCAAGAGGTAAGCCTGACGGTAGATCAGGTGACTTTAATGGGAAGCTAAGCCGTTTGATTGCACGCTTCGCATCGAAGCGCTTTGATCGACGTCTCGGATTTCTATTCCAACCTCATAAAGAGTGCATGTCGATGGAATGGCTTCCCCAAATGGCACACAAGCTCATTGGTGGTCGTGGATCACAGCATGATAAACAGGGCGGCATCAAGATTGTCGATTTCTCTGAAGTGCCATCTGATATTCTCCCCCTAATGGTCAGCTTGTTGGCACGGCTGATTTTTACAGTTACTCAGTGGACCGATGTAGAAAAACGGCACCCGGTAGCCCTCTTCTGTGATGAAGCACATCTTTATGTTCCAGAACGCGCCAGCTCGGATTCAGTAGACGACATTTCTGTCGGAATATTTGAACGTATCGCGAAAGAGGGACGAAAATATGGTGTAGGCTTAGTTGTGATTAGTCAGCGTCCCGCAGAGGTCAATCGCACGGTTCTTAGCCAGTGCAACAATGTCGTAGCAATGAGACTTACTAACGGTGAAGATCAGTCAGTCATTAAAAGGTTGCTTCCTGATAGTCTCGGTAGCTTTGGTGATTTGCTGCCAGTTCTAGATGTAGGCGAGGCCTTGGTAGTAGGCGATGCCAGTTTGCTACCAACACGCGTTCGCGTTGCAGAGCCAAAATACAAACCAAACAGCGCCACTGTCGAGTTTTGGGATCGATGGAACGACAAGCAAGCAATCTCCGATACCGAACGTGCTGTGCATTCTTGGCGCAAACAGAGTGCCTTATAATCAAACGCTTTCGACAACAAAAGGCTCCGAGCAAAACTTCCTCCATTTTCTAGAAGCCCGGGAACCGCGAAACAAAGAACAATTGATCTTGTTCGCATAGGCGACGAATGAGGAAAGTATGCCAACTGTTAAATTCGTAATCCCCTCTGCATTCCGATACTCCAAGAAACACCTTCGCCAAACGCGACACCCGACACCTGCTTACCAAGCTGACGCTCCAGCACAGGCCGCCACGGAACAAGCGTAAACTCCCGGCTCTTTTCGATGAGCGCATATTTCCCGCTGGCAAGATCGATCGAACGCCGTAATGTTCCCTCCACGCGCTCGCCAGAACCGGTCTCGACATAAGGTAATCCGAGTTCTTTCGAGAGCTGTCGGACCATACGTGCCAGCTCCCGCTTTTGCAGTGTATCGATCAGATTGGACCGATAGATGATCCGGTCCTGCTCCTGACGCGCCAGTCCTTGGGCAATTAGCCATTGCCGACGTCTTGCCTGAGCGTCACACACCTCCCGACCAAAACCGGCGTCACGGACAGGAACCGGGTCTGAAGTAACCAGTTCCCGATCCAGCCAGGTCGCTCCGTCGGTTTCCAGTTGCTGCTCAAGCGACAGATGGGATAGTTGCTGGATGATCACCGGCGAGGCCTTGCCGCGCTCCCGTTCATATGCAGCCGCCCGTTCAAGATGATCAGGTGCAATGATCCAGGTCCCTTCCGGTTCACGTTCTACACCTTGGGTTAACCGACGCATGGCTTCCAGCCGCCGGACATGGGCCTGAGCATATTCTTCTGTCGCCGTCGGATCATGCTCCAGATGTATGTCGATGCTATAACGACCGTCATTCTCCCGGGCGATCTCGGCGACCGTGCGGTCAACCATTCTGGGCTGGATGTCTCTTGCAGATATCTGAACGATACTGTCTTCCGGAACCGGCTCGGTCGCCTCCCCTTTGCCAATCTCGACATAGCGGGTCTTGCCATCCACCCCATCGACGATCAGGTAATGCCGGTCGTTCAGCTCATCCGACAGGCCGCGTGTGACGACACGACCGACGATAGGCTGTTGGTCCAATTCACTTCTTGCATCAATCACGAAATCGGCGGGGCTACGGGTAATTTCCCGGCGTTTCATTTCCCGATGCAGGGTCTTGATGATGTCATCGCGTTCGCCCATCCGGGATAATGTTGCTTCCAGACCTTCCTCAAGTCGCCATTGACCGGGGGTTATCTCCTCGGCCAATCTGAGACGTTTGAGCTTCTGCAAGCGTCCTGCCCGCAGGCTCTGACGAAAGGCATCTTTATCTGCTGCACTGACAATCCGGTCCTCGCCCACCTGACGCAGCATATTTCGATCAATACTGGTCAAGCGATCCTGATCGATTTCACGTCGCAACCGGCTTTCAATTTCCAGATCGGTGCGCGGCCCGAGATCGAGGCTGACAATCTCTGCCGCCCGCTCGCGCATGCCGCGTGCCATATAGTTGCGGGCAATGACGAGATCGCGCCCCTGATCATCCTTGCCGCGCAACAGAATATGGCTATGCGGATAGCCGGTATTGAAGTGATCGACCGCGACCCAGTCGAGGCTCGTACCAAGATCGACTTCCATCTGCCTCATCAGCCGTCGGGTCACCGGCTTGAGATCGGCATATTCTGCGCTGTCCTCTGCAGAAACGATAAAACGGAATTGATGCCGGTCGCCATCGGCCCGTTCAAGAAACGCCTTGCCATCCGCCCGATCCTGATCCGCGTTGTAAAGCCCGCCGGGCAAACCTTCTCTTGTGACCCCGTCGCGCTGGACATAGCGCAGATGCGCCCGTGCACCCTGCATGCCTTTTCCCGCAAGCCGGACAATCCGTGATTTGATAATCACCCGACGCTGCCGGAAGGCAGCATAGTAATCACGACTGGCAAGAACCTGCCCGGCCCCACTCGCTCGTCCCAACCGGCTGCCGGTAAAACGGGACCGGCCCAAACGCCGAAATCCCCCTGCCCGATTGGTCGCTGCCAGTACCCGATGCAGGAACTTGCGCCCACCCTTGCCGCCACGCGAGCGGATCTTGCCAAGCTTGGGTTTGAAGACATCGTCAGCCATTGCGTTCTCCACGACCTGTCCACCACAATCGGCACTGTTTAAAGCAAGGGTTTCCAAGGGTTAGCGCGGGAAATGGCACCACCCTCACATGCCTTGGCACTATCCCTGATCCTGAAAAAAGATGTGCAGACAAAGACTTGAGGGCATTGAGGCGAAGCGATGGTGCCGTTGTTTTATCTTGCCTTAGGCCGCCCTGCTCTTCTGCCTGCACCCAAATACCAATTCTCATGTGGTTCCAAGCCTGCGAGAGGCTCACGGGAACACTGCCGAACCATTGCTGTGACTGGAAAGCGGGAAGAACAGGGCGGAGCCGGAGAAGTCTCCGGTCCCTCCTGTATTATTGCTTTCCCGATCGGAAAGAATCTGTTCAAGCTTTTGGACATAGCGCCCCGTTTCCACCGGTAAGAGCTTTCCGGAACGCAGATGAGCTTCATAACGTCCGGGACCAGCTTGATAGGCCGCGAACAGACCCGGATAGCCAAACCGGTCATACATCTCGCGCAGATAGGCCGTGCCTGCGAGAATGTTGTCACGCGGATTGAAGGGATCATTGCCAAAGCCATAACGCTCTCGCAATTCGGCCCAGGTTGCTGGCATCAATTGCATCAAACCCATCGCGCCTGCAGATGAAACCGCGTCCGGCTTGCCGCCACTTTCCACCTCAATGACAACACGGATCCATTCCGAGGGAATGGCAAATCTTTGCGATGCGGTTTCGATTTCACTGTCCCAGTTTTCTATTGGTTGAGCATGAATATTGCTGGTGAAGAGCCAACAAAAACTGAGGATCAGAAGGCTCAATCTACCCATAACGGTACGAGCCTCCCGATCAGATTTTCGCGCATCACAGGCCCGAAATACCGACTATCAAACGAGGATGGTGCTTCTGCCATCAGCAGGAAATATTCGCCTTCCTGCAGCAACCGACAGCCCTGCCACAGAGGCATTTTGCGCCCGGAACTGTCACGCTCAAGCTGTCGGGCTACAGCATCACCATTGATTAGAATGACGCGACGGGCCGCACAAACATGGTCCTTGGCAATCGCGGCAATGCGTTTGACAAGCGGTACATTGGTCGGGATGTAGTGGCGTGAACTGGCCAGTTGCGACACAGGTTTCGGGGCCCGAACCAGAACGAAATCACCCTTTTTGGGCGCGCCTGCAATCATCCGATAAAGCCCGACCGGAGCGCTCGGTGATGCATTCCAGATCAACCAAGGAGGGTCGCTATGGGCAGCAGAGAAACCAATCAGGCCAATCCCGATAACACCCAAAAGACAGGGACCGATGCCATGCCGGACATCCTTCCGGGGCATTAAATGGCGCGATAAATGACAGCACTTCATGAGCGCTCTCCGTCATCGGAGTGTCTGCCGGGTTCACGGCCTTCCGACCAAGCATCGAGATCGTCGATATGATAGCGGACATATCGACCATGTTTGCGATAGCGTGGCCCCTTGCCATTGAAACGCATCTTTTCGAGCGTTCGGGCCGAGAGGGAAAGATAGAAAGCTGCCTGTTGGGTGGAGAGGAAAGGGCTGCCCTTGCGGGCTTCCATCGCCCGTGTGTTATAATCCGTCATCACGCGATCCTTTCGTCGAACATCGTCAAAAGCGATCGGAGTGTGGCGGGACAGGACGGGGTTGGGGACGCTCGAAAACCACCCCCTGTCAAAAACGATCCTCCCTGTTAATGACAAAACTTCTGGCAAGAATAGAGGCCTTGCCAACCGTCTTTTGCGGTCTGGAACATGCCCTTTTGTTATGGATTGTGAAGGAATTTTAGCAGACCATTCAGCTCTATAATCTGCTCCTCAGCTTCCCGTTTTTCGTCTTCCGGCAGGCCGTTCCGTAGTTCGATTTGCACCAGCCAGAGGGCTTCGCGCAGCTCGTCTTCACTGTAAAAATGGCCCTGATATGCGATGGAATGTGACATGATGTGCTCCTTCGATTAAACCGTTCTGTCATTGAGAACAGCGATCCGAAGGCATCCGCGTTGCATCGGTCAGGGACGGCTTTAGCCGCCGCGAAGCGGGCGCGGGAGGAACCGAAATGCAGAATGACGCAAAGCGGAATGGCGCATTTTGGCGGGGCCCGCGATCCTTGACGGATGCAGAAAGCTGGATGGCAAAATGGCACATTCGAGACGACAAACTCTCTTCCCCCTGCTCCACAAAGCGCCCTGCTTGTGATGCAGGAGCCATAAGAAAAGCCCTGCCGGGATATTCTCGACAGGGCCAAGTGAGAAGGATAATTTTCAGCGTTCGCGCGGTTCCCAGAGGGCCAGATGCGAGACGCCATCCTCGGTCGGTGTTTCGAGTTTGACGAGGCGGGCCCGGACCCAGTTGGGACCGAATTCGGGGGCGGCGATCTTGAGGTTGATATAGGTTTCACCGCTGGTTTTGGCGATCTGGCTCCAGCCCGCGCCCACTTCGTAGCGGTTTCCGTTGCCGGCATAGACGCGATAGTCAGGAGCGTTTTCGGCGATTTTTTCGGTCGGAACGATAACCAGGTTGGCGTTGATATTCAGGGTTTTGAGAAGACCGGTGAAGCTGCCGTCATTCTGTTTGGTGAAAGTGCCAAGGGTGATAGCCATGATACGTCTCCATTTGCTGTTTTATCGCGGGATCATCCCTGCGATGTCGCCAGCGAAAAGACCGCATAGCCGGGACAGTTCATCCAAAGGAGCGCAGCAAAGCGAAGCACCCGCACGAGCGGAAAATTTGTCGCGCGAGGAAGCCGGACGCAGTGCGGTGGGGACATTTTTCGGTCCGGCGGGTTGAACGGAACGGCGCGGGATTTACGCACCCAAAGACATGCAGGAATGGTTTCCACGAGCCCAAAACAGCCCAAGAACGGAGGCAAATGGCTATCGGACCAAGCGTTCACCCAGATGGGACAACCTGAAACCGTGCGGTTTAATGGCCAAAAACAAGTCTTCCAGCTCGTTTAATTCCGGTGGAACATAACGCCCACAATTCTATTGTTCAGATGCAAAGAAGAGTCGCTTGGTCAAGGTATCGCCTTTGAACCGTTCTCCGAACCGCGTCAAATCCTGCAATTCCCAAATAACTTCTCCCCCTTACGACCTTGAATCAAAGACAACACCCCATACCTATGAATAGGATAGTAGTTACTGGTAGTCATTACACGATTAAAGATCGCCCATCGCGATGACAACTCACTTCGGGGAAGAACCTTTCATGGCTTTTAATATTTTTAAGAACGGTAATAGTGCGTTGCAAGGGCAGCAGATTTATGAAGCTCTGGGCAGATCAATGGCCGTGATCGAGTTTTCTCTGGAGGGTAAAATCCTCACCGCCAATCCCAATTTTCTTGCCACTATGGGCTATGAGTTGGACGAGATTGTCGGCAAGCATCACTCCATATTTGTCTCATCCGAATATGCCAAAAGTCCCGCCTACAAGGAATTCTGGAAGAAGCTTTCAAACGGTGAATTTGCGCGCGATGCGTTTCAGCGCATTCGCAAGGACGGCGAAACGGTCTGGCTTGAGGCGACCTACAACCCGGTCCTCAATGCCAGCGGTAAACCGGTCAAAGTCGTCAAGTTTGCCACGGACATCACAGCCCGCCGCAAAGAACGCGCCGCACTGGAAGGAATGCTCAATGCAATTGATCGCTCCCAGGCCGTTATCGAATTTGATCTCAACGGGAAAATTCTCAAAGCCAATCAGAATTTCCTCCAAACCATGGGATATAAAAAGGATGAAATAATCGGAAAACAGCACAGCATGTTTGTCGAACCGGGCTATGACAGTTCATCCGAATATAAAGAGTTCTGGGGAAAATTGAGAAAGGGTGAGGTACAGGCCGCCCAGTTCAAGCGCCTCGGCAAGAATGGCAAGGAAGTCTGGCTGGAAGCCGCCTACAATCCGATTTTCGATCAAAACGGCATCCCGGAAAGGGTCGTCAAACTTGCAACGGATGTCACCGAACAGGTGCAGCTTCTGATAGATCTCAAAGAGATGATCGACACCAACTTTGGCGAGATCGACGAGAATATCGTCAGTCTTGATACTGCAGCAGCAAGCGGTGCATCGGCGGCGGCCCAAAGCTCCAGTTCCGTCCAAACCGTCGCGGCCAGTGCCGAAGAACTGTCCGCCTCGATCGCCGAAATCTCACGCAGCATGGCACAAAGCCGGGATGAAACGGAACGTGCCTTTTCGCAAACGGTGAATGCCAATCAATCAACACAAAAAATGGCTGACGTGGTCTCTGCAATGACCGGTATCGTCGAAGTCATTCAGGGCATTGCCGGACAGATCAATCTGTTGGCCCTTAATGCCACCATTGAATCCGCCCGTGCCGGGGAAGCCGGAAAGGGGTTTGCTGTTGTCGCCAATGAGGTCAAAAACCTTGCCAATCAGGCGGCCAAAGCCACCGATCAGATATCGGCCGAAATCAGTGGCGTACAGGAAATCTCCAACGAAGTTGTCCAGTCCCTTGAAACAATTCGTGGCTCGATTGAAACCGCACGCGATAGTGTGACAAGCATCTCGTCGTCGGTTGAAGAACAAAGTGCTGTGACAGAGAGTGTTTCTCAAAATATGCAGACAATGGCGGTATCGGTCGATGAACTGGTACAAAGGCTCACCGAGATTCAGGGCATTTCTGATACGGTCGGGAATTCCGTCACAAGAACGCGTGAAGCGGCCGAAATCTTGGCGAGATAAGTCAAAGCCATTGGCGTACGAAGCGATCCTGCTCTCAGCCAAGAGCGGGATCCCATTTTGTCGTACAGGAGTTAATGCAATCGGAGCACATCTCACCTGCCGTCCTTGCCAAACCGCCAGACCGGAATACCGGCCTTGCACGCCTTGTCCGCAAGGTTCTGCGAGATACCCGAACCGGGAAACACGATTACGCCGATAGGCAGGGCATCAAGCATCTGATCGTTGCGTTTGAAGGGAGCAGCATTGCGATACCGGTTCCAGTCGGGCTTGAACACGATCTGGGAAACGCCGCGATTGTCTGCCCAGCAGGCAGCGATCTTCTCGGCCCCTTTCGGTGAACCGCCATGGATCAGCACCATATCCGGATGCTTTGATTTGGCTTTATCGAGTGCATTCCAGATACCGACATGATCGTTGCATTCGAGACCACCGGTAAAGGCAATGCGGGGGCCAGGCGGCAGCAGGGGTTCGATTTCTGCTTTGCGCTTGGCAGCCAGGAAGTCACGACTGTCGATCATCGCTGCGGTCACCGTCCGACGGTTGGTGAGCGATCCGTTACGCGGGCGCCAAACCGAAGCGGTCAGAGCTTCGTAATGATCGCAGGCGATTTCTCGGAAAGTTTCGAACATATCGCGCCGTTCGATGATCAACTCACCCGTGGCAAGAGAACGTTCGAGTTCGACGGATTTGATCTCCGATCCATCCTGTTCAGCGGTCAATCGGCGCTGTTGCTGCTCATTGTCATCCAGCAACCGATCCAGCCAGGCAATACGGCGATGGAAGATATTGACGACATTCCACAGGCATTCGCCGAGATCTTTTTCAAGTGCACTGTCGCCCAGAAGATCGACAAATATATTCATCCCGGCCGCAATAAGTTGATCAGCCTGATCGGGTTCCGGCATCGGACCAGGATTGTTTTCATCAGGCTCCGGACGATATCCGAACAGATGGAGTTGCTCGCTTGCCAGATTGGTCGCGGAGGCATCGGAGTGGTCGGTTTGCAGTTGAGGATTGCAGGACAGCATGGTTCTTTCTCCCGGTGACGAGACCGCATCCTTTGCGGTCTTTCCGGGGATTGCCCGCCGGAGGGATCAGGGCCGGTGGCACCCTTCGGTCCTTTTACGATGGCAGCGCACCAGCACCATCTGGGCCGTAACGCAGTGGAGGACAGCCTGCTGTTGCCACCGGCCCGACCTCCGGCAAATCCCCGCACTGGAAAGACCGCGATGCGGTCCGATGGAGAAAGAACAGACCTGTTCTATCCTGCCAAGCCGTAACCAGACGCATGACGGCTACGTGCAGGCTGTCGGCAAAGTACAAACCGCGGAACGTCTTCGGGAAGCAGTTGACGCGCAATCCAGTGCCGAACCGGATCGGGACCGAAGGTAATCAGGTCGGCATTGAAGTCATCCAGCCGGGGCACGAGTGCATGGATATCCCGATCCGCATGCCGGGACCGGAGCCGGTTGAACGCCCGCCACCCGGCTGGATCATTGTCGCGAGCCACATAGAGCCGCCGCAGAATATCGGGCAGGATCAGAGCTCCAAGATGTCCTGCCGACAGGGCGGCAAGTACCGGCAAGTTCGGGAACAGCATTTTGAGGGTGAGCGCGGTTTCAAGGCCTTCAGCCGCGATGGCGATGCCACCGACCTGACCGAAATGAACGGCATGTCCCAGAAGCTGTCCCAACGCTCTCCGTGGTTGCGCGACCGGTGCCTTGTCGCAGGTTTCCGGGTCAAGCCATGTGCGATGAATGCCAGTGATCACGCCCTTGAGATCGGTCACCGCCGCAAGCATCGCGGGCCAGACCTCAAACCCGGTCTCATTGCGGTAATAGCAATGCGGGTGGAACCGCAGGTCCGTGTGATCCTGGGTCAATTCTATGCCCCTGCTATAGAGATACCGTTCGGCAAGTGTGCCTGAGATATGGCGGGATACGGCAAACAGACGTCGTGCCGCAGCTACCGGATCATAGGCATCCGGGCCGCCCTGAGAGACCGTAACCGGTGGTTCGCGAAGATGTGGCATGCGCAGGAAGTGTCGTGCTTCTGCCAGAGCATCGCGAAACGAAAGACCGCGATTGAGCATGATCAGATCGAGAAGATCGCCATATTCACCGGTGGCAGCATCGCACCATTTCCCAGCCCGTCGCCCGCTGATACGAACAAAAAGGCTGCGCCCCGGATTGCCGTAAACATCACCGCAGATCCAGTATCGCCCCTGTTTTCTACCCGAGGGCAAATAATATCGGCATACCGCCAGTGCCTGACGGGCCAACGCATCTGCCAGCATTCCTGCCTGCATGATACCACTCCTCATGAAAAAGGCCCGATCCAGAGCGGACCGGGCCAGAAGGCAGAGACGGGATTATTCGGCGGCTTTCACCGCCGGTTCCGAAGGCACGTCATTCGGTTCGCCCTCGGCAACCGTTTGCAGTTCCGGCGTTCGTAACGGCACGGGTACCCATCCGGTATTGATCAGCAATTGCTCGGCCTCGCGTACCATATCGCCTTTTTTGAGATGATCGATCCGTTGGGCAGCGTCCGCGCCCAGCGCCTCAATGACCGCTTCGAGAATACGGTTCTTCGGCACCCGCGAGAGGTAATTCTCCGCGGTCGGTTTCCAGCCGGATGCCGCCATATCGAGTTTCAGAACATCGGCAAGGATATCGGCATGGCGGACGGCATCGCTGTGACGGTTCCAGGGTTCCGACACCGCATAGAGGGTCCGCGAGACGCAATGGGCAAACAGCGCCATGCGGCTGTCCATATCCATGTCGCACAGCGCGGCCCAGAGATGATCGGGGTCACCCGGCATCTGCCGTTCCCAATTCTCATGACGTGCAGCGATATCGCTTGCCGCCGGGCTGTCATTGAGATCGGGTGGCTGGACCGAGAAGCCACTGCTTTTAAGCGTGATCTGCAGGCAACTGCCCGAGCCATAGTGATAAAAGCTCTGCAGGACCAGAACATGCAAGGCCGCCAGAAAGGCGATATCGGGATCGCCGGCCAATGCATTGCGCAAAGCCAGTGTCCGATAGGCCGTGAGTTCGAGAACCAGACGGTCCGAGAGTGGTTTGGCACGCGGCTCATCCGGTTCGTCTGCCCCGTCTATGTCCGTATCGGGTACATTCCCAGCATCATTATCTTCGTCACCGGTCTGCGGATCGCCGGATTGATCAGGATCGGATGTATCGTCATCCTGCTCCTGATCTTCCGGCTTCACGAAACCGCGCTCGATCCGCACACTGCCATCAGACTCAAGACTGATAAACACACCGGCCTTGGCAATATCATCCGGAGCATAAAGGACCGCTCGATTGTCTAAAGCTTCAAGTTCGGCCTCGATTTCCCCGAGACGTTTATCCACTTCCTCGGGCAGATCTTCATCCTGATCGACGAAATAGCGCTCTTCGATCCCGGCCAGTTCGTTTCGCAACGCGTCCTGCCAGGCCGTTTCCTCGTCTGACAATGGTTCGACCTCGCCGCTGATCCGTTCCAGACCGATGGTATGGCCATAGGGGAAATCGACCGCGACCTCGATCCATTTCCAGCCTTCATCTGCAATCGCATCACGTTCAGCCTCAAGTCCGGTTGCGACCAGCTTTTCAAGCAGGGCCACATCCTGCAACCAGCCTTCGTCGACCTGCGAGAACAGGTCGCGCATCACAACACCACCAGCTTCCTCATAGGCTTCGAGACCGACAAAGCGCACGCGTTTGTCGGCAACCCGCACTGTATCTTCGGTCAGCAAGCGGCGGATATAATACGGTTCCTGATTGTAGGCCTGCCGGACACTATCCCAGACCTGTTCCTGACGAGCCTGATCATCGGTCACGCTAAAGGCCATCAGCTGTTCGAGCGTCAGTTCCTCTTCGGCATAAAGATCGAGCAGTTTTGGCGATACGGATGCCAGCTTCAGACGTTGCCGGACAATCTTCGCCGTTACAAAGAAGCGCGCGGCAATATCTTCGACGCTCAGGCCTTTTTCGCTCAGGGTCTGAAATGCCCGGAACTGATCGAGAGGATGCAGATTGATCCGCTGAACATTCTCGGCCAGGGAATCTTCCTCAAGCAACCCGTCTTCGCGAATGACACACGGGATTACCGCGTTCTTTGCCAGCCGTTTTTGTTTCACGAGATATTCCAGCGCTCGGTAGCGTCGGCCACCGGCCTGGACTTCGTATTGGCCGGTTTCCTTGCCGTCATCATCCGTAACCGGCCGAACACTGAGAGATTGCAGCAAGGTTCGCCGGGCAATGTCTTCGGCCAGTTCCTCGATCGAGATCCCGGCACGGACATGCCGGACATTGCGTTCGCTCATCACCAGTTTGTCAAACGGGATATCCTGCGAACGGGACAGGGAGATTTTCTTGCGATTGGTCATATCGGTTCTCCATGACGGACCGGGAAAAGCCTTCTTTTCCCAACCGGGCCCGTCACAAAGCCCCGACCTGTTCTTTCACTCTTTTCCTGTTTGAAGGATCCGCCAGTCTCGTGGCCGGTCAAAACTGCCCGACCAGATCCCCTTGCCAAGGAACTTCGCGGTACGCTCCACTGCGGTGTAATTGTAAAGCCGGTTGGCATCCGGATCAGCCACCGCCCAACCGTTCTTGACCAGCCATTCGGCCAGATCGTCGGCCCCGGCATGGCATATTGCGATCAGGCGGTCATAGACATCGCGGCGATCGCCCTGCCAAGCTTCACATGACACCTCCCTGCCCCGCAATAAATCAGAAAGCGCATCTATCGCCTGCTGACCGCAGGGCCATGGCGTGCCATCCGGTTTACGGCACATCTGTCTGGCTTCCACCGCATCAACCCCATAGAGACGATAACGGCTATCCCCGATCTGCAGGGTATCAGCATCGATCACTGCTGCGGGCCCTTTATGCAGATCCGCCTCAAACACAGGTGCGACGGCAAGGCCTCCAGCGATCACAGCAAGGGCCATGACCGCATATTTGAGAGAAACGATCATGCGCATGATACCGCCTCCTTTGATCCGGCTTCGATTACAGGATTGATGTATGCCAGCAGATAGTCGGCGGATTTTGACGCCTGGCTGGCCGCACGCACGATGGCCCGATTATCCTCGCGCAGCACCTGAAGCCATGACGCAAGGTAATCGGCATGTCGTACGGTCGGAACGATACCGAGCGAGGCACAGAGGAAGGCGGCTGACATTTCTGCGACCAGTTCCTCGAACGCGTATTTTTTTGATCCGAACGATCCGCTCTGATCGCGATCCAGCCGGGTTTTATGGCCGGTGGCATGGCTGCATTCGTGCAAGGCTGTGCGATGCCAGTTGATCGGCTCGAAATAGGCCTGGGGTGGCGGTACCCGGACATAATCGTCCTCCGGACTGTAAAAAGCCCGTCGTCCGCCGATCCGGAAATCGATACCCGATGCCCGGATCAGTTCTTCGGCTTTAGGCTCGATCAGACTTGTATCGGGCGGGACCGATTGTGCGGTTACTTGTTCTGGCAAACCGTCGCACTGGTCGAGATTGAAGACCGTGAAACGTTTTAGGAACGGGATGGCGCGCGGGTCTTTGCTGGTATCCGGGGCGAACTGCCCTTTCTGCTTGCCCTCACCCGGAATGAACCGGCTGGCATAGACAACCGTGACACCGCGTTCACCCTTGCGCACAGTGCCGCCAAGCTTGAGTGCCTGCCGGAAGGTCAGCCAGCTTTGCGATGAATATCCCGTTTCGAACACAGCGCCCCAGAGGATCAGGACATTGATGCCGGAATAGTTGCGTTCTGTCGCAGCATTTTGCGGCAATCCAAGCGAGGCATTTGCCGATGGACGGCCCCAGGGCTGAACCCAGGGAAAGGTTCCCTGTTCAAGCTGGGCGATGATTTTGTCGGTGATGTCCTGATAGAGGTTAGAGCGGGTATGTTTTCCCGTTTTGCCATTATAAGGTGTCATGGTATTTCTCCGCAACAGGCCGGTCAAAAGCCTTTCTCTTGACCTGACAAACCTGTCGCAGAGGTGTTTGCCCACTCTGGCTCTTGACCGGCTGACCTCCTGCCTGACAGCCCGCTCCCGCCCTGCAGGACCTCGATATACCCGCCATGAACCAGCCTGCCCGCACCACGGAGCAGGCGTTGGACCCGGGTACGCAGGAACCCCGCCGACCAATCTTCGGAAACGGTTCGTTGGCCATAAAGCACTTCGGTGATTTCCCGGTGAGAGGCACCCGCCTGCCGCCCGTCCCAGGCTTGAAGCATCGTTGTCCAGCGCGGTGCGCGTCGTTCGACCGGATACAGGGCGTTTGGAAATTGTCCTGTACGATAGAAAGCGTGAAACCGTTGCAAGGCGAGCGCCTGTTCTTTCAGGTGCTTCATACCGGAAATGATAAATCGCAAACGTACAGGTCCCTCGAGAAGAGTGCCTTCGGAAATCGCTATTTGAAGATGACGATATTGATTGCTCAGCAGCAAATGCTGACGATGGTCTTGCGTAAGAAAAAGAGTGGCTGAGGCACCAAATCTGGAAATATCGGGAAGGTCGTCGTCGCTCTCTCTCGATACATGAATTGCATGCGCGACCAAAACGTAGGGATTGATCTTTGGAGACCAGATAACAGTATCGGTCTTCTGATCGGCAAAACATGACATGCCATGGGATCAACTTCTGATTGCAGCGTGATCGGACTATCCTTGGCTTAAGCATCACGGGTTTATCGATGAGAAAAGAGCATTCCCCTAGATGACAAGAAAAGTCTCTGTTCCTCTTAAGCCATTGCCAAGCCCACCCTGCCCTGTCCAAAGCATTAAAGTCATCATAGGCAACGGAATCTGTCCAATCGTGTGCATAAACCTGTCGTGATTTTGCAGGCAAACCATTCATGTGGCGTGCCTCCTTCAATCTGTAGCAGTGCAAAATAAGTACGCTTGATGGGTATGGAACACCGATAAGCAATATCGATAAATATCGATAACGCTGGACTACATATCTTTCAGGTTTCAGGCATCAATTACAGGAGATGGCTGTAATCTTTCTTCAAGCTACACGCAGAGTATCTAACCGTCAGAACGACCACATTTCAGCCATCTTGCCACGAGAAAGTTTTTCTCAACTATAAGCTTTAGAATAAGAGATCGGCCACT
>Ga0207828_100159_pt1 | contig 63306 bp, 57 predicted proteins | sample TtaePargueraPR_11_FD_187276 | JGI IMG/M metagenome (GOLD analysis project Ga0207828, IMG submission 187276) | Aerobic enrichment media microbial communities from Bioluminiscent Bay, La Parguera, Puerto Rico - Tt and P2 (3) (SPAdes) | ecosystem: Environmental > Aquatic > Marine > Unclassified ...
CACCCTGACGCGGGGTGGAGCAGCCCGGTAGCTCGTCAGGCTCATAACCTGAAGGTCGTAGGTTCAAATCCTGCCCCCGCAACCAAACGATCAAACCCCGCCATTGGCGGGGTTTTGTCGTTTTAGTCTTGGGTCAGAATTAGAACCAGTGATCTTCCTGCGTTATGGGCCTGTGCTCATAACTTGAAGGCTGAGGCTGTGAAGAAATCGCTCCAGTGGAGCGATTTTAAGCCGAAGGTTGAGCACGGGCGATAGCCCGCGCGCAGGCTGCGGAGGTTCAAATCCTGCTCCCCCTCGGTGACAGGGCTTTTTCTTGCCTGCTGGAACAGTTCTGGGCTTACGCCAGCAGCGCATTTCGCTCCGCGCAGTCTGGGCGGGGGTTATCCGCCCACAGTGGCACGGGCGGATGGATCAGACGTTCATGCTGAACAGTTTTTCCGCATTTCGGAACGCAATTTTTTCCTTGGCTTCACGGGGCAGATCGACTGCGCGAAACCAGTCGGTGCCGTGCTTCATGTCTGCAAACGGATAATCGGTTCCAAACATCACGCGGTCCACGCTGATGTATCTCAGCAAAAGATGAAGCAGTTCATCCTGGAAAAATGCGCTGGTTGTGTACCAGAAATTGTCATTGAAATACTGCCCGATGGGCTTGTTTAGTGAGCGCTCGGTCGTATCACCCAAATCCCCGACGATACGCTCGTAGTAGAATGGAAGGCCTTCTCCCATGTGGCCGATGATCATCTGCAGTTTGGGGAATCTGTCGAATACCCCGGTCATGATCAGTCGAAGGCATTGTGTAAGCACCTCCTGATGCCATCCATATCCTGAACCACTGAGAATGTAGTCCTGATACTCGTCATTATATCCCGGTTGCATGATGCGGTAGTAAATGTCGAAGACTTCCTTGGGCGGGAAGCCCGGATGCAGGTATATCGGCACGCCCAGTGCCTCGGCACGTGCCAGAAGGGGTTCGAAATCGGGATGGTCGAGAAACTTTTTGCCAATGAAGCCATTGGTCATGGCGCCGACAAAGCCATCTTCGCGAACGGCGCGTTCCAGTTCGTCCGCTGATGCCGACGGGTCCTGTAGCGGCAGGGTCGCATAGGCCCGGAACCGCCCCGGATAGGTGACCATCGGGCCCGTGGCGATCATCCTGTTGAGGCGATAGGCAAAATCGATGCCTTCCTGACCCGCGAGATCCTGGACGCCCGGCGTATGTGCAGAAAGGATCTGAACATTGATCCCCGCCTGATCCATGGCCCCGATGCGGCCAGGGCCGAGTTCGGCAAGGCCGGTTTCCTTGAGGTATTCCACGTGATCATCGTTAATCGCGTTGAGCGCGATCAGTTCGTCGGTGGTATAGGTTTCTTCGGTGGCGATAAAGGGCAGGTCGTGGTCTCGCAACGCGATGATCGAAGACGTCTCTGTCGCGGCCGCGCGGGTGATAATGGCGGGGGCTGCCAATCCGGCACCAACACCAAGTGCCGCCGCGCCACCCAGAAAGCTGCGGCGTCCGATTGTGAGGCTATGTTGGGGTTTTTCGGTCGGTTTCATGTCAATTTCTAATCCGCTATTGTTGTGGTGAGCAGTTCGGGTATTGCTTTCGTCATCATGTTGGCGTGAAGGGGGGCCGTTCGCCTCCGCACCAGACATCGGATCAGCGGGCAAAAGAGATGATCCTTCGGGGGATTGGCACAGACCGCGAGACCGCAAGGTGGATACAGGGCGGGATAAAAGACAGGACATCTACCCGCCGCTATCAACCGCTCTGCTGCTTCGGGCTAAACCGGGACACCCTGTTGAGGTTCGACAGCTAGGGCAGATAGATCAGCGGTGTCAGCCATCCCTCATCCTGCATCAGCTTGATGCCTTCAAATATCGGTCCGGCAACCAGAAACCACATCGCATCGCGTGTTGTGGATAAAAACAGTGCCGGTTTGCACAGCAGGTTTTCCTCATCCCGCCAGCGAAACCAGGTCGGGCGAAAGCGCGGGACGGTATTTTGATAGCGCCGGAATGCCTTGCCAAAACGTTCCGAGAGCAATGCTTCCTCGTGCGCGACAACATTGCGAAACACCATCCAGCACAGGCCGGCAAACAAACAGCCAAGCACGATACTGCCGGTCTGTGCGCCGACGCCGAAGGCGCCGATCATGTTGAAAACATAAAGCGGATTTCGGCAGCTGGAATAAGGCCCGGTGGTGACAAGCTCTGTTTTCTTGCGCCCGCCGATATAAAGGGAGCACCAGCCGCGCCCAAAGATGCAGACGCCAATCGCAAACAGCCCGGTGGCTTCGATCATGTCGTGAAGTTCGCTCTGGCGCTCCGCCATCGCCCGGCTTCCGGCCACAAGAACCAGAAGCACGACAACGCCAATTCGAAGAACACGTTTTCGCCGGCGCTGTATGGTGCGCAGAGCCGCGCCATCGGAGAGCACCCCCGGCGTCTGGTCTGATGGGTCTTTACGGGCGGAACGGAGTTCGGCCGAACGCGACATGAAATTCACTCCTGCAAGATCAAGCCACAGAAGTCATATCGTCAGGGGCCGGTTCTGGCGTCCGATACTGCATAACCGGTCGTTCGGATGGCCCTCCCGGACATATGGCCGCCGACCATATGCCTGGGCGGGGTGCCCGCGCCCCTTTCCGGCGGCATATAAAGTTTTTTCAAAAAAAGTTCTTGATTTGTTCTTTTATTTATGGCATAAAGGAAAAGTCAACGGGAGAAAACCGCCCGGACCGAAACCCGCAAAGCGCCCAGTGCGTCTTGCGGGTTTTTGCGCTTGGGGCCGGATGAAAGAGGGGGGCAGGATGCAGCGGCAAAGATACGGACACAGACACGGGCAGGGCGGCGGGGTGCTCTGCAGGATATGGATCGGCGGATGGCGGAGCCGTTATGGCGGCATTCTGCCCCAGGACTAAAGAGGACGAAGGGGATTAACCCGATCATTTGTCATGACGGGAGAGGTGCGTCTTGTTGGAGAGGAAGCGTTAAATCTGCCGGGAGCGGCAGCGATGGCAGTAGCGGGCAGCGTTGAGCGTGGCCCGTCGATGATGGACCAATGGGGGCCGTACGCCCGAAGTTTGTCCGGACCTCGGCGGTTAGCGGAAAGTACCGCCATGGCCGAAAGTGACCGGAGAGGGCCGTGAGCCTGAAAGCCGTCTGTTGGTGAGGTTGGCGGAGCTCCGAAGTCTGTCCGGCGTCAGTGGTTATCAAAATTCCGGGGGGCTCTACCGCCGCATTGGTCGTCGGCTGAGGCGCTCCTCATGGTCCTGGCGAACAAAGGCCGGCGGTCCGATGTAAAGCGGCAAAGGCAGTTTCAGGCTCGCATCAGTTTCGCAAAGAATCTGTAGTTTTACTGTGTGCTGTGCTTGTGTTCACAACTTGGTGGTTTTGAAGGGCCTACGCCCGAATTGATACGAGAAGGTTAACTCTCTGATAATAAACGTTTGAGTTGTATCGAATGAATATGCATTGTGTTTTCTGCATTTGCTTAAGCAAGAGTTGTGCAGAGCAAAGTGTCATGAGAACTTCAATATCAGCGCAAACAAAATTATTTGAGAAGAAAGTACCCTAGCCTATGCAAATCCCTTCTGAGATAACGTCGAAAATTTCATCGAACTATTCGCTGGATTCCCTCGTTAAGGGCTGTGTGGGTAAAGTTTCGGGGTATTTAGATGCTAACAATATGGTATTTTTTCCCGAATATACAGATCATCAACTAAAGCATTTTGAAGATGTGTTAACAACGGCTGTTGACCTAGCAACAGAGTATTCTATTGGGTTACTGACCCAAAATGATCTCGCTATACTAACCATGGCTGTAATGCTTCATGATCTCGGGATGCATCTTTCAAAAGATGGCTTTAAAACCTTAATTGCACATGACAGTAAGTGGCAGCCGATACCGGAATTTCGAGACAAGAAATGGCATATTCTGTGGCAAGAGTTTTTGTCTGAGGCTCGGCGGTTTGACGAACGAAAACTGGAACAGTTGTTTGGACCACACTTTCGACCTGTGACGGATTTCCCTGATTTCGAAAGCGATTGGACAGATGCCGATTATATGTTGGTCGGTGAGTTCTTGCGGCGCCATCATCCGCGTTTGGCCCATGAGATTGCATTATACGGGATGCCAGCAATAGATGGTGCATCAGTCCCAATCATTACACCAGAAGGCGATCTGCAGCATGCTTTAGCGGACCTAAGTGGTCTGGTGGCACGTAGTCATGGCATGAGCGTCCGAGATACTTTCGGATATATGAAAAGCCGATATTCAAACAAAATCGAGGCTCGCTCAAGTCATCCAATATTTCTGATGGTGTTGCTAAGGATTGCTGATTACTTACAGATTCAAAGTACTAGAGCACCAGCAGCTCATACAGATGTAGTTAGATTCAGGAGTCCTGTCTCTGCACGCGAATGGGCTGTCCATCAATGTGTTACGGACTTAACAAGTACTACTGACCCCGAAGCAATTGATATAATTGCAAGGCCGCACGATGTTGACACGTATATTAGATTAAAAGAATGGATAGTTGATCTACAAAGAGAGCTAGATGTGTCGTGGGCAGTGTTAGGTGAGGTTTATGGACTGCAAAGCCATAATCGACTCAACAAGTTATCTTTAAGAATTCGCAGAATTCGATCAAATATTGATGACATATCGACTTTCTCTGGAGAAATAACGTTTGTGCCGGAGAAAATAGCATTCCATACAGCTGACAGTGACTTGCTTAAGCTTTTGGTCGGACCATTGTATGGTGGAGAAATAAGTGTCGGGCTTCGAGAGTTGGTGCAGAACTCTACAGATGCAGTCAAGGAATTAGACAGTATCAAGGAGAGTAATCCCGATATGATTCATGGAAGTTCTTTGGATTTGCCTTCAGATGTGTGTGTGGAATTTGTTGAAGGTGATAGTGGGAGGATAAGCTCGGTCGTCATCTCCGATCGTGGAGTCGGGATGAACCTAGAGGTAATCCGGGATTACTTCCTTAGAGCAGGAGCATCTTTCCGCGGTTCAGACGTCTGGAAAGAGTTGCATGAAGACGAAGATGGGCGGTCAAAAGTACAGCGAACTGGTCGTTTTGGGGTTGGAGCACTTTCGGCATTTCTACTAGGGAATGAGATTGTTGTCCAAACTAGGCATTACTCTGCAAAGAATAGCGAGGGATACAAGTTCACGGCAAGGATAGAGAGCCGCGCAATTAATATAGAAAAATGTGTCTGTCCGTATGGAACACGGATTGAGGTGAAGGTTAGTGAAAGAAATGCAGAATATATTCGAGAACTGATACCTTTTTATCGTGTTAATGAGGGGGGTATTACGTTCCATGATGGCGTGGCAGGGTATTTTAATAAGTATCCAGAGTGTAAATACTTTTTAGGTGATTCGGAGGTTCCGTGGAATGAGGACGCATTTCTTCCGTCCCCCGATAATAAGAGGGGATGGAATTATTTCGATGATGAATTTTTCCAAGTGTATTGGGGGTATTTAGGAAATGTTCCAAGTTTAACTGTAAATGGTTTTAGTGTTCTCAAAGGAGGGAGATATAAACCGCATTCGGATATAGATTTTGGTCATATTTTTGATTGCCCTAAATTGTCTGTAGTAGATCAGTATGGATATTTTCCATTGAATTTGCAGAGGAACCAAGTTGCATCAAAAAAATTGCCATTTGAAGATGATTTATTTCGTGAGGTAATAGATGAATTCATTATCACGTTGCTTCAGTGTAGTATTTTAGGAGAGGACAACTTATCAGATGCATATTCAGGTTTCCGATATCAGAGGGGGATGTACTTAGAATACGAGCCAAATTGGTGGTTTTGTAAAGAAGGGAAATTATTAAACATTGACTGTTTCTTAGGTGCATATGAACCGAGATATTTGTTGGTTTATTATTCTGACATGTATGGTCATGAAGAAGTATCAGATCTAAAAGAGATTCTTAATGATAAAACAGTATTTTTCTTTGATAAGAAATATGATTTTTCGGGGATGAAGCCAAAGATTAAAACATCAATTTATAATCTTTTTTTTGGTGGTGCATCTTCATTTTCCCATATAAATGTAGTTGATGGTGGAGTATTTATGCCAAAGACTTTTGTGGATATTATCCACGACAGGATGAGGCCGGGTAAAGATGTCAGAGCGGTTCTTAGTTCTCTAGAGGAGGATGTGGTTGCGGGATGGCTGAGGTCTAAAGCGGCTGTTAAAGTGGAATCAGAGGGGCTGCAACGCTGGAGAAATGCTTTTAATATCACTGATCGACCCAAGGTGGCGATTGGACATTATGTTCTAAAGCCTGATTTAGTGTTGAAGGAAAATGACCTTGAGACACAATTATTTGATCGATGGATCGAGTTATTGAAAGTTCCATATCTTCCATTCGATGTTGAACATCTTAAAGAAATTCGAAGCCACCTTGTTGAGAGAATGGGACGGAAAGCAGAAGATAGATTGCATGCAGTCGAAGAGATGATTAAAGCTCGCAAAAAACGCGGAAAACAAATTGTTGTTTGGTGATGCGTTTGTAAAAACACCCCCAGCCTCACGACCGGGGGTGTTTCTCGTTCAGAGCCCGAAAGCTCCAATCCAGATCATTTCAAAGGCGTAAGCCCTTACGCAGCCAGATCAAACCGGTCCGCGTTCATCACTTTGGTCCAGGCTGCGACGAAGTCCTTGACGAACTTCTCGTGGTTGTCGTCCTGGGCGTAGACTTCGGCATAGGCGCGCAGGATGGCGTTTGAGCCGAAGACGAGGTCAACGCGGGTGGCGGTCCATTTGGTCGCCCCGGTTTTGCGATCAACGATGTTGTAAAGGTTGTCGCCCGCCGGTTTCCAGCTATAGGCCATGTCGGTCAGATTGACGAAGAAGTCGGTCGTCAGTTTGCCGACACGGTCGGTGAAGACGCCGTGTTTGGTGCCGCCATGATTGGTGCCAAGAACGCGCATGCCACCGACCAGTGCGGTCATTTCCGGTGCGGTCAGGCCCATGAGCTGGGTGCGGTCCAGCATCATTTCTTCGGGCGAGACCATATAATCGTCTTTCAGCCAGTTGCGATAGCCATCGGCCAGCGGTTCGAGCGGCTCGAAACTTGCAGCATCGGTCATCTCGGCCGTCGCATCGCCGCGGCCCGGTGCGAACGGGACGGTGATGTTGACACCGGCATCCTTCGCGGCCTTTTCAACCGCCGCAGTCCCACCGAGCACGATCAGATCGGCAAGGCTGACTTTCTTGGCAAGACCTGCCTGAATGCCTTCAAGGGTTTTGAGAACCTTGGCAAGGCGTTCGGGTTCGTTCCCGGCCCAGTCCTTTTGCGGGGCCAGACGGATGCGCGCCCCATTGGCACCGCCACGCATGTCCGATCCGCGATAGGTCCGGGCACTGTCCCAAGCGGTGTTGATCAGTTCAGCACTGGTCAGGCCACTGCTGAGCAGTTTGGACTTGAGATCGGCGATTTCGGCGTCCGAGAGGGTGTAATCGACGCTTGGGATCGGGTCCTGCCAGATCAGGTCTTCCTTGGGCACGTCCGGGCCGACATAGCGGACCTTCGGGCCCATGTCGCGATGGGTCAGTTTGAACCATGCACGGGCAAAGGTTTCGGAGAAATATTCCGGGTCCTTCATGAATTTCTGGCAGATGGCGTTATAGGTCGGGTCGACCTTCATCGCCATATCGGCATCGGTCATGATCGGCTTGCAGCGGATCGAGGGATCCTCGACATCGACCGGCATGTCTTCTTCCTTGATGTCGGTCGGTTCCCACTGCCATGCGCCAGCCGGGCTTTTCTTCAGCTCCCACTCGTGGCCAAACAGCATATCGAACCAGCCCATATCCCATTTGGTCGGGTTAGAGGTCCATGCGCCTTCGATGCCCGAAACCATGGTATCGCGGCCAATGCCACGGCCATTGGTTTTCATCCAGCCGATGCCCTGATATTCGACGTCGGCGGCTTCTGGTTCGGGGCTGAGGTCGGATGGGGAGCCATTGCCGTGCGATTTGCCGATGGTGTGGCCGCCTGCGGTCAATGCAGCGGTTTCCTCGTCATCCATTGCCATGCGGGCGAAGGTTTCGCGGACCTGGGCGGCGGTTTTCATCGGGTCGGGCTGCCCGTTCACCCCTTCCGGGTTCACATAGATCAGGCCCATCTGAACAGCCGCCAGCGGGTTTTGCATGGTGTCGGGGCGGGTGATGTCCTCATAACGGCTGTCACTTGGTGCGAGCCATTCCTTTTCCGCACCCCAATAGGTGTCCTTTTCCGGGTGCCAGACATCTTCGCGGCCAAAGGCGAAGCCATAGGTTTTAAGACCGGCGACTTCATAGGCAATCGTGCCGGCCAGGATCATCAGATCGGCCCAGGAGATTTTGTTGCCATATTTGCGCTTGATCGGCCAGAGCAGACGGCGGCCCTTGTCGGTGTTGACGTTGTCAGGCCAGGAGTTGAGCGGGGCGAAACGCTGGTTACCGGTGCCACCACCCCCACGGCCATCGGCCAGACGGTAGGAGCCGGCGGAATGCCATGCGACACGGGCGAACATGCCAACGTAGCTTCCCCAGTCGGCGGGCCACCATTCCTGGCTTTCATTCATCAGCGCACGAAGGTCGTTTTTAAGGCCTTCGACGTCGAGCTTTTTGAGTTCTTCGCGGTAGTTGAAATCCTTGCCCAGCGGATTGGTTTTCATGTCGTGCTGATGCAGGATGTCGAAGTTAAGCGCGTTTGGCCACCAATCCATAACCGTGGTGCCCAGTGCGGTCATACCGCCATGCATGACCGGGCATTTCCCTGCTGTCTGTTTTCCGTCCATTTCTCTCTCCCGTAATGGCTGGCTGTTCCTGTTTTCCTGATCCGGTCAGGTTTTACCCAAAGCGATATTTGCGGATTGCGGCATGATGGGGCATCCCCAATTCGCGGTCTTGTATCGACTTCTGGTTTCTCTCTCCCGCCGGGTCGTGAGTCGGTCATATTGACCGCAGGAATATTTGAACATTCTGGTGAACATTTCGGCGTGATGCTTCCCTGTTCAAGGTAATGTCGAAACTTGTGATCGCAACAAGACGAGATTGTTAAATCATTGGGCGTCATGTCGGGCGATGCTGTCAAGCAGGCTAACGCGTTTTGAGTGTATAGGTTAAATAGTTATTCTTGAATTTTTTGATAGATTTTACCGATTTATGGTCGGGCCGATCCGGGGGATCGAGGTCACAAAACCGCCATGGCGCATTTGCATGCTTTTCAAGCGCGCGTGATTGGCGTTAGGCTTGCGCGTACAAACATCAAAACATCATTGGGGAAGTTGTGCGACATGGACGGGTCCGATCAGGCGATGCCCGATATCGCCTATAGCCCGATGCCCGACGAAGCAGGCATCCGTGACTTCATAGCCACATGCGACCGGTTTTATCCGCCCGATGCGGTTGCCGCCGATATTGCGCAGCAACGCAAATGGTATGGCGCCCTTTGTGATGCCTTTGCCTATCCCCATCCGCCGGGGCTTTTGACCTGTGATGATCATATTGCCGGGGTGGCGGTCAGGATTTATCGCCCGGCCAAGATTCGCACAACGCGGAAGTTGCTTTACCTGCATGGTGGCGGGTTTATCGTCGGGTCGCTGGATAGCCATGATGCGATCTGTGCCGAGATTGCCGAGGCGGCGGGTGCGGAAATGATATCGGTCGATTACCGGCTGGCACCCGAACATATCTGGCCGGCCGCACATCAGGATGCGTTTGCGGTTGCGCGCGATGTGCTGTCGCATGGTGCGGAGGTCGTCCTGATTGGCGATAGTGCCGGGGCGACATTGGCGGGCGGGCTTGCGATCCGGGCGCGCGATGAGGGGCTTGGTGCCGGGGTTGTGGGGCAGGTCCTGATTTATCCGGCCCTTGGCGGTGATCTTGGCTGGCCATCCTATGGGCAGATGGCATCCGCCCCCGGTTTAAGCACCGATGATGTGATTTATTATCGCGATGTCCTGAAGGCACCGATGGATGATCCGGTGGCCTATCAGTTATCGGCGGAGGATTTGCGCGGGCTTCCGCCGACCTATATCACCGCGGCCTATTTTGATCCGCTGCGCGATGACGGGCGGGAATATACCGCGCGCCTTGCCCGGGCCGGGATTGATGTGACCTACCGCGAGGAACCGCAAATGATCCATGGCTGGCTGCGTGCGCGGTATATGAGCGACGGGGCGGCGACCGGGTTCCGGTTTTTGTGTGACGCGATAAAGCGCATGGCAGCGGAATAATCGCGCAGAATTTTGCGGTATTTTTCACGAAATAGATAATGATCCTGGGTTGATCGTACAGATGATTGGCCTAATTTATTTGGCTATTTCTTTCGATTGATTGGCGCGGTTTCGTTCCTGTATTCACCCGTGGTATAAAATCCCCCCGCGATGGGGGTTTTGATCATTTCCTGTTCTGGTGATAGTCTTGGAGGCCTCATCTGTTTCGAAGGTGTGTTTTGCCCGTTAGGGCACCCGTAGAACGGAGGCAGGGAATGTATCGCAAGATCATGGTACCCGTGGATCTGACGCATATCGACAAGCTGGAAAAGGCGCTTTCGACGGCGGCGGATCTGGCAAAGCATTATGATGCCAAAATCTGCTTTTTCGGGGTTGGAACCAATACCCCATCCCCGATTGCGCATACGCCAGCAGAATATGATCGCAAAATGGCGGCCTTTGCCGAAGAGCAGGCCAAGAAGACCGGTATCGAATGTTCGGGCATGACCCGCATTTCACATGATCCGGCAATTGATCTGAGCGAAATCATTGTGGATGCGGCGACAGAGGCCAAGGCGGATGTGATCGTCATGGCATCCCATGTGCCGGGTATTGCGGATCATATTTTTGCATCCCACGGCGGATATGTTGCATCGCATTGGGATCATTCCGTGTTTCTGGTGCGTTAATAGCAGGCAAACCGGACAGATGCGGCCAGGGGTGGCCGCAAAATTGCTTTTCAAGGGAGATTTTCATGGGATCGAATGCCGAGACGGGCATTGAAAGCCCGGATGGTGCGGCCAATCCGATCGATACCGAATATGAAATCGGACAGGATAACATCACCACACAGATCGGGCCGTTTGGCCTTGATATTCATAACCCGGTATTCCTGATTTCGGGGTTATCGATTGTTGCATTCGTGTTTTTCACACTGGCCTTTCAGGAAAGTGTCGGGCCGATGTTCAATGACCTTCGGGGCTGGCTGACATCGACCTTTGACTGGTTTTTCCTGTCGGTGGCGAATGTTTTTGTTTTGCTGTGTCTGTTTCTGATTGTCTCGCCGCTGGGCAAGGTCCGGCTGGGCGGGCAGGATGCGACACCGGATTATTCCTATAGCGGCTGGTTTGCCATGCTGTTTGCGGCCGGGATGGGGATCGGCCTTATGTTTTATGGCGTGTCCGAGCCGATTTCGCACTTTACCACATCGATGGGCGGTGCGACGGTCGGTGATGGCGGGGCGCGCACGGACTGGGCACCGCTTGGCGGGGCGATGGGCAATGCGGATGCCGCCTTTGACCTTGGCATGGCGGCGACGATTTTCCACTGGGGACTTCACCCGTGGGCGATCTATGCCACGGTGGCGCTCGCCCTTGCGCTGTTTTCGTTTAACAAGGGCCTGCCGCTTACCATGCGGTCGGTGTTTTATCCGATCTTTGGCGAGCGTGTCTGGGGCTGGACCGGGCATGTGATTGATATTCTGGCGGTGTTTGCCACCCTGTTCGGGCTTGCGACCTCGCTTGGTTTCGGTGCAGAGCAGGCCAATGCCGGGCTTGAATTCCTGTTTGGCATTCCGGTTACGGACGGATCGAAGGTTGTCCTGATTATCGCGATTACCGGGGTTGCGCTGATTTCGGTTCTGGCCGGGCTTGATGCCGGGGTCAAACGGCTTTCGGAAATCAATATGGTTCTGGCGGCATTGCTGTTGCTGTTTGTCGTGCTGGTCGGGCCGACCATGGATATCATCAAGGGCTTTTTCACAAGTCTTGTCGCCTATGTCGAATATCTGCCGGCGCTTTCGAACCCGGTCGGGCGTGAGGATACCAATTTCAGCCAGGGCTGGACGTCGTTTTACTGGGCGTGGTGGATTTCCTGGTCGCCGTTTGTCGGCATGTTCATTGCGCGCGTGTCGCGCGGCCGGACGGTGCGGGAATTCATTACCTGTGTCCTGATCATTCCGTCGCTGGTGTGTGTGCTGTGGATGACGGCGTTTGGCGGCACGGCGGTGCATATGGTCAATGAAGGCGTGCAGGCGATTGCCGATGCGGCGCTTCCGATCAAGCTGTTTAGCATGCTTGAGGCCCTGCCGTTGCATGCGATCACGTCCTTTATCGGGATTGTTCTGGTGATCGTGTTCTTTGTCACCTCGTCCGATTCCGGGTCGCTTGTGATCGATACCATCACCGCAGGCGGCAAGGTCGATGCGCCGGTACCCCAGCGGGTTTTCTGGTGCACGTTTGAGGGGCTGGTGGCGATTGCGCTGCTACTGGGCGGGGGGCTTGGCTCCCTGCAGGCGATGGCGGTTTCAACCGGGTTCCCGTTTGCCATCGTGCTTTTGCTGGCGTGTTATTCCATCATTCAGGGATTGCGCAGCGAACCGCGATAGGTTGCCGACAGACCAACGAAAAAGGGGCGCAGTGATCTGCGCCCCTTTTTTGACGGGTTCATGTGATCCCTGTTCCGCCTATGGCTGGATCGGTTCGAACGTCATGATCGATTTGGCGCTGCCATCCACCAGCATCAGGTCGCCGTCCTGTACTTTCCAGCCTTTGACATCTGCCATGGCGGCGATAAAGGCATCCTCGATCTCCATCGCGTCTTCCATGCACATCATTTTGGTGCTGCCGAGCGGGGAGACATCAAGGGCGGTGTCCTTGCGGGTGTAACTGCCGAAATAGCGGTTGCAACCGGTCGACCCGGCAATTTTCCCGTCATTGGTAAAGTTGACGCTGGCCAGGATCGGGGTCATCGGGGTCAGGCTTTTGTCTTTCGCCTCAATTCGCATCAGCTGCCAGTCGCGACCGGCGATGGCCGACCAGTCGGCGGGTGATTTTTCCTCGGCCGGTTTGGTTGTGGCAGCACAACCGGCAAGCCACAGGCTGCTGGCGATGCCAAATGCCGCGAAGGTTAATGAGGTTACTTTGCGCATTCGAAATATCCTGTGTTTGGAATCTGTCCCGGTCTGACTGCCGCGTTTCGGGCAGCGTGAACCGTGGCGGGATACTCATACGACTTTGCGGCGAAATTTTAGCAGGGTCACGGTGCGATTTTATCGTTGTGTCGTAAGGCTTTGTCAGGGTTGCGGTGCACAAGACCTTTGCGCTTGGCGGTGCCGGGGGCTATGGTATCCGGGCCCGCCACCATCTTAAGGTCACCATCATGAAGCTTGCCCTGTCTGACGCACATGCGCTTGTGTGCAATACCCTGCTGCGCTGCAACGTTGATCCCGACAATGCCGGATCGGTTGCGACCGCCCTGGTCACGGCCGAGGCCGCAGGACAGGGCGGGCATGGTTTGCGCCGCGTTCCGGCCTATGCCGCGCAGGCGCGTGCGGGCAAGGTTGACGGGCATGCCAAGCCGGTGGCCGATCAGCCGTTTCCGGCCGTGTTGCGGATTGATGCGCAGTTCGGTTTTGCCTATCCGGCGCTTGATCTGATGATCGAACGACTGCCCGATATTGCGCGCAGTCAGGGGATTGCGGTTGCGGCAATCCATAAATCGCACCATGCCGGGGTGATGGGGCTTACGGTGGAAAAGCTGGCCGAAGCGGGGCTGGCAGCGATGATGTTTGCCAATGCCCCGGCGGCAATGGCGCCGTGGGGTGGCCGCCGCCCGATGTTTGGCACCAACCCGATTGCCTTTGCCACCCCGATTGGTGATGGCGATCCGATCGTGATTGATCTGGCACTGTCGAAGGTCGCACGCGGCAAGATCATGGCGGCCAAGCAAAAGGGCGTTCCGATCCCCGATGACTGGGCATTGGATGTTGACGGCAATCCGACGACGGACGCGGTCAAGGCGCTTGAGGGAACGATGGTCCCGGCGGGTGGGGTCAAGGGGGCGGCCCTTGCCATGATGGTCGAAATGCTGGCCGCCGGATTGACCGGGGCACAATTCGGGCATCAATCGTCGTCGCTGTTTGATGACAAGGGTGCGCCACCGGCATTGGGTCAGATGGTGATTGCGATTGATCCGGTTGCGGTCGGCGGGACGGGGATCATTGATCATTTGCACTATATTGCAGATGAAATCGCGCTTGAGGAAACCGTGCGGTTGCCGGGGCGGCGCGGGCAGAATGCGCGCCGGGATGCGGAAATTCAGGGCCTTGATATCGAAGATGATGTCATCGCCGCGATTGAGGCGATCAAGTAAATCGATCCGCGATCAGGCGCAATACAAGGCCCCGGCAGTTTCTTTCTGTCGGGGTTTTTCGTTTTTTGGCCCGTCCATATCCATATTTGTGAACGTGGTCACAAGTAATAATTGAATTATTACATTGTTATTTCTTGGTGGACCGGTTTTTTATTTGATGTATATCTTGATGTATAGACAAGTTTGATTGTTGTCGGTGAAATGAAGGCGTCGTAATCATCGAACTGTAACATCACCGTCACCATAGAGTCGCGGATTGTGCGTAGCTTCTTGACCAGCGAAACACAAGCAGGCGGACTTTAATGCTGGTCGTAGACATATCCGGACTGAACAAGAGCTTCTCGCGCGATAAGCGGGCATTGAACAATGTCAGTTTACAGGTTCGCGAGGGCGAGATGGTCGCGCTGATCGGGGCGTCCGGTTCGGGCAAATCCACCCTTATCCGTCATATTGCCGGTTTGCTGCGCGGGGATCGCGATGGCGGCAAGATCGAGGTATTCGGTGAAGTCATCCAGCAGAACGGTCGTATTGCCCGGGGTGCGCGCAAGGTGCGTGCCGATATCGGCGTTGTGTTTCAGCAATTCAATCTGGTCAGCCGCCTGACGGTTCTGACCAATGTTCTGACCGGGATGCTGGGCCGTGTGCCTGCGTGGCGCGGATCATTATGCCTGTTTACCAAGGCTGAGCGCATGCGGGCGATGACGGCGTTAAAGCGCGTCGGTATCGATAGCCATGCGACAAAGAAGGCCCGCAATCTTTCGGGGGGGCAGCAGCAGCGTGCGGCGATTGCGCGCACGATTACGCAGGGTGCGCGTCTTATTCTGGCCGACGAGCCGATTGCATCGCTTGATCCGGCGTCATCGCGCAAGGTGATGAATACGCTGGATCGGGTGAACCGCGAAGACAATGTCACCGTGATCGTGTCGCTGCATCAGGTCGATTATGCCCGTGATTATTGCGCACGCACCATTGCGATGCGCGATGGCGCGGTCGTTTTTGACGGGCCATCCACTGAACTGACGCCGGAGTTCCTGCGCGAACTTTACGGTGAATATTCTTCCGAGCTTTTCGCGTCTGCCCCGGATGACGTTCCGGCAAAGAGCAGGGTCGCGGAGAAGGATCTGGCTTTCGTTTCAAGCTAGATCAGGACGATTTCTCTCTGCCTTACATCTCTTTTTATTTCACCTCTACCAACCAACCTGACGGGGGACTTCCCATGATCCGTAAAACAATTGCATCCGCAGCCCTTGCTGCCAGCATGCTGGCTTCGGGCTTTGCCCATGCCGATGTCGAATTCAAGCCGCTTGAAAAAGACCCGGAAACCATCGTGTTCGGCTTTATCTCGACTGAATCCAGCTCGAACCTGAAAGCCCAGTGGCAGCCGTTGATCGAGGATATGGAAGAAGCCCTTGGCAAGGATGTCGAAGCGTTCTTCGCACCGGATTATGCCGGCATCATCGAAGGCATGCGTTTTGGCAAGGTTCACGTTGGCTGGTTCGGTAACAAGTCAGCCATGGAAGCCGTTGACCGTGCGGGCGGCGAAGTTTTCGTCCAGACGTCGAAAAGCGACGGCACGAACGGCTATTATTCCCACATCATCACCCAGGCCGATAACGACAAGCTCAACACGCTTGCCGACATGCTGAAATGCGATGGTTCGCTTAATTTCGGTATCGGTGATCCGAACTCGACCTCGGGCTTCCTGGTTCCGACCTATTACGTCTTTGCGCAGAACGGCGTTGATCCGAAAAACTGCTTCAAGACCGTTCGCAATGCCAACCACGAAACCAACCTGATGGCGACCGCCAATAATCAGGTTGATGTTGCTGCCAACAACTCCGAACAGCTTGCCCGCACCCAGATGGTCAAGCCGGAAATCACCGACAAGGTCAAGGTTATCTGGACCTCGCCGCTGATCCCGTCTGATCCGATGGTTTATCGCAAGGATATGTCGCGCGAACTGAAATCCGAGATCAAGGCGTTCTTCCTTGGTTACGGTCGTCTGGGCGATGTTGAAGAAGCCAACAAGGTTCTTGGCGGTATTCAGGATGGCATGGGCAAATTCATGGAAAGCAGCAATGCGCAGCTTTACCCGATCCGTCAGCTTGAACTGTATAAAGACAAGCTGAAAATCGAGAACACCGCCGAACTGTCCGCCGACGAGAAAGCAAAACGCGTTTCTGAAATCGACAAGCAGCTCGCAGAACTCGATATCCTGGTTTCTTACGAGTAACCGGCATCCGAACGGGGAGCCCGATATCAGGGCTCCCCGTTTGTTTTTATTTCCCGGGAAAAGAACATGAACAGCAGCCTTTCGACATCTGCCGTAACCGCCGCAGAACTTCCGCCGCGCGATCTGAAACGTTCAGGCGCAAGTTTCCTTCTTTGGGCGTTCATTCTGGCCATTCTGGCCCTGTCCTGGGAGGGGGCCGACATGCGGCCCATGGCCCTGATTGAAAACAGTGGCAACATGGTCGATTTCGCGGACGGGTTTTTCCCGCCGGATTTCCTGATGTGGAAAACCTATGTCAGCGAAATGTGGATCACCATCCAGATTGCGATCTGGGGCACGGCGCTTGCGATTGTCTGTTCGATCCCGTTTGGCATTCTGTGTTCTGAAAACATCGTTCCGTTCTGGGTTTACCAGCCGGTGCGCCGGCTGATGGATTCCTTCCGCGCGATCAATGAAATGGTTTTTGCCATGCTGTTTGTTGTTGCGGTTGGTCTTGGTCCGTTTGCCGGTGTGCTTGCCCTTTGGATTCATACCACCGGCGTTCTGGCAAAGCTGTTTTCAGAAGCCGTCGAGGCGATTGATCCGGAACCGGTCGAAGGTATCCGGGCCACCGGTGCCAACGGGTTGCAGGAGGTCATCTTTGGGGTGATCCCGCAGGTTCTTCCGCTTTGGATTTCGTATTCGCTGTACCGGTTTGAAAGCAACGTGCGGTCGGCAACCGTTCTTGGCATTGTCGGTGCGGGTGGCATTGGCATGGTTTTGTGGGAATATATTCGCGCATTTTATTACGCGGAAACCGCCGCGGTCATGATCATCATTATCCTGTCGGTCAGCCTGCTTGATGTGATTTCGCAGCGTCTGCGCAAACTGGTGACCTGATCCATGACGTTCAAGATTACGCAGGCGAAACCGGCAATGAAACAATTGTCGGAGGCCCCGACGATTGATCAGAGTGCGGTTGTTGTTGATTGCGAGTTTGGTGTCTGGACCGAAATTGGTGCGCGCACCAGTATTCGTGAAAGCGTGATGGGTGATTATTCCTATGTCGTCAATGACAGCGAGATCATCTATTCCGACATCGGCAAATTCGTAAATATCGCCGCCCATACAAGGATCAATCCGGGACAGCATCCGATGGACCGGGCATCGATGCATCATTTCCAGTACCGGTCGAGTGCCTATGAGCTTGGCGATGATGATCCGGCGTTTTTTGACTGGCGCCGCGAAAAGCGTGTGAAGCTTGATCATGATGTCTGGATCGGGCATGGCGCGATTGTTCAGGGCGGGGTTACCATCGGGATCGGGTCGGTTGTCGGTTCGGGTGCGGTGGTGACCAAGGATGTGCCGCCCTACACCATCGTCACGGGCATTCCGGCCACCCCGCTTCGCCCGCGATTTGATGCGGAAATTGTCGATGCGCTGCTTCGTATTTGCTGGTGGGACTGGGATCATGCAACATTGGCAGAACGGCTTGACGATTTTCGTCGTCTGCCGGTGCGGGATTTCTGTCTGAAATACGATCTGCGATAAATCGAAAGCCAGTTCGAGGCCACATGACCGACTATCAGCGTTATGCTGTTTATTATGCACCGAAAGCCGACAGTGATCTGGCGGCTTTTGGCAATTCCTGGCTGGGGCGTGATCCCGAAACCGGACGGGAAATGGATCGCCCGGCTGCCATCGGACTTGCCGATGGCGAGGTCGCGGCGATAACTGTTTCCCCGTCGCGATACGGGTTTCATGGCACCCTGAAACCGCCCTTTGCCTTAAAGGATGGCCAGACGCGCGTGCAGCTTGAACGTGCGATTGCCGACTATTGTGCGGCAGCGTCTTCGGTGACGTGTGGCCCGCTTTTGCTGAAATCGATTGGCAGTTTTATAGCCCTGATCCCGACTGCGCCGACCGATCAACTTGGTGTGCTGGCGTCTGGTCTTGTGCAGGCGCTTGACGGTTTTCGGCAGCCCGAAGACGAAGCCGCGATGAATAAACGCCGTGCATCGGGGTTAAGTGATCGACAGGAAGAATATCTGGTCAGATGGGGATATCCCTATGTGATGGAAGAATTCCGTTTTCACCTGACCCTGACAGACAAACTTGACCCGGACCGGATGATGCGGGCGCGTGATGCGGTGGCCCCGATTGTTGCACCGTTGTGCCAATCGCCGTTTGTGGTATCGGAGGTTTGCCTGTTTGGGGATCCGGGGGCGGGACGGCCGTTTGATTTGTTGGGTCGCTTTGCGCTTGGATGACGGGTGATTGCGCCGTGGGAATTAAAAAATGCTGCAGTGTTTTGCTGCAGCATTTTTTGTTCAGACTACCCGGTTGCCGGGCGCTTGGTCCCCATGTGCCGGGCGGTGGAAAATGGCATCGATGAAGCGGCCAATACCGGTTTCAAGGTCATTGTCATTTTCAACGGCGATCACGTTGGGACCATCGACCTGATAGGCCGATGCGCGCCGCAGGCGTTGTTCGATATCGTCGGAACTTTCGCGGCCACGGGCCACAAGGCGTTGGCGAAGGGCATCTTCGTGCGCCCGGATGCTGATGACCCGGACGTGATCGGAACCCAGAAGATCGCGGGCATCGTCAATCACGCTGCGTGATGCGTTGACGACAACGATTTTGCCGTTGGCAACGTCGTTCTGGACATGATTGGGAATGCCGTAACAAAGATTGTGCGCCCGCCAGCTCAGCAGGAAGGCACCCTGCTTTGCCATGGATGCAAAATCCTCGGCGCGGACCGGAATATGGATTTCGCCAACCGACCCGGCCGGGCGGGTAATGCAGCGACGGGGAAACAGGATGGTTTCATCGTCATGCAAACGCGCCCGTGCCGCATCCAATAGGGTATCCTTGCCAACCCCGCTGGGGCCGACGACAAGAATCAGTAATCCATTTTCCGAAGCGCCATGATGGATGTCATGGCGCGCGGTCATGACACGCGGCTTCCCAGACGCCATACACCGCGCACAATCGGATGGTGCGGTGAATGATGGACCCGGATCAGATCGCCGCGTTTGCCGACCGCAATTTCACCCCGGTCATCAAGGCCGACCTGTTTTGCCGGGGTCAGGGTCGCGGTGCGCACCGCACGCGGAAGATCATAGGCGTCGAAATCATCAAACAGCTTCATGACGCCGTGCAGCAGGCTGTGGGGGACATAGTCGCTTGAAATAATGTCGAGATAGCCATGCTTTGCCAGATCGCCCGCGGCGACATTGCCGCTGTGCGAGCCGCCGCGTACAAGGTTTGGCCCGCCCATCATCACGCCAAGACCACCTTCGTGCGATGCCTTGGCAGCCGCCAGTGTCGTCGGGAATTCGGCCACCGTCATTTTATCGGCAACGGCTTCGGCGACATGTTCCTCGGTCGCGTCATCGTGGCTTGCCAGCGCCAGATGTTTTTGGTGGGCAAGTTCGACAACGTGACGGCGATGTTTGACGGAATAAAGTTCGGAATCACGTTTGCGGCTGGCGACGAATTTGCGCATTTCCTCGTCCGAGAGGCCGTATTTGCCCTGATAATAGGTGTAATAGGCATCCAGGCTGACGAATTGGCGTTGGCCCGGCGTGTGATCCATCACCGAGAGCATCTTGACCAGAGGCAGATCAACCAGATTATCGAGTGCCTCGACCAGCCCGCCATAGGACGTTTCACAGCGCAGATGCAGTTTGTGATCTGCACGCAAAAGGTTGTTCTCGAGCGCATGCTGAAGGGCGCTCACCGATTCAACCAGTCGTTCGATCCGTTCTGATCCGTCCGAGACGTCGCCGACAGAGATGGCATCAAACACCGTCGTGATGCCGGCACTGGCGACCTGATTGTCGTGCGCAATCACGGCGGCGGTGGCGGGCCAGCGGGTTTTGGGACGCGGGGTCAGGTGTTTTTCGAGATTGTCGGTATGCAGTTCGACCAGTCCGGGCATCAGGTAATCGCCACCCATGTCTTCGGCACCCGGCAGATTGGACGGGCGATCCGAGATGTCGGTGATCAGTCCGTCCCTGATCTGAACGGCACCCTCGATGACATCATTGGCGAGGACAATTTTGGCATTGGTAAAAATCTGTTCAGTCATTGGCCCCAACTTTAAACGAAGTCACATCAAATGATCCCGTGCAGACCGCATCGCGGGTTTCGTGATCATGGAAAATACCGGCAATGGCAGCGCCGCGTGCCTTGGCTTCTTCAATCAATGCCAGAACCGTGGCACGATTTTGGGTGTCAAGCGATGCGGTCGGTTCATCAAGCAGCATGATCGGATAATCGGCGATAAAACCGCGCGCGATGTTCACGCGCTGCTGTTCGCCCCCGGAAAAGGTCAGGGGTGAAAGTTGCCACAGACGTTCGGGGATGCGCAAGCGGGTCAAAAGGTCGCGGGCCTTTTCCATCGCCGTTTCGCGGGGCGCACCCAGCGCGATCAGCGGTTCGGCGACGATTTCCAGTGTCGGTACGCGCGGAATGACGCGCAGGAACTGGCTGACATAGCCCATGGTGCGTTTGCGCATATCAAGGATGGCATGCGGGCTTGCGGTGGTGATATCAAGCCAGTCACCATCGTGCAGCACGCTGATCGAGCCGCTTGAACAGGTGTAATTGGCATAAAGCATGCGCATGAAGGTACTTTTCCCCGATCCGGATTCACCGGTCAGCGCAATGCATTCACCGGCATTGAGGCGGAATTCGACCCCTTCGAATACCGGGATCGTAACGCTGCCCTGAGTATGCAGGGTAAAGCCCTTGGCGACGTTTTTGGCGTGAAGCATTTCAGACATTTCAATCGCCCTAGTTTTGCAGGATGGAAGAAACAAGCAGCTGGGTATAGGCGTGCTGCGGATCGTCCAGCACCTGATCGGTCAGGCCGCTTTCGATCACTTCGCCGCGCTGCATGACCATCAGGCGATGCGACAGCAGGCGGGCGACCGCCAGATCGTGGGTAACGATGATCACCGCCAGATTAAGGTCGTGAACCAGCCCGCGCAGCAGATCGAGCAGGCGGGCCTGAACCGAGACGTCCAGACCACCCGTGGGTTCGTCCATGAAAACGAGACGCGGGCTGGTTACGAGGTTGCGGGCAATCTGCAGGCGTTGCTGCATGCCACCCGAAAAGGTTGAGGGCAGATCATCAAGGCGCTCGGTGGCAATTTCGACCTTGCCAAGCCAGTTTTCGGCGGCATTTCGGATGTTGCCGTAATGACGGTCACCAACCGCCATCAGACGTTCGCCGATATTGGCCCCGGCACTGACATTCATGCGCAATCCATCGCGGGCATTCTGGTGGACGAAGGCCCAGTCGGTGCGCATCAGCAGTCGACGTTGCGCTTCGGACATCTGATAGACGTCACGGATGCCGTCGATGCGGGTATGGTATTCGACGATCCCCTTGGTCGGTTCCTGCTGGGCGGAAATGCTGCGCAGCAAAGTTGACTTTCCGGACCCGGATTCACCAACGATGCCAAGTACCTCGCCGGGGCGGAGCTCGAAGCTGACATTGCGGCAGCCGACCCGGTCGCCATACATCATGGTCAGGTCGGAAACGCGCAGAAGCGGTTCATTTGAACGGGTCATTATTCTGCGGCCTTTCCGTTGCTGTGGCTGGTGCCAAGGGGCTGATCATGATGTTGCGGGCCGCGATGGCCGGCGTCCTGCCGTTCGCTGCAATAATCGGTATCCGAACAGACAAACATCCGGTTGCCCTTGTCATCGAGGATAACCTCGTCAAGGTAGCTGTCGGTTGCGCCGCACATGCCGCATTCGTCCTTCCAGCTTTGCACCTCGAACGGGTGATCTTCGAAATCGAGGCTTTTGACCTTGGTGTAGGGCGGCAGGGCATAGATGCGCTTTTCACGGCCGGCGCCGAAAAGTTGCAGGGCGGCCATCATGTCCATTTTCGGATTGTCGAATTTCGGTGTCGGCGACGGATCCATGACATAGCGATCATCGACCATCACCGGATAGGCATAGGTGGTGGCGATATGGCCGTGACGCGAAATGTCTTCATAGAGCTTCACATGCATCAGGCCATATTCTTCGAGCGCGTGCATCTTGCGCGTTTCGGTTTCGCGCGGTTCGAGGAAGCGAAGCGGTTCGGGGATCGGCACCTGATAGACAAGGATCTGGTCTTCGCGAAGTTCCTTTTCGGGAATGCGGTGGCGGGTCTGGATGATTGATGCCTCGGCGGTTTTTTCCGTGGTGGCGACATTGGCGGTCTTGGCAAAGAACTGCCGGATTGAAACGGCATTGGTGGTGTCGTCCGCGCCCTGATCAATGACCTTAAGCGTATCGTCCGGGCCGATGACGGCGGCCGTGACCTGCACCCCGCCCGTGCCCCAGCCATAAGGCATCGGCATTTCGCGACCGGCAAACGGCACCTGATATCCAGGGATGGCAACGGCCTTTAGCAACGCGCGCCGGATCATGCGTTTGGTTTGTTCGTCAAGATAGGCAAAATTATAGGCCGAAGATGCTTGCGCCGGATTATTTACGGTCTGTTCCATATTGGTTACTCCGCGGCTTCGGGTTGTGATCTGGCGTTTTTGGCATCTGCTGCATCCGCTGCATCCGTCTTTGCCAGACGTTCCAGCACTTCGGCACGCATGCGCCGGACAAGTTCAAGTTCGCCCTGGAAATCGACATAGTGAGGCAGCTTGATATGTTCGACAAAGCCGGTTGCCTGCACATTGTCGCTATGTTCCATGACGAATTCCTCGTCCTGGGCCGGGCCCATGACCTGTTCGCCCATTTCGCGTGCGCGCATGGCGCGATCAACCAGTGCCATGGAAATCGACTTGCGTTCGTTCTGCCCGAAGACAAGCCCGTAGCCGCGGGTGAATTGTGGCAGCTTGGTTTTGGAGCCCTTGAACTTGTTGACGGTTTCGCATTCGGTCAGCTCGATATCGCCGATATCAATGGCAAAGCCGAGTTCTTCGGGTTCGATTTCGACCGCGACGCTGCCATAGCGGATTTCACCGACAAAGGCGTGGCTGTTGGCGTAGCCGCGCTGGGTGGAATAACCGAGTGCGAGAACAAAACCCTCGTCCCCGCGGGCGAGGTTTTGCAGGCGAAGATCGCGGTCGGCGGGGAATTTGACGGCTTCGCGCGTCAGATCTGCGACCGGGGCGTCATCATTGGTTGGGTTCGGTTCGTCCTGTATCAGGCCCTCGTAATTCAGAAGGTCATCAAGAACGCGCGGCATGGTTTCATCCACCGGATGATCGGCGGTGTGGGCGGTTGCCGGTTCCTCGCCATTGGCCATCAGGGTGAAATCAAGCAGACGGTGGGTGTAATCAAATGTCGGGCCGAGAATCTGCCCGCCTGGCAGATCCTTGAAGGTTGCCGAAATGCGGCGTGCGATATCCATTTCGGCGGTTTTGACCGGCTTGGAAAAGGCAAAGCGCGGCAATGTCGTGCGATAGGCGCGCATCAGAAAGATTGCCTCGATCAGGTCCCCGCGACCCTGCTTGATGGCAAGGGCGGCCAGATCGCGGTCATAAAGCGATCCTTCGGCCATGACGCGGGTGACGGACAGCGACAATTGCTGTTCGATCTGGCTGGTCTCGATTTCGGCAACGTCCCTGTCGCCACGGCGTTTTTCGGCCAGAAGCCGGTGGGCATTGTTGATGGCGCGTTCGCCACCTTTGACGGCTACATACATTTTATCTGACCTCGATCCGGGTGGTGCGCGGAAGGGCGGCGATTTTGCGATCCGCGGCAAAGATGACATCGACACCGCAGGGGAACAGATGATGGTTTTCCGCGCGCCATGCGTGGAAGGCGGCGGGCAGGCCGGGGACCGAGAGGTTCTGGCTGTCCTTGATGCCGGGGCCTTGCAGGATCATGTCGGCCTTGTCCGATATGTCTTCGACCATCAGGATCAGGGTTGCCGACTGATCAGGATATTCGGCATTGCCGATGGGCAGTTCCTTGATGAAGGCGAGATCCCCATCAAGACGGGCGATGGCGAAATCGGCAGCGGACGGTGTGCCGCTGATCGGGCTGCCGCAATGGAATTTCAGATGGGCATTGGCCCCGTCCGATGCGCAATCGGGGGAGAGCCAGATTGTCGTATCCATATCGGCCATGGCCAGCAGGAACGCGGTTGCAGACCTGTTCAGCCCGGCCGGTGCCGGGACATCAAGCGGCAGATCGTAAATGCGGCCGGGATGCGCCATGGCATCCAGAAGGGTGCGGAAAACGGCATTGGAATCAAAGGCAGCATTTTCAAAACCGCGCAGCAGATCGGCTGTCCGGGGTTGCGGGATCATTCGTCTTCTCCTCGGACAAGGGTAAAGAAATCGACCTTGGTGGCGGCGACCTTGCGGGCGTTTTCGCGTTTTGCCTCGGCCTGCTGGCGGGCCAGCATGTCGATGAAATCAGATGCGGCGTCGTCGCGCTGCATGATGGCATCAAACAGGGCGGCATATTGCGCCTGTATCCGGTCGCGCCCCTTGACATAGGCATGACCGACCGTGCCATCGGACAGGGTGACTGCGCAGCGTGTGACGGTCATTTCGCCAAGGTTGAAGCGCTGCCCGGCGCCACCGGCACGACCGCGCACCATGACCATGCCGATTTGCGGTTCGCGCAGGTGGCTCCATTGCACATCGGCAAAATGATCGTGCCATTCCTGTTCCAGAATTGCGCGGTCTGTGCGTGCCAGTACCGCCATCCAGCGTTGGCGGGCCTGTGTGGCGGGATCGATGATTGATCCCTGGTCTGATCCGGATTGCGGGGCGGGTTGCGCCGTCATCTGTATGATCCTTCTATGCGGGTATCGACAAATTCAAAATTTGTCTAGACGTCTATACATATTCACGTTATAAGACGATTACGCGCGCTTGGCAAAGGTCTTGCGGTGAAAGTTTTGTGAATGGGGATTTCGATGGATTGGGAAGCCGGGCTATCTATCTGGAAGCAAATCGAAAAACAGCTTCTTTCCGATATTGCCAGCGGGGTCTTTGCCCCCGGTGACAAAATGCCGACCGAGATGGAACTGGTCCGCCGATTCGGTGTTAACCGGCATACGGTGCGACGTGCGATGTCGGCCCTTGTCGATGCCAATGTCGTGCGTGTCGAACAGGGGCGGGGGGCGTTTGTCCAGGAACAGATCCTTGATTATCCGCTTGGCAGCAAGACACGTTTCTCCCAGATCGTATCAGGGCGTCATCGTTTGCCCGACAAACGGCTGATTTCATCTGAAATCCTGAAAGCCAGTGCGACCATCGCCCAGTTTCTGGATGTCAAACCGGGAACGCGGGTTGTCGAACTGTTTTCCGTATCGGAGGCCGATGGTATTCCGCTGGCGGTCGCGACCAGCTATCTTCCGGTTGCCCGGTTCGAGGGGATTGTCGAGATATTCACCCAGACAAAATCCCTGACCGAAGCTTTCAAGCATTTCGGGATTGATGATTACAGCCGCAAAACCACCCGCATCAGCGCCCAACTACCATCGTCACGCGTTGCCAGCCTTCTGAAACAGGCCAAAAACCGGCCGGTGATATCCACGGAAAGTGTCGACGTGGATGCGGCGGGTGTGCCCATCGAATACGGGATCACCGCCTTTTCAAGCGACCGGGTGCAGCTGATTGTCGAGTAGCCTGCTTAGCTTTTGGGTTTACGGCACCAGAACTGATACATGTTGGTAAAGGTGTTAGGGAATTCGTGTTCGAATTTGTTCCACGGAACAAGGCGTTCATTGCCCTTGAACTTGCTATTGATCTCGGTGCGCTTCGCGGTGAAATGATGTTGCGGGCGTAGTTCAAAATCGATGAATTCCAGACCCAGCTCATCAAGGCATTCCCGGATTTGCAGTAGGGTGAAACGGTGCTCCTGCACGTGGAATATCAGGTCGCGGCAGGCACTCAGGCTATAGAAATCCGACCGAATACCCGGTTTGAAGGTAAGTTCTTCATCGCCGGACAGAATATCCTGTCGGCATTGCCGGATGTCGTCCGCACCCGGGCCATAGCCTTTTTGCGCGATATATTCCCGCGCGGCCACGATATCCTCGCGCGCCAGTTCGCTATAAAGGCCGATGCGCATAAGCCCGCCGGGCCGTAAAATACGTTCCAGAACGCGCCAGCCTGCCATCGGGTCATCCATGTGATGGAGCACACCCGAACATTCGACAACATCGAATGTCCTGTTCATGTTTTCCAGTTGCAGGATATCGGCCTGCCCGAATTCGATATTGCGAATGCCAAGATTTTCGGTCTGGCGTTGCGCATACGCAAGGCTGGCAAGGCTGAGATCGACGGCAAGTACGCGAACGTCGGCAAACCGGGTTGCAGTATGCAGGCTGTGCTGTCCGGTGCCGCAACCGGCAACAAGAATTTCCGGCTTTTTAGGTGTGACATAGTCACCCAGATCCATCAGCAACGGATTGCCACGCAGCAAGTCACCAACCGGGCGCCCTGTTTTGCTGATACCGGCGTGAATCCAGCGCGGATAAGGGTTTTCCTCGTATTGGGCGCGGACAATTTGCGAAATCTTGTCGTCGATGCCGGTGAGGTTGGGGATTTTTGTGCGCAGTTCGCGTTCCTGCAGCGGTTCGTCAAGCTGGCGACGGATGACGTCGGCCATTTCGTCGGGCCAGGTTGTCGTTTCAAGGCCCGTGGCCCAGTCATAATCGATCAGTGCGTGATAGCAGCACAGAACGGCAACTTCTTCCGGCGCGGGATTTTTGCCTTCCGCCAGATTGTCCTGAATGGCCTGCTCGCGTTTTGTAAGCGCAGCCCTTTCGTCCTGATCAAGGACATAGACATATTCATTGTTAAAGCATTGTGCTGCCAGTGCCGCGAGGAATGGCAGATAGTCGGCAAGGGCTGTGGGCGGATCAAGCAGCAAGGCCCGCCGGATGGCGGTCAGGGCAAATTCGAACTGCGCATTGGCAATCGGAACAATATGAAGCATGCGCAGGAAAAGTGGTTCGCGCTGCAAAGCCGCAATGTCATCGGCATCAACCTGATCGGGCCGGTTTTGCCAGTCGGCATAGTGCCTGATTACGGCTTGGAACGCTTCCTTTAACATCAGCACGGACAATACCGGTGTCGCAAGCCCGCCCGGGGTGATCTCGTCAGAGGCCAGCATCCGCATCAGGATGTCTTCAAACTCGGCGCTGCTGGTTTGAGTCTGGTAGCCCTCAATCGTATTAGCTAGGGCAAAGAAATGCCGGTTCTCGCCTTTTTCCAGCCGCAACGCATTTGTGTGATGCCGGATGGCGTCCTCTACCCGGCCAAGGAGTTTCAGGGCAATCGCGGTGTCGGTCTGCAAATCTGCATCGTGTGGATTAAGCTTCAATGCAGCCTTATAGTGATTAAGGGCTTCGGTCGGCCTGTTTTGCCCTGCCAATGCATTTCCCAACCCCTTGTGTGCGGCGAAATGCATCGGATTATGTTTCAGGGCAATCTTGTAATGTTCGACTGCCTCGGCAAAACCCTGCCGGTTGCCGAGAAGGGCGGCAAGGTTGCTGTGTGCTTCTGTATAGGACGGATTGATCCGGATTGAGGTGCGATAATGTTCTTCGGCTGCTTTGGGATCGTTTAACGCCGCCAGCGAAACGGCAAGATTGTTATGCACCACCGGATTGTGGGCAGCACCCTTTAACGACTTGCGCATCAATTCGATGGCTTTGCGATAATTGCCCTTCTGATGGTGGCAAAGGCCCATCAGATGCAGGGCTTCGGGCTGGTTGGGGATCATCTTCAGGATTTTTTGATAAAGGATAATCGCATCGGAAATGCGCCCGGCACGCTGATGGTTCAGCCCCATCTGCAAAACCTGCTCCAGCGTTATATTGCCTGTGCCATTACCCTTTGCCATCGTTGCTCCGTTCCCCCGAAATGAATTGCATGCTGATCCTTGCCGTATTTTGCGCGGCAAGCGTTTGTATGGCGTTAATATTCCCGCCCCGGGCGGGCCTTGTAAACCGGGAAGCTCAGTTTGAAGCGTATGGCGCTGGCGCGCAGGGCGAAGGAGCACAGGAAGGCGATCAGGGCGACCGGGGCACGGGGAAGCGACAGGATATCGGTGCCGATCACATAGATTGATGCGCCGAGAAGTGCGCAGGTGATGTAGATTTCCGGGCGCAGGATCAGCGGTATTTCGTTACACACCACATCGCGCACCATGCCGCCAAATGTTGCGGTGATGGTGCCAAGGATGATCGCGACCAGCGGCGATACGCCAAGGTTAAGACCGATGGCCGCCCCCGTCACGCCAAACATCGCAAGCCCGAGCGCATCAAGCCAGATCAGCGCGACATAGCGCCGTTCGACCAGATGGGCGGTGAAATAGGTGAAGGCCGCACTGCCGATACAGGTGATGACCCAGGCCGGATCCCTGATCCAGAAAACCGGTGTGGCCCCGGTGATCACGTCGCGTACCGTCCCGCCGCCGATGCCGGTAAAGGTCGCGATCAGCACGAAGCCGACAATATCCATCTGTCGGCGGGATGCCTCCAGCGCGCCGGTCACGGCGAAAACCGCAACGCCGGTCAGTTCAAGCCAGTAGATGATTTGCGTAATGGTCATAATGTCGTTTCATCACTGTTTCGATTGCGGATCAAGTCTGGTGTAACCTTTGCGTGCCCGGCTTAAAAGAGTTTTGGAACTGCCGATTTTTCAATATGTTGGAAATAACCCGGCCAAACGGAAGAACATCATGAAAAATGTTTTCATGGTCAGGCTTAAAATGGTCTGTGCGATATCTTATATTTTGCGCAAGACAAGATAAGCCGCATTCCAAAAAACAGCGGCATACAAACAGGGCAGCCAACAAACGTGCTGCCCTATGGGAAGTGTGAGGATTGACTGTGAAAAGCCTTTCGCGGGTGGGTATTCGTATCCAGATCGCGCTGGCCACGGCGGTGCTTGTCGCTGCTTTGGCAGGCGTTATGAGTTATGTGGTCGGCAAAAGATCGGCAGAAGATCTGACAAGGCAGATCGGTACCGGTGTTTCCGATCTTGCCCTGCAAATGGCCGACGAACTCGACCGGACGATGTGGACCCACCGCGGTGAAGTTGCGGTTCTGAGCACCCTTCGCGCCCTTCGCAATCTTGACGACATCGAACAGGCCAGCGCGCTGATCAACCGGTTGCAACATGAATTGCCGATTTTCACCTGGATCGGGGTTCTTGACGCGGGCGGTACCGTCGTTGCGGCAACCGGGGATATTCTGGTCGGCAAGGATATTTCCGCCCGCCCGGTCTATGAATTTGGCAGCAAGGGGATGTTCATCGGGGATGTTCATGATGCCAAGCTGCTGGCCGAAAAATTTCCAAGCCCCACCGGTGAGCCAATCCAGTTTGTCGATATCGCTGTTCCCCTGCTGAACGATGCCGGAAATCTCAATGGTGTTCTGGCAACACATCTGAGCTGGGAATGGGCGGACACGGTGCGACGTAACCTGTTCGCCGGGCAGGGCCTGCATCGCAATGTCGATATTTTTGTTATCGGTGCGAACGGGACGATCCTGCTGGCGCCAGATTTCGCGATGACCGGGCAGAAGCTTGAACTGCAATTGGAGAAAGGGTCGCACAGGTCAGACATTGGATGGGAAATCGCGAAATGGCCGGATGGCCATGATTATCTGACCGGTTTTGCCCCGGCAGACGGGCATTTTGACTATCCGGGGCTTGGCTGGTCGGTGCTGGTCCGTCAGCCGATAGAAGCCGCCCTGATAACCGTTCACGATTTGCAGTCCGATATTCTGGCCCTTGGCCTTAGTCTTGCCGTGCTGTTTAGTGTTTTTGCCTGGTGGGGGGCCGGTTTCATCGTCGGCCCGCTGGTCACGATCGCGAATGCCGCAGGAGAGCTTAAACGTGGCGAGATCGAAAGCCTGCCGCAGGTTTCCGGTGCGCGTGAAATCAACACGCTGTCAAACAGCCTGAACAGTCTGGTCGCCAAGCTGACCGAGAAGGATAGGGCGCTGGGCAAGATGAAGCATATTGCGCATCACGATCCCCTGACCGGGCTTGGCAACCGTCTGGCACTGGACGTTTATTTCGAACATGCCCTCGCACAGGCAAAGCGCCAGCACAGTCAGCTTGGCGTTCTTGCCCTTGATCTCGATGATTTCAAACCGGTCAATGACCGGCTGGGACATGCGGCGGGGGATGAGGTCCTGTGCGAAGTGGCCCGTCGGCTGCGTCGCTGCGTGCGCGGTGGGGATCTGGTTGCCCGCACGGGCGGGGACGAGATGGTCATTGTTTCGCATCTGGGTGAGAACGGTGTGTCCGAAGCCCGCGCATTGGCCGAAAGAATCCTTAATGACATTCTGATGCCGTTCATCACCGGCGGAAAACGGATATCGATCAATATCAGTATCGGTATTGCCGTTTATCCCGATCATGACACCCGCCCGGAGAAACTTCTGGAGCAGGCCGATCAGGCGCTTTATGTGGCCAAAAGCAAGGGCAAGCATCGTTACGTCATTTATGGTGAGGAAAACCGCCAGCAGAATTCCGGCTCACGCGCCTGAAATCGGGTCTGACATGACCATCCAATGGCTTGACTTGGTGGTGATTGCTAAGCATTAAGCAATCCATGACCATTTCATCAGAAACCGAACTTGAACATCTACGCCGTATCGGACGCATCTGTGCGCGTGCGCGCGACGTGATGGGGGCGGCGGCCGTTGCCGGCATGACCACCGCCGAACTTGATGCCATTGGCCGCAAGGTTCTTGAGGATGCCGGGGCGGTTTCCGCACCCGAAAGCGAATATGATTTTCCTGGTGCGACCTGCATCAGTGTGAATGAAGAAGTCGCACATGGCATTCCGGGGGACCGGGTTCTGGCGGATGGTGATCTTGTGAATATCGATGTTTCCGCGTCACTTGATGGCTATTTTTCCGATACCGGTGCCAGTTTTATCGTCGGGACCCCGCGCCCGGAAATCGAAAAGCTGTGTGCGGATGGCAAAAAGGCGATGTGGGCCGGGATCAAGGTCGTGCGCGACAAGGCACCGATCCGCGAAATCGGCCTTCGGATCGAAAACTTTGCCCGAAAGGGCGGTTACAGTCTGATTAAAAATCTGGCCAGTCACGGGATCGGCAAATCATTGCACGAGGCACCGCAAACCATCCCGACATGGGATGACCCGCGCGAGCGCCGGACCCTTAAAAAAGGTCAGGTCATTACCATCGAACCGTTCCTGTCGCGGGGGGCGAACTGGGCGCTTGACGGGGATGATGGCTGGACGCTCTATGCCGATACCGGTGCACCCACCGTGCAGTATGAACATACGCTGGTGGTGACCCAGAATGGTTATGAAATCATGACATTGGGCGGATAAGCCCCACTGATTTATATTGCGCAGCATGATGGATATGAAAAAGGCCGCCCGATATGTTTCGGGCGGCCTTTTTAGTGTGGTATGGCGGCTTTAGGCGCCGTATTTTGCCTTGGCTTCGCGGCGACGTGCATGCAGGACCGGTTCGGTATAGCCGTTTGGCTGTTCGCGGCCCTTGAACACCAGATCACAGGCGGCGGCAAAGGCAACACTGTTATCAAAGTTCGGTGCCATGTTGCGATATTCGGGATCGCCTTCGTTCTGTTTGTCGACGACGGCGGCCATGCGTTTCATGGTTTCCATCACCTGATCGCTGGTGCAAAGTCCGTGATGGAGCCAGTTGGCGATATGCTGGCTGGAAATACGTAATGTTGCGCGGTCTTCCATCAGGCCGACATCATTGATATCGGGCACCTTGGAGCAGCCAACCCCGGCATCAATCCAGCGGACAACATAGCCAAGGATACCCTGTGCGTTGTTATCAAGTTCTTCTTGGATTTCGCTTGGCATCGGGTTGATATCGCCAAGACGCGGGATCGAGAGGATATCATCAAGGCTGGCGCGTTCACGTTTGCCGACTTCGTCCTGTACGGCACGGACATCGATCTGATGATAATGCATGGCATGCAGGGTTGCGGCGGTGGGGGATGGAACCCATGCGCAGTTTGCCCCGGCTTTCGGATGGCCGATTTTTGCGGTCATCATTTCCGCCATGCGATCAGGTTTGGCCCACATGCCCTTGCCGATCTGGGCAATGCCCTTCATGCCGCATTCAAGGCCGACATCGACATTCCAGTTTTCATAGGCCGAAATCCAGTACTGGTCTTTCATCGCTTCCTTGCGAACGACCGGGCCTGCTTCCATGCTGGTGTGGATTTCATCGCCGGTGCGGTCAAGGAAGCCGGTATTGATGAAAACAACACGATCCTGCGCGGCACGAATGCATTCCTTGAGGTTCACTGTCGTGCGGCGTTCCTCGTCCATGATGCCGACCTTAAGGGTGTTTTCCGGCAGGCCGATTTCACGTTCGACGAAGGCAAACAGATCATTGGTCAGGGCCACTTCTTCGGGGCCGTGCATTTTCGGCTTTACGATATAGACACTGCCATGGCGCGAGTTTGAGACGCTGCTGTTGCCATCAATATCGTGCTTGGCGATCAGGCTGGTGAACATCGCATCAAGGAAGCCTTCGGGGACTTCGTTGCCGTTGGCGTCAAGCACCGCGTCGCTGGTCATCAGATGGCCGACATTGCGCACCAGCATCAGGCTGCGACCGGGCAGAACAACGTCATTGCCATCAAAGCCCTGATAGGAACGATCCGGGTTGAGGCGGCGGGTAACGGTTTTGCCACCTTTTTCGAAGCTTTCTTCCAGCGTGCCTTTCATCAGGCCAAGCCAGTTGCGATAGACGACGACCTTGTCTTCGGCATCGACGGCGGCAACCGAATCCTCGCAATCCTGAATGGTGGTCAGGGCGGATTCCATGATCACATCGCACACGCCCGCGGCATGGGTTTTGCCAATCGGGTGCGTGGGATCAATCCGGATTTCCAGATGCAGACCATGATTGCGCAAAAGGACTTCGGAAAGCGCGCCGTCCTTTTCGTTGTAGCCGATGAACTGTGATGGCTGTGCCAGCGACGTTTCGCTGCCGTCTGACAGGGTCACCGCCAAAGTCCACCATCCAGAGCCGTCTTCGCGGACTTCGTATTTGGTGGCGTCGGCATGTTTGCCATTGGCCAGCGGGACGGCCTGATCAAGGAATTTTGCGGCGTAGGCAACAACCGCGGCCCCGCGCTTGGCATTGAACCCCTTGGTCTTCTCCTTGCCATCGGTATCGTCAATGACATCGGTGCCATAAAGCGCGTCATAAAGGCTGCCCCAGCGGGCATTGGCCGCGTTGAGCGCGTAGCGTGCATTCATCACCGGCACGACAAGCTGCGGACCGGCGACGCGCGCGATTTCCGGATCGACATTGGTGGTCGAGATATAGAAATCGTCGCCTTCGGGCAGAAGATAGCCGATTTCCTTGAGGAATTCCTTGTAGGCCAGCGGATCGCGGGCCTGATCCTGACGGGACAGGTGCCATTCGTCGATCTTGGCCTGCAATTCATCGCGCTTGGCCAGAAGCGAACGGTTCCGGGGGCCAAGCTCGTTTACGAGCTTTTCGAACGATGCCCAGAACTGATCGGAGGAGACACCGGTGCCCGGGGTGATTTCGTTGGCAACCAGATCATGCAGAACGGTTGCAATCTTAAGGCCGCCTTTGGTGATACGTTGGGTCATGTTTCCTCTCGACAGGCTTGAAGTCTTGCGCAAGGCCGGATGTGACCGATGCATATGTTTGTCACAACATATGGGCTGTATGCGGGCAGGGTCCACAGCCGGTTTCACTTTCGTGGGATGTTTTCCGTATTGTGGAAACGATACCGAAAGTTGCGAAACAATACCTGTGCGGGCGACTTTGCGGCAAAGCCGCGGGTTTACTGTCTGCCGGTATTCTGATCGGCTTCCGGTGCCGTTTCCGCAGCTGTTTCTTCTGCGTTGCGAGGGGCGACATCCTCGCCCCTGTCTGCGGCGTGTGAACCGCTTCCGTCTTCTTCCTCGACGATGTCATCGGTGATCGGGGAAAGTTCAAGTGCCATGGGCGTGGTGCGCGGTACCGCAACAAACTGGCCCTGTTCCTCGATCGAGATGCGGCGACCGAAACCGGCACGATAGATGGCAAAGCTTGCGACCAGTATGCCGACAATCGCAAACAGAACCGGCATGCCCCAGGGACCAAAATGCCCGATGGCAAGCGATCCGATGATTGGCCCGGTTGCAGCAGACCCGCCATAAATGATCAAAAGGCCACCGGATGCCGAAACGATCTGATCGGGTTGCAGATAGTCATTCACATAGGCGACCGACAGGCCATAAACCGGCATGATGAAGATGCCGATGATAGCACCCCAGACAGTCAGATTCCCGCGGACAAGTTCGGGCGCGACCAGCGGGAACAATCCGCAGATTGCAAGCCCGATCAGCACGGCGATCATGACATACTGGCGGGGAACCATGTCCGACAGACGGCCAATCGGCCACTGCATGATCATGCCGCCCAGAATGACAAATGCCATGAAGTTCGCGACGTCATTGGTTGCAAGGCCCAGATTGGACGCAAAGATCGGACCGACACCGTAGATCGCACCGGAAAGAACGCCACTGCCGGCTGCGGCGACAAAACCCAGCGGCGAAATGGCGTAAAGTTCGCGGAATTTCATGCGCGCGCCACTGACCGCGGCGGGCGGGGGTTGCCGGGTCAGGGCAATCGGCACCAGAGAAAGCGACAGCAGGACCGATGCCACCGTGAACAGTTCGAAGCTGCCAATCGGTGACACGTTCAGCAACAACTGCCCGATGGCAAGACCCGCGAGAGATACGGTCATATAGGACGCGATCATGCCGCCGCGCGATGTGTTGTCGACCTGTTCGTTCAGCCAGCTTTCGATCACCAGATACAGGGCCGAAATGCACAGGCCCGTCATGGCGCGGAACAGCGACCAGGTAATCGGATCAACAAAAACGGCATGCAAAAGCGTAATCGCCGATCCGGTCGATGCCAGTGCGGCAAAGGTCCGGATATGCCCCACACGGTTGACAAGCCCGGCCCCCCAGATGATCCCGCCGATAAACCCGGCATAATAGGATGCCATGATGATACCGGTATAGATCGGTGCAAAGCCTTCGGACGAGGCGCGCAAAGCCAGCAACGAGGATTGCAGCGAAGCCCCGGTATTGAGCGTGAAGGCTGCAAACAATGTCGCAGACAATGCAATGATCAGTGCGACCGGCGAACGCGGCATCGGATCCTCTGGTGGTAATGGCGCTTGCAGGTGTTACCCTGCGCGATGGTCGGGAACCCTGTCAATCTTTACAAGGCGCTGATCTGAAAGGTCTTGTCGATCCTGTCGGGTGTGTGATGGATCGAACGTTACGGCACATACGATGTTCCGCAGAATTTCACGGATTGCATTAAAGCCGAAGCCCTGCCGCGAACAGTACCGGTTTTGCGCAACTGCCATGTGAAAATGGGGTAAACTTGCACCGGTGAAGGTCACCTTTGATGAATAACCGGCTTGACCTTCGCCCCTTTGATGCGCTCTATGACTTGCAATTGGATACAATTTGCCAAAATCAGCCCGCTTCGGGGCGGGTTTTTGCGTTGATCGCCACTATTGGCCCGATCCGTACCCAAGTTCGGTATTTGCAAACCGACCGGTGCCCGGGTTCTGCAAGGGGAGGAAACCTTGAACATTCTTCGTACAATCGGCGCAATCGCGACCGGTATTGTTGCCCTGTCGGCGGTAAGTGCCGCCCAGGCAGAAACCCGCGTTACGTTCAAATCGGCCAAGGCCGCGTCGTCCTATTATCAGATGGCTGCCCAGTTTGCCGAAGCAATCAAGACCGGTACGGACGGCGAGATCATCGTTACGGTAGAGGAAAGCCAGGGATCGGTTCAGAACGTGATGGAAGCATCGGTTCGCCCGGGCAATTACGTTTTCACAAGCCCGCCGGCACTTGTTGGCCTTGCACAGGCTGGCAAGGGTGCCTTTGAAGGACGCTCGACCGAAAAATTCAACGAAGTTCGCGCCCTGTTCCCGATTCCATCACTGACCATGCATTTCGTGATGCGTGCAGATGCCGGTGTGACCGACTTTGCCGGGCTTGAAGGCAAGACCATCCTTCTGGGTAAAGGATCGTTCGGGGCGACCGAGGGTGAAAAGTACCTTGAGCTGTTTGGCCTGACTGACAAGGTCAAATTGTCCGAAGCGGAACTTTCGAACGCCGTGGCCGCGCTTAAAAACGGTCAGATTGACGGTTTTGTCACAGCCGGTTCCTGGCCCGCGCCGAACGTGATCGAGGCGGCGGCAGGCACGGATGTGAATATCCTGTCGCTTTCTGACGAGCAGCTTGCGATGACCAAGCGCGATCTGACGGTGATCCCGGCCGGGACCTATAACGGGCAGAAGGATGACATCCGGACATCTTCGCTGTCGGTGGTTGCCTATGCCACGACCCAGATGGATGATGAAACCGCCTATCAGCTGACCAAGACCTATTGGGATCAGAAATCCGCCATGAGTTCGAACGCGTCATGGTGGAAAGGTGTGACCCAGGAGATGCTGGCCAATATCAAGGGCAAAATCCACCCCGGCGCGCTTCGTTATTACGCCGAAGCCGGTTTCCCGGTGCGCGACGATCAGAATTGATCGCCGCATTGAAATAATGTGATGACAGGCCCGGCCGCCACAGCCGGGCCGTTCTTTATCGGACGTATCAGGATTACGATGTCTGCTGTTTCCCGCCCTTTCTGGATTGCGCTTGGCGCGGTATCCATCTTTTTTCATCTTTGGCTGATTTTTTCGGGGCTTGTCCCCAATCTGGTCAGTCGGCCGTTGCATATGGCTTTGGCCCTGCCGTGGGCGTTGGTGTTTGTTGCCAAAACGCCGTGGCAGAAAATCAGCGGGTTGATCCTGACGGTGATCGGGCTTGGGGCGTGTTTGTGGGTGGCGTTCAATCACAGCATGCTGGGCGATCAATACGGGTTCCTGGTCGGGAATTTGCAGATCGCGATATCCTTTGCCCTGCTGGGTATCGTTCTTGAAATGGCACGTCGGGCGATTGGCTGGCCGTTACCGAGTGTGGCGGCGATTTCGCTGCTTTACGGTTTCTTTGGTGAATATATTCCCGGTGAATTCGGCCATGGTGGCCTTCCGATTGAAAGCATGCTGGGCACGCTGACCATTGCCGAGGGCGGCCTTTGGGGCAGCCTGACCGGGGTTTCGGTCAGCATTGTTGCGATCTTTGTGATCTTTGGCGCGATCCTGAATGGCGGCGAAGCCGGGCAGGGCTTTATGAATGTGGCCGGTGCGGCCGCAGGTCGGCTGCGCGGTGGGGCGGCAAAGGTTTCCGTGATTTCGTCGGCGTTGTTTGGATCGATTTCGGGGTCGGCGTCGGCCAATGTGGCATCGACGGGGGCGATTACCCTTCCGGCCATGACCAAGCTTGGCTATCCCAAAAGACTGGCCGCCGCGGTCGAGGCGGTGGCATCGTCCGGCGGGCAGATCATGCCGCCATTGATGGGGGCCGGGGCCTTTGTCATGGTCGAGCTGACCGGGCGGCCCTATGTCGAGATCATGGTGGCCGCCATTCTGCCGGCAATCCTTTATTTTCTGGCGGTCTGGGTCGGGATCAATGCCTTTGCACTGCGCTATGATTTGCCCGGCGTGCCGGAAAAAGACCGGCCTGATACGCGTGCGGTGATTGTGACGTCGGCATTCTTCCTTGTGCCGTTTGCGATCCTGCTTTGGGGCATGTTTGGCGGTGGCTATACGCCGCAATATGCTGCCTGCCTTGCGATGATTGCCGGTGCGGCGTTGCTGTTTTTGGATGGCAATCTGCAATTCAGCCTGGCCCGGACGGGCGAAAGATTTACCGAGGTGTGCCTGAGTGCCGGGCGGCAGGTATCGATGATTGCCGCGATCATTTTGTGCGCGTCGATTGTGATTGGCGTTCTTGGATTGACCGGGCTTGGTGTGAAGATCACGTCGCTTCTGCTGTCGGGGTCCGGCGGGATGCTTTGGCCTGCCTTGCTTCTGACCGCGATTGCGTGTCTGATCCTTGGCATGGAAGTGCCGACCACGGCGGCTTATGTGATCTGCGTTTCGGTGGCGGGGCCTGCCCTGACCGAGCTTGGGCTTGATCCGTTGCAGGCGCATCTGTTCGTGTTCTGGTTTGCCCTGCTGTCGACGATTACCCCGCCGGTTTGCGGGGCGGTGTTCATCGCCGCGGGCATGGTCGAGGAAAACTGGCTTAAGGTTGCCGGAACGGCCATGGCGCTGGGGATTGGCCTTTATATCGTACCACTTGCGATGATCGCGAACGGGTCACTGATTGATCTTGCGGCCAATCCGGTTTGGGCGATTGCGGCGGCACTTAAGGTTGCGATTGGCCTGACGGCAATTTCATATGGCATTATTTCGCCGCGACATATTGCGGTGCGCGCAGCGCTTGTCGCGGTTGGATTGCTTGCGATTTTTGTTGTCGGCATATGACGAAAAACGGGCCGACACAAAATGTCGGCCCGTAAAAATTCAAATATCAGGATACGTTTTTAAACCCGGCCACTGCGTGGTCCGGCAAAGAACCATATAATCAGGCCAATAACCGGCAGGACGAGAATCAGGATCGTCCAGATGATTTTCGAACCGGTGCTGGCACCGCTGCCCATGACATTGATGATGGCCCAGATATCGGCAATCAGAATGATCAGTCCGAGAATTCCACCATATTCCATAACCCAACCTCATTTTTCTGTGTCAGCAGACAGGAAGGCTGTCGGCTGTTCTTGAAAATCAAACGATTGGCAAGGGAAGTTGTTCCCGCAGACTATTTTACGACCAAATGGGGAAATTACCTAGACGACTTGTCCAGCCGACCAGCCCGATGACCAGGCCCACTGGAAATTGAAGCCGCCAAGATGGCCGGTAACATCGACGACTTCGCCGATGAAATAAAGACCGGGGACATCGCGACATTCCATGGTTTTCGATGACAGGGCGTTGGTATCGACCCCGCCCAATGTGACCTCGGCGGTGCGGTATCCTTCTGATCCTTGCGGCATGACCGACCATTGATTGACATCGGTTGCAAGCAGACGAAGCGCCTTGTCACCGGTTTCGCCAATCGGGCGATCCAGCCCGTGGCGGGCGGTGATCATCTGGGCCAGACGGTTTGGCAGAATGCGCGACAGCACATTATGCACGGCCTGTTTCGGGCTTTCGGCCTTGGCCGATTTCAGAAGATCAAAGGCGTCTTCTTCGGGGTTCAGGTTGACCGTGATGGCATCGCCTTCATCCCAATAGGACGAAATCTGCAGGATAGACGGGCCGCTTAGCCCGCGGTGGGTAAACAGCAATCCTTCGCGGAACTGTTTCTTGTTACACTGGACAATCGCATCAACCGAAATGCCGGAAAGCTGACCCATATCGGCCCGCATATCCGGATCGAAGGTCAGGGGCACGAGGGCGGCACGGGTCGGAACGATATCGATGCCAAACTGACGGGCAATCTGATAGCCAAAGCCGGTTGCCCCGATTTTGGGAATGGACAGACCACCACAGGCGACGACAAGCGACTGGCAGGTCCATTGTGCGCCGGTGCGCGTGGTGACATCGAACCCGGCATCATCGCGGCGGATGATGTTGCTGATTTCGGTGTTCAGGCGCAGCTCGACATTGGCGGCATCACATTCATCGAGCAGCATGTCGATGATCTGGAACGAGGATTCATCGCAGAAAAGCTGACCCAGCGTCTTTTCGTGCCAGGCAATGTCATAACGATTGACCAGATCGATGAAGTCAAACTGGGTATAGCGTTTAAGCGCCGAAACACAGAAACGCTTGTTTTGCGAAATGAAGTTTTCCGGGCTGGCATGGAGATTGGTAAAGTTGCAACGGCCGCCCCCGGAAATCCGGATTTTTTCGGCCGGTTTTGCCGAATGATCGACAATTACAACCGAACGGCCGCGTTTTCCGGCTTCGATTGCACACATAAGGCCGGCGGCACCGGCACCAATCACAAGGACATCAATCTTCTTCACGTCGCAGGCCAATCTATCGAAACAAACGACCTGCCTTATACGGGGAAATTGACAACCTGTCAGTGCCCGTCAGGCGCAACGCTGCTTTTTGGGTTCGGGCGCGGTGATATCCAGCGTCCGGATTACCTTGTTCCCGTCTGTGATCTGGCGTTCGGTCGCGACCCGGTTGCGGCCCTTGGCCTTGGCCAGATAAAGCGCCTGATCAGCCCGTTCGATGAAACGGGCAAGCGGTTCGCCAAATTCAAACGTGCTGACGCCGATTGATACCGTGACCTTGCCCAGTTCCTGATGGCGGGTGCGGCTGATGATGGTGCGGGTTTCGACATTGTGGCGGATATGTTCGGCCAACTGGCGCGCGCAGCCAAGCCCGGTCATCGGCAGGATGACGGCAAATTCCTCGCCACCATAGCGCGCGGCGGTATCCCGGCCCTTGACGTTCTGCTGAAGGGTCTGGGCCATCAGGCGAATGACCTGATCACCGGCCTGATGGCCGTGGGTATCGTTGAATGTCTTGAAATAGTCGATATCTATCAGAAGCAGGCTAAGCGGTTTACCGGTTTCCATCGACTGCATGGCGCAATCGCGCAGTTGCAGATCAAACGCCTTGCGGTTGGCAATGCCGGTCAGACAATCTGTCATGGCCTCGCGCTTCATGTCTTCGAGGTCGCGGCGCAGTTTGGAAATTTCGGTCGATGTATTATCCAGCCGGGTTTCGAGAATGCGATTTACGCCTTCGATCTCGCGTGTGGCGCCCAGAAGCGTTTTCAGCGCCTGTTCCAGATTGGTGAAATCCTTGTCACCGATATATTCGCAGAAATGATCAAGGGCCTCGCCATAGGCGCGGGTATCAATCCCGGCATTGCGGACGGTTTCGAGAACCGACGTCAACTGATTGCGCAAATCATCGGTAATGCGGGAAACGATTTCGCGTTCCCGTACGGTGTCAAAAAAACGGGTGAAAAGATCGCGGCATTGCAATTCATCGAATTCGCGATGATTGCTGCGCAGGATATTGATCGTCTGTTTAAGATCGGGCTCTTCACCGGACAGGTAATTGAAAAAGATCGTATAATTGTTCGGATGCGCGGCAACACCCAGTTCTGCCATCATGGCGAGGGCTGCGTTTGATAATTGCTGTGCCCGATCCGGGTCGGTGTCGTATTCAATCATCGATACCTGCGCGATTTTCCAAAAAATGTATGTTTTGGCAAGGGCAATATACCGTTACAGTCCAAGCATAACGTTGATTTGGATCATGGTCGTGGCCGGGTTACAAAGGCGCATGGACAAAACCGATCCATTAAAAAAAGAGACAGGGAAGCAGCAGGAAATGACGTTAAGGTTTGAACGGATTGTCGCGGGTCTCCTCATGACGATGGCGGTGTTTGTGACGTCGCCGGTCCCGGCACAGGAAGGCATGGGGGCGGCCCCTGCCACATCTGAAACCTCGTCTGGCGAGACTCTGCCGCCTGTTGATTTCCGTCCGCTTGAAGCGGGTGAGCGCACCAATATGCCGCCGCTGATGGAACGCTATGTGCTGGACGAGTTGAAGGCATTGCGGACCGAAATGCAGGGGATGCGTGCCGAATTGCTGCGCGAGGTCGTCAACCGCCAGCTTGAAGCCATCGACAAGGCGATTTCCTATTCTTCGAACACGGTGACCTATTTCTTCTATTTCGTGGCTGCGGTCGGTGCGCTTCTGACCATGCTGGGCTGGCAGTCTTTGCGCGAGCTTAAATCAAGTGTGCGCAACCTTGCCGATACGGAATTGCGTCGCCTGTCGGAAGAATTTGAAACACGTCTGAGCGCGCTTGAAGAAGAACTGCGTCAGAAAAGCATGGTGATCAACGATCATCAGGAAGAAATCGAACGCACCCAGACCATTCATGCCTTCTGGTTGCAGGCCAACAAGGTGACCAATCCTCGTTCCAAGATCGAGATTTACGACAAGATCCTTGAACTGTCGCCGGGTGACCCGGAAGTCATGGCCTATAAGGCCGATGCCGCCCTTCAGCTTGGCGATCGTGACTGGGCGCTTAGCCTGTGCAACCGGCTTCTGGCCGAGGCACCGGATAATGCCAATGGCTATTATCAGCGGGCATGTGCCAATGCCGGGCTTGGATACAAGGAAGCTGCCCTTGCCGATCTGCAGCGTGCGGTGGCGTTATCGGATGCCATGCGCCAACCGGCCTGGACCGAGATCGAGTTCGAGCCGCTTCGCGATCTGCCGGAATTTACCGAAATTCTTGGAAATCCCGAGCAATCTCCTCCGGCGGAGTAGGAAGCTTTCCATCATCCATCATCCATCATCTCCCGGAGCTGTGCTCTGGGACTATCCCTTGGCGCTTTCCCCTGAGGCTGCCCCTTGGTGATGCCTGTCTGCGATTTTAAAATTGACGAGACGTCTCGTCTCGTTCAAGGTTGGTGTTCATCAGCGGGAAGGGGCACCATGCGGCGTTCAGCGACAAAACATCGGGCGATCCTTGATGCAGCGGGCAGGCTTGTTGTTGCACAAGGTTACCATTCGACCAGCATCGATGCGGTTGCCGCCGAAGCGGGCAGCGGCAAACAGACCATCTATCGCTGGTGGCCATCCAAGGCTGATCTGTTTGTCGAGGTCTATGACGATCTGGTCGACCGCGATGTTTTGGCAAAAGCGTTCCATCGTCATGAAGCATCACTTGAAGCCGGTTTGACGGCACTTCTTGAACAGCTTTTCCGTTTTTACGAGACGACACCGGCCGGTCGGATTCTGTCAGGCCTGATTGGTGAAGCCGCGCAGAATGAACCGATCCGGAATGCGCTTCGCACCGGACTTGTGATCGGCCGGGCACCAATCGTGGTCGATCTCGTGAGCGCATTCATAGCTGCCAACACCGGGCAGGGAACTGTTTCGGCGGTGGTCGTGAATGAAATGATTGTTGCACTGGTCTGGAAGCGGCTGGTGATGCACGAAGTGCTGGACAGCGATGCCGCGCACGAGATCGCATGCCTTGCCGTTGCCGCCGGTCGGGATGGAGGGGGCCGTGAAAGGTGACATCGTTTTTGACGGTTATCGACCGGGTGTGATCGGCCAGATCATTGATCTGCACATGCAATATTATACGCCGCACTGGAATTTCGGGTTGCAGTTCGAAGCTGGCCTTGCCCGTGATATGGGCGCGTTTTTTCCCCGGTTTGATGCAACACGTGATTTCTTTGTCTCGGCATATGACAGCACGGGCAATCTTGCCGGTGCCATCGCGCTTGACGGTATTGATCTTGCGACATCGGGGGCGCATTTGCGGTGGTTCATCACCTCGGATGCCATACGGGGCCGGGGGCTGGGCCGTGAGCTTATGAAACGGGTCGATACTTTTCTGCGCGAAAACGGGTATGACAAGGTCTAGCTTACGACCTTTGCCGGACTGGATGCTGCCCGCAAGCTTTATGAGGATTTCGGCTTCAGGCTAAACGACGAGGAGATGTCCGATCCCTGGTCCGGTACGGTCGGCCTGCAACGGTTCGAACGCGGCTGATAAAAGAAAAACCCCCGGCAGTCGCACTGCCGGGGGTTTGTATATCCGTTGATTTGTGACCTTAACCGGCCAGTTCATTCCACAGCGGATGGATCGGCGCGACATCATTTTCGATTTCGCTGAACCGGGCGTCGCAATCAAAGAAGTAGTTGTCGGCAAGGTCATCATTGACCTGCGATACTTCGCCGACGATCACCGGGCCTTTGCCTTCTTCGCCATAGAAGCGATGCACAAGCGTGCGTGGCAGGGTGACGCTTTGACCGGGTTCGAGAATAACCTTGCCACCCGCCGGAAGGATATTGAGTTTGCCATCAGTGCGGACATGAACGTCATTGACCATGTCCATTTTGCCATCTTCGGTCAGGTTGGTCAGTTCGATCACCAGATTGCCGCCGCCGCGTACAATGATGTCTTCCATTTTGACCTTGTGGTAATGCCACGGGCATTCCTGATTTTCGCCGACAATCATGATTTTTTCGGCATAGGGGACTTCGCCCGGCTGGCGCAGGATGCCATTGCGCAGGCAAAACAGGATCAGGCCGCGACGGGCAAAATCGCCTTCGCCGTAATCGGTTACGTCCCAGCCCATCTGATGGGTACGGCACCATTTTGCAAGATCAGGCTCGGCATCCCACTGCGCCGGGGAATAATGCCCCCAGAAGGGCAACTTGAAGGAAATGGACTCGAACAGTTCCTTGGCATGCGTGATATGAGCATTGATATCGGAACGGCGCATGGACGACCTCGTAAAGCTTTTGCATGTTTGAATGGTTGGCCGCGCGAAGCGCGAGCGTTGCTGGCTTTTAGCATGTTCGGATACGGATTGCGACCCAATTTGAATGCATTCAAATGTCCGGTGTCTGATTTCGCAAACCTGCAAAATGACTGCCCTGATTTTGTCGATTTTGTTCCGTCTGATAAGCTCTTCAAAGCAAAATTTATGCGTCCAGCGGAACAACAATAATCAAGGAAACACGGGCATGTCTTCTTCGGGATTTGCAAAATTCGTTGCCGCAATCGTGGTCAGTGCCGGTATTGCCGGTGCCGGCTGGCTGGTTGGCAAGGGGCTGTCGGACATGCGGTCGCTTGACCGGTTCGTGACCGTCAAGGGATTGGCAGAACGCGATGTCGTGGCGGATCGCGCCGTGTGGCCGATTACCTATGTTGCGACCGATGATGTTTTGCAAAACGCGCAGGCAAAAATCGAAAGCGATACAACCGCACTTCTGGCGTTTCTTGAAACGCATGGCATCACCAAGGACATGACCGAATTGCAAAGCCTTCAGGTTACCGATCAGCTCGCGCAATCCTATCGTTCCGGTCCGATTGAAAGCCGTTATATCGTCAGTCAGACCATTCAGGTCCGGACCGACAATGTCGATGCCGTCGTTGGGGCAACTCAGGATATCGGCAAGCTGCTTCAGGGCGGGATTGTTCTGGGCGGGCAGGGTTATAACCCCGGCCCGAGTTTCATGTTCACCAAGCTTAACGACATCAAACCGGAAATGATTGCGGCTGCAACCGCCAATGCCCGCGATGCGGCACAGCAGTTTGCAACCGATTCCGGTGGTCGTCTGGGCGGTATTCGCCGCGCAACGCAGGGATTGTTCCAAATCCTTCCGGCCGATGGTGCGCCAAACAGCACGGAAAGCCAGCAGATCAATAAAACCGTGCGCGTTGTTACCACCATGGAATATCTGATCGAGGATTGATCACGTTCGGCCAGACTGGTCGACTTGTACGGTTGACTTGCCCAGTTGACTTGTACGGCAAAAATGGTTCTATGCGGCGCATGGCGCAGCTGATCCTTTTTAACAAGCCGTACGGCGTTCTGACCCAGTTTACCGATCGTGAAAACGGTCGGGCGACGTTGGCTGATTATATCGATCTGCCCGGTGTCTATGCCGCCGGGCGGCTGGATCGCGATAGCGAAGGGTTGCTGCTGCTGACCGATAACGGGCCATTGAATGCCCAGATCGCCCATCCGAAATTCAAAAAACCGAAAACCTATTGGGTTCAGGTCGAGGGCGAGCCGACCGAAGAAGCCCTTGCCGGGCTTCGTAACGGGGTCGAGTTGAAAGACGGCATGACCCGCCCGGCGCGTGCGCGCCTGATGAGAGAGCCCGAAAATCTTTGGCCGCGTGATCCGCCCGTGCGGTTTCGCAAATCGGTGCCGACAAGCTGGATCGAGCTTAGCATTACCGAAGGCCGCAACCGGCAGGTCCGCCGCATGACGGCGGCTGTCGGGTTTCCGACCCTGCGTCTGATCCGCTATGCGATTGGTGACTGGACGCTGGATGATCTTGCGCCCGGTGACTGGCAGGCCATCGAGGTCAGTGCACCGGAAGCCGCCCCGATACAGGTCAAGCCCCTGCCCGGGAACATGCAGGCCAACCGTCGGCCCCGCACCGAGGGTGACGGCAAAAGCACATTCCGGCCCGCACGACCGCAAAAGTCGCGCAACCATAAACAGTCACGCGGCGGCAAGCCGCGCGTACCCAAAGGATAAAGGCAATGCTGAGCTATCTGCACGGCTTTCACGCGGGCAACTTTGCCGATATTCACAAGCATGCCGCGATGCGGATGATTCTTGATTATCTATGCAAAAAGGAAAAACCGTTTTGCGTGATTGATACCCATGCCGGGTCAGGCTGGTACGATCTTGGCAGTGCCCAGTCGGCGAAAACCGGTGAATGGAAAAACGGCATCGCCGCGGCACAGCAAAAGGGAAATGCCCCCAAACAGATGCAGCCCTTCCTTGATCAGATCGCGGCATTTGATCCGATTGCCAAGGGGCGCGATTACGGCGTGTTTGAAGATGATGACCTTAAGGGGCCGTTTTATCCGGGGTCGCCGTTTATCATGCGCGAATTGCTGCGCGATCATGATGAAATGATCCTGATGGAATTGCATCCGCGCGAATATGACCTACTGGAATACAGTGTTGAACGCGATCCGCGTATTCACCTGCACAAGCGTGATGGGTATGAGGGACTGGTTGGCATGATGCCACCGGCCATTCGGCGCGGTCTGGTCCTGATGGATCCCAGTTACGACGTGAAACAGGATTATCAGAAGGCGGCGAGTTCGATCAAACGCGCCTGGGAACGCTGGGAAAATGGCATCTTCATGCTGTGGTATCCGATCCTTGAGGCCGGATTTGATGCTGAACTGCGTGAAAACTTTGCCCGGATCAAAGCCAAGGGTGGCGTGCTTTGTGCGGAGCTTTCGACCAATCAGGGCGGGGCAAAGGGACGCATGCGCGGCACCGGACTTATGATCATCAACCCGCCATATGGATTTGATCAGCAGTTTGATGAAATCGGCCAGTGGCTTTGCGATGCGGTCAAATTGCCCGGTCCGGCAACGCACCGGACCCATTGGCTGGTGCCGTCGCAATAGGCCCGCGGGCGGGACGGGGCAGGATTCAAATTAAAAGGCCGCGGACATCGGTGTGTCCGCGGCCTTTCTGCGTTGGGACGCAGTTTGACTTATATGCCGATGAAGGGCTGCAACAGTTTGGGCAGCAGACGGTTGAACTTCATCGGAGCATCGGTGGCAATCAGACAGATGCATTCCTCGGCGGTGTCGGCAATCGGCTGATGATCGACATCGTTGCCAAGATCGGCGACGTCACCGGCACGGAACCGGCCGATTTCATCGATATAGGACCCTTTAAGCAACAGGGTCATTTCATGACCGTGATGCCCGTGATCAGGGATCGAGACGCCCGGTGCGATTTTCATCAAACGCACGGTGCCTTTGCTTTCGATAGATTTAAGCTGGTAATGCTTCACACCCGGTGCCAGCGACTTCCACGGAATGTCTTCGAGGGAAAGAACATTATCAGGCAAAAGATCGGCCAACGGGCGTGGGACGGATGGAATGGCTGATCCGGTGATGCTTTCCCCGACGGCGACGCGCCGTGTGGACGGCATTTCGCGGAAGACGACATTTTCGTTGGCGGTTTCGCGTTCGATCATGGCCATGACATGGTCAAGCGCATGGGCATCCATCGACATGACATTTGCCGTTTCCAGCGCCGCACCACCAAGGGCCTCGAATTCCGCGACCTTTTCACGGCATTTCGGGCACAGTGTCATATGCGTTGCCACGAGCAGCTCCATCGCCTGCGACAGCTTGCCACTGGCGTAATCCATCAATGTCTGGTCTGTCGGGTGGTGTTTGATATTCATGCTACACCCTCCAATCCACCACGAAGTTTGGTTAAGGCCAATCGCAACCGCGATTTGACGGTGCCCAGCGGAATATCAAGCTGTTCGGCAATTTCGCTGTGCGAGAGATCTTCAAAAAACGACAATTCAACAACCACTTTCTGATCGGCGGGTAATTCTTCCATCGCGGATTTGACGAGAACGGCATGTTCATCCCGGTCGACGATTTCGTCGGCAAGCGGGCTATCATCAATAATCAGCGTTGGATCGGAATCATCCACCTCGATATGTTTGCGTTGCCGGAAACGATCGATACGAAGGTTTCGGGCGATTGTAAAAATCCATGTACTGGCGGCGGCCTTTTGCGGATCAAACAGATGCGCCTTGCGCCAGACCTGCATCATGGCTTCCTGAGCGAGTTCTTCGGCATTTTCGGAATTGCCACCAAACCGGAACATGTAGGCTTTGACGCGGGGGGCAAAATGGGCAAACAGCTGTGCAAATGCCTCACGGTCCTGCGTCGCCGCAACCGCAACAATCCAGCTGGCACATCTCTTGGCCTCGGCGGGGTCAGCCGGTCCGGGCCTTGTTCTTGTCGTGCCGCTCATTTTCGTTTCTGGTCCCCTTCGGGGCCGCGTCATGATGGTGTTCATGGATCATCATACGTCGGCCGGAAAATTTTGGATCAAACGAATTTGTACGTTTTCTGCCAATTACTTACAATTATCAGCATTCGTTGTTATGCAGTGATCCGCAACTTGCTGTCATGCGTAATCATATGTAGTTCAAACAATAACACTGCAAGCAGGCGCGGCACACATGACGCTTCGATCATCGGGGAAACTCAATATAGCTGTTGTTGGTTCGGGTATTTCCGGCCTGTCGGCGGCCTGGTTGCTCAGCCAGTCCCACACTGTCACGCTTTATGAAAAGGATGACCGTCCCGGCGGGCATTCCAATACCGTGGATGCGGGGCAAACACCGGTTGATACCGGTTTCATTGTCTATAACACCCGTTGTTACCCCAATCTTTGCGCGCTTTTTGATCATCTTGGCGTTGAAACGGCGGCGACCGATATGTCCTTTGCCGCCTCGATGGACAGGGGCGGACTGGAATATGGCGGATCTGATCTGGCATCATTGATCGCGCAGAAACGCAATATTTTCCGTCCGCGCTTCTGGCGGATGGTACGTGATATTCTGCGATTTTATCGTGAAGCGCCGCTTGCACTTGAAACCGGGCAGGCGGAAACGCAAAGCCTTGGCGATTATCTGACGGCCAATCGTTATTCGAAATCCTTTATCAATGATCATCTGTTGCCGATGGGGGCAGCGATCTGGTCAACGCCCGTCGATACCATGATGGAGTATCCGTTGGCGGCGTTTGTCCGGTTCTGTCAGAACCACGGGCTTTTGCAGATCAAGGACCGGCCGCAATGGCGCACGGTTGTTGGCGGATCGCGCCAGTATGTCGGCAAGATGATCAAGGGCATTTCCGGTGGGGTGATCCTTGATCGTGCCATTGCCCATGTCGGACCGAATGGCAAGGGCGGCGTATTCATCGAAAACCGTTACGGCGAACGGACAGATTACGATCATGTGGTTCTGGCGTGTCATGGTGATCAGGCGCTTGCGCTTCAGGCCAATCCGGCACCGGCAGTGCGCGATCTTTTGTCGGCGTTTCAGTATGAACGCAATCTGGCGATCCTGCATAATGATGAAAGCCTGATGCCCCGGACGCACAAGGTCTGGTCAAGCTGGAACTACCTTGCCGAGGAGCATGACGGTGAACAAAAAGTCTGTGTGACCTATTGGATGAACCGGTTGCAGCATCTTGACGAAGGGCAGCCGCTTTTTGTCACACTGAACCCGGCCCGTCCGCCGCGTGAGGGCAGTGTCATTCGATCCTTCCTGTATAACCATCCGGTTTTTGATGCGGCGGCAATGGACGCGCAGAAACGGCTTTGGTCCATTCAGGGGCAGGATAACATCTGGTATTGCGGCAGTTATTTTGGATATGGCTTCCACGAAGACGGTATTCAGTCGGGCCTTGCGGTGGCAGAGGCACTGGGCAATGTCCGGCGGCCATGGAACGTTGAAAATGAAAGCGGCCGTATTCATCTGGGGCCGATCAATATCGCGCAAAAAGAAGCTGCCGAATGACAGGTACATGGACATCCGCCCTGTTTGAAGGATCGGTGATGCATCACCGCCTTCGCCCGCGCGATCACAAATTGCGCTATCGGGTGTTTTCCTTTTTGTTCGATCTTGATGAAATCGATGGCTTGGCCGGGTCGCTGAAACTGTTTAGCCGCAACCGGTTCAACCTGTTTTCATTCCACGACCGCGACCATGCGGACCGCGATCATGGGGATATCCGCACACGCATCGAAGATATCCTGAATAAGCACGATCTGGGCGATTGTACGCACCGGATCGAATTGCTGTGTTATCCGCGGATTCTGGGCTTCGTTTTCAATCCGCTGTCGGTTTATTTCTGCCACCGTGCCGATGGGTCGGTGGGGGCGGTCCTGTATGAGGTGTCCAATACATTCGGGGATCGGCACAGTTATCTGATCCCGGTCCGCCCGGATGCCATTGATGAAAAAGGCGTGCTGCGCCAGAGCTGTGCGAAGGGATTTTACGTTTCGCCCTTCATCGATATGCAGGCCGACTATCATTTCCGCATTTGCATGCCAGACGAAAAGGTCGCGGTGGCCATTCGTGAAACTGACAGGGACGGTGCATTTCTGAATGCGGCCTTTGTCGGTGATCGAACCGCGCTTTCTGATCGTAATCTGTTTATGGCCTTTGTTCGCTATCCACTGATGACGATTAAGGTGGTGGCGGGCATTCATTACGAGGCGCTGCATCTGTGGCGCAAAGGCATGAAGTTCCATAAACGCCCAAAGCCGCCAGCACATGATGTGACTTACGTGTTGGCAGCCAATAGCCAGACGGCCGAAGCCGAAAAAAGGTAATCAGGAAATGCCGGAACGCAATCGATCCTCTTCGACCATTGTTCGCCCGTTTCGTGACCGGTTCCTGCCCGTTATTGGTGGCATGACCGGAAGTCGCAACGTGCTGAAAATCATGCTGAAACGCATTCTGGCGCATTTGCATTATGGCCGGCTGACGATTGTTTTGCCCGATGGGGATACGTTGCAGTTTACCGGCGAGGAACAGACCGAAATCCGGGCCGTTTTGCATATCCATGACTGGAAGGCGATCCGCAGGCTTGCCACGGGTGGAGATGTTGCCTTTGCCGAGGCCTATATGGATGGCGCCTGGAGCAGCCCGGACCTTACCAAGGTGATGCGGGTGGCGATGCTGAACGAAAATATCGTTCGTGCCCGGCTGGCGGGTGGCATGATTTCGCGCGTGATCGCCCGGATAGGGCATCTTCGGAATGCCAATACGGTCGAAGGATCAAAGCGCAATATTGCCTATCACTATGACCTTGGAAACCGGTTCTATCAGGAATGGCTTGATCCGGGGATGACCTATTCATCGGGTCTTTATCGTCGCAAGGACATGACACTTGAAGCCGCACAGGATGCCAAGTACCGCCGGATTTGCGACCTTGCGACATTGCAGCCGGGTGAACGCGTTCTGGAAGTCGGGTGTGGCTGGGGCGGTTTTGCCGAAATGGCGGCAGGGCAGCATCGTTGCCATGTGACGGGGTTGACGCTTTCGCGTGAACAGCATGCCTTTGCACGCAATCGCCTGCTGACACTTGGCCTTTCGGATCGCACCCAGATCGAGCTTCGCGATTATCGTCATCAGGACGGGCAGTTCGACAAGATCGTTTCGATTGAAATGTTCGAGGCGGTTGGCGAGGAACACTGGCCGATCTATTTCGATATGATCCGCAAGCGGCTGAAACCCGGCGGCAAGGCCGTGTTGCAAATCATCACCATCGATCATGACCGGTTCGAGGATTACCGCAAGGGTGCCGATTTTATCCAGCGCTATATCTTTCCGGGTGGTTTGCTGCCCTCGCCGGAGGCGCTGGGCAAGGCTATCGACAAGGCTGGTCTTTCGCTGCGGCATTCGGAATTTTTCGGCAAATCCTATGCCCGCACACTGGCCGAATGGCAGCGCCGTTTCCAGCATGGCTGGGACAGCATTGCCGAGCAGGGATTTGATATCCGTTTCAAACGGATGTGGGAATATTACCTGTCCTATTGCGAAACCGGGTTTGACGAAGGGTCGATCAATGTCGGGTTCTTTGTGATCGAACATCCCGAAAATGCCGCAACCTGATCGCGCCCGCAAAACCGCCATTTACTACGCACTGCCAGCGATGGCAGCCGCGGTGCCGACGATTCCGGCCTATGTCCTGTTGCCCAGTTATTATGGCGATGATCTTGGCCTTGGGCTTGCCCTTACGGGGGCGATTCTTCTGGCGGTGCGGATCATCGATATGCTGACCGATCCGCTGGCCGGATGGCTTTCGGATTATACGGGACGGCGCAAAATCTGGGTCGGGTTCGGGGCGGTGATTGCCGGGATCGGGATCTGGCTGCTGTTTGTGCCGCCCGATCAGCCGGGTGGCTGGCATCTTTTCATGTCGGCAAGCATCCTTTTCCTTGGCTGGACGCTGTTTCAGGTGCCCTATCTGGCGTGGGGGGCGGACCTTTCGGGGGATTACCGGGAACGGACATTGATCACGTCCTTGCGCGAGGGTGCGGGGCTGATCGGTATTGTCATTGCCGGGGCAATCCCGGTCGTGATGATGAATGCATCCCGGGCCGATGAAATCCGCACATTGGCGATCATGACCATCATCGCCGGGGCGGTTTTCATTACCCTGCTGATCATCAAGGTCCCTGATAGTGCGACCCGTAACGGGCGGCGTGATATCCCGGATCAGACGGGGATTTCCCTTCGCACCCGGTTTGGCCAGTCACTGCGCAGCCTGCGTCAGAACCGGCTGTTTGTCAGGCTTCTGGCGGCATGGATGATCAATGGCCTTGCCGGTGGATTGCCCGCCGTCTGTTTCCCGCTTTTTGTGCGCTATTACCTGAAGCTTGATACCGATGCCGAAAACGCCCTGATCCTTTTGTATTTTGTTGCGGCCATTGCGGCCATTCCGTTTTGGGTGTTTCTGGCCGGTAAAATCAGCAAACACCGGGTTTGGTGCATGGCGATGATCATGGCGGTCTCGGCGTTTGCGTTTGTGCCGTTTCTCTCGACCGGCGACTGGATCGGGTTTGCGGTGATCTGTGTGGTTACCGGCGCGGCCTTGGGGGCGGATCTGGCGCTGCCACCGGCGATTCAGGCCGATGTCGATGACTGGGACCGGTACCGGTTTCATGCCAGCCGGACCGGGGTTCTGTTTGCGCTTTGGAACATGACCAACAAGCTGGCGATGGCGTTGGCGGCGGGCATTGCCCTGCCGATTTTGGGGGCTTTTGGCCTTACCGATGGGGGCACTGAAAATTCCGCGGCTTTGATCGCACTTGTCATGATCTATGCAGTGCTGCCCATCGTATTGAAAGCAGGAGCAATCGGGATGATGTGGCGTTTTCCGCTGGATCGCGTGCATCAGGTTGCCATTCGTCGGCGTCTGGCTCGCCGCACCTTCTGATCCTTGTATGCTTTGCGGGAGAAAGCTGATGCTGCGATCTTTTACGGCGCTTGTGATGGTTTTGATACTTACCGGGTGTGGGTCAATGAAACCGCAGGATTTTGCGCAAAAAGAGCCCCGCTTCGATGTGTTTGAATACTTCGAAGGCAATAGTCGGGCCTGGGGAATTTTCGAGGACCGGTTCGGAAAACTGCGTCGTCAGTTCACGGTCGATATCACCGGGACCATCGATGATGGTGTTTTGACGCTGGAAGAAGATTTTCTGTATGACGATGGTGAACAGGATCGCCGTGTATGGACAATCCGAAAGACCGGCGAACACAGCCTGAGCGGGGAGGCCGATGATATCATCGGCACGGCCGCGGGCGTGCAGTATGGCAATGCGCTGAACTGGAGCTATGAAATGGACCTGAAGGTCGGTGACGGTAGCTGGCGGGTCAGTTTCGATGACTGGATGTTTTTGCAGGGCGACGGGGTTCTTGTGAACCGGGCACGTGTGCGCAAATGGGGGTTCGAGATCGGCGAGGTCACCCTGTTCTTTACGAAACAGCCATCCGTGCTGCGAGCCGCCGAATAAACCAGCCCAGCAGCGGAATGCGCGCATAAAAGGCCATTCCGGAATCCCAATGATCGACATGGGATGAAATGCGCGTGCCGTCATCGGAAAATGTCACGGCCGACATGCCGGTGACATCCCAGTTCCCCAGAACCGAAATCCTGGCCGTAAAGCGCCAGCGCAGAAAACCGAGATCGTTATCAAGCGCGTGATGGGTGACGATGAATTGCGGATTTTCGGTATCGCGAAACATCTTGTCGAGATAGGCACAGACCCGATCCGGGCCGTTGATGGTGTTGAACGGATCGGTAAAATTGTAATCGGGCGTGACGTGATGATGCAGGTGTTCAACCGTTTCCGGGCCCAGATTGGCAAAATAATCGCCATAGGCTTTCAGCGTTTCAAGTTTGGCTGATTGCACATCATCCATCGGATTTTCCCATCACTTTGCGGATCAGTTTGAAATAAAGCCCATAGGGCAGAATGCGGGCAAGTTTTAGCTGCCGCACAAAGGGCGGCGGAAAGGCGATTTCAAATCCGTTGCCACGCTTCAGGCCGCGATAAACAAAGCCCGCGGCCTGTTCCGGTGTTTGCAGATAGGGCATGTCGAAATCGTTTTTGTCGGTCAGACGCGTTTTCACAAAGCCCGGATTGATCACCCGAAGGCAGACACCGGTTTCCCCCAGTTCGCCGCGCAGGGTTTCGCACAGATTGATCAGGGCGGCCTTGGTCGGGCCATAGGCCCCGGCCTTTGGCAGGCCGCGATAACCGGCGACCGAGGCGACAACCGCGATCTCGCCCGAGCCGCGTTTGCGCATTTTCGGGATCAGGATTTCAAGGCAGTTGACCGTGCCGAAATAATTGACATCGAAATGGTCGCGGATGGTTTTGGCCGAAAAATCATCGACCGGCATCGGCGAATAGATCCCGGCAGCCAGAACCACCAGATCAGGCAGGCCAAACCTGTCTTCGATCAGGCCAATCGCATCGTGAACCGCGTCGGGTTTGGTCACATCAAGCGGTACGGCATGGATGTTTTTAGACGATGCCGCCAGATCGGACAGCGCATCGGCCGAACGGGCCGATGCGATAATCGTCGTGTTTCCATCCGCGTCGGATTTGGCGAATTTTGCAACAAGTGCCGCCCCGATCCCGGCGGATGCGCCGACGATCCAGACCGTTTTGAAATGTTTGGTCATCCGCGATGGTCCTTTTGGGCATTGTCGGTCTGGCAGCTTGTGCAGCGATAGGTGATTTCCGAGCCATCCCGCGCCTTGAAGCGCAATCCGACCCAGCGACCATCGGCATCGTACCATGCATTGGTTTGAAGCTCGCCGTCATAGGTGAAGTGGGTCGCGTTGATCATGCCGTTGCCAACAGCCAGACGTTCGCCCCCCGTCCGGGATATGGTGACCGCGTTGGGATTGCCGGTCAGCGTATTAAGGACCTGATCGGTTTGCAAAACACCGCAATGCCAGTGATCGGTGGGGAAAATTCCGGGCGGCAGGGACTTCTGACCATCGGGGCCATCAACGACAAGCTGATCGTTTTCGCGCCGTGCCGAAATGCTGGTCTGATCACCGTCGTCATCGACCTTTACCGACAGCGTCGATAATTGACCATCCTGCCAGATGCTTTCGGATCGGTAGCGGAAGCTATAGGCATTGAAGCCCAGAAACGAGATATCGATATTGCTTTGAGCGACGACCTGAAGGCCATCCTGGCCGCGATTGAAACGCACGATATGCTGCCCGACCGGGGCATCGTTGCGGCGGATCTGAAACACCAGTTCGTTGCCGTATCGCGCAATCGGATCGAAGTTTCGGCAGGCGCTGCTGCGGTCAAGGCCATCGGATTGTGCGGGGGTAAGGGCCGATAATTCGCCGTTCTGCGCGAAGGCCGAACCGGCAGGCTGGGCCACCAGAATGGCAAGGGTGGCAAGCAGATATTTAAAAGGTTTCGGGCGTGGCATGTGATGGCGTACCCTGCTTTTGGCCCCGGCGAACAAAGCGCGTCAAAGCCGGATTGCGAAGAATGAATTCTGTGTTTCCTTACGCAGATGATTGCCGTCTGGATCAGGTTTGGGGGTGGGGCCGGTTGCTGCGCGATTGCAGCATGTGTGGCTTTGCGGTAAAGCAGGGCCAACAATGAAAGGCCGACCATGCCCCATCCGATTGCCGAAGATCTGATCGCAAGCGTTCTGCATCGCGATTCAAATGTCATCGTTCTGAACAAGCCGCCGGGATTGGCGTCGCATGGCGGGCCGAAAACCTATTTTCATGTCGATGCGTATCTGCCCGACCTTAAATTCGGCATTCAGCCTGAACCGACCCTGGCGCACCGGCTTGATCGTGATACGGCGGGGTGCCTGTTGCTGTGCCGGCATCCGAAATCATCGAAAAAGATCACCCGCCTGTTTACCGAAAAACTGATCGGCAAAACCTATTGGGCGGTGGTGCGTGGTGCGGTTGCCGATGATCACGGCTTTATCGACGCGCCGATTGGCAAGACCAATGATGAAAGCGGCTGGCGGATGCTGGTCCATGAAGACGGGCAACCATCAAAGACCGAATATCAGGTGCTGGGGCGCGGCAAGGACGAAGCGGGCAATGATATCACCTGGCTTGCGTTAACGCCCCATACGGGCCGCACGCACCAGCTTCGTGTGCATCTGGACCATATCGGTCATCCGGTTCTGGGTGATCCGTTTTATGGTCGGGGGGATGAACCACCCCTGTTCGGGCAGCCGCCGACCCTGATGCTGCTGTCACGCCAGATCATCGTGCCGTTCCATGCCGACCGGGATCCGGTGGTGGTCGATGCACCGCCGCCGGAGCTGATGAGGCCGGGGCTCTCGGCATGCGGCTATGCGGGCGACTATGCCCCGCATGCGGCGTCAGTTGATGCTCAGTATGGCGGCGATGGCAGCGATGCTGAAGGCGGACAGGAGAGTTTCGAGGGTGATGATTGAGGCCATGGCCTCCGGATCACCATTAAGCTGCCGGGCGAGGATATAGGCGTTCCCCGCGCAGGGCATCCCGGCATAAAGCACCCCCATGGCGAGCACCATGCCCTCCACCCCGGCAAGATGCAGCGCAATGCCTGTGATGACCGGCAGGATCGCAAGCTTGATCGTGGTTGAAAGCGCGATGGCACCCAATGCCTGTTTGCTCAGGATAAAACGCAGTCCGGCCCCGACCGACAGCAGGCTGAGCGGCAGGGCGGCGGTTTTGAAAAGGGCCGCGGTATTTTCAATCGGCAGCGGCACGTGAATGTTGCTGATATTCAGAACCGCACCGGCCCCGGCGGCGATGATGATCGGGTTTTGCGCAAGCCCGATCATGATGCGTTTAAAGCTGCCCTTGCCACCCGCAAAGGCATTCAGCACCACAACGCCCAACATGTTGGTCGCAATCACCATCACCGCGACAAAGACAATCGCCAGTGCCAAACCTTCGCTGCCATAAAGCGCGTCGGCAACGGCAAGCAGCACATAGCTGTTATAGCGAACCGATCCCTGAAAGATCGAGGTAAAGAGCGGGGTGTTGCTGGTGATCAGCGGCCGCAAAAGCAGCAGGACAGCCGCAAGGGCAAGGGTCGCGCCCAAGGTGACCATGACGGCGGTGCCGGCATGCCCGGAACTGAAATCGGCACGGTAAATTTCCACAATCAGAAGCGATGGCAACAGCAGATAATAGGTCAGCCGATCAATCCCGGCCCAGATGTCAGAACCGGTGATCAGATACCGTTTGAGTGCCGCCCCGACCAGAATGGCGGCGAAGATCGGAAAGATGGCGGCGATCAGGTCATAGGCGAGATTCATATAGAGAATGACCTAGAAATTGCTATGGTTGGCTTTGCTGGGTTGCTTGATAATGTAATTACAAGTGTCGATGTTGTGTCATTTTTTTGCTGAAGCGCTGGGGGCTAATTTGCCGGACAGATTTATTTTTCGCCAAGTGTATTACAAAGATATTGAAGTATTTTTGGTTGACGGAGAGGTGCGCTCAAAAAATCATGAGCATCCTCAGCTGTGTCATCAAGCTTCCTATCAGAGCATAGTTGACCGAAGAGGGAGTCCGCTGTTCCTGATGCCTGATGGTGGCGTTGTTAATGATTATGTACCATTCTATTTTTCTCCAATTACATCATTCACTTTTACAATTTTTAGGGGGAACGTAGATTTGATGTCCCCCGAAGGCGATAATTTAGGACCTGCTTGCGAAGATGATAGAGTATTTCTGGTTGCAAAGGTTGAAAATTTCCGTGATAGCGGGCTAGATTTCTGTTTTAGCGACTTCGCCTTAAACTCAAATGCTCCATTGCCAGTTCTATGTGGTGATTTGGATTCTTTGGAAGAACATGTTCATTGGGATATGTTTGACGAATATCCTTACAAGGGTAGGATCGAAGAGCTTGGGTACAATGGTGTTTGCCAATACTTCAAAAGCATGGACGATCCACCAGAACGTATGACTCGAAGCCAAAAGCGCATGGCTGAATTTCTGGTTCGTTCCGCAGTCCCGCTTGGCCTAATAGATTGCTTGATTGTCAAATCAGAGACGATGAGAGATAAGCTCAAGCACATGATGGATGTCTCGGATTGGGATATCCCGATATACGTAAAACCCGGATGCTACTACCAATGACCCTCTCATTCAAAAAAGGCGACATGTTTTCCGAGGCGGTGGATGCTCTCGTGAATACGGTCAACTGCGTCGGGGTGATGGGGAAAGGTGTCGCTCTTGAATTTAAAAAGCGTTGGCCGGACAACTATAAAGAATACAAAAAAATATGTTCTTCAAATGGTCTAAGGCCCGGCAAAGTTTTTGTTTATGATACAAAGCAACTTTTCCCGACAGATGGCCCTAGGTTTTTGGTCAACTTTCCGACGAAAGATCATTGGAGAGCTAAATCCAAGTTGGATTATGTCGAGAGCGGTTTGGATGCTCTCGTAGAGGCGATTGAGAATTATGGCATCAAATCTATCGCGATTCCGCCGCTGGGATGTGGAAACGGTGGGCTGGATTGGTCTGATGTAAAACCGTTAATCATTGAGAAGCTCGAAAATCTCTCAAATGTTGACGTTCGGGTGTTTTATCCAAAAGAAGCGGTTGATGAACCGGAGTATAGTCACTCCAAGTTTGCGATGACATTTGAGAGGGCAGTGCTTCTTAAAAGTCTGGGTGACTTGGAGCGCTATTTTGACGGATCATTTGATCGAATTTCGCTGCAAAAAATGGTGTATTTTTTGCAGGCTTTTGGTGTGAATTTCAATCTGAAGTTCTCACGGGATTTCCACGGACCTTACTCAGAATCTTTGAAGAAGGCTTTTGTCGCGCTTGAGTATCATAAGATGATTGCCGGTTTTCAAACTGGCGATAGACAGGCACATGTAACGCCAAGCGGATATGCTGCTGCAGATGAGTATCTGAATTCCAGCGATGTAGCAGATCGTATTATTGATCGTTTAGGTAAACTGGTGCAGGGCTATGAAAGCCCTTACGGTCTGGAGCTTCTATCTTCGGTTCATTGGTTGGCACATCATGAGAATTGCTATCCGCTTGAGATGGTAATCAAAGAGATGAACAGCTGGAACGAGAATAAAAGAAACATCTTCAGCGATGAAACAATACGTGTGGCGTACGGTCGTTTGCAGGAAGATGGTTTACTGAACTGCGCGTAAATCACTAAACCTTGCGGTTCTGGTATTCGGCAAAAACCTGTTCGGGGGAATGGCCGCGATATTGTTCGCAGATTTCCTCGAATTTCGGGTTGCTGATCAGAAGGTCGGCGGTGCTGCGGTTGCACGCAATCGGCACTTCATACATGTTGGCCAGCCGGATCAGGGCCCGGACATCGACATCGTGGGGCTGGGGCGTCATCGGGTCGGTGAAGAAAAACATCGCCTGCAATTCGCCATGCGCAATCATCGAGCCAAGCTGCTGATCGCCGCCGAACGGGCCGCTTTTAAGCGCCACGATATCAAGGTCGGGAAAGCGTTCCTGAAGCACCCGACCCGTAGTGCCGGTGGCGAAAATCCGGGTGCCGGAAAACTGGGATTTGTGGGTTTCCAGCCAATCGGCCATTTCGCGTTTGCGACGGTCATGGGCGACAAGTCCGATCGAAAGCGTCATGGGTGGTTTCTCCTGCGTCTTGATCCGGGCAATCCCGGCGGGTGATCTTAGCGGACCGGTCCTTCATATCGCAATATGATGGCATAATTTATTGAGAATAAACGAGAATTTTTGCCGGAAACGGCGGACGAAGATTTTTGAAAAATGTTCTTGATTTGTTCTTTTGTTTGTGGCATAAAGATAAAGTCAACAGGACAAATGGGTCCGGAGACAGAACCCGCCAAGCGTGATGCGATTTGGCGGGTTTTTGCGTTTCCGGGGTTGGATTGTTTCTCAAAAGGAGGGGATGAAGTGATGAAAAAGCGACGATGTTGACGCGCATGGCGGAAGGTCGTCACCGCCAAGCGCGGAAGATCCGTGTGGAGCAAAGTCATTACAGAGGTGGTGCGTCCGGGCGTTGAAGCGGCCCGGAAACGGACGGCGTAAAGTTTGACGAAGCGGAAAGGCAGAACGGGAGAGGTGCGCCTGCCGGGAGGGGCGCGGGAAGATTTGCGGGGCCGGATGCGGATCGAGCCGACGATTGGGCAGATCAGCAGCGGAGCAGGGGCGGTTGGGGTGCGATATTATCACGCCAGTGCCGGGATCGGAGCGTGGGTCAAGACGCGACAGTTCCGTTCAGGCCGCACCATTTGTCGAGAGCGGGAGAAGGAGCGATCAGCGAGTAGCCCCGTCGCTATCGGTGGGGAAGGTGAGCATCAGCATTCGCACGGGTCCGGTTGGTGTCAGTGGCACCGGCGGCGAGAGCGAAGCTATCGTGCTCCGTCCGACTTGGAATTCGGCTTGGACCTTGGGGACGTGCTGCGCCTTGTAGGCAAGGCAGGCTTCGGTTTGGTGTCGGGCTGGAGCGTTGCCGCTGGCGGGTCGCTTTCGATCCGGGCTTTGGTCCGGTGTCCGGTGCAGGAGCCTGTCCGATGTCACCCTTGGGGCTGTTTTGCATGCCGGAGGCAGCGTAGGGCAGTGGCGGAGCACGGCAGGGCCGAATGGGTCAGTCGGTCAGAGGAGCGCAAGCCAAACCAGGGCGAGAGCCTGTTGGGCGGGGCAGCAGAACCCATTTTTCGTCACACCCGCGAAGGCGGGTGTCCATGTTTCGGCGGGTTGGGTGTTCCGGGATCGGATAGGGCGCTTCGCTCGGCGTTCGGTGCCTGCGGGACGGCTGTCTGGATTCCCGCCTTCGCGGGAATGACGGTGGGGAAGGCGCTGGGGCGAGGGGACGATAAAGGGAGTAAACCGCACAAAAAAACGGCCGCCCCATTGGAGCGGCCGTTTCACGAATCGGGTTGCCCCGGATCGTATTACATATGGATCGCGCGTTTGTCGGCGTCCAGGGCGGCTTCCTTGACGGATTCGCCAAGGGCCGGGTGGGCGTGGCAGGTGCGCGCGATGTCTTCGGCAGAGGCGCCGTATTCCATCGCAAGGACCACTTCGGCAATCAGATCGCCCGCAGCCGGGCCGACAATATGCGCGCCGACGACACGGTGCGTTTTATTGTCTTCGATGATCTTCACAAAGCCCTCGGTGCTTTCCATTGCCTTGGCGCGACCGTTGGCGGTGAAGGGGAATTTGCCGACTTTGTAGTCTGCGCCTTCTTCCTTCAGCTGTTCTTCGGTCTTGCCGACAGCGGCAACTTCCGGCCAGGTGTAAACAACACCTGGGACCTTGCCGTAATCGACATGGCCTTCTTCGCCAGCGAGCATTTCAGCAAGGGCGACACCGTCTTCCTCGGCCTTGTGGGCGAGCATCGGACCGGCAATCGCATCGCCAATCGCAAAGATGCCCTGCACGTTGGTCTGGAAGTGTTCGTCGGTTTTAACGCGACCGCGTTCGTCAAGTTCGACGCCCGCCTTGTCAAGGCCAAGGCCGGTGACAAACGGACGGCGACCAATGGCGACCAGAACGACGTCAGCCTTGATTTCCTCGGCATCGCCGCCCTTGGACGGTTCAACCGTGAGGGTCACGCCAGACTTGCCCGATTTCGCACCGGTGACCTTGTGGCCCAGTTTGAATTCGAGGCCCTGTTTGGCGAAGATGCGCTGGGTCTGTTTGACCAGCTCGCCATCCATGCCCGGCAGGATACGGTCGAGATATTCGATCACGGTGACTTCGGAACCAAGCCGACGCCAGACCGAACCGAGTTCGAGACCGATCACGCCTGCGCCAATGACGACCATCTTTTTCGGCACTTTCGGAAGAACCAGTGCACCGGTCGAGGAGACGATGTTTTTTTCGTCAATTTCGACACCCGGCAGCGGGGTGACTTCCGAACCCGTGGCGATCACGATGTTCTTGGCGTTGATGGTTTCTTCGCCGCCATCCAGAAGGGCAACCTTGACCGTGGTCGGCGAAGTGATTTCGCCGGCACCCTTGACGTAGGTGACCTTGTTCTTCTTGAACAGGAATTCAATGCCCTTGACGTTGCTGTCAACGACCTTGTCCTTGCGGGCCATCATCTTTTCGAGATTGACCTTCGGCTTGGAGACTTCGATGCCGTGGGTATCGAAATGCTCGGTCGCCTCTTCGAAGAGGTGGGACGAATGAAGCAGGGCCTTGGACGGGATGCAGCCTACATTGAGGCAGGTACCGCCAAGGGTGCCGCGTTTTTCAACGCAGGCAACCTTGAGACCAAGCTGTGCGGCGCGGATGGCGCAAACGTAACCGCCAGGACCGCCACCGATCACGACAACGTCGTAGTTCTCACTCATGAGTTCTTTGATCCTTTTGTCTGATCAGATGTCGAGCAGGATGCGTTCCGGGTTCTCGATGCATTCCTTGACGCG